>Ga0157370_10007453_pt1 | contig 11895 bp, 3 predicted proteins | sample C35metaG_FD_113463 | JGI IMG/M metagenome (GOLD analysis project Ga0157370, IMG submission 113463) | Corn rhizosphere microbial communities from Kellogg Biological Station, Michigan, USA - C3-5 metaG | ecosystem: Host-associated > Plants > Roots > Rhizosphere > Soil | place: USA: Michigan... | reverse complement strand
TAGCGCTGTATTGCCACCATTGGCTTCTGTATTTCGTGTTGTTAAATCAAAACTCTGGAATCCGTCCGTATCATCATCACATAGTGCAAAGTCGCTCATTACAGGCACCGCAGGGCGTGGGCTTACAATTAGCTCTATTGGAACTACGCTGCGGCACTGGGTTGTTGTGCCGGTTTGTTTTACACTTGCATAAACGGTCTTGTTTAAACTGTGGTAGTTATCAGGGCCAACAATAGCGTTGACTCCAAATTCTGCTGCTTCCGCGGTCTCATGGTAGGTAATATCCAATCCCGTCTGACCGTTTAAGATCTCAATACCTGCCTGGGTTAAATCAAAGTAAGCAAAACCGTCAAAGTTGTCCGCGCAAACGGTTAACGGAGTAGCAGGGGAAACCGTTGGGGCGGTTACTGTTCTAAGTTCTAATGTAGTATAACGAACACATGTAGCACTTGTTGCCGACTGAACTCTTACATAAATAATCTGATTGTTTACTGTACTCTGATACGGAGATGGTAAAGCACCTGTCCCCTGCTCTGCTTCATTTTGTGTTAAGTGGTATGAGATAACATAACTTGTATTATCTCCGGAAATTACTGCATTGTTTGCATTTAAATCAAAACTTGCCAAACCGGCAGCACATTGCTGCATTGGTTGTGGATTTACTATTTGCGGAAGTTGGTTTACAACTACTGTATCCTGAAAATTTATCTGCTTCGTACAAAATGGCGTAACAGCATCCGTTACACTTACTATAGTAAAATCAGTATCGGTCGCTAAACCGGTCAATGTAATTGTGTTTTGTCCTGTTGCGTTTAATACAATTGTCTGATTTCCTGTTATGCCTTCAACGGTATAAGTAACCGTAGCATTTGCAGGTCCCTGAAGTGTGATTATACCATCTTCTCCTTCACAAATTGATGAATTTGTAGTAACTGTAACATCTCCAACAGTATGAAGCGTTATAGTTGCAGTGTCAGTAAGTACCTGACTACATACAACCACACCACTCGAATTTGTAATACTGGCATCGGTCAGGGCATAAATTGTTGTTGCATTAATTGCCGGTGTCAGGACAAATGTTCCTGCACTGTCTAACGTAGTCGCCTGACTAGCTCCTCCATTAATTGTATAGTGAAAATTAGCATTTGGCGTACCTGTAAATGTTACGGTTACATTTTCGCCCGGACATACATCAGACGACGAAACAGCTATATTTACATCCGGAATCGGATATACCCTAAGACTAAAATCGGTTATGGTAAAACACCCTGTAGTAGTATTTGTTATCCTTGCAAATATCTGCTGAGGATTAGATGTATTTGAAATAATATCCGACAATGGCGATACATTATCTACCGCATTGGCATTGGTAGAAAAAAAGGTAATCGTGTTATTTGTAACATCAGAATTTATCTGGGATTTTAAAGCGCCCAGATCAAAAATGCCAACATCAGGCATACTGCTGCATGTTCTTATTTCGCCTAAATCAGCAGCTGTTGGAGGTTCTGCAAAAGCTCCGGTTCCGGCCATCGCCGATCCCGTCCAGTTAAGTTGAAAGCCACCATCCCCTTCCGGTCTGTCTATTGCTATATAATACGTTTGCCCAGCTGTAACATTTAACCAGCGAACATAACTATTGCCATTAGCTCCAGGACCTGATTGTGTAAGGGTGGTACTTCCGTACATACCTGTATGGTTATTGGCCTGATTAGCCAACTGCGGATTGGTAGTACAGCAACGTATAGGGCTGCCTAAAGCTCCACAGGTAACATCAGGTCCATATACCCAAAAGTCATAATCTACAGAAATAGCACTATCTTCAGGTATAAGATCAAAACCTAAAGTTCCTGCCTGGACGATATTGATCCTGAGCCATATCGAATTATGCTCAGCACCACTACATCCTGAAACTTCCTGAATATCTCCTACACCCTGGGCATTTGATGTAAATGTCCCATTTCCACAAACAGTGATTGCATTAACACAATCGTTTGGAGCGTTCTGAGCCTTTACATTAAAGCACAGCATCAAAAACAATCCGAAAACAAAAATCTTCTTCATTTAGCAATTATGTATTAAAACGGCAAAATAGGCAGCCTTTAACAGGCTACCTATTTCTCCGTAATTTATTTTAATGATTTACAATAGACCTGACTGACCTTTGTAGCTTGTCAGGTCCATTAAACACAAAGTATTAGTACTGTCTGTTGATGTAAATCCAACCGGTAATATTACTTCCTCCAGTTTTTTCAATACTGTAGAAATAAGTACCATCCGGCAAATCATTATCTTTTTTATCCTGTCCATGCCACTGGTTGGTATAGTTACCACCATGACTGTACACTTCTTTTCCGTAGCGGTTAAAGATAGTAATATGAGATATTCCGAAACCAGTCAGGTCAAGTTCATCGTTCATATTATCACCATTAGGAGATATACCCCTTGGTACATCGCACATTAAAGAAAGAACTGAATAAGTAACCTCATTTGTACAAGCACCTGAGCTTATCGTTACGGTAAAGTTTAGAGGCAATTCAGGGTTGCCTTTTAGGGCAAAATATTCTGAAGCATTAAATTCAGAAGTATTCGTCTCAACTGTTTCGCCAGTTTCATTTTTCCATGTGTAGCTTACTTTTTCAGGATCAAAAGAACTATCCACAGGAGAAACTACAAGCCACACATTATTATCTCTGCATTCCTGAGAAATTTTAGCATCAAGACTTCCAGAAATTGTTACCGTAACAGTGTGAGAATCGCCTTCACTACAGATAGCAGCATCAGCTTCTACTGTATATGTTACCTCATAGGTACCTTCTGTACTTGCAGCCAAATCGATAGCCCCTGTTGAAGCATTTATGCTTAAACCTTGCGGAGTAGCAGTAAATATCCCATTTGGAGTAAAGCCCGCTTCAAGCGTAATTACAGGGTTTTGAGTAACGTTACAATACGATTCTTCGTCATATTCAAATCCTGTTACAATAACAGTTTTTTCAGTTACTATAACGTCAATCTTAGCTCTTTCGCCTTCACATCCGTCTGCATTAATATAAGCAACATAATATGATGTTGTTCCTGCTGTTGCAGTATCTGGCGTTGGAACAGCCGTTAAAGCTGTACCTCCTGTCGCTACATCATACCATACCTGAGTGTAACCATCTAATGCAGGTGCTGTTAATACTTGTGCTACAGCATCCTGACAATAGCTAACGGGTGTCACTACCACAGGTACTACGTCTATTCCCTGTTTAGTTATTACAACACTATATTCACAGTAACGTGTTCTCCAGTAGAATTTATATTCTCCCGGTGATGCAAAGCCTGTAACAGTAGTTGTTTTACTATTTGGAGTAGTAATTACTACTGCTCCCGGATTATTTTCATCTGCAACCCATGTCCCTTTTCCTTCAGCTTCTAATGTAATATCGGTCTGCTGGCAGTTTAAGGTGATAGGTTGTGTAACCAGTGCGTTATTGGCAACAAAATTTGCAGCATCCAGTATGTTCCCTATCATATTGTCTTTAGATCTAAAGATAAATCTTGTAACATTCTGTCCTTCAGGAACACTGTATTGTCCTTCATAGAAATTCCATGCTATAGTACCAAGATGCTCTTCAAGCAATACAAACGGACCTGTTGGGGGACCTGCATAAAGCTGAAGATATGAATCCTGACTTCTGGCTGCATGGGCAAAGCTATAATCGAATTTAGTAATCTCAGAACTATCAAAATCCTGGAATGTACCCTTAATATCATTTAAATCAGAAGGATCATAAGGAGCTTCAGAAGTAATCAACTGAACAGACTGTCCACCTTCATAAGGCGTAAGGCCCATTGTATTAAGTGCATCTACAAAGAAAAACACTTCATAAAGAGAAGTATCACTTTCAGTGAAATTATTTCTCCATCCCGGCACAACTCTTTGCGTATAGAAATTAGTCAGTCCGCCTGTAGCTGCATCCGGTGTTTCGAAACCGCTGTTAAATGTATTCAATTTACAAGGATCTGCAGGTGTTGTAACACAAACATCAAATGTGTAGGCATTAGGTATTACATCATTTAAAGTTAACCTTAATTTATATGTAGCTCCTACTTCAAGTTCTGAACTGTAAGCTGCAACTACAACATTGTTATAAGTACATGCCACTTCCTGTAATGTAGTGCCTGTAACTTTATACAATGTCATTGTTATTAATGCATGCGGAGGGTTGCCTCCTGAATAGTTAAGATCTCCTGAAAAATTACTTAATTCTATCTCGTGAACTTTTGAAGCGGCCTGGAATTCAAACCATATATCGCCTCCGTTAATTCCTGTACACGACATTGGCTCTGCAGAAGGTGTTGCACCTATAAAAGTTGCAGCGCTTGCAGACTGTATACAAACTTCACCTGAATTTACAGGTAGTGTGATAGCTTTTGATGCATCGTCATTACGCACAAATTTATGTGCACCTGACCAGTAACTTGTATTATCTGTACCACACACAGCTCTTACAAAAAACTCATAAGTTCCGGCTGTAAGCGATGCAAAATCTGATGCCTGTGGCGTATATGAATTTGTACTAACTAAAGTACCCGATTGCGGTAATGTACCATTGCTTACAGGTTGTATAAATACTTCCCATTGCGATTCAGTACCACCAGCTGTCCATGAAAGAACACCCATTGAATTAACTACAAGGTTAGTAGGTGCAGGACATGTAACTGTGCTACACGAAACAACACCTGTATAAACAGTTGTTCTTTGTGTACCAATACCTTCAGGGCTTGCCCAGATTATATTTCCCGCCTGATTTTGAATTGTAATCGTTGACTGATCTCCCGGATTAGGAACCCATCCAATAGAATCCCAAAATAATGAAAATTCAACACCGTCACATAAATACACCAGAAACTCCTGTGTAGAACCGTCTTCTGTCTGATCTGTTAACTGAAGCGATTGTACAACGACCTCATTCTGAATTAGGTTAATAGCACCTGATATATCTCCAAACGGAGCAGGATTGCTTAAAGTGATCTTATATTCACAAAGGTTTTCAAAACTACATCTTGTAGTAAATTCTAATGGGCCTATCCATTCGCTATCTGCAGTTCCACATGCCGCTCTAACATAATAATCATATTGAGTAGCAGCTGTAAGGCCAGTTATTGTATACGGATTATTTGATGTAGTATGCAGATACTGCGCATCTCCTTCTCCAACAGGAGCAGCAAGTCCTGCCGGCTGAACGTATACATCCCATGATGTTTCTGTACCTGTAGCATCCCATGAAAGTTGGGCTTCCGTATCAATAATAGTCTGAACAGCTAAATTAGTTGGTGCAGAACATGCGGGTATTGGCTCTATAATTACTTTGTCTATAACAAGCAGCTGTCCTCTATAGTTCCAAGGATTTGCTTCTTTTTCAGGTATGTGCCATGCAATATTAACATTACCTGTAACGCCTGCCGGAAGATTGATTACTTTCTCTTTCCACTCTGTATTATTAAGTGGCGGAACATCAAAATAATCAGCTGTATATAAAACAGTTGTAAAGTTTTCAGGATCAATACCTGTTGTAGATAATTTTACATCAAGATCTTCGTAAAAATCTGAACTAAGTACTCTGTAATAGTAGCGTAGACGCTGACCCGCAGTAATAGTAATTGTTGGGGAAATTAGCCAGTCGTTATTTGCACCGTTAGTACCTGTAAATATACCTGCTGCCTGATCGCCTTCATAAGGATCGGTAGTTGAATTAAGAGTCCATGTAAAAGAATCTGAATTACTGTTAAGAACTCTCCAGCACTCTTCTGACTGAGAATCCGGATTAAATGTTTCAGTAAATGGTGTTGTAAATGCATCACATAAAGTAGTAAATACAAATGGCCCTACCCATTCGCTCTGATCTGTCGAATTACAAAATGCCCTTACATAATATTCGTATTGAGTGTTTGGCAATAATGTACCTGATGGATATGCTGTATTTGAAGTTGCAAGGTTTCCTGCTACTGTTGGTATACCTGTACCTGCCGGTTGTACTACTACATTCCATTGTGTTTCTGTGTATCCTTTACTCCATGATAAAACGGCAGATGTTTGTGTTATACCGGTTGCCTTAAGTTCGTCTGGGGCTGGACAAGCAGGAGCATCTACGATAGACACATCATCTATTTGTAAAATTGATGTACCATCTGCCGTGGAGAATGATGGCGGTACCCTGAATGCAATATACACAGGACCATTAGCATTGATGTAAACTGTTTTCTCAATGTAGTCCGTATTGGTAAACTCAATTAGTGGCATAACCACGCTAAAGCTTGCAGGATCGGTATCTGTGGTAGACATTAGCACCTCTACGCCAAATCTTGGATTTGGGAAGAAGAAAGAGAATGCCGATTTATATTTGAATTTTAACGCTTTTGTACCAACAACATTTATAGCCGGAGATATAAGCCAGTCATCATACTCAGGTGTACCAAACCAAGGGTTACCCTGAATTGCCGGTTGTGTAGCATTCATGTTCCATTGCGCACCATCGCCATTTAAGTCGTTAATGGACCAACATGATTTATGCGTAGTGGCATCGTTGTCATTAAAGTTTTCAAAGAAAGGTGTATCAAATACACTGCATAAAGTCGTAAAATAAAACGGCCCTACCCAGTTGCTTTGCTGTGTTGAAGAGCAATAGGCCCTAACATAATATTCGTATTGTGTTGCATGTGTAAGACCTGTTGCAGAATATGTATTGCTGCTTACAAGTGTACCATCAACAGTTGGAATGCCACTGTCTTTTGGCTGAACCACAATTTGCCATTGTGATTCTACATCTCCTGCTTCCCACGATAATGATGCTGTTGCAGTTGTAATAGCATCGGCAGTAAGAGCAACAGGATCAGGACAGGCAGGTTTGTCTTCAACGATAATATCATCAAGGATAAAGCTATAAGCAGTTTCGTCAGTTCCCGCATCAACAAAAAAAGCAATATTTACATTACCCGTAATGTTGGTAGGTATATTAACGAACTTCTCGAATACATCATAGTTTGTATCAACCGATTGTATAGGCAATATTACTGTTGTAAAATTGTCAGCACCAATTCCTGTTGTAGACACTACTACAGAGTAACGGCTTATACCACCTGATGTCTGATATTTAAACCTAAGCCTCTTTGGAGTCGTACCTAAGTTTATCATTGGCGTAACCATCATGTCATTATTCATACCCGGGCTGTTGCCTGTAGAAATCATGATGTTTTCCCATGAATATTTCCACGTGTTGCCATCTCCATTAATATCTAATGGTAACCAGCATGGCGTTGGGCTTGACGAAGATGCTCCGTCAAAAGATTCAGTATATGGTGTGTTAAATACAGCACACTGCGTTGTAAATTTATAAGGATCGCTCCAGTTACCCGGAATAGAACTACATACCGATCTCACGTAAAAATCATAAGCAGTACCTGCCGCTAAGCCGGTATTTATTATATTATCAACATTGGTAGCTGTAGCAGTTCCCGCACCTGTAGGCGCCGGAGATCCCGCCGGTAAAACAACATACTCCCATGCGCTGGCAAAGTTGCCCACATTGTTCCATGAAAGCTGTATGCTGTCCTGTAATAAGTTTTTATAGGTAAACACAGCCGGAGGTGCACATGGTGCAGTTTCTACTTTAAGTGTAAAACCAATACTTGCATCTGCCGATAATACTGAAGATACTACTATAATATAAGTATGTCCGGCCTCAACATAAAGATTTGGTATTTGTTTAGGTACATCCGATTCAGAAGTATTTAAACCTCCTAAACAGGTTACACCTACATTTGTACAGCCATCGTATACAAAAACACCCGAAATAAAATTCCAACCGGTAGAATTTGTTACCTGGGTAATTGTGATAAGGCCGTCCTGAGTTGGCGTATATGAAAAAAATGCTTTGGCCCCTTCCAGGTAATTGCCTGTTACAGCAGGCGAAAGACAGTTGGTACCTTGAGATGGATAAGTTACGGCAGCATTCTGGAATGTGTCCAAATTACCTGAGAAAATATAAGGGGCTCCTGTGGTAGGTATAATGATAGGATTGCTACATGTTGAGCCAACCGCTACAGTATTTAATTCAAAAGGACCTGCCCATGCACTTGTTGATTGTGAACATATCGTTTTGATGTATACGTCATAAGTCGTGTTGGCATCAAGATTTGGAGCAATATAGGTGTTTCCTGTAGCAATACCTGTAGCGGGAGGAGTGTCTCCTGTAGGTAAAACCAGTATTTGAAATTGTGTTGCAGTTGGGTGTGTCCAGCTTAGAGTAGCTGAATCTGAAGTAACACTTGTTATTGTAAAATCTCCGGCAAGTACAGGGTCACATATCTGTGCTGTCTGAAGGCTAACATCGTCTATAAACCATGTATCAGCATTTGGTGTAGCTGCATCCTGGTTGTTAACCAATACAAATGCAACATAAATCCCTATTCCGGGAGCAATGCTCGACGGAAGGTTTACTACTTTTTCTTCATATCCTAAAGGGCTCACCGTGTTCAGTTCGCTCTCAGTCCATGATGTTAGCAGTGTAGTAAAACTGCTGGCATCTGTCTGGCTTGCAGTAGATATCCTGATTTGGTAAACATTACCATAATCGGTTTCGCTGGACTGCTTTGTAAAGAATCGCAGTTGCCCGTTTGCCGGAACCGTGATAAGCGGGGTTACCAGAAAATATTGAACTGTGTTTCCATTACCAATATTTTCTGCAGACGGATCTATAAAAGCAGCGCCACTACTCATGTAGCCATCGGCTGAAATTGTCCACGGAGTTGTTCCAATTCCGGTTCCATTGTTGATAGGTGCCCAGTCTGAAGGTATGCCACCTTCAAAATTCTGGGTAGCCAACTGTGCAAATCCTGCCGTTGAAATGAAGCTTAAAATCACTATCAGGCATAGCCTCCCGATAATGCTTTTTTGATTCAAAAAACGGCAAACGCCAAAGTAAAAATCAGGCGATTTTTCAAATAGTTTTTGATTCATAGTTTAATAGCTTTTGTCTGTTAATAGCCTAGTTCAAGCTTAAGCAAATCTTAACATTAAAATCCTATTATACTAATAGTACTATTTTATAATTCGGTAATTTTAAAAGACAAAAAAGGGCATAAAATCGCTGTAAAACAACGACTTAAAATCAAAAACAAGTTTATGTTACGTTATTGTTTCTAAGGCCCGTTTTTATCCTTGAAACCTCTTCATTTAACATTTCAATCGACTTTATGCTTCGTTTTTGATACTTGTATAAAGCAAAAAAAGAAGCTAGAGTCAACACGAAAATGACTCCAATTATAGAAAAATATTTTGTTCTTTCTGTAGATAATTTCTGTCCTTCAGTAGCCTTTAATTCTTCTATTGAATCGCCAACAGACCTTCTCTCCGACTCCTTTATTACAGACTGGATTTCTAAAAAAAGCTTATTGTATTTTTCATATTTTTCAAGGTCGTTTATAGCCAGATAATTATTTGCTAAAGAGAGATAGAGTTCCCTGTTCAGAACTAAATCGCCCACGTCTTTAGAAATTTTGAGCGCTTCGTGCAAAACACTGATAGCCTTTTCATGATTGTTTTCATGAGAATATACTTCGGCAAGTCCCTTTTGGGCAAAAGCCTTTAAACTGTTAGCACTAATCTCCTCGGCATAATTAATCGCTTCTGTAAAGCTTTTATTAGCAGCAGTATAATCTGCAAGCTGCACATAACAATTACCTCTGTTATAATAAGCTATACTTAAATTGGCCTGCTTAACGGTAGACTTCAATTTTTTATATTCTTCTATACCTTTGTCAAAATAGCCAATTGCAATATCGCAGGTAAGCTGTTCCTTATAGATAAGTCCCCTTACGAGATAATTAGTTGCCATTGTAAAACCCGTAGGAGCATCCTTCGATGGGTTTGCCTTCATAAGCCTGTCGCACTCGTCAAGGCATTGTATTGCTTTATCATATACCTTCATCTGCTGGTATCGTACTGCAGTCCTGCTCAGAACAAGTATTTGCAGTTGCACATTATTAGCCTTTTTAGAAATATCACTCGCAATCATAAAATATTTCAATGATTTCTGATAATCCCTTCGTGATGAATAGGCCGAAGAAATTAGCATCAGTGCATCAACTCGTTGATTTAGTGTACTTTTAGAATCATTGTATATGGAATCACCCAGCTTGATAACCTTACCCGGGTTTTCATAAATATCGAGCTTCGCATTTTTAAGTAAAGTGTCAACCTTTGGGTTGCTTTGGGCAATACCATTTAAAGCAGTAAAAAGCATAAATGCTCCTGCCAAAATAATTCTCCTGAAAATAAACATCTTATACATATTATGCTTTTTTCTGGTTTACTTCTTTACCAATAAGCTCAATAAAAACAGTAGGTGCAATACCGGTAATAGATTTAAAAACCGTTGCAAAACTACTGTGCGATGAGAAACCGCTTTCTTCTGCAAGATAGCTTATCTTATAATTAAGATACTCCGGTTCATTTTTAAGTTTTTCAATTATATAATTGATCCTTAGCCTGTTTATGTAAGTATTAAAATTGTCGTGGTAGTGCTTATTAATAACCTCTGACAGATATTTAGTATTAACATCAAGCTGTGCGGCCAGTGTAGCCAGCGACATATCTTTATTTGTATATTTAGAAGAAGACTCAAATTTTTTGAGCTTGGCTAATATAACCTGTTCAGTTTCTGTAGATATGGTTATCTTTTTAGAAGGTTCTTTTTTATCAGTATATGATTTAACCAATAGGTTATTGGTGACTTCAAGATAACCAATTATCTCTTTTAAACGCCTGCTCCTGCTCTTATTTAGCCTGTATAATATAGTTCCTGATACTACAACCATTGCTAACAAACCTAATGATATGTAAGTATACAATATCATTTTGCTTTTTTCAAACTCATAGTTTGCTTCCTGTTCCTGGCTGATAAGATTATATAACGAATTCACCGCCTCATTCTCCATATCATTATTCTTGATATTCAGCGATAAAAACTTATCATAATACTGCTTGTATAACGTTTTATCATTCATTGATAAATAATTAGCAGCAAGCTGATAATAAATATCTTCCTGAAGAGATAAATTATTTACCGCAGTCGCTTTTTCCAATGATCTTAAAAGAAGGTCTATAGATTTTTGATATTCCTTTTTTTCAAAAGCAATATCAGCTAAAGCATTTAGAACCTTAGATTCAAACACTCTATTGGGTATTTTTTTAAAATTATAAGCCTTAAAAGCTATATTGAACTGCTGTTCCGCTTCAGTATTTTTATTCATGCCCGCATAAGCCATTCCTTTTCCATACGCTACTTTTTGCTGTATTGCTTTATCAGGTTTTAATGCCTCCAATAATTGCAAAGCATTAGGATAATTACCATTATCAAGCTTTGCAAAGGCCTGCTCCAATACCATGCGCGAATGGAAAAAGTTATTTCCGGATGCTTTTGCAACAGGTTTAACCCCTGTAAGATATTCATCGGACAGCTTATATAAATGAAGTTTTCTTAATATCTCTGCTTTAAAAAAAAGTATTTCAGCCTTTAATGAGTCTTTTACTTTTTTTTCATTTTTCCCGGCTTCAAATACAAAGCCTAATGATTTATTGTAATCGCCTTTTGCAATATAACCTCTGGAAATAAGAAGGTTGAGTCGCGTAGCAGTTTCGTAAGATCCTGATTTTTTTAATAGATGATTGGCAATTTTAATGGTCTCATCGGGATTAGAATGAGCGAGTTCGGCGGCTTTTACCAACAAAATTTTTTCTTCAGCATTTTCCTGCGAAAACAAGCATGTAGTAACAAAAAGCATTGCTGCTGTCTGGAATGCAAGAGATAGCTTAAAAAAAGGCTTTAAAGTAAATTTCATTAAGGTTTAATTATG
>Ga0157370_10007452_pt1 | contig 11896 bp, 11 predicted proteins | sample C35metaG_FD_113463 | JGI IMG/M metagenome (GOLD analysis project Ga0157370, IMG submission 113463) | Corn rhizosphere microbial communities from Kellogg Biological Station, Michigan, USA - C3-5 metaG | ecosystem: Host-associated > Plants > Roots > Rhizosphere > Soil | place: USA: Michigan... | reverse complement strand
TCGGCTCGACCACGATCGCGTTGCCCTCGGCATCGGCGGCGCCGACGCTCGCTTTCTTATCGGCCAACTCCTGGGCCTCGCCGATCTGCGTCTTGCAGCCGAGGCCGGACTGGCCGTTTATCTTCATCCCGCAGGAGCCGCAGATCGCCGCCCGGCAGGAACACCGCACCGAGAGCGAGCCGTCGTCGCGGTCCTTCGCCTGGAGGATCCCGTCGAGGACCGAGAGCGATGGGTCGAGGTCGACCTTGAACTCCTCCCAGAAGGCCCCCTCGCCGCTCTCCGGTAGATACCTGCGGACTTTCAGCGTGTACTCGGCCATGGCCTCAGTACTTCCTCTCTTCGGGTTCCCACTGGGTGATCGTCACCTCGGAGTATGAGATCTCCGGCTCCTCGTCGCCCTGCTGCAAGTCGATGTGTTTGAGCCAGTCGGTGTCGTTGCGCTCGGGGAAGTCGGTCCTGTACTGGGCGCCGCGGCTCTCTTTGCGCTCGAGCGCGGCGATGCAGGTGCATTCGGCGTTGTCGAGCATGTAGCCGAGCTCGATCGCTCCCAGCAGATCCTGGTTGAAGACGCTGCCCTTGTCGTCGATGTAGGCGGACTCGGCCTCCTCCTTCAGCTGGCGGACCTTTTCCAGCGCCCCCTGGATGCCGGCCTCGTCGCGGAAGACGGCGACGTGCTTGTCCATCACCGTGCCGAGGTCGAGCTTGATCTCCGAGACGCGGCGGCCGGAGCCCTTCTCGCGGGCGGCGATCGCGTCGATCGTCGCCTGCTCGGCCTCCAGGGCTCCCGCGGACGGCCGCGAGCCCTCGATGCGCTTGGCGCGGGCGGCGGCGTCGACGCCGGAGCGGCGACCGAAGATCAACGTGTCGAGCAGCGAGTTGGCGCCGAGGCGGTTGCCGCCGTGGACCGAGACGCAGGCGGTCTCGCCGGCGGCGTAGAGGCCGGGGACCTCGGTGCGGCCGTCGACGTCGGTCTTGACGCCGCCCATCGTGTAGTGGTTGCCGGGCTTGATCCGGATCGGTTCCTTGGTGATGTCGACGCCGGCGAAATCGCGGCCGACGAGGACGATCTCGCGCAGCGCCTCGTGGATGCGCTTCTTCGGCACCACGGTGATGTCGAGCGCGACGGTGCCGTCGGGGAACCCGCGGCCCTCGTTGATCTCGGTCTGCTCGGCGCGGGAGACGACGTCGCGCGAGGCCAGTTCCATCTTGTTCGGCGCGTAGCGCTCCATGAAGCGTTCGCCCTTGGCGTTGAGCAGGTGCGCGCCCTCGCCACGGGCGCCCTCGGTGATCAGGAAGCCCTTGCCGGCGAGCGTCGTCGGGTGGTACTGGATCATCTCCATGTCCATCAGCTTGGCCCCGACCCGGTAGGCCATCGCGATCCCGTCGCCGGTGCAGATCAGCGCGTTGGTCGTCGGCTTCCAGGCCTGGCCGTTGCCGCCACAGGCGAGGATCACCGCCTTGGCGGTGAAGAGCTGCATCGAGCCGTCGGCGACATTGCGGGTGACGACGCCGCAGCACTCGCCGTTCTCGTCCATCGCCAGCGCCGTGCAGAACCACTCCTCGTAGCGGGTTACGTCGTCGGAGTACTTCATCAACTGCTCGTAGAGCACATGCATGATCGCCTGGCCGGTGATGTCGGCGACGTAGTAGGTGCGGGCGGCCGAGGCGCCGCCGAAGGCGCGGGTGCCGAGCTTGCCTTCCTCGTTGCGGTGGAAGGTGACGCCGAGGTGCTCGAGGTGGAGGATCTCCTCCGGCGCCTCTTGGCACATGATCGAGATCGCGTCCTGATCGCCCAGGTAGTCGGAGCCCTTGACCGTGTCGAATGCGTGCGACTCCCAGGAATCGCCGGGGTTGAGCGCGGCGTTGATCCCGCCCTGGGCGGCGTTCGAGTGGGAGCGGACCGGGTGTACCTTGCTCAGGATCCCGACCGAGACTCCTTGCTCGGCGGCGGCCAGAGCGGCCCTCTGTCCGGCAAGTCCGGCGCCGATCACCAATACGTCATGCGTAGGCACGGCGGCGATCCTATAGATGCGAAATCCGACCTCGCAGTCGGATTTCAGAGCCATTTGCGGGGCGAGGCGGGCCGATGGCTCGGCCGTCGACCGAGGGGCCGGGCACTGCCAGGCGCGCGACGAGCTCGCTCGCCGTCAGGCGTCTTTCCCCGGCCCGATCAGATGGAGCAGCTGGTCTACGACGAGCCGAACATGCCGACGTCGCTCCTTCGGGTCGCTCAGATCTCTTCCAAGCGAGGCCATGAAGGTCGAGCGCTGGGCAAGCGGAAAGAACGTCAAGGAAACGAAGAGCAGCACGACGTCCCCAACGGCGAAGGATCGCAGGTCGCGCCGATCCGCGGCCGCCCTCACCGCGCCGAACGCCTCTTCGATCGCCTTGGACTCACGCGGCACCGCTCGAAGACGAGCGGCCCCCGTCAGCTCCTCTCGCTGGATCAGCTTCAAGAAAGACAGGTGCTCGAGAAGAAAATCGAGATAGCCGCTGACCGCTTCGGTCAGCGAGCGCCGCAACGAGGCGCTGCTTTCTGACTCGGCCCACGAGACGAGAGGACGGCAGGCCCGCCGCGTTGCCTCCTCGCGGTCCCTGAAGACCTCTTCCAGCACCGCCTGGTAGAGCTCGGCCTTGGATCCGAAGAAGTAGCTGGGCGTCCCCCTCGAAAGGCCGGCTGCCGCGGCGATCTCACCGAGGCTGACCCGATCGAAGCCTCGTTCGGCGCGGGAGCCACGGTGTTCGGGGCGATCCACGTGGACGACCTGGGAAGCGCCGACCACGCCGCCGAGGGCATCGCGATGGCGACCGTATGGCTGAGCTCTCGCGAGGGCTTTCGCAGAATCGTTCCCGGTAGCGCCGATGGCTAGGGACGCTCACCGCCTGCGTGGCGGTGTCGGTGAGCTCAGCGAACTCGTTCTGGCTGCTTTTCGACCGAGCTGACGTAGTAGAGGCAAGCCATGAAGAACTCGGTCTCCGCCTGCCCATACGCGGCGAGGTCCTCCCAGGGTTCGGAGAAGGCGTCTCCAGGGGCGAGCTTCACGAGCAAACGGCCGATCGGTGCGAGTAGGCGATGGAAGCGGCTGTAGGTGAGGCCGAGGTCCATGACGACGACGCGCCCCCCTGGTCGCAGGCGCTTCCAGGCGCGCGCCAGCGCGAGCTGCGGTTCGGGTAGCACCGAGTAGCTGAGGCTGAAGAGGACGGCGTCGGGCTCGACGTCGACCTCCAGCTGAGCCGCATCCTGTTGGAGCAGTCGAACGTTGGACCAGCCACGGCTTTCGACCAGCTTCCGCGCCTCGGCGAGCATGCCCGGCGAGGCGTCGACGGCGATAACGGTTCCGGCCGGGCCTACCGCGTCGAGGAGGTAGGGCAGGTTGCGGCCGGTGCCAGCGCCGATCTCGAGCACGGTCATCCCTGGCGCGAGCTCCAGGGCGGCGACCGCCTTGCGGCGGGCGCGGGGGAAGATCAGGAACAACGGCTCGAAGCGCGCATAGACACGGGCCACCCGGTCGTACCCGCGAACGATCCGATCGAGGCTCTTGCGCCCCCCCTCCTTGCGCGCGTCCCTCACGGGTAGCCCCTTCTGCCTGGACCCTGTCGCCCTCTGTCGCCGAACCATGGGAGGCGCCCGGCAGCGTCTCCCCGGTGATCTCCATGACCAAGAACGACACCGTTCCCACCGTCGCCGCGGCGCGCCATCGTCTGGACGACCAGACGCGAAGCTCGGCAAGGACGGCACTCGGTCTCATAGGTTCTGTCGCCGTGACGGGATCAATCGGCGCCACATACTACGCAAACGTAGTAGTTTCTGCGCGATGACCAAGGGCACCGGCACCCGGCGCGACTTCGGCCCGCTGGAGGCCGAGGTGATGGCGGCGCTGTGGGAGGCCGGCGGTCGCGCCACCGTCCGAACGGTGATCGACTCACTCAACCGAGATCGCCCCGAGCCGCTCGCCTACACCACGGTGATGACGGTGATGAGCCGCCTTGCCGAGAAGGAGGTGCTGCGTCGGCACCGCGCCGGACGCGGCTACCTCTACGAGGCCACTGCCCCCGATGCCGCCGGCCTGGCCGTCCACGACGTCATGCGCACCTATGGCGATGTCGCGCTCGCACACTTCATAGACGTGGCGCGCGCCGACCCGGCCCTCCTGCGCCGCCTGCGGAAGATGCTCGAGGCAGAGGGTGGATAGTCCCGGGCGGAGCTTCCTGTCGCTGCTCGGGCTTGCCTCGGCCCTCACCGCCTGCTCGCTTTGCGGGTTCGTCGCCCTGATCGTGCTTCCGCTTATCGAGGGAACGGTGCCCAACCACGGCTCCGCCCTCTGCCTGTTGCCGGCCGTCTCGCTCGGGGGCTTGCTGATGACCGCAGCCTGGCGCGCCGGCAGGAGTTGGCGGACACACCTCACCGCATCGCGCAAGCTCGGCGAGCGGATCGAGGCGACGGCGATTCGGCACCCACTTCGGCTCCGCTCAGCGGTTGAAGCCGTCGGCGTGCGTGGCCGGGTCGACCTGGTCGACGAGGAGGGGGCCTTCTCGTTCGTCTACGGCCTGCTCGCTCCGCGCATCGCGATCAGCCGTGGCCTCCTCGATCGACTGAGCGACCAGGAGGTCCGCGCGGCGCTGGAGCACGAGCGCTACCACGTTCGCAACCTCGACCCCCTACGAAGCCTGATCGCCGCCGCAGTGAGCGACGGCTTCTTCCTTCTGCCGTACCTGAGCGTGCTGCGCGCTCGCTACGAGGCCGGCCGGGAGCTGGCAGCGGACCTCAGCTCCGAACGGGCCTGCGGGCGGCGAGCCCTGCTCGCCGCGCTGGTGAAAGCGCTGGATGGCCCCGCTTCCGAGCAAGCGATCAGCCCCTCGCTTGCAGCCCACGCCCTTCTGGACGCCCGCGTGAGGCGGCTGGAAACAGGGCGGAGCCCCCGGCTTCCCCGGCTTGACGCTCCAACTCTGGCCCGGTCGGTCTACGGAGTCGCGACCCTGACCGCCCTCTTCGCCCTGGCGCTCCTGGGGCTCGGGGGCCCCGGGATGCTGCAGCAGGCTGTCGCGACGAACCTGAAGGCGAGTCCAGACGCGCTCGACCTTGTCTGCCTCATCCCCTTCTTCGCGATCCCCGCGCCGGCTATCTGGCGTCTGGTGCAGCGGGCGCGGCGCCCACTCCACGGCAATTGCGCGTGGCCCTGAGAGGGGCGGCGGAACTGCCCCGGGCCGAGCCCAAGCCTCATATCTCTCGGGGCAACCGGCTTGTCCGGCGCCCCAGATCCGGTCAAAGAGCTCGCCATCCAGCGGCAGGAGCCAGACCTCCCCAAATCCGGCGACGCTCGAGATCGACGCGATAGGCGCCGAGCGTCTGCCAGGAGACCCGCTGGCCGTTCGACGTGGCGCTCCCTCCTACGGATGAGGTCTCGGCACCGGCAAGGACACCTCCGCGCAAACGAGGCGCAGACCCACGTCGAGCGAGGCCCGGGCGCGTAGCGCCCCGTAGCGGCGGTCCCACTCGCCGCTTTCAAGATCGCGCCGCAGTCGATCCAATGCCGGCTCAACGATGGCATTGGACAGCAGGTGCCAGATCGAGGACGAACGGCGTATGCGTGGATCGAGGTGGGCCTCCGGCCGGCCCCAGAGTGCGACGCAGAACCCGTCGGAGCAGTCCGCGGGCACCGGGAGAGGCTCCACGCTGACGTTCGGGAGGACGTTCTCGAGGTGCGTGATGGTCGGAAACGTCTCGCGGTCGTGCTCGATGATCTCGGGCAGGTAGTCGCGGCAGAGCCACATCTCCGCGGTCACGCCGACGTCGAGGGTGATGAAGACAACTCGGTCGCGGGTCACTCGGAGGATCTCGGAGAGGCCACGGTCGACGTCGTCCCAGTGCTGCATCGTGAAGACGCCCATCGTCGCGTCGACGCTCTTGTCTTCGAGCGGCAGGGCCTCGGCGACACCCTGGATCGCGGGCGCGGCGTCCGCCGGGCGCTGGGCGATCATCACCGGCGAGGGCTCGACCGCGATCACCTCGCGGTCGCGGGGCTCATAGGACCCCGCCCCGGCGCCGACGTTGAGCACCGTCTGGGCATCGCCGAGCGCCGCCCAGAGCGCCGCCTCGAAGCGCGGGTCGGCGCAGCGCACCTCGCCGTAGTGGATGCCGATCCGGTCGTACGCGGGCGCCTTCACGGCTTCGCGCCACGGTCGCGCATCAGCGCAACGAGCAACTCGACGAAGTCGCCATAGAGGCCATGCTGCACCGCATCCGGGCTGACCAGCGATTCGATCGCCAGGCCGATGCCGAGCGCGCGCAGGACCAGCGCGAGGTCATCCGCGGACACCGGCAGCTCCTCCCCCGCCTCCTCCTCGTATGCGGAGATGTAGCGGGCCACGGCCTCGCGCATCGCGGCCGAGCGCGTGCCGAAGCGCCCGGCGAGCTCGGGGTCGCGCCCAGCGTGGGCGATGAACTCCATATGCAGGAGGACCGACTCTCGGTCGCGCGCCAGTCGCTCCATCCACTGGTCGGCCAGGGCGCGGGCACGGGCCTCGAGCGGAGCGTCGTCGGGAAGTGCGGCCTGGGTCTCGGCCAGCTCGCGCACCCGCTCGGCCATGTACTCCTCGAAGACCGCCAGGAAGAGGTCGGCCTTGCCCTCGAAGTTGGAGTAGACGGCGCCGTGGGAGTAGCCGGCCTCCTCGGCGATCTCCTCGACCGCGGCGCCCTGGTAGCCCCGGCGGGCAAAGACCGTGGAGGCGGTGGAGATCAGCTCAGCCCTGGTACGCGCTTGCCTCTCGGCACGCGTCTCCCTTTTTTGTCTCGAGGTCATTCAGATTGCCGTCCCCACTTGGATGCTAACTCTAATTCAAACGCGGGAAAGCGAATCGCGCGGCGTCGTGGACCTCCGCCTCATGCGGGTCGATGTCCACTTCCCGCGAGTACGAGTCGTGCTGACGCTCGCGGCTGAGGGTGGATTCAGCATGGCCCTCCCCGCCCCCCAAGGCGCATTTCGTTGCGATCGAGCCGCCCGAGCGACTAGCGCGCTGGTTTGATTGACCTGCGGCCCTCTACGGCTGCGTGATCGTGAAGGCCGAGCCGCCGGCTTCGAGGGCGCCCGGTTCGGCGAGCACGGCGCTGTGCCGCCCATGGCCGCTGACCAGGGTGACGCTGTCCTCTTCCCAGGCGCTGATCGATCCGGTGGCTTCAGCGGTGCTCGCGCTGGCGTCGCTGAAGCCGACGCTGCCGAAGTCGGTGAAGCGGCTGAACGGCGCCTCGGCGATCCACTCGGCCGAGCTGAATTCGAGCCCCGCGGTTGGGAACCTCTCGGTGGAGCTCCAGCCGGCAGTTTCGTCTTCCAGCACGAGCGTGCCCTGCGTGATCTTGGCGTGAAGGACGTCGCCCGGTTCCACCGGCTCTTCGATCACGAAAACTCGTTCCGGATACAGCTCGTACCAGGCGTAGTAGATCGGCCGCGAGCCTTCGCAGTCAGCCTCGGTGCCGGTCTGCTCGACCGTCTTGTTGCCATAGCCGTCGAGCCCTACCCAGAAGGCGGCAAGCGCGACCTGGCGCCCCTTCAGCGCGCAGTGTGCGGTGGGCTGGACCCAGCTTCCCCGAGCTTCCGTGAAGGTCTGCCCGTAGGCGGCGTAGCCGGACCAGTTGGTGCTCTGTTCTTCTTTGCGGCCGATGTGCAGGCGACCTTCGATCGGCCCCAGCCTGCGCGGCCGGAAGTGCCTGGCTGTCGCCGGCGCGGCGATCGCGAGCAAGGCGGCGATTGCAAGCAGTCCAGCTGCGGCAAATGCCCTGAGGTTCCTCGCCGGAGTAGTAGCCAAAGCGATCAGAACTTATCACCCTCTCGGCGCGCCGATCGACAGGAACCGATTCGTCGGACGATACGCAGTTGGTCGCGTCGATGAGCGGTCTTTCGGCCTGGAAGCAATGAAGATCAAATGACGTGGAAGATCCGGTTTTGCACGCCACGCCCGCTTGCGCCGGGCGAGATGCGGCCCTCGCTGGCGAAGACCGCTCGGTTCACCCAGTCGTACTTTCGGTCGCCAGTCTCGATGCGTAGCAGGGTCCGGTAGTACTGGTCCTCGAAGGACGTCACCGCTGATCGCTCGCGTGCCCTAAGCACCGCCCCGTTGAACTCGCACACCCCTTGCGCGGACACGAAGAGGATCGCCCCGTCCTCCATGCGCCACTGCATCCGCACGTCGAGACGCACGCCCCATCCGGCGGGATCGTCGAGGAGCCAGTCGGCGCCTCCGGAGAGGACGACACCAGAGAGTCTCTGTCCCTCGACGTTCCCACCGACGATCTCAAGCACGCGGCGGTTGCCAAAGGGCCCCGGGCCAACATCCTGCGCCTCGGGCGCGAGATCGACCTGGACGGTGCAGATCTCCTCGAGCCCAATCATCTCCTCAGCTCCACTCGGTCACGGCCGCACCGTCTCGGGCACCGCGACCTCCCGCAGCCGCAGGTCCAGCCCGGCGAGGCGCCGCGGGTCCACGCGCACCTCGTCGTCGGCCAACTCGTCGTCGAGCAACCCCCGCTCCTCGAGCGCAGTCCTCGCGCGTGGGAGCGAGGAGACATCGAGGACAAGGCGCTGCCACGGACCGCTCGCGCTCTGCTCTGCCCGGATCGCCGGGCCGTCGTCGAACGTCCACCGACATGTGTCGTCGGCAGCCAGCGGAGCAAGCAACGCATCCCATCGGCGGCGCTCGCGTGCGAGGTCGGCGACGCCGAGCACGATCTCGCGCACACCGATCACCCCGAGTGCACCGCCGCTAGCATCCGGCAGGAGATCGCGGACGACAGCGCGACCTTGAGCGGGGTCCTGGCGATGCCACTCCATCAGGAACGGCCACGCCGTAGGCGGGAGTATCCGAGACATCAGCAGATCCCCGACCGGGCGAATGCGCGTTGCGACCGCCGCGGTCCCACGAGTCACCGTGCGCGTCACGCGCGGTGACCGCGCCTCGCGAGCGAACCGCCGGGCGAGCAACTCGTCGCCCATCAGCCCCCCGAGCATCATCGTCGTCCACAAGGCACCGCGGCCAGGCGCCCACGACAGCAGCGGACTCGTTGGCGTGCGCGATGGTGACCCCGAATAGGCAAACGGCGCGGAGTGCGGTACGTCGCGCCGGTCGAGCTCGCACCCTGCGTCCGCGATGCCGGCGGACTCGAGCGCCACGGAGATGGCGCCGGTGTCGTGGGGAAATCCCACGGAACGACCCGGCGCATAGCGGATGGTCTCCAGGAACACGTTGCCCAGCGCAACCCCTCCGCTGAGGAACCCGGCAAACGACGCCGGCGCAAAGTATGTGGGCAAGCCCAGATCGGCGGTCAGGACCGCGAACACCTCTTCGGGGCTCGACACGGCCACTGACAGGTGATCGATTCTCCGGACCAGCGCATCGCTGCTCGTCGCCCGCGGAGCGGACCGGGCCGGACTCACAGCTACCTCGGGGGGCTCGTCGCCGCGCTCTCGAGGTGGCTTGCGAGGGCAGTGACGAACTGCTGCGGGTGTTCGAGGATGCAGGCGTGGCCGCCGTCAAGCTCGACGAGGTCCGCTGCAGGCATCTCGGAGGCGAGTAGACCGGCGACCTCGCGGAGCCAAGGCGAGGTGGAGCGCCCACGGATCACCAGCGTCGGGATCTCGAGGCGCTCGAAGCCTTCGATGCCGGCCGCGGCCGAGCTCGTCGCCCTCTCCCCGCCCCAGGAGAGCGCCTGGCGGCAGGAGGACCAGAAGTCCCACTGGGGCAGCGACTTGAAGTCCACGTCTGCGCCGCCCAAACCAGCGCGAACGAGGAATTCGCACAGATCGTCGTCGGTCAGCTCTCGACCGGCGCAGCGTTCGAGGTACTCGTGGAAGCTCCTGGCGCTCGCCTCGACGTCAGCGACAAGCCAGTAGGCGGCCGGCTCGACCAAGGTCAGGGTCAGCACCCGCTGGGGATGCGCGAGGGCGAAGTCGAGGGCGATCCGCCCCCCGTTCGACCAGCCGAGGAGGTGCATCTCGGCGACGCCGGCCGCCTCGAGCGTCATCTCGATGCTCTCCCGCTCGACCTCCGCGTCATAGGTCGGATCGCCGGGATGCCCGGCGAGGCCCTCCGCGTTCATGATCGGCTGCAGGCGGACGACGCGGCGAGATGCCGAGAGGGGCGGCATCAACGGCAGCCAGGATTGCCAGCCAGTCAGGCCGCCCGGCAAGAGGACCAAGGGCGGCTCACCCGAACCGGCCTGGTCGTGTTCGAGAAGCCTTGCTTCCATGCGTCACCGTCTCCTTTCGGAGGCGGAGTATCGACCTGCAGGAGGGCGTTTGCGTCGGGGACGCTCCCTGATTTTTTTCGTCAAGCGTGGTCGCCGGGCTTCTCCGTCAGCGCCGCGCTGAGCTCGCGGCGCGAGGAGATGCCGAGCTTCGAATAGCTGCGGGAGAGGTGCGTCTCGACGGTCTTCGTGGTGACGAACAACGCCTGGGCGATCTCCTTGTTGCTCATCCCCCCTGCGGCCATCGCGGCGACGCGGGCCTCGCTGGCGGTCAGTGCGTGGGGACCGGCGACGAGCGCGCGGCGTGGCCGCGTGCCGAGCGCCGCCAGCTCTTCGCGTGCGAGCTCCTCCAGGGGCGGCGAGCCGCAGCAATGCGCGAGGTCCAAGGCGGCAAGCAGGCGCTCGCGCGCTTCGGCGCGGCGGTTGGCGCGACGCAGGGCGGCGCCAAGGGCGTGCAGCGCGCGGGCGTGCTCGAGCCTGGCTTCGGATACTGCGAGCACCGCGACCGCCTCCTCCAAGATCTCCAGCGCGGCTGGCCCGGCCCCGCAGGACGCCTGGGCCAGCAGCGAGATTCCGAGCGGCCGGGCGGCGCCAAAGCTCCGCGCCAGGTCAACCCCCTGGAGCGCGGCAGCGCGCCCCGCTTCCAGGTCGCCGGCTCTCCGAAGGGCCTCCGCGAGCGTGGCGCGCCACGGCTGGAGGCCGGGGCAGTCGACCCCCCAGCGCTTCATCGCCTCATCGGTCGCCCGCAGGTCGGCGAGCGCGGCGTCGATCTCGCCGCGAGCCAAACGCGCCAGGCCGCGGTTGTAGAGCAGGAATGCATGGCTGGAGACGTCGCGCTGGTCGTCGAGCTCGAAGTAGCGCTCCGCACAGGCGAGAGCCCTCTGCGGCTCCCCGCTCGCCACGAGTGCATCCATATACGTTCCGAAGACGAGGCCGAGCTGCAGGCGGATGCCGTGCGCCTCGGCCACCTCGGTTGCCGCGGCGCCGTCGGCTAGCGACTCCCTGACCTCCCCCTGGCGCAACGCCGCCATGCAGCGGATCGCCGACGCGTAGACGTAGCCGAGCGGTGAGCCCCGCGCGCTCGCGTCGGAGAGCAGCTCGTCCAGCAGCTCGCGCGCCGCGGCCAACTCGTCGCAGTAGACGAGCAGCCCGGCGATCTGGGCCCTGGTCATCCGCCCGGCATCGCCGAGCGCCCGGCGCGCGAGCCGCGCCACCGCGGACGCGCTGCCGCCGCCGAGCAGCTGGTTCCCGGCCAGGGTGAAGAGAACGGCTCGTTCTCCCGGCGAGTCGCCGGGCAGCTCCGTCGAGAAGCGTTCGATCCGTCGCAGGACCGCGGGCTCGGGCGTCGCGGTGTTCCTGGCAGTCAAGTGGAGGGTCGTCTCCAGCAGCATCTCCAGCTCGGGGTCGGCGCCGTCCAGCCCGTCGCTTGCCGCGCTCAGCACCGCGAAGGCCTCCCGCGCCCGGTTGGCGGCGCCGAGGGCCCGGCCGAGCTCGAGGGCCAGCACCGCGCGCTGGCCGGGCTCGCGAGCCGTGGCTTGGGCGGTCCGCAGCATCTCGAGCCCCGCCTCCTCCCCACAGGCGACCAGCGCGCGAGCGAGCTCCAGCCGCAGCTCAGGCGGTTGGTCCGCGGCCGGCAGCTCCAAGCTGGCGCGCCGCAGGTAG
>Ga0157370_10007449_pt1 | contig 11898 bp, 12 predicted proteins | sample C35metaG_FD_113463 | JGI IMG/M metagenome (GOLD analysis project Ga0157370, IMG submission 113463) | Corn rhizosphere microbial communities from Kellogg Biological Station, Michigan, USA - C3-5 metaG | ecosystem: Host-associated > Plants > Roots > Rhizosphere > Soil | place: USA: Michigan... | reverse complement strand
GCGCCACGTCGCTTCTTCCTCGGGTGTTTGCACGTGAATCGTCATGCCCTTGGCCTTCAGTTGCACGAGCGCGTCCGCCGCAGTCGCTTCAGTCACCGCGAAGGCCTCCTGCTCGGTCTTCGCGGCTGCGGCCTCGATCGCCTGGCGCTGCTCGGGTGCAAGCTTCGCCCACCATTGCGGGTTCACGTACAGGTGAAAGAAGATCGTGAAGTAGGGCGCAACGGTGCCGAACTTCTGAATTTCGTAGTACTTGCGGCTGTACGCCGCGGAGAGGTCGGTCAGCCCCGCATCGAGCACGCCGGACTGCAGCGCCTGGTACACCTCGGACCCGGGCATCGCGGAAGGTACGGCGCCGACCGCGGTCAATGCGTGATCGGTGAGCGAGTTGAGGCCCCGGATCTTCACACCCTTGAAATCGTCGAGCGTGATGATAGGCTTCTTGCTCGAAGTGAAGATCGATTCGCGCGTGATGTAGAACCAGCCGACGCTGTGGACGCCGTGCTGCTCGAGCTTCTGATCGAGCAGGCGCCGCGCGTCCGACGTGACGAAGCGCTTGATCTTCGCGACGTCGGTCATGTAGTACGGCACCAGCGTCGCGCTCATCTCCGGAATCGTCGTGCCCCACTGGAAGTTGACGCTGACCGCGGCTTCGAGGTTGCCGCGCGCGACCTGCGGAAAATTCTCGCCGGCCTTCGCGAGTTGCTCGGAGCCGAAAAGCTGCACGTCGACCGATCCCCTGGTGCGCGTCTTGACGTCGGCGGCGAAGTCCTGCAGCAGCTTCGACAGATGATGCGCGGGCGGCACCTGGTGCGAGATGCGCATGACGACGGGTTGTGCCAGCGCCGTCGACGCGATGCACAGCAGGCCAGCGGCGAGCCAGGGGCGAAACGAGCGAAACATGCGAGCTCCTCGGAGTAAGGATGGATGGACGTTCACGGTTTGCGGTGGCTTTCGACGAGCGCTTCGGCGTCGCGCATCCACTCGCTCTCGCGACGCCGCTGCAACGGCAGGCCGACGAGCTCGTTGAATTCCCCGAAGGCGACCAGCCGTGGCAGGAAATCGGCGGTCGATCCGGTCCGCCTGATCGTCGCGAACAGTTCCCGCAGTGCGTAGGCGACCGCGTAGGTCGCGGCGACGGGAAACACAACGACCGCATAGCCGATCGCCTGCAGCTCATCCGCGGACAGCAACGGCGAAAGACCGGTTTCGATGTTGTTCGCGAGGCATGGACCGGGGATTTCGGCGCAGATGCGGCGCATCTCACCGACATCGGTCGGCGCTTCGACGAAGAGCAGGTCGGCGCCCGCTTCGCGTGCGAGTTGCGCGCGCTCGATCGCGTCGTCGATGCCGTGGACAGCCAGCGCATCGGTACGCGCCATGATGATCATGTCCGGATCGACCCGCGCGTCCAGCGCCGCCTTGATCTTCGCGAGCCAGTCGGCGCGCGAAACGACCGCCTTGCCGGCCATGTGGCCGCAGCGCTTGGGAAAGACCTGGTCCTCGATGAAGAGTCCGGCCACGCCGGCCTTCTCGTACAGTCGGACGGCGCGTACGACATTGGTCACGTTGCCAAAACCGGTGTCGGCATCGGCGAGCAGCGGCAGCGGCGTCGCGTCGCAGAGGCGCGAGTACATCTCGGACAACTCGGTAAGCGACAACTGCGACGAATCGGGCCTGCCGAGCAACGTGGCGGTGGCACCATAGCCGCCGGCGGTGATCGCGGAAAAGCCGGCGGCTTCGGCGAGCCGCGCGCCAAGCGCGTCGTGCACCCCGGGCATGACCAGAATTTCGGATGCTGCGATGAGCTCTTTGAGTCGCGATGTACGGCGCACGTTTGGCCTTCCCGAAGCGCCGCCGTGGAGGCGGTGCGGGCGCCATTTTAACCGGCGGTCCGGGGCGCCTCTCACAGGGAATTGTTCAGGTCATCACGATGCCGCCGTCGACGTTGAATGCGGCGCCGGTAGTGAAGTCGCAATCGTCCGAGGCGACGAAGAGCGCCATCCGCGCTACCTGTTCCGGCGTGCCGAGCCGTCCGAGCGGCGAGCGCGCGTTGACGCGCGCCATGATCGCGTCGATCTCGACACCCTGGACATTTGCGCCGTCGCGCCAACCCTCGCGCCCAAGCGCGGTGGGAATCGGACCGGGACAGATTGCATTGACGAGGATGTCGTATTGCGCGACTTCGAGTGCCAGTGAGCGCGTGAATCCGATGACGCCGAATTTTGCGGCGCTGTACGCGCTTGCCGTCGGCTCGCCGACCTTGCCGGCGATCGACGCGATGTTGATGATTCGGCCGCGATGCGCTTCGATCATCGCCGGCAGCACCGCCTTGCTGCAGAGAAACGTCGCCTTCAGGTTCACGTCGACGACGGCATCCCACGTTTCCTCGCTCATGTCTTTCACGTAGGCCTTGCGGATGATCCCCGCATTGTTGACCAGGATGTCTAGGCGACCGAAGCGCGCAAGTGTCGCGTCGACGACCCGGCGCACGTCGGCCTCGCGCGTCACGTCGAGTGGCATCGCCACCGCGCGCGCGCCGAGTGATTCCGACCCGCGTTGCGCGGCCTGCCGATCGATGTCGGCCACGACGACACTCGCGCCTTCGTCGCAGAACGCGCGTGCGATTGCCGCGCCGATGCCGGCGGCGCCGCCGGTGACGATCGCGACTCGCTCTTCAAGGCGTCTGCCCATGTCAGGCGATCTCGTGCAGCTTGTCGTAGTCGACGTTGAGGAGGTACGCGGGCTCGACGTCCTGCTCGATGGCTACGAAGCGCCGGCCGCCGGCGGCGAACTTGTTGTCGATCTTCGGCACCGAGATCGTCGAGATCTCGCCGCCTGCGAGCACCGCGCCGTCGTCCCTTGCCCAGAACCGATGGTAGAGCCGCGGGACGATCGTCAGGCTTTGCCCGTGGGGGATCTCGAAGATCTGCCCGGGCTCGAAGGACTTGCGCACGCCGTCGCAATACACGTGTCCCGGCATCGTCTCGTTCATCGTTTCGTCGGGGTTCGCGTTGCAGAGCTCGATCATCAGCGTGCCGCCCGCATAGCTGATGATGTCCTCGGTCTTGTTGTAGTGGAAGTGGAACGGCAGACGCTGGCCGGGCTTCAGGACGAAGATCTTCTCGCCGTACGGCGTGCCGAGGTTCGGTTCGGGCGTGCCGTTGCGAACGTCGAACATCGTGATGCCGCACCGATCGAAGTCGCCCTGTCCGAAGTCGGTGCAGGCCCAGCCAAGCATGTTCTCGAAAATGCGGTGATGCTCGGGCCCGGCGTTGCGGCGCCAGTCATCGGGCGACCAGTACGCGTATTCGGGAAGCCGGATGCCGTGCTCGCGCAGCGTTTTGTGCGCGAGCTCGATGGCGGCGTTGATCTGCGATCGTTTCATGCGGAGACTCCCAGTCGTGGATGAGCACGCATCGCGTTGCCCGCGAAGACGTTGGCGATCTCGGCCGCAGAGAGCTGCCGCTCGGCCAGGTAGCGCTCGACCGCGCGCACCCAGTCGCCGTACGTCGCAAAGCGAACGAGCATCGGCCAGTCGCTTGCGAACATCAGCCGGCCGGGGCCGTAGATGTCGAGCACGTCATCGAGAATGGCGTGTGCGTCGGCGTCACGCCAGCGTTCGCCGAACAGGAACGGCAATCCGGAGAATTGCACGAATACGTCGCCGCGCTGCGCGAAGCGCTGCATCGCGGTGCGCCATGCGCCACGGCCGGCGCCCGGCAACGGCATGCCGAGATGGTTCAGCGTTATCGGGCCGTCCGGCAACTGCTCGAGCACCGGTGCGAGATATTCATGATGGCGCTGCTCGGCGAGAACCGTCACGGCGAGGCCGGCGCGCAGCGCTGCGCCGAGATTCGCTACGACGCGCGGCCGCGCAACGAAAGCGGAATCGGCGATGCGCCGAAGCTGCGCGCGAATCCCGACGACCTTGGGCCTGGCGAGGAGCGCGTCGAAGTCGCAGTCCTCGGCCGCAAGATCGACCCATGCCGTCATGCCGCGTACACGCGGCTCTCGTTCAGCGAGCGCCAGCAGCCAGTCCGTTTCCTCCGTCTGCGGCGCCGTCTGGACAAGGACGACGGCATCGACCGCGCTGGCGATGAGCTCGGGCTCGATGTCGCGCGGGAGAAAGTCGCGCCGATACGCCGGATGATCGGCGACGGGCCGGTTGTCGAAACCGCACGCGAGCTTCCAGAAATGAACGTGGGCGTCGATGCGCATCGGAGAGTCAGCGCGACTGCAAGACGCTTTCGAGCGATGTGCCCGGCCGCGGGCTGGCGCGCGGAATGATCTTCTGCGCCTCGAGATCGGACCACAAGGCATCGGGAATCGGCTCGTGCACCGCAGCGAGGCTGGCTTCCAGCTCCGCCACGCTGCGCGGGCCGATCAGCACGGTCGTGACAGCGGGGTGCGCAAGCACGAACTGCAGCGCGGCGGCCGCGAGCGGAACGCCATGGCGACCGCATACGAAGGCGATGCGCGCCGTACGGGCGGCGATTTCGCGATCCGCGGGCTCGTAGCCGAACGTCGGCGCCGGTTGCGGCCACGCTGCGAGCACGCCCGAATTGAAGACGCCGCCCGCCACGACCCCAAGGCCGCGTTCGCGCGCAACGTCGAGCAACGCACTGCCCGATTGATCGAGGAGCGTATAGCGGCCGGCAAGCAGGATTGCGGAGAATTCCGCGCGTGCGAGGAGGTGCAGCACGGGTTGCGTCAGATTCGAGCCGATCCCGATGGCGCCGACGATGCCTTCGCTGCGCAGGTGCTGCAGCTCGTCGTGCGCCTCGAGGCAATCATCGAGATGGTCCTCGACGTCGTGCAGATGCACCACGTCGAGCCGATCGACGCGAAGCCGCGCAAGGCTCGCCTGAATCGATGCGCGTGTCGCTTTGGCGCCGTAGTCCCAGCGGTCGAATTCACGCCGGCGCGCAGCACCGCGCGGCATCGCGGTCTCACCGTACGGACGTGTGACGCCGGTCTTCGTGCACAGCACGTAATCGTCGCGCGGCAAGCATGCGAGCGCGCGCCCGAGTCGCTCCTCCGCGAGACCTCCGCCATAAAGCGGTGCGACGTCGAAGAAGCGGATGCCGTGCCCGATCGCGGCGGCGATCACCGACGCGGCCGCTTCGTCGTCGACGCCCGCTGGCGGCATGCCGAGCGCGGCGCAGCCCAGGCCCAGGCGGGGCCAGCGTGAAGGCGAGTGCGTGATCAACCGGCGACCGGATCGAGACGATTGTGTTCCGGAAGAAGGTTCCACCGGAATTCGTCGGGTGGCTGTATGTTGCGCGCCCAGCCGTCGATGACGTTCTTGTCGAGGCGCCGCGCGCGGATTCGTGCGGCGATTGCATCGGGATCCCAGCCGTCGAGGACGCGTGCGAGCAGTTGCTGGCGGACGGCCGCGTGGCGTGCAACACCGGCGAGATCATGCTGCTCGAATGGATCGGCGGCAAGATCGAACAGCTGCGGCGCGTTCCCGTGGTAGTAGACGAGCTTCCAGCGGGCGCTGCGCACCATCCGCTGCTGCGTCGCGCGCCCGCCGGTCCATGCCGGCACGCTGTCCGTGCAATGCTCCACGAAGGCTTCATCGGTCCAGGCGATGCGCGGATCGAACGCGACCGGCAGCAGGCTGCGACCGCGTGCGTGGGGCAGCGGCGCGCCACCGAGCGCGTCGATCATCGTCGCAGCGACATCGAGAAGATTGGCGACCTGCGGGCGGCGCTCGCCGGCTGGCAATCGTCCCGGCCAGCGCAGCAGCAGCGGAACGCGCACCGAGTCCTCGAACAGCGTGTGCTTCCACCACAGCCCGCGCTCGCCGAGCTGGTCGCCATGATCGGTCGTGTACACGACGAGCGTGTTGTCCTCGAGTCCTTCCGCGTGCAGACAGTGCAGCACGTCACCGATCAGCGCGTCGAGGCGATGCACGAGCGCATAGTAGGCGGTGCGTGCACGAAGCACCGCGTGTTCACCGACATCGGCAATGTTGCGGTTCTCGCGCCACCACGCTTCCCACGGATGCGCGCTCGCCGGTGGCTGCGCATACGTCGGTGGCGCGACGCGTCCCTTGAACCGCTCATAGTCGTCGCGCCACGCGACGTACGGCGGATGCGGCAGCAGAAACCCGACCGTCAGGCAGAACGGATCCGAGCGTCCCGCACGGCGCGCTTGCGCGAGCGAGCGCAAATGCGCACACGCCGCGGCGGCCGTCTCGACATCCTTCACCTGATAGGCCGACTGTCCGACACCGGAGCGCTCGAGGCTCTCGCGCCACGGGTCGTTCGCCTTGTCGAGCACGCCGAGATCGTGCCTCGGCACGCCGCCCCAGTTGGGACTGTGGTCGCCGATCATGCGCTCCGCATAGCCATGCAGCTGGTCGGGGCCCATCGCATGCAACCGGCCGGCGAGCACCGGGCGGTAGCCGACGGCGCCGACCGCATGCAGCCAGGTCGCGGCGTCGGAGCGCAGGTAGTCGTCGTTCGTCCAGCATTCCTGCTCGTACGGATAGCGGCCGGTCAGCATCGACATCCGGCTCGGCACGCACAGCGGTGACGGGCAATACACGTTGTCGAAGGCAACGCCTTCACGCGCAAGCCGGTCGAGGTTCGGCGTCAGCGCGACCGAGTCGCCGTAACAGCCGGCGATGCGCTGCGTGTGCTGGTCGGAGAACAGGAACAGCAGATTGGGGCGCCGCCCGAGCGCATCGGGCGGTCCGGCGGCGCTCATCGGTGTCTTGATTCGTCGCGCCTCACGGGAGTCGTTTTGCGGCAGGAATTTCCTTGAGATCCGAGAAGGCGGCCGGATCGGCCTTCATCGCCGCGGCGACGAACGCGTTGTCGACCGCCGGCGCGGGATCGAATGCCTTGGCAACGCGTTTGTCGCGCACGAGCAGCGGAATGCTGTAATCGCGGAATCCATCGATCGTGTTCTGCGACAGCCGTACGTCGAGCGGCAGATTCCTGAGCGCGAGGGTCAGCGTCGCTTCGTCCATGCCGGGAATCCAGCGCGTCGAGATTTTCGCCGCTTCCTCGCGGTGCGCGCGCGTCCACGCCTGCGCCTGCGCGTAACCGAGTATGAACGACGCAAGCGCCTTGGGCTTGTCCTTGACCGCCGTCTTCGTCGTCACGACGGTGCCGGCGTCGTAGCAGCTCTTGCAGCCGCCGTAGATCACCTTGTACGATCCGGCGACCTTGGTGAGCGCAGCACTCGGCCACGGTTCCCACGACGTGATGACATCGACATCCTTGTTCGCGAGCGCGGTCGCCATGTTCGACGGCGCCGTATTGACGAGCGTCACGTCTTCCGGTGTGAGATTGACCTGTTTCAGCAGGCCCACGATGTACGGCTCGCCGCCGGCGCCGCGGGTGACGCCGATTTTCTTGCCCTTGAGCTTGGCAAGATCGCCGACCGGCACGCCTGCGCCTTCACGCGCAATCACCGACAGCACCTCGCTTTGCGGATTGTTGAGCGCGTTGTTCCACGTATGCCCGATCAGGACCACCGGCACGCCGCGCGCGACCGCGGTGAGGAATGGAAATGTGCCGAACAGGCCGACATCGACCGTGCCGCTCGCGAGCGCGTTCGAGATTTCGACGCCGCTCGGCATCACGTCGACCTTGACGTCGAGACCGAGCTTCGAGAACGTGCCGTGCTCCATCGCGGAGAAGAACGGCGCGTTCTCCGCCGCCGACGTCACCGCCACGCGAAGCTGCTGCGCGGATGCAGCGCCGAGCCACAGCATGCCGACGAGCGCGGGGAAAAGTGCGCGCAACACAGGAAATCTGCTCATTGCCGTCATCCTCCTTCGTTGGGGTTCCACGGGATACGGGTAATATCTCAGCGGCATCCTAGCAGTGCTATCATCGGCCGACAAGTCCCCGCTCCAGTCCGATCGCACATGGCCGTTCGCATCCGGAAGACCAAGCCCAAGTCGCTGATGCGCGAGGTCGCCTACGAGCGCTTCAAGGCACAACTCTTCAAGCGCAACCTGGCGCCTGGACAGTTCGTGTCGCAGGCCGAGCTGTGCGAACTGCTGGCCGTTCCGCTCGGGCCCACGCGCGAGGCGCTGAAGCGCCTGGAAGCCGAGAACCTGGTGCGGCTCATTCCGCAGCGGGGAATCCAGATCACCGATATCGGCGTCACGCTGATCCACGAGGCGTTCGAGTTCCGCACCGTGCTGGAGCTCGCTGCCGTGCGCCACTTCGTCACCGTCGCCGACGACGCAACGCTCCTGGCACTCGAGCGCGACACCACCGCGGTGCTGAAACGCCTCGATGGCGGGGACAACACCGACCCGCGCCTCCTCGACGCCGCGCTGCAGGTCGACTGGGGCATGCATGACATGATCGTCGAATCGGTCGGCAACCGGATCATGATGACCGCGCACCGTCAGAACTTCGACAAGATCAAGATGATTCGCCTGCACGGTCGCTCGCCGCGCTATCTGCCGCTCGCGATGCAGGAGCATCTTCGCGTCATCGCCGCGCTCAAGAAGCGCGAGCCGGAGACTGCGGCGGCGGCGCTCGAGCACCATATGCGCTGCGCCGAACGGCGCGCGCTGGGACTCTAGAAGCGGCGTCCGGCGCGCTCGACGGGTGAACAGAGCACCGGCATGACGGTCAAGATCGAAGTCGACAACCTCGCGCTCGACTACACGAACCTCGAAACGGGCGTGAGCCACCGCGCCGTCGAGGGCCTCGACCTGCGCGTCGCGGCCGACGAATTCCTGTGCGTCGTCGGACCGAGCGGCTGCGGCAAATCGACGCTGCTGTCGGCGATCGCCGGGTTCCTGCGTCCGACTCAGGGGCGCATCGCGATGGACGGCCGGCCGATCACCGGGCCGGGCGCCGAGCGCGGCGTCGTATTCCAGGAGTACGCACTGCTGCCCTGGATGACAGTGCTCGACAACGCCGCGCTGGGATTGAAGCTGCGCGGGATGCCGAAAAAGGAGCGCTACGAGGAAGCGCGGCGCTTCCTGGCGATCGCCAATCTGCACGGCGTCGAACACAAGTATCCGCACGAGCTGTCCGGCGGCATGAAGCAGCGCGTCGCCGTCGCTCGCACGCTCGCGAACGCGCCGCAGGTCATGCTGATGGACGAGCCGTTCGCGGCGGTCGATGCGCAGACACGCATGGTGCTGCAGGAAGAGCTTTGCCGCATCTCGCTGCGCTCACGGCTGACCGTCGTCTTCATCACGCACAGCGTGGAGGAGGCGATCTTCCTGGGCGACCGCGTCGCGGTCATGTCGCCGGGTCCCGGACGCATTCGCACGATCGTCGACGTGCCGTTCGCCCGGGCGGCGCGCACCTGGGCCGCGCTCAACGCCGATTCCGCGTTCAGCGCCATGCGCGATCGGCTGCTCGATCTCGTGCGCCGCGCGCCGCAGCAGCCGCGACGCGCGGAGGCGCACGCCTGATGCTTCGCCTGCCCGCCACCGCGACTGCGCTGCTCGCGGCGGCGCTCTTCGCTTACTGGCTGGTCGGGCAGATTGGCGCGCAGCACAAGCTCGCCACGCTGGATGTGCCGCCGGATGCGCGAGGCGACTATCGCATCACGCTCGCGTTTCCGCCCGAGCGCTTCCACCAGATCCTGCTGCAGGAGAAGGGGCGCCTCGTCGAAGTGCGCGGCAATACGGTCTTCATGAAGGACGTCGATCCCGCCGCGTTGCGCGCCATCGCACGGAATTACTGGGTGGAATCGGTCGCGCGCTGGAGCGGGCCATGAGTGGCGAAGGGCCGCCCCGAGCCGCGAATTCCACCCCCTGGGGGGCAGCGCAGCGGCGAAGCCGCAAGCGCGGGGGGGACATTTGACCGGGCAAGCTGCGGTCGCAACGCCGTGGCGCAGGTCATGGTCGTTGCGCCGCTTCGGCGCAACGGCGCGCGGATGCGCCGGCGTGCTGATCCTGCTCGCGGTCTGGCAGGTGTCGGTGCCGCTGATCGGGATGACGCCGTATTTCTATCCGGCGCCGAGCGACGTGCTCGCGGCGTTCGTCGATCTGGCTCGCAAGGGCATCCTGCCGGTCTATCTCGCCGACAGCATGATGCGGTACTTCACGGGCCTCGTTTGCGGGGCTGCACTCGGAGTCGGACTCGGCGTGCTGATCGGCATGCATCGCAAGACCGCGCTCGCGCTGTCCCCGCTGCTCAAGTTCCTGTTCGCGATCGTCGAGGTGGCGTGGATCCCCATCTTCGTCGTGTGGTTCGGCTACGGCATCGAGACGATCGTGCTCGCGCTGATCTACGTCGTGTTCTTTCCCGTTCTCTACAACACGCTGCTCGGCGTGCGCACTGCGCCGCAGATCCTCGTCAATGCCGTGCGCTCGCTCGGCGCCGGGCGCTGGCAAGTCCTGCGGCTGGTGATTCTGCCGAGCGCGCTGCCCGGAATCATCACCGGGTTGCGCCTCGGCGCCGGCTTCGCGTTCCGCGGCCTCGTCTTCGCGGAGATGGTCGCAGCCAAGACGGGCATCGGCTACCTGATCTTCGAGGGTGCGCAGTCGCAGCAGACCGCGCGCACGATCGTCGGCATGATCGTGATGGGGCTCCTGTGGCTGGCGATCGACCAGTTTTACCTGCGGCCGATCGAGCGCGCAACGATCCAGCGCTGGGGCCTGACGGTGGACGCCGCGGAGCGCACATGACGCCCGATCCTGCGACTGCCGCGATCGCGCCGGGGCGACGCGGCACCGGGCCGTCGCGGCCGATGCGTCGTCTCGACGCCGCAACACTCGGCACGCTGCCGTTCCTGCTGATCCTTGCGGCATGGTGGCTGCTGCCCTACGTCGTCGAATACCCGGCGTACATGCTGCCGTCGATCGGCACCGTGCTCGACTATGCACGCGAGGCGATCGCGGACGGCTCGCTGCTGCGCGACGTGCTCGCGAGTCTCGCGCGGTTGACGATCGGTTTCGTGATCGGCATGGCCCTCGCGATCCCGCTCGGTCTCGCGATCGCGCTCAATCGCCATGTCGCTGACGTGTTCCGACCGGTGCTGTCGTTTCTGCAGGCGATCGCCGGCATCGCCTGGGTGCCACTGACGATCATCTGGTTTGGCATGGGCAACGGCTCGGTCATTTTCGTGATCGCGAACACGATCTTCTTCGCGTCGCTGTACAACACGGTGATCGGCGTGCAATCGATACCGCTCGCGCTGCACCGGGCCGTGCGCAGTCACGGCGGGCGCGGCCTGGCGCTGCTGACGAACCTGATTCTTCCCGGCGCCATGGTGCAGATCCTGCTGGGCATCCGCACGTCGGTGGCGTACGGATGGCGCGCGCTCGTCGCGTCGGAAATGATCGCAGGCAGCAACGGCCTGGGCTACATGACGATGGAGGCGGTGCAGTGGCAGCGCACCGAGAAGATCATCCTCGGCATGATCGTGATCGGCCTGTTGTGGGTGGCCATGGATCGCGCGGTGTTCACGACGATCGAGCGCAGGACCGTCGGCCGCTGGGGACTCTTGCAACGCTAGCCGGATGCAGTGACCGGCGTTCGCGGTGTGAATGGCGGCGTCCGTTAGAATCGCATCGTTGCTTCCGCAGTGAGTGGCGATGGCCGAATTGCTCGACGCGATCGAAATCGAAACGGGACCGCACCCGAACGCTTCCGTCATCTGGATGCATGGCCTCGGCGACGACGGCAGCGGCTGGTCGCAGGTCGTGCCGTCGCTCGGATTGGCGAAGGAACTGCCGGTCCGCTTCATCTTTCCGCATGCGCCGGTGATGGCCGTGACGATCAACAACGGCATGCGCATGCGCGCGTGGTATGACATCCGGCAGGCAAATCTGAACGAGCGGGCCGATCTCGATGGGGTGCGGCGCTCGCAGGCGCATGTCGATGCGTTGCTGGCGCGCGAGGCTTCGCGCGGCATTGCGCCGCGCCGCACGCTGCTCGCGGGCTTCTCGCAGGGTGG
>Ga0157370_10007446_pt1 | contig 11900 bp, 12 predicted proteins | sample C35metaG_FD_113463 | JGI IMG/M metagenome (GOLD analysis project Ga0157370, IMG submission 113463) | Corn rhizosphere microbial communities from Kellogg Biological Station, Michigan, USA - C3-5 metaG | ecosystem: Host-associated > Plants > Roots > Rhizosphere > Soil | place: USA: Michigan... | reverse complement strand
GACCTATGGCTCGACGTTGCTCGACGCCTTTCTCAAGATGGAGACGCTCGAGCATCTCGCCCATGTGCATCTCCTCGCCCGGCAGTTGGGCGCTGACCAGGCCCTCAAGCAGGAGCAGGTTGAGCAGCTCTTTCGCGCGAAGGAACGTTACCTGCTCAATACGCGGTAGAAGATTCTGACGAGGATAATGATTTAGCGCAGATTGTTGCTCGGTCTGGTAGGCAGGGTGAAGTGGAAGGTGGTACCTTTATCCACTTCGCTGGTGGCCCAGATACGTCCGCCGTGCTGCTGGACGATGCTGCGGCAGATGGCGAGGCCCAGTCCGGTGCCGCCGAGCGCGCGCGAGTCGGAGGAGTCTCCCTGCTGGAACCGCTCGAAGATGTGTTCGAGCTTGTCGGCGGGGATGCCGCGTCCCTGGTCGCGGACCTCGATGAGCGCCTCATTCTCGTCAAGGTTGCGCGCCGTCAGGTGGATCTCGCTGCCGGGCGGCGAGAACTTGATCGCGTTCGAGATGAGGTTGTTGAGCGTCTGCATGACGCGGTCCGGGTCAGCCCACACGTTGACGCCATGTGCAGCGAAGAAGATGCGGATATTCGGCTTGGGCGCGCGCGCCTGCTGCACGCCTGCGGCGCGACGCAGCAGGTCTTCGGCGCTGCACATGGTCGAATGAAACTCGGTCTTGCCGCTGGAGATGCGTTCGAGGTCGAGAATATCGTTGACCAGGCGCACCAGCCGGTCCGTGTTTGAGATGGCGATGTCGAGCATCTGCTGCATCTTCTCCGGGCGCGCGGCCAGCGCACCGCCCGAGAGCAGGCCCAGCGCGCCGCGCAACGAAGTCAACGGAGTGCGCAGCTCGTGCGAGACGGTCGAGATGAACTCATCCTTCATGCGGTCGAGCGCGCGGCGCTCGGTCGTGTCGGTGAAGGCAACCACCACACCCACGGCCTTCGCGCCGCCAGGTTCGGACGAGTGCGTGTCGATCTGCGGGCGCGCAACATACTCGACCGGGAAGCTCGTGCCGTCCTTGCGCCAGAAGACCTCATCGGAGATGCGCACTGTATCGAAATTGGTGAGGCTCTTACGGATGGGGCAGGCTTCTTCAGGGTAGGGCGTGCCGTCGACGCGCGTGTGGTGGACGAGCCGGTGCATGTTCCGGCCAAGGATCTCGTCCTGCTTATAACCGAGCATCTGCGCGGCGGCCGCATTCACCACCGTGACGTTGCCGTCGAGGTCGATACCGTAGATGCCGTCGCCAACCGATTCGAGAATCGAATCGGACTGGCGCGTGAGGTCGCGCAGGCGGCCTTCGGCACGCACCTGCTCACTGATGTCCACGCCGAACCCAAGGACGTAGGGATTGCGCCCGGCAACGGCGATCAGCTTGTTGCGATAGGCGACCACCCGGACTTCACCGTCGGGGTGCAGAAGGTGCAGCAATCCCCGGGCCTCGCCTGTCTCGCTGATGGTGTTGAGGTAGTCTTCGATGCCGGGACGCCGGTCAGGAGGAGTGAACTCGGCGAGGTTATGGCTGACAATCTCCTCGACCTCGCGGCCCAGCGTGCTGGCGCCATGTGTGTTGATGGAAAGCAGGTTGCCGCGCAGGTCGTGGGTGCAGACCATGCCCAGCGACCCTTCGACGATCTGGCGGTAGCGCGCTTCGCTCTCGCGCAGGGTGGCTTCGGCACCGCGTTGCGTCGTCACGTCGATGCCTGTGGCAATGATGAAGGCGACCTGACCTTGCGTATCAAGCAGCGCCGTAGCTGACCAGGCAATGCGACGCATCGATCCGTCACGGTTGAGCCACTGGTTCTCAAACGAAGTGGGGAAGTTACCCGAGCGGATGCGCTCGAAAGTCTCGATTGCATCAGGCACGTCCTGGCGCGGGATGACCTTGTCCCACACATAACGGCCAACCAGCGAGTGAAAGTCGTACCCGGAGGCGATCTCGCAGGCGCGGTTGAACCGCACGACGCGACCGGCAGGATCGAAGACGGCCACCAGCGCGCCCACCGTGTCCAGCACTGCGGAGACGAAGTTGCGCTCCACCGTCAGGGCCGACTCGACCCGCTGGCGCGAGCGTGCCGCGCGGTCCATCAGGCGGATGCGCGAGTTCAGCTCCAGCCGCGTAATGACCTGGCGGGCAAGAATGCCAAGCGCCGAAGCCTCTTCGGGCGAGAGCATCCGGCTGGGGTGGTCCAGCACCAGCAGCGACCCGATGCTGACGCCGCCCGGCGTGGTCAGCGGCGCTCCGGCGTAGAAGCGATAGGCACGGCCCTCAATCAGGATGCCGTCGGGTGCGTAATCAGGATCGTCGCGCGCATCGCTGATCTCGTACACCGTGTCGCCCATGATGGTCGTCTCGCAGGGCAGACTGCCCAGCGAAACCTCGGTCGAGTCGATGCCGTACCGCGACTTCATCCAGATGCGGTCCGAGCCGATCAGCGAGATGGCCGCGACAGGAGCGTTGCAAATCTGTGCCGCCAGCCGGACGATGTCGTCCAGCACAGGATCCGGCGCAGAATTGAGGACTTCGTACTGATTCAGGGCCTCAATCCGAAGGGCTTCGTCTTTGACCAGGAGCGCATTCATGTGACGGTATCATCGTAGGTGTATGCAAAATTTTGCGCACTCCTACTTTCGGTGTAGCTATTCTTTAGGGCTTCGGTAACATGCAGCATTCCCCCAATGGGGGAGGAGCATCGGCGCTGGCGTCGAGCGCTACTTTCCAGTCTCCGTCGGGCAGCCTTTTCCAGACCGTGAAGTAGCGGCCCGAGACAACCACGGGCTGTCCATGTTTATCTTTGGAGCGACCTTCGTAGCGTCCCCACGTGAAGCCCATCTCGTTGGCCGGCCCCATCCGCGCTCCTTCGGGCGTCCAGGTGAGCTGATAGGTTTTTGGGTCCCACTTTGCCTGTGAGGCAATGGCCGCATGACCCAGCACCGCAGGCTTGCCGTTGCTCAGAACGACGGCATCGTCGGCAAACCAGCTTGCGAAGGCCTTGCCCCCTCCGGCTTCGACTGCTTTCTGGAAACGCCCTTCCAGTTCCATCAGAAGTACGACGCCTGGACTCAGCGTTGGTTGTTCGATGGGATTTCCGGCGGTACTGGCCGGCGCGCTGAGTGGATCCACGCTCGATGGCGGCAGAAGTGGAGGGGCACTTTGCGCAGTCAGCAATGCTGTAGAGCATGAGAGCAAAGCGGCGAAGAATAGACAGCGCATAGCCGTATGCTAACAGCCTGCAATCCTGCGCTGCGACTGACTTTGCGCGGGAGGGCAGAAGCTATCGCGCAAAGACGCCGTCGGCTTCGATGGGACGGGAGGAGCCGTACTGAGAGGTCGTTTGGACCTCTCCCGTCCAGAAATTTGTCTCCAGTTGGGCGCGCCCAGGGTAGGTTGCAAACTCGTTGTTGTATTCCCTGGTTTTGCGAATAAGAAAGAAAATCGTAAACGCAAACGTCGGGAAGGCATTGGTAAGCAGGCGCGTCAGTCTTCTACTGGGCGGCGGCGGATAGAACTGGCAGCCGCGGAATTTCGCCAATTCATATCCCCCTGGAAAACAGGCGTTCAGAAAGGCCAGGGTGTCTCGTTTTGAAAAAGGCCTGACATGGGCCGAGCACAGTTTGTGCTGGGTCGGCTGTCTTCCGAACGGCAACAGGATGCGATTGTGGAAGGAGCAAAGGTTCGGAACGCCAAACAGGAAGTGACCGCCAACTTTGAGGGAGCGGGAGACTTCGTGAAAGATCCAGAAGACCTCCTTGGTATGTTCGAGAACCTGATTGGCCATAATCAAGTCCGCCTGGCCATCTTCAAATGGCAGATGTTCGCGCTCGATGTTGACTACGCAGATTTTATCAGCCTTTCCACGGAGGTTTTTGGCATACTCCCTTCCACCTTCAACCGCGATCAGAGTGGCTTCCGGGTGCAGCCGCCTGACGATCATCAGGTCGCGCCCTGAACCGGCCCCGAGGTCAGCTACAACCTTCAGGTTGCTCAATGGACGAACCATGCTCTCGACAACATGAGGACCGTAGGACTCCAGAGGATCGATAAATCTGGCTAACGGGTGCTGTCCGCCAGTGCTGCCGAACAAAGGTTGCTCTTGTTTGCTGTTGCTCATTTCCCCTCTGGATTGACAAACTCTGCTTTCCCGTCGATGCGGGGTGTCGGATTTCTGATGCAGATGGCTGCGCTTCAATGACTCCTGCCCATTCTGATCGATCTGAATGAGCGGAGGCAATACCCTACCGTGCGGTTGATGGTCAACATGATGCAAAACGGGAAAAATCTCCCGATTGATCCATTTCATACAAGCGGCGCAAAGTATCGTACGCATTACCCGATGCGTCAGTGCTCAGAAGCAGATGCACCGTGATGGAAGGTCACATCGCGGGTGGGTGGTGCGGATCGACGGTCTTCGCGGCTGGCGCGGCCCTCTTGATGCCCGATGGGTTCACCGAATCGCGCAGTTCCTTGGAAGGCTTGAAGAATGGGACACGTTTGGCCGGGACATCAACCTTGGCTCCGGTCTTTGGATTGCGTCCAGTGCGTGCGTTGCGCTGCCGGGTGCGGAAGCTCCCGAAGCCGCGAATCTCGATCTTGTCGCCGGATTTGAGCGCGCCGATGACGGCTTCAAAGAGAGTATCGACAATAATCTCACCGTCGCGGCGAGTCAGGTCTCCCAGAGCGGTGACTTTATCTACGAGGTCGGCTTTGGTCATGAGCGGGTTCCTTTCGAGATGGGGAGGGCGTTCAAAAAGCCTGCATTCCAATGCGTTCTTATTGATTGTAAACGGGATGTAGGTATTTTGGGCAACGAAACTTCCACAGGGATAACTAGTTAGTTGCAATGCCCTTGAGATGCGCACCAAGGCCCATGCGTCACGCCCGTGAAGCAAAAAAGTTCAGAAAATTTCCCGCCAACGATTGAAAAGAAGGCGGATAGAGGCCGTAAAGCCTCAAAGGCCGTCGTTTACTTCCACTACTTCCACATGAAGTAGAAACCGGGGGAGCGATCCAGGAGCTTGCTGGGGTTCGGAAAAAGGTCTTCCCCATCATCCGTCAACAGCGACAGCAGCCCCCGTTTATTGGCAGGCGGACGAACAATCGTCGGTTCCCCCGAGATGCCCACCTCGCGCGCCGTATCCAGCAGAGCCGTCCGGTAGCCTCCAACCCTGTCGATCAGACCCAGCGGCAACGCCTGTTCGCCGGTCCAGACCTGTCCGGTAGCCAGCGGCTTGATCTTGTCTTCGGTGGTGTGGCGGCCCACGGCCACATCGTGGATAAACTGACCGTACATGTTATCGACCAGCGACTGGAAGTAGGCCTGCTCCTGCGGCGTGAGGTCGCGGCTGGGATCGCCGGCATCCTTCAGGTCGCCGCGCGAGATGGTGATGTTCTTGAGCTTCGCCCATTTCAGCAGCTCGCCATAATTGGTCCACTCCATGATGACGCCGATGGAGCCGACGACCGAAGCGTCGTTGGCGTAAATCTTGTCGCAGGCGGAAGCAATATAGTAGGCTCCCGAAGCTCCTACGGATTCGACCGACGCGACGACCTTCTTGTGTTTTGTCATCCGCACGCGCAGCACCTCGTGATAGATCTCCTGCGAGGCAGCCGCGCCGCCCCCAGGCGAGTTGATGTGCAGGATGATGGCCTTCACCGAGTCGTCATCGCCGAACCGGCGCAACTGCGTGTCCACGGCATCGGGCGAGAGGATGACGCCGGAGATGTCGATCACCGCGATGCGTTTGCCAAAATCGAGTCCCGCCGAGTTCCCGTTGAACGAGCGCGCCGTGTACCAGACCATACCGGTGAACAGCAAAAACGCCGCAGCCACACAGCCGCCGATGATGCCGATGTAAAACCATGCCGAGCGCCGCTTCTGCGGAGGACTATAGGACGCGCCAACGCCATACGGCGGAGCGGGAGCGCCATAGCTCCGGGTATAGGGAGGCGGAGGCGGCGGTGTAGGAGGCGCAGGCGGAGGCGGGGGCGGTGCGTAGTCTTCCGGCATGTTGTGGAGTGTAGCAAAGCGCGGGTTTGGCGGCCAACGTACAGGCGTCATGCGTCCAAAATAAGTGTTGCGACGTCTAACAGGTACAGTACAATCGACTTCGGAAAACGACCTCTCCCCAAAGTGTTCGCTTTGTATTAGCCAGCCCGGGCATGTCTCGGAGAAGGTCAGGAACCCAGTATGGCGCATCCTCGGCTCAGCATCGTGATCCCGGCTTATAACGAGAGCGCCCGCATCGAAGATGCGCTCAATCGCGTGCTCTCCTGCGTAGACGAGCAAAACTGGGACGCGGAGGTCCTCGTCGTCGATGACGGCTCGAAGGACGACACGGCGGCAATCGTGCAGCGGTGGATGCACGACCATCCACGCCTGCACCTGATTCAGAATCCCGGCAACAAAGGCAAAGGTTACTCGGTGCGCAACGGCCTGCTGCAAGCCGCGGGCGACGTGGTGATGTTCACCGACGCCGATCTCTCCGCTCCGATGGAAGAGGCCAACCGCCTGCTCGCCGCGCTTGCGGAGGGTGCCGACGTGGCCATCGGCTCGCGTTGGCTCGACCGGGCGCGCCAGACCATCCATCAGCCGCTCTACCGCCAGTTCTTCGGGCGCTGCTTCAACTGGATCACTCGCACAGTGATGGGCCTGCCGTTCAAGGACACGCAGTGCGGCTTCAAGGCGTTCAAGCGGCCTGCCGCGCAGATTATCTTCCGGCTCCAGACCATCGAGCGTTGGGGCTTCGATCCGGAGATCCTCTTCATCGCGCGCAAGCTGAAGTACGTCATCCGCGAGGTGCCCGTCACCTGGGGACACGATGAGCGCAGCCGCATCAGCTACCTCAAGGACGGCATGAAGATGCTCGAAGACATGGCCCGCATCCGCTCAAACTCCGTGCGCGGCCGCTACGACGAGGCCATCGCCGCGCTCAAGGACACCAGCTCCATGGTCACGCCGCCGGTGGGCCACGTCCGCGCCCGCGTCCGTTAAACAACACCTCGGCCATTCAAGATTTCCGCACCCGCTCCAGGCTGCGTAAAATCCTCGCTTGCTTAAGGCACGGGTTTACAGGCTGCGGAAAAGATTCTGTTTTGCTTAAGGGCACGGGTTTACCCGTGCCCTTAATGCTTCATGGATCGTTGGGGCTTTAACCCCTGAGGTACGTTTTTGCCGCCGAATGCACTTTCCGGCGACCCGCTCTCGCCGGTCGCCTATTCCCCGTGGCACAATACCGTGAACACAGGGGTAACGGTACTTGCTTCGCTCCGTATTCATCGCACTCTCCCAAAATAAAAAACTCCGGGCTTTTTCCGAGCGTTCCGCCGTGGGCCGCCAACTCTCCAGCCGCTTCGTCGCCGGCCTGACGATTGAGGACGCAGTCCGCGTCTCCGGGCGAGTCAACCGCGAAGGCATCGCCGTCACACTCGACTCTCTCGGCGAGAGCGTGACCACCGCCGCCGAGGCCCAGGCGTCCGCCGCCGTCTACCATCAACTGCTCGATCTGATCCAGCAACGCGGACTCAACGCGAACGTCAGCGTGAAGCTCTCGCAGGTCGGCATGGACTTCGACCCGGCCCTGGCCGAGCGCATCGTGGGCGAGATGGTCGAGCACGCCGCGCGAACCAGCTCGTTCGTGCGCATCGACATGGAAGGCTCGCCCTACACCGAGGCGACGATTGCCATCACCGAGCGGCTGGCCGGGCGCTTTCCCGGAGCGGTCGGCACTGTACTCCAGGCATATCTCTACCGCACCGAAGCCGATGCCGAGAGACTGTTGGCGCAGGGAATCCGCATCCGGCTCTGCAAAGGCGCGTACAAGGAAGGCCCTGAGGTCGCCTTCGCCGCCAAGGCCGACGTCGATGCGAACTACATTAAGCTGATGAAGCGCATGGTGACGTTCGCAGCAGACGGCAGAGGCGTCTTCTGCGGCATCGCCACGCACGACGAGGCCATCGTCGAGACGATGCGTGCATTCGTGCGCGCCCGGCATGTACCCAAAAGCGCGTTCGAGTTCCAGATGCTCTATGGCATCCGGCGCGACCTGCAACGACGGCTCGCTGCCGAAGGGTTCGGCGTCCGCGTCTACGTTCCCTTCGGCCCGGAGTGGTATCCCTACTTCATGCGCAGGTTAGCCGAGCGCCCGGCCAACGTCTTTTTCCTGCTCAAAAACTTCTTCCGGAATTGAAAACTTTCCGGGCGATGTTAATGAGAAGGTACGCTCTCCGAAAGTTGTATTTGCTCTCTGCACGGTTCCGTGCAGAATGGCTAGCACTACGGAAGGAGGAGACCGTTCAGGAAATGCACTGGAATGGATTGATCGTTGCGACCCACCTCGCCTATTCCGATTGGCTTGATCGCAAGACGTTCAGAGACGTTTCCCGGCGCCCAACAGCAAACGGTGTCCTGTTTCCGTAGCCCCATCTCCCCTCCGCAATAAAAATAGCCGCCTTCGGGCGGCTATCTCTCGTTTTGGAAAAGTTCGCCGGGTCACTTGCCTTGCTGCTGGTTTTCGTTGGGGCGATCGGCGGGAATATACGGTTCTACCCGAAGCAGGTTGGAAAGGGTCGAACGCTCCCGGTCAGAGAACTGTCCGCGGAACCGGTCCGAGTTCAGTATCGTCTGCCGCTGTTCGGGCGGCATCTCGCGCAGGTCGCGGAAGGCCCGCGCTACCAGCCTTCGGCGATTATCGGGCAGAGCGCCGAGCTGTTGTAATGCTCCGCGTACCTGCTTGCGTTCGGGCGGGGTGAGCCGCTCCATCGCCTCGGTGTGCTCCAGCCATCGCTGGCGCTGTGCCGGAGGCATACTGTTCAGTTGAGCAAGCCGGTTGTGGAACCGTTGCTGCACATCGGGCGGCAGGCTGCGGAATCCCGGCTCCTTCTCCAGCGCCTTCTGCTGCTCGGCCAGCGACATATTGCTGTGCTGCTGCATCCACTGCTCCAGATGCTCCTGATTGCGTCGCTGTCCCTGACCGGGGCGCGTGGCCTGCTGCGGCCGCATGGCCGGCGCGGAACGCATCTCCGGCTGTCGCGGGGCCTGTTGGCGCGCAAGCGGATGTTCGCCTCCCCGGGCCTGCCCGGCAACGTGGAACGACCGCTGTCCCCAGACGGAGGGCGCACCCGAGCACACCAGCACGACGGCAAGCGCGGGCAGCAACAGCCTGCGAATTGTGGTTGAAAGCATCATGGTGTTGTCAGAGGGGCAGGGCAAACTCCTGCCGGGAGCAGCTTTGCGCCGCACCAGAAAGACTACCGCGTTCTGCCCCCTTTCCGCGAAAATCCGCCCGTTTAACTCTGCGGCGGCATAGCCGTCGTGGTGTTGTTGGTGCTGCCGTCGTCCTGCAGCAGCATGTCCATCGTCTGCAGCGCCTGGTCATTCGTGTCGATGATGCGCAGGTCATTCACCGCGGCGGAAACCTGCGGCGTTGCCTGACGGTGTCCCAGAGAAAGATCGGCAAACGTGCCGCCGCCCACCAGCAGCACCAGCGCCAGAGCACCTGCCATCGCCGGACGGAACTGGCGGCCGGTATTGAACATCAGCCGGGTCTTCAGCCGCTCGAACCAGCCGGCTGGAGGCGCGGCCTCGGCCTCACGCAGCCGGACAGCCAGTTTCTGGTCGAAGTAAGGCGAAGGCTCCGGGGCCTGCCATGCATCGAGCAGGGCAAACGTGGCCTCCAGTTCGCGGAACTCCTCGCGGCACAGAGCGCACGATTCCATGTGCTCTCGCGCGGCGCGGTTGGCAGTGGCCGCCGGGTCCAGCAGCAGGTCTGGGAGTGCGGATTTGCAGTCTTGGCAGATCATATCGATTCCTTTCCACTATTCTCGGCGCGTCTTTAAGTCCGCGCGCCTGTCGCTAAATAAAATCCTTCAACTTTTCACGCAGCGTCTGATATGCGCGAAACAACAAAGATTTGGTCGCGGACTCGCTCAGCTTCAGCACATCGCCGATCTGCTTGTAGTCCATGCCTTCGTACTTGTGCATCAGCACGGCCATGCGCTGACGTTCAGGCAGCGCCATCACATGCTGCTTGATGGCGTCCATCCGCTCCCTGCGCAGCAGCTTCGCTTCCGCGCCCGGCTCCGCGTCGGCAACATCGGGGCTGGTTCCCGTCTCCGGATCGGTCTCGTCCAGATAGACGGTCGAGGCGGTGCGCTCGTGCCGCGTGTCGCGGGCATAGTTGACGCCCAGGTTGGTGGCGATGCGGTACAGCCATGTGCTGAACCGCGCCTCGGCCCGGTACGTCTCCCGCGAGCGGTACACGCGCAGAAAGACCTCCTGCGCCAACTCTTCGGCCACGGCCTGGTTATGCACCATCCGGTACATGAACCGGACCATTGGCTTCCTGTACTTCTGAATCAGAAAATCGAAGCCGGCCATATTCCCGGCACGAAGCTCCAGCATGATGGCGGCATCATCCATCTGGCCGAAATCTCCTGCCAGATGTTGACGTTGCGCCGCCTGGTGGCCGTCAAGTAGTCCCGGACTGAGAGCCAGAGTAGCCATATCCTTCATAACCCCGTCTTCGCCTGCGGGTTGCGCATCGGAGGTAAATTCCGGTGAAGGATCGCCCGTGCCGTCCCGCGACGGCTCCTGAAACGACCGGGAACTGCCGGATTGTGAGGGAGGAACGGGCATTGCTGCTGGATTATTGTACCGCCGGAGAGTGAGTAGATTCAGAGGAAAGGCGGCTCACGTTGTCGCTACGATAGATTATTGCGCATGATCCTATGCAGCTAATCGCTCGGCTGGCGTCCCGGATTACGGGTAGGGCAGTGTTGCTTGAGTTCCGACAAAGGAATCTGCATCGCCTCACTCATCCTCACAAGCGTATCCAGGGTAGGCCGGCTGCGGTCGTTCATGTAAAAGTAGATGGAAGTTCGCGTTACTCCAGATTTTCTGGCGAACTGTTCCACGGAAAGACCATTCATTTTCAGATATCCGGTCCTGCCAGCATTTGTTTTTGCTGTAGGATCCCCCATAAGCAGCTCTTTCAATCGGTTCTTGATTTCTTCGCCCATTCTAATTCTTTCATATTACGCTAGTTACAGACTCTTTATAGAGCTTTACGAAATCTTACGCCGGTGTCTGGGCGGCGATTAGCCATGCCGCACAACAGCCCGTATTTTTATGGATTTAGTTGTATGGTTTTCTGTGGTCGCAATGGATATAGACTTGGTGGATACATGGCAGACGAAGAGATTCCCAAGACCCAGATTGGTGTACTTTTGCAGCAGGCGATGGATCAAGAGGGGCTGTCCATACGGGATCTCTCGGGTCAATTAGACATGACGTATGAGTATGTTCGCCGCTTGACTCAAGGGATGAACCTGCCTTCCAAGACGGCGCTAAAGCTCATCTGTCAGCGGTTCAAATGGAAATACTCGGAGATGGAGCCGCTGCTCGTGCAAGACCGATTCCGTCTCAGAAACGGGCAGTATGGAGCTATCGCCCAGGAGTTCAACCCAGAGGTTGAGCCGTTTGAGAGAGGTTGGAATATGCTGGAGAAATCCCAGAAGGAGATCCTTCTGGCTCAGTTGCAGCATTTCATTTCGCAGAACCGCAGGCATGTTCGCGGTGGCCTCAAATCGGAAGATGGTGGTAAGAAAGAGTGATCTGTCTTTCCCTAACATTTTGCCCTTGTGTATACTCATCTTCAGGGCGATTTAGTTATATGTCCTCGACCCTGCTTTCTTGAGTAGAAAACGTGGTATGTTATTGTAAATAAATAACTTATCACGTTTTACGGGGATGTTGATGGGGCGCATAACTCAGCGGTAGAGTGCCACCTTCACACGGTGGAAGTCGTAGGTTCGAATCCTGCTGTGCCCACCAATCCTTTCAACAACTTAGGCGATATGGCGATCGAGGCATTTGCGGCTTTTTGTGGCAAATCGT
>Ga0157370_10007445_pt1 | contig 11901 bp, 9 predicted proteins | sample C35metaG_FD_113463 | JGI IMG/M metagenome (GOLD analysis project Ga0157370, IMG submission 113463) | Corn rhizosphere microbial communities from Kellogg Biological Station, Michigan, USA - C3-5 metaG | ecosystem: Host-associated > Plants > Roots > Rhizosphere > Soil | place: USA: Michigan... | reverse complement strand
CGAACGCAAGGAAATCAAGGCCGCGCTCGCCTACCCGCCTGCCCTGGTCAACCCGGACGCCGACGTCAATCTGCGCAGGATTCTCAACGAGCCCAAGCCCGGCATCGGCGACAGGGCCGAAGGCGCAGTCGCGGCCCTGGCCGAGCGGGAACGGATCTCCTTCTCCGCAGCCCTGGCCCGGGCGGGGGAGGCCCCCGGCATTGCCTCCCGCTCACTCAACGCAGTGAACGCCTTTGCCAAAATGATGGCCGATTTGGGCGAAGTGGCTGCCACGGCCGGGCCCGCCACCTCCCTGGAGGCCGTGCTGGAGCAGTCCGGCTACCTGGCGGCACTGCGTTCCTCAACGGACACCCAGGATGAATCGCGCGTGGAGAACCTGGCCGAGCTGGTCGCGGTCGTGCGGGAGTTTGAGAAGGACAACCCGGAGGGAACTTTGGGGGCGTTCCTGGAGCAGGTGTCCCTGGTGGCGGACGCCGACCAGATCCCGGACGCGCCGGGTGGTTCCGAGGCGGAGGCCGCGGCAGCCGTGGCGGAGGCCAAGAGGCTCGGCGTGGTCACGCTGATGACGCTGCACACGGCCAAGGGGCTCGAATTCCCGGTGGTGTTCCTGACCGGCATGGAGCACGGGCTGTTCCCGCATGCCCGCTCCGCCACGGACCCGAAGGAACTCGCCGAAGAACGGCGCCTGGCCTATGTGGGTCTCACCAGGGCCCGGGAGCGGCTCTACCTGACGCGCTCCGAGATGCGCAGCCTGTGGGGGCAGAGCCAGTTCAACCCGGCCAGCCAGTTCATCGAGGAGGTTCCGGCGGAGCTGATTGAGTGGAAGCGCGAGGGGACATCCCGCGTGGCGCCAGTTGCCGGGGGCTTTGGCAGCAGCCGCTACTCGGGCTCCTCCTGGGGTGCCGGGACTGCCGTGGGCGGCCGGGACACGGGGCAGCTGCCGCCGAGCATTTCAGCCCGCGCCGCCGCCGGCCGCGTCCAGCCGCAAAAGGAAGTCATCTCCGTCACGGTGGGGGACAGGGTCAACCACACCTCGTTCGGCGAAGGCTCCGTGGTGGCAGTGCAGGGCGCCGGGGACAAGACTGTCGCCACGGTGCTGTTCAGCATCGGCGAAAAACGGCTCCTGCTCCGGTATGCGCCGCTGACGAAGGTGGAATCCTGAGCGGCGCAGGCGCCGGCCGCACGCGGCCATCGGGGCGATTCGTGGCACGCGCCCGGGTCCGGGCAGCCACGCCTGCCGCGCTGCTGGGCGCCTTCATGTGCCTGGCCTTGTCCGGCTGCATCAGCATTCCCACTGGATCGCCCACCACGGCTGCTGTTGCGCCATCCGGGCCGCACAGCTACCTTGACCGGCTCAAGGCAACGCCCGTGGCCAAGCCCACGGACACCGCAGCGGCCGCGGAGCTGCCCCAGTTTGTGACGGAATCGCGCAATGTGGCGTGTGTTTTTACGTCCTCCCGCAACGGAAACCTGAACCAGCCATGGGAACCCAACAACTTCTCCGACAGCGCCAACGCCGCCAGCCCCCTCATTCCCGTGGTGAATTGCGAACTGGCCAACTACCCGGAACCCGCCCAGGCTGACGTGCAGGACACCTGCGCCGGCACGTTCAAGGGCTACCTCGGGGGAACCGCGCTCCTGGCCCCGGACAAGGTCAGCTACGGTAGTTGCCGCGCCGGGGTGACGGCCGTTGAGGCTGCCTTCAGCCCGGCGGGCACCGTCAGCGACGCCATGGCCCAGCTCCCCGTCTTGGCCGACGGCGCCGCCATGGAAGCGCAGGGCTACCGCTGTGCCCCCATGGACGACGGCGTAGCCTGCGCGAATCTGTCCAGCGGGCTGGGCTTCTTTATTGCCGCCCAAAAATACAGCTTGTTTGGACCCGGCCACGCGGCTGCCACGGCCGCCCCGCCCAAGCCAACCACCGCACCGGCGGGCTGAGGCACCCGGCCCGGGCTCCGGCGTCGTGCCTGGAACAAGCGCGCAGCGGTGATATGTGAGCGGAATAACCGCGATAGGCGGTGGTGCCATGAACAAATATGTGCTTGCGCGGCAAGGCGGTAGTGTGTGAACGGGGTTTCGATCCCTTTAAAGATCACTACTTCGACGTAGAAGGACACAAACCCGTGGACCTGTTTGAATACCAGGCGCGCGACATGTTTGAGGCTCACGGCGTTCCCGTGTTGGCCGGCATCGTGGCGCACACCCCTGAAGAAGCAAAGGCAGCAGCCGAAAAAATTGGCGGCGTGACCGTCGTCAAGGCGCAGGTGAAGGTCGGTGGCCGCGGCAAGGCCGGCGGCGTCAAGGTAGCCAAGACCGCTGACGAGGCGTTCGAGCACGCTTCAGCCATTCTCGGCATGGACATCAAGGGCCACACCGTCAACACGGTCATGATCGCCCAGGGTGCCGACATCGCCGAGGAGTTCTACTTCTCGGTGCTGCTGGACCGCGCCAACCGCAACTACCTTGCCATGTGCTCGGTGGAAGGCGGCATGGAGATCGAGGAACTGGCCGTGGAGCGTCCCGAGGCCCTGGCCCGCGTGGCCGTTGACCCCGCCGTCGGCATCGATGCAGCCAAGGCTGACGAAATTGTCGCCACTGCCGGCTTCCCCGCCGAAATCGCCCCGAAGGTGGCCGCCGCCATCCTGAAGCTGTGGGACGTCTTCAAGAAGGAAGACGCCACCCTGGTAGAGGTCAACCCGCTGGTCCGCACCGGAGCCGGCGACATTGTGGCCCTGGACGGCAAGGTCTCGATCGACGAGAACGCCGACTTCCGCAACCCGCACCACGCCGAGCTGGAAGACGCCGCCTCGGCCGACCCGCTCGAGGCCAAGGCCAAGGCCGCCGGCCTGAACTACGTCAAGCTCGACGGCGAAGTTGGCGTCATCGGCAACGGCGCCGGCCTGGTCATGTCCACGCTGGACGTTGTGGCCTACGCAGGCGAAAACCACGGCGGCGTCAAGCCCGCCAACTTCCTGGACATTGGCGGTGGAGCCTCCGCCGAGGTCATGGCCAACGGCCTGGACGTCATCCTCAACGACCCCCAGGTCAAGAGCGTTTTTGTGAACGTCTTCGGCGGCATCACCGCCTGCGACGCTGTTGCCAAGGGCATTGTCGGCGCACTCGCCGAGCTGGGCTCCGCCGCCAACAAGCCGCTGGTGGTCCGCCTCGACGGCAACAACGTTGAAGAGGGCCGCCGCATCCTCAACGACGCCAACCACCCGCTGGTCACCCTGGCCGCCACGATGGACGAGGGCGCCGACAAGGCCGCCGAACTCGCCCACGCAGCAAAGTAGAGGTTTAGAAACTTATGTCTATCTTCTTGAACAAAGATTCAAAGGTCATCGTCCAGGGCATCACCGGCGGCGAAGGCACCAAGCACACCGCCCTGATGCTCAAGGCCGGCACCCAGGTTGTGGGCGGCGTGAACGCACGCAAGGCCGGCACCACCGTGGTCCACGGCGCCGTCGAGCTGCCCGTGTACGGCACCGTGAAGGAAGCCGTTGCCGAGACCGGCGCCGACGTCTCGATCGTGTTCGTCCCCCCGGCGTTCACCAAGGACGCCGTGGTTGAGGCCATCGAGGCCTCCGTGCCGCTGGTGGTTGTCATCACCGAAGGCGTGCCCGTGCAGGATTCCGCCGAGTTCTGGGCCCTGGCCCAGTCCAAGGTTGACGCCGACGGCAAGCAGGTCACCCGGATCATCGGGCCGAACTGCCCCGGCATCATCACCCCCGGCGAGGCGCTGGCCGGCATCACGCCGAACAACATCACCGGCAAGGGCCCCATCGGCCTGGTCTCCAAGTCCGGCACGCTGACCTACCAAATGATGTACGAACTGCGCGACCTGGGCTTCTCCTCCGCGATCGGCATCGGTGGCGACCCCGTCATCGGCACCACCCACATCGACGCCCTGGCTGCGTTCGAGGCGGACCCGGAGACCAAGGCCATCGTGATGATCGGCGAGATCGGCGGCGATGCTGAAGAGCGCGCAGCCGAGTACATCAAGGCCCATGTCACCAAGCCGGTTGTCGGCTACGTTGCAGGCTTCACCGCACCCGAGGGCAAGACCATGGGCCACGCAGGCGCCATTGTCTCCGGCTCCGCGGGCACGGCCCAGGCCAAGAAGGAAGCCCTCGAGGCTGCCGGCGTCAAGGTCGGCAAGACGCCGTCCGAGACTGCTTCGCTGCTGCGCGAGGTTTACGCGGCGCTGTAGTTGTTCCGCACGCAAAAGCGCGGCCGCTGCACCGGTTTTCGGTGCGGCGGCCGCGCTTTTTTGCGCTATTCGTTGACCAGCACGGGCACGCCGACGGCGGCGGACACGGTCTTGTCTGCCAGGTCCTTCGGCACCCTGACGCTGAATTCCTCGGTTTCGCTGGGCGGTCCCGAGTGGGCGTGGCCGTCCGCACCCGCATGGTGGACGAACCGGCCCGTGCCCAGCAGTGTGCGGTCCTTGTCGTAAAAGCCGGCAACGACCTCCAGTTCAAGCAGGTCGCTGACATCGCTGGTGACGGTGATGGTTCCCGTGACGGCGCCGTCCTTCAAGGCGGGCCGGTCCAGTTTGAAGCGGTTGTCAAAGGGGCCGGAGGCTTGCACCACTGTGCCCGGCTTCGGCCTTGCCTGCTTGAGGCTGGCGAGTGTTGGTTCGCCGGCGGCGGCAGGCAGTCCGGGGAAGGAGGTTTGCACTACCACCGCTGCCTGGGCGCCGTGCCCTGCGGTGGTCCCTGTGGTCTCTGTGGTCCCCGAGCACGCAGAGGTGCCGAGCAGGGCTGCGGCCAGGGCGCCCGCGGCCAGGATGGAACGGATGGGCAGTTTCATGGAAATTCCTCAAAATGGCGGTGGGGCCTGCGGGCCGGCCGCAGGCCCCACCAACTAGCTTGGGCGTGGGCTACTTCGTCAGGCCTATGGCCTTGGTGACCAGGCCGAAGAGGTCGGTGTTGTCCACCGTGCCCTGCAGCTTTTCCGAGCCGGCTCCATAGGAGTAGACCGGCACGTCGGCGCCGGTGTGGTTGCCGGACAGGTAGGTCGGCCACAGGCTGGCGTCGGGTGAGCCGTCCTTGATGGCGGCGCCGTCGTCCGGGGTGCGGAACGTGGCCGGGGCAAAGTTCTTCGGATCCGCGGAACCGGCACCGTTGACAATGCCGGTGGAGCGGGTGGAGTCCTTGACGTTGCCGCTGGCCCGGCTGGGTGTGGAGTTGTTTGCGGTGTTGCCGCCATCCACGTTTGTGGGCGGTGCGGCGGCCTCGGCGTTGGTGAAGCTGCCCTTTTCAATGATGTTGAAGCCGGCGCATTCGTGGTCGGCCGTGACAATCACCAGGGTGTGGCCGTCCTTCTTCGCGAAGTCCAGGGCGACCTTGACGGCGTCGTCGAACGCCTTGATCTCCTCCAGCGTCTGGGAGGCGTCATTGGCGTGGGAGCGCTTGTCGATGAGCGCGCCCTCAACCTGGAGGTAGAAGCCCTTGCTGCCCTTGTTCTTGGTGCTGAGCAGGCTGATGGCCTTGTTTGTCATGTCGGCCACGGTGGGTTCCTGTGCCGCGGCCGAGGACGGGTTGTCCTGCTTGGTCTTTTCCACCGTCAGGTTGCCGGAGTTGAACAGGCCAAACACCTTCTGGCCCTGTGCCGCGGCGAGGTCCGTCTTGGTGGCCGCGATTTGCGTGGCGGGGGAGCTGATCACGCTGTAGCCCTGCGCTTTGAGGGCGGTTTCATCGGCTGCGTCGAAGCGGCTCAGCCCGCCGCCGAGGATCACGTCTGCCGTGCCGTTGCGGGCAATCTGCTTGGCGATCGGGGTGACGCGAACGTCGCTGGTGGGGAGTGCGGAGCCCGTCACCTGCGTGTCCTGGCAGGAGGACGCGGAGTAGACCGGGCCCTGGCAGCCGCGGGCCAGAGCATGGCTCATTTGGGCGGCCGGCGTGGCGTCGGTGATTTCAGCCGTGGAGACGTTTCCTGTGCGGTAGCCGGCCTGCTTGGCCATTTCCATGGCCGTGGGAACCAGCGTGCCCTTGGCATCCACCCCGAGCGCCGCGTTGTAGGTCTTGACGCCTGAGGCCCACGCGGTTGCCGCGGAGGCGGAGTCCGTGACCAGGTTCGGTGCGAAGTCGGCGCTGCCGGGCTGGCCGGACTTCTTCTGCACGGCGTAGGTGCTGACGTAGCCGTGCGCGGGCAGGGTTTCCATGTTCAGCTTGCCTGCGGCCCCGTAAAAGCGCTCCCGGCCGGCGGTGACGTGGGTGCGCCCCATGCCGTCGCCCAGCAGGTAGATGACATTCTTGATTTCCCCGTTGTTGCCGCTGCCGCCGTCGTTCCCCGGTGCGGCCTGCGCCGCAGTGACGCCACCCAACAAGGCGGCCCCCAAGGCCAGGACGACTGATGTGGCGGCAAACGCAGTGTTTTTGCGCTGCATTGATTGCTCCTGAAAAGTATCGAGTGATTCGGTCTTCTTCTTTTGGCTGGCGCGTTGAGCGCCGCCACCAGACTAGGAGCGCGTGGATGTCACCTCGTTGCCGCAGGGTTAACCAGCACTGGCCGCCGGGTGAATTCACGGGGTGGGGCGTGCTTTGGCCGGGGGGATGCAGAAATGTACCATTGAGGCTGATAATTCAGGCTCAATGGTCCATTTCGGCATCCCCGGCTGGTTCCTCCGGTGAGGCACGACGGCGGCGCCTCCTGCGCGCGCAGGCGCGGGACCGCCGTCGTGGGTGAAAATGCGGCCAAACAGCCGGGCGAAGGAGCCCCGGCCGTACAGTTGGCGCGGGGGAAGCAGCCGTCAGTGTGCCAGGCTGCGGCGGCGGGTGGCAGCGGCGTCGAGCCCGGCCGCAAAATCAGCCGGTGGAAGGCCCGATTCCAGCGCCCGCCACACGAATTGGGCCTGCGTTTCCGGGGCGAGGCCGCCAATCGGCTGGTCCAGGTCCAGGTTGGTCGGGAAACCGTAGCCCTCGGCGGACGCGGCAATGACATTTCGCAAGGACCGCTCCGGGGTGCCGGCGGATTTGAGCGCGGATAGTACGGGGTAGAGGGCAAGGCACATGGCCGTGCGGTCCACCGTCTCCATGGCCCGGCCAAACGCGGAGGAAACCTGGAGCAGGTTGGCCATGCGGTGGATATCCGCAGACACGTTGTGGCCGGCGCCGTGGAACAGGGCCGGGTTGAAAAACGCGGCGTCGCCCTTGGCCAGCGGCAGTTGGACACGGTTCGCCTCAAAATAGGCAGTGAACTCGGGGCGGTGAAATGCCAGGTAGCCGGCCCGGTACTTGTGGGAATGCGGCAGGTAAAGTGTGGGGCCGGATTCCAGCGGCATGTCGCAATGGGCCACGGCGCCCTGCAGCGTCAGCGCCGGGGTGAGCTGGTGGGCATGTGCCGGATACCGGGCGGCCTCCGCGGCGGACATGAAGCCCAGGTGGTAGTCGCGGTGGGCCGTTTGTGCCGCGCCGCCGGGGTTGACCACATTGACCTGCGATGTTACCTGGTAGTTCGGCCCCAGCCAGGCTTCCGAAACCACGGCGAGGATGTCATTGGCGTAGTACTCGGCAAAGGTGTCCGGATGGGCCAGCGCCAGCTTGTCCAGCGCCCCCCAGACCCTGTCGTTGGCGCCCGGCTTGGCAAAGTGGTCGCCGCCGCCGGCCCCCGCAGCCTTCTGGGCGGCGATGAGCTGGCGGAAGGAATCCGTGGCGCGGTCCACAACGCCCGTGTCCGGGAACGCACCCTTGAACACGACAATCCCCGGACCCGTGGTGAGCGCCCGGATGAGCTCAGCCTGCACATCGGCCCGCCCGGCCGGCTCCGCCACGCGGCCGTGGAGGCCCGGGCCGTAGATCACGACGTTGCCTTCGACGGCGTCGGCGTGGGGGTAGTCCTCGAGCCGGGTGGTCTCACCGACAACGGCGGCGAAGTCGTCCAGGCTGCAATCGGAGTCGCTGAGCCACTCCTGGCCGGTGCGGGTAGTGGTCATGGGATTGTCCTCTTTCGGGTGGGTGGAACAGGGTGAGGTGCGGGCGGCGGAGCCAGTCACGTACAGGAACTTGATTCCAGCATGGCGGCTCCCGGCACCTTCGGGCAAGGCATGAATCCATCAAAAAACCATCAGAACTACCTCAGTGCTGGTCCACGCGGTGGCATGATGGGAGCATCACTCCATCCGCGCAAGGGGACATCATGGCCCATCAATTTACCGTCCGGGAGATCGCCCGCCAGGCCGGTGTCAGTGACGCCACGGTGGACAGGGTGATTCATGGACGTCCCGGCGTGCGCCGCAGCACCGAGGACCAGGTTCGCCAGGCCGTCCGCGAGCTGGAGGGGCAGCGCGCCCAGCTGGCCCTTTCCGGGCGGCACTTCATGATCGACGTGGTGGTGGATGCGCCGGTGCGGTTCCATGAGGCTGTGCGCCAGGCGCTGGAGGCCGAGCTGCCGTTTCTGCGCCCGGCCGTGTTCCGGGCCCGGTTCCAACTGCACGAGAGGTGGAATGCGGCGGACTGCGTCCGGGAACTGGAACGGATAGCGCGCCGCGGCAGCCATGGCGTGATCCTCAAGGCGCCGGACCTGCCGGAAATCGCGGCGGCCGTCGACGCCGTCGCCGCCCAGGGGATACCTGTGGTGACCCTGGTGACGGACCTGCCGGCCAGTGCCCGCCTCGCCTATGTGGGCATGGACAACCGCTCCGCCGGATCCACGGCCGCCTACCTGATGAGCCAGTGGATGCGGGGGCGGCCGGGCACTGTGGCTGTGGCCGTCAGCAGCGACTTCTTCCGGGGCGAGGAGGAGCGGGAAATGGGCTTCCGCGCCACCATGCGGGCCCTTGACCCCGGCCGCGCGGTGGCCTACCTGCCCGGCAGCGACGGACTGGACGCGACGGCCGAGGCAATCTTTGCCCGTGCGCTGGCCGGTGACCCGCTCCTTTCGGCCGTCTACTCCGTTGGCGGCGGCAATGCCGGAATCGCGGCCGCGTTCGACGGCGCCGGCCGTGAGCTGCAGGCCTTCATCGGCCACGACATCAACGCCGACAATGCCGCCCTGCTGCGCGCCGGCCGCCTCCATGCCGTGCTGCACCATGAACTGCGGGCCGACGTGCAGCGCTGCGCACGGATCTTCATGCAGGCGCACGGTGCGCTGCCCGGGCAGGGCGGGGTCACGCCGTCGCCCTTCAGCGTGGCCACGCCCTTTAACATTCCCTCCGGATGACCGCGGCATGTGACCCATAACAATCACGTTTGGGTCACATCTTTACGTAAAAACATCCTAATGTCAGGACAAAGTCTTGACTTTAGTGATGGGCGTCACGATGATCTATGTAGCGGAGTTTACGGACCGGGCAATGATGCTCCGGACGAAGTCGCAATTTGTAAGGAGACTGCAAATGAAGAAGTATTCCTGGCGGAAGCTGGCGGTAGTTGCCACTGTGGTTCCCATGCTCGCACTGAGCGCCTGTTCGAGCACCGGCGGCCGGCCCGCCGAGACCGCCGGCAGCGGAGGCGGCGGGCAGGTTGCCACCACGCCGAACATCAAGATTGCCCTGATCACCCACGCGGCCCCCGGCGACACTTTCTGGGACATTGTCCGCAAGGGTGCCCAGGAGGCGGCGACCAAGGACAACGTCACCCTGCTCTACACTTCCGATCCCGACGGCGGACGGCAGGCCCAGCTGGTCCAGCAGGCCATCGACCAGAAAGTGGCCGGCATCGCCGTGACACTGGCCAAGCCCGACGCACTCAAGGATGTGCTGAAGAAGGCTGAGGCAGCCGGGATTCCCGTGGTCAGCCTCAACTCCGGGGAGGACGTGTTCAAGAGCGTCGGCGCCTTCACCCACTTTGGCTCGGATGAAAACATTGCCGGTGCCGCCGTCGGAACCCGGCTTGCCGCCGACGGCGTGAAGCACCCCATCTGCGTGATCCAGGAACAGGGCAATGTGGCCCTCGAGGCCCGCTGCGCCGGTGTCAAGACGAAGGTTCCCGGCACGGAAATCCTGTACGTGCAGGGCACCGACATGACCCAGGTCTCCTCCACCGTCACGGCGAAGCTGCAGTCCACCCCGAGCGCCGATGCCATCATCGGGCTGGGTGCGCCCTTCACCGCCACCATCGTCAAGGCCGTGGCGTCGCTGAGCCTGACAGGCAAGATCAAAATTGCCTCCTTCGACCTCAGCGGTGAGCTCATCCAGTCGATCATCGACGGCAAGGTGGAGTTCACGGTGGACCAGCAGCCCTGGCTCCAGGGCTACGACTCCATCGACGCGCTGTGGCAGTACAACCGCGGCGGCTTCAAGGTGGGCGGCGGGCTCCCCGTGCTGACCGGCCCCGCCATCATCGACAAGACCAACGCCCCCGCCGTCCTCACCTACGCCAAGCAAGGCATCCGCTAGGGATGCCTTGCTTCCGGGCCCGCGGGGCGTGTCCCCGCGGGCCCGGGCAAGATTAGGAGTATTTACTTGACTACCCTCATTAAGCCCCCGCCGGCCCTGGATGAACGTGTCGGCAAGCGCAGCCTCGTCTCGAATCTTTTGGGCCGCCCGGAAATCGGCGCCCTGGTCGGTGCCATTGTCCTCTTTGTTTTCTTCTCCCTGGTGGCGCCGGTGTTTTTGCAGGCGAATTCCTTCGCCACGGTGCTGTACGGTTCCTCCACGATCGGGATCATGGCCGTGGGGGTGGCCCTGTTGATGATCGGCGGGGAGTTTGACCTGTCCGCGGGCGTGGCGGTGATCAGCTCGGCGCTGACGGCGTCGCTGTTCAGCTGGTACTTTTCCACGAACGTGTGGATCGGGGTGGGCCTGGCCCTGGTGGTGTCCCTGGCCATCGGCTTTGTCAACGGCTGGATCCTGATGAAGACAAAGCTGCCCAGCTTCATTGTCACGCTGGCCACATTCTTGATGCTCACGGGGCTGAACCTGGCCCTGACCCGATTGATCGGGGGCAGCGTTGCGACGCCGTCGATCGCGAACATGGACGGCTTCGCCTCGGCCCAGGCCGTTTTCTCGAACGACTTCATCATTGCGGGGGTGGACATCAAGTCCCCGATCTTCATCTGGATCATCCTGGTCGCCATCACCTCCTGGCTGCTGCTGCGCACCAAGGTGGGCAACTGGATCTTCGCCGTGGGCGGGGATGAGAACGCGGCCCGGGCCGTGGGCGTGCCGGTGAAGTGGACGAAGATCGGCCTGTTCATGGGGGTCGGGTTCTGCGGCTGGGTGCTGGGCATGCACAACCTCTTCGCGTTCGACGCCGTACAGTCCGGGGAGGGCATCGGCAACGAGTTCCTGTACATCATTGCCGCCGTTATTGGCGGGTGCCTGCTCACCGGCGGCTACGGCTCGGCGATTGGCGGGGCCATCGGGGCGTTCATCTTCGGCATGGCGAACAAGGGCATCGTGTACGCGCAGTGGAACCCGGACTGGTTCAAGTTCTTCCTGGGCCTGATGCTGCTGCTGGCCACCATTGTGAACCTGATCGTCAAACGCCGCGCGGACAGCAAGTAAAGGACGGAAACCAGACATGACTGCCAACGACGCTGCCAAGCACGCAGCCCCCGCCCCCTCCGCGGGTGTGGACATTGACCAGGAAACCCTGCTCCAAAACGAGACCGACCCCCTGACCCACACACCGGTGCACCTGCTGGAGCTGGAGAAGGTGGGCAAGCATTACGGAAACATCATTGCCCTGACGGATGTGACCATGGCCGTGGACATGGGCCGGGTCACGTGCGTGCTCGGGGACAACGGGGCGGGGAAGTCGACGCTGATCAAGATCATCGCCGGCCTGCACCAGCACGACGAGGGGTCCTTCAAGATCATGGGCGCCGAACGCAAGCTCGGTTCACCCCGGGAAGCCCTTGATTCCGGCATTGCCGCCGTGTACCAGGACCTGGCTGTGGTGGGGCTCATGCCAATCTGGCGCAACTTCTTCCTCGGCTCGGAACTCACCACAGGGT
>Ga0157370_10007444_pt1 | contig 11901 bp, 10 predicted proteins | sample C35metaG_FD_113463 | JGI IMG/M metagenome (GOLD analysis project Ga0157370, IMG submission 113463) | Corn rhizosphere microbial communities from Kellogg Biological Station, Michigan, USA - C3-5 metaG | ecosystem: Host-associated > Plants > Roots > Rhizosphere > Soil | place: USA: Michigan... | reverse complement strand
GCTCACGTTGACCATCACGCCGCAGTAGCCCGCGAACCAGGGCATGCGCACGATGAAGTCTTCGACCAGCCCCTCGCTGGCGAACAGCAGATAGCCGCCGTGGCCATCGGGAATCGCGGCGCAGTCGTCGCCGATGGGCACCGCCTGCGCGAGTGCGGCATGTCCGCCGGGCAGCGACCGGCCGAGCGCCGACACCACATCGCTGATGTCGCGCTTGTGGGCAAAGCCGCGCGTGGCGCGCAGGGCCTCGGCGATCTCGTGCACGTTGCTGCTCGTCATGCCAGCACCTTCGCGCGCGTGACGAAGCCGCTCACCGGGTCGTGGCAGGGCGGGTACCAGCCAAGGTCGGCCTGCATGCGCGCATGCGGCCGGCCATGCACGGTGGTCTCTTCGAGCAGTTGCCAGCCGAGCTTGCGGAACAGCGGCACGTTCTGCATCTGCACCTGCGCGAAGAAGGCCTCGCAGCCCTGCGCGTTGGCGCGCGATACGGCCAGCCGGATCAGCGTCACGCCCAGGTGGCCCTGGCTGCGGAATGCGGGGTGCACGGCAAGGCGCGAGCCCCACCATTCGCCCTCCGTTTCGCCGCGATGGATGCGCACCGTGCCCACCACCTGCTCGGGCATGCCGCCGTTGCACGACATCGCGACCAACAGTTGCGAGCGGTCGTCCGTCGCATCGCGGTCGTCGCGCGTGAAGATTCCCTGCTCGATGCAGAACACCGCGCGGCGCAGCGCCATCGCCTCGTCGCGCTCCCACTGCTGCGCGGCCTCGCGCACCAGGTACTCGACGGGCGCGTAGTGCAGGTCGAGTTCGCTCGGGTCGTCGATGCACAGCATGGTCAGCTTTCGCTTTCTTTTTCGTAGATGGAGAGCGACGAGCACGCGCCGCACTTGCCGCAGCCCGCCTTGATGTCGGCCGAGCGCAGGCCCGCAGCCACCACGCGTTCGCCGAGCGGTGCGAGCAGCGACTTCATGAACTCGGGCGAGGGCGCGGGATGGTCTTCGAGCGGCGTGCCGCTGATCGGCACGAACGGCACGACGAAGGGGTACACGCCGCGCGCGAGCAACTGGTCGCAGGTCTCGAGGATCGCTTCGCGCGTGTCGCCCAGGCCCGCCAGGATGTAGGTGCTGACCTGCCCGCGCCCGAACACGCCCACGGCCGCCTCGAAGGCGCTCATGTAGCGCGAGACGGGCACGCTCGCCTTGCCCGGCATGAGGCGTTCGCGCACCTCGGGCGTGACCACTTCGAGGTGCATGCCCAGGGTGTCGATGCCCGCGGCCTTCATGCGGTGGAACCACTGGTCGTCGTCGGGCGGCTCGCACTGGCCCTGGATCGGGATGTCGACCGCGGCCTTGATCGCGAAGGCGCTCTCGCAGAGCACGGCCGCGCCGCGGTCGGTGGCATTGGGCGTGCCGGTGGTCATCACCATGTGCTTGACGCCATCGAGCAGCACGGCGGCACGTGCCACTTCGGCGAGCTGCTCGGGCGTCTTGCGCGCGATGGTGCGGCCGGCCGCGAGCGACTGGCCGATCGCGCAGAACTTGCAGCTCTTCTTGCGGCTTTCGTAGCGGATGCAGGTCTGCAGCACCGTGGTGGCGAGCACGTCGCTGCCGTGCAGCGTGGCGATGTGCGAGTAGGGCACGCCGTCGAAGGTCTGCATCGCGTAGAAGCGCGGCTGCTTCGGAAAGCTGATGCTGGCAATCGGGATGCTGCCGCGCATCACGCGGCTCATGCCCTGCGCATCGGGTGCTTCCGCCGTGAAGGGCGAGTGCCAGGCGGTGGAGGTGTGGACCGGCACCATGATCGTGTGGCCGTCCACCGTCACCGCCTTGTGGTCCGAAGGGCCCGCGCCGCCGCGGCGGCTGGCCACGCCCGCCGAAGGATCAACCAGCCGCAACCCGAAGGACTGGAGCTCGGTCATCAGTTGCCGGCTGTCTTGCTGCGTCGTCGTGGTGGTGGTCATGGTCCGGGCTCCGTTGAACGAGGGGTTGGGTTTGCGTGAGATGCATCGGCACGGTCGTCTGCGCCGGCCGGTCGTTGATGGCGAGCGACAGCAGCTCGGGCCGCGCGTAGTGGCCGACCGAATCCATCATTCGCTTGCGCTTGGCGATGAGCGCCATGTCGAGGTCGGCGATCACCATGCCTTCGCCCTCGGTGAGCGGCGGCGCGAGGTGCTTGCCCTCGGGCGAGACCATGGCGGTGTGGCAGCCGCCGCGCAGTGCCTTCTGCAGGTTGGCATCGGGCGTGACCGAGCGGATCTGCTCGTCGGTGAGCCAGCCGGTGGCGTTGACCACGAAGCAGCCGGACTCCAGCGCGTGGTGGCGGATGGTCACTTCCATCTGGTCCGCGAAGATCGGACCGACCAGCGAGCCGGGGAACTGTGCGCAGTGGATCTCTTCGTGCTGCGCCATCAACGCATAGCGCGCGAGCGGGTTGTAGTGCTCCCAGCACGCAAGCGCACCGACGCGGCCGATGGCGGTGTCCACCACCTTCAGGCCCGCGCCGTCGCCCATGCCCCACACCATGCGCTCGTGGTACGTCGGCGTGATCTTCCGGCGCTTGAGCACGAGCGTGCCGTCGGCATCGAACACCAGTTGCGTGTTGTAGAGGCTGCCGTGGTCGCGCTCGTTCACGCCGAGCACCACCACCATGTTCCGCGCGCGGGCCCGCTCGGCCACGGCCTGCGTGACCGGGCCGGGCACGACCACCGCGCGCTCCGCCAGCTGCAGGTGCGGCGCGCCCTGCAGCACAGGCGGCAACACGAAGCTGAAGTAGGGGTAGTAGGGCACGAAGGTCTCGGGGAAAACCGCGAGTTGCGCGCCCTTGGCCGCGGCCTCGTCGATGGCGCTGCATACCCGGTCGAGCGTGCCGTCGGGGCGCTCGAAGTCGGGCGCGATCTGGATCGCCGCGGCACGCACGATGCGGGGTGGGGAAGCCATCGCTCGGGTCCTGCCTTACAGCGTCCAGGTATCTAGGATCACCGCGCCGGCCTTCTTGTGCAGCAGCACGAGGTCGAGCACGTCGAGCGGATTGATCGGCGTGATGCCCTCGATCAGCGCGCCTTCGCCGTGGCCGTACAGCGCCTGCAGCGCGAAACGACAGGCGTACACCTTGCCGCCTTCTTCCATGAACTTGCTGATCTGCTTGTTGAAGTTCTGATGGCCCGGAAAGGCCTCGTCGCCCAGCGTCGGAAAGCCGCGCTGCACGCCCAGCGTCACGCCGGGGCCGTAGAGCAGCACAGAGGTCTCGTAGCCCTTGCGCCGGAGCCTTGTGGCCTGCAGCAGGTTCACGAAGCCGATGGAGCCCTCGAAGGCCACGGTGTGGAAGGTGACGAGCGCCTTTTCGCCAGGCTCGGCCTTGACGTCTTCGAACACCTTCTCTTCGTAGTCGACGAGGAACTCGCCTTTCTCGTTGCGGGGGCGGGTGACTTTGGGCATGGGGGACTCCGGTTGGGTGGTTGGACACGCAGGTCTTGCGTGCCTTTTCCTTCGCAGGCGATGTGCCAGCGCGCGGGCGGGTTCGTGCGATCAATGCGCGATCAATGCGCAGCGGTGCGGGCCGCATGCGGATAAAAAATTTTTGGGCGGCCGCAAAGACGCACGAGCGGGTCACCCCGCGGCCGGTTTTTGCACCGCGACGACGCATTCGCCATGCGATCAATGCACCCGATCAAGGGGGTTGATCGCACCTGATCGAAGCATCCGGCCCCTGCGCCCACGCTGTGGGGCGGGCGCGATTCATGCATGTTGATCGGTGACCCGATGCAATCAATGGATGCAATCAACTCCGCACGATGACCACCATCACCGCCCATTGGAAGAAGCAACTGCGCACCAGCGACCGGCCCGCCTACCTGCTGCTGGCCGAGCTGATCGCCGACGACATCAAGACCGGGCGCCTGGGCGTGCGCGACCGCCTGCCCACGTTGCGCGAGCTCGCGACCGACCTCGACCTCAACTACACGACGGTGGCGCGCGGCTACGCCGAGGCGCGCAAGCGCGGACTCATCGATTCGCGCGCGGGCACCGGCACCTTCATCCGCTCGGGCAGCCCGAGCCTGCGCCTGCGCGGCGGCAGCGGCGCCGAGATGACGATGAACATGCCGCCCGAGCCCGACGACGAACACCTGATGGCGCGGCTGCACGAGAGCGCGAGCCGCGCCTTCGCCGAGATCGACTTCCACGACTTGCTGCGCTACCAGGACTTCGGCGGCACCGCGCACGACCGCGAGGTGGCGATGCAGTGGCTGCGCCCGTTCGTGCCGCACGCGGGCGTGGACCGCATCCTCGTGTGCCCCGGCATCCACGGCGTGCTCACCGCGCTGTTCTCGCAGCTCGCGCGGCCGGGCGAACTGATTTGCGTGGAGTCGCTCACCTATCCGGGCGTGAAGGCCATCGCGGCGCAGCTCGGGGTGCAGTTGCATGCGTTGCAGCTGGACGACGACGGCCCCATCGCCGATGCCTTCGAGCACGCTTGCAAGACGCTCAAGCCCAAGGCGCTGTACTGCAACCCGACGCTCTTGAATCCGACCGCCGGCACCGTGTCGCGCGCACGCCGCGAGGCGCTGGCCGATGTGGCGCTGCGCTACGCCATTCCGATCATCGAGGACGACGCCTACGGCATGCTGCCGCGCCAGACGCCCGCCACCATCGCCACGCTGGCCCCCGCGCTCACCTACTACGTGAGCGGGTTCTCCAAGTGCTTCGGCGCGGGGCTGCGCAGCGCCTATGTGTGTTCACCGACGGTGGTGCAATCGCAGCGCCTCGCAGGCGCGATGCGCGCCACCACCGTGATGGCCTCGCCGATCACCAATGCGCTCACGACGCTGTGGGTGGAAGACGGCACGACCGAGGCGATGCTGCAGGCGGTGCGCGCCGAATCGATGGCGCGGCAACTGCTTGCGATGCGCCACCTGGGCGACAGTGGATTGCAGGCGCATCCCGAAGGCTTTCATGCATGGCTGCCGCTCACGCCGGGATGGAGCCCGGTGGAGTTCGCGTCGTACCTGCGCACGCAGAACGTGGGCGTGGTGGCGAGCGCGGCGTTCTCCACCGATGGCGATCCGCCGGACGCGGTGCGCATCTGCCTGGGCGGGCCGATGTCGCGGGAGCAGTGCGATCAGGCGCTGCGGCTCATTGCTGACACGCTGGCGCATCCGCTGCACCCGCACGCGACGCTCAGGACGGGCGGCGGATGAAGCCTTGTGACGGAGCGATCCATGCGATGGCGTCGTTCTTTCCGATCGTCGTCACATGCGGGGCTGTGAAAAGCATGCGCTCCTCGACCAGCAGGAAGCCTGGCACGCCTTCGCCGCTCTTCAACATCCGAAGCGTGGCGTCGCCGAGGTCCAGCGTGTCGCCGGGCCAGTCGGGTTGTGCCGTGACGGTCCAGCGCACGGGGCCGGGCGCGACGGCGCGAAGGGCATCGTCCAGCGGCGCGGGGCCGATCAGTGCCCAGCCTGCCGATCCGCCGACAAGGTAGCTGTTGTCGCCGGCGCCGCCCACCACGCGAATCACCCGGTCGGACAGCCGCGTGACGAGGCCCGCCTCGAGCGCATAGCGCGCATCCCCGCGCCCCTCGGGATCGAGGTGGCCGATCTCGTCGTACGCGGGCTCCTCGATGTTCACTGCGCGGCGGCCTTCGGGGCCGTCCGCGAGCCTCGGCATGTTCAGCGGAATCTCGCGCAGTTGCCGCGCATGCGCCATGAATTCGTCGGCGCGCTGGAACGCATCGAGCTGTTGCAGCACGCGCCGCGTCACGTTCATCAGCTTCAGGCCGCGTGCCGGGTCCAGCGCATCGGCCGGGCGAAGCCACATGTGTTCGACGGTCTCGCGGCCGTCAGGGTGCACCTCTTGCCCCGCCGGCATCAGCGCGACGAAGAAGCGCGTGTCGAAGCGGCGCGGCATGCCGGGCGGCGTGAGCCAGTGGCCGAAGTAGACGACGCGGTCGCCGGCGAGGCGCCAGCCGCGCTGCCGGCACATGGCGAGCAGCGCATCGGTGCCTTGTTCGGCGGCATCGCGCATCGTGGTGAGTTCGCCGGAGGGCAGGTCGATCAGACGGACTGGAAGGTCCGCGCCATCGTTCGCGAAGAGAAGTCCGGCCTCCTCGAAGCATTCGCGGATCGCGGCCGCGTAGAAGTCGAGCCCGCCTTCGGGCACCGCCAGGCGCGCGCTGGCCGCGGCATCGTCAAGACCCGCGCACAGCGGATGCAGGTGGCGGTCGTGCGCATCGACCACGCCGCCCGGGAAGACGCTCGCGCCGCTGTTCTGGTCATTCGCTTTCTCGGCCCGGCGCAGCATCAGGGCTTCGAGGCCTTCGCTGCCGTCGCGCAGCACGACCAGCGTGGCGGCGGTGCGGATGGGGCGAGGGGTGGAGGCAGGGGCGGGCGTCGTGGGAGTCATGCGGCGCTATTGTGAATGCGCGGATGCGGCCGCTGCGAACGAGCCCGCCGCGTTCTACGCAAGCGAGGTGCGTTGTCCTTGACCACCTTGGCCGAGCGCCTGGGCTTCCGTCCGCACCGAGACGGCGATCGCGAGGGGCAGCATGCGCATGACCGGCACCGCCAGCCGGATGGCCTTGTCGGGGCCTCGGTCCTGCGCGTGTGCCGGAGCCTGCCGGGCTGGACGAATTGCTCAGCGGCTGGCGTAAGGCAGCGACGAGTGGTGCACGACGATGCGAAGCTTGCCTGCATCGTCCTTCACGAAAGTCCAGGTCTTGTCGACGGTGGTGACCTTGCCGTCAGGACCGGTGAACAGCACATTGCCCATCGTGCTGGCCGTATCGTCGTGGATGAGCACGGCGCTGTTCTGGATTTCGCATTGGGTCCAGCCCTTCAGCGCGAAGCCGGTGTCGTTCGGAAAGGCTGCGTTTCCGCCAACGAAGTAAGCCAACGCGCCATCGCGGGCGGTGCGGAAGGTCTGCGGCGAAGCTGCGAGCGTCGGCTTGAAGAGCACGACGCCTTTCTGGTATGCGTACGCGCTGTCGATGACCTTCTCTGCCAAGGCCTTCGCCGCCGCCTGGCCGCCGGTTGCGTTCGCGGCGCTGATCGCGATCAGTGCCTTGCACCAGTCGCGCTGGGCAGTCAGGACCTCTGCCTCGGTGATGTCGTGGTCGGCGACCTTGTTCTTGGCAGCGGCCGGCAGGATCGCGCCTCCGATCAGGAAAGTGGCGATGGCGACTTGCGCGAGTTTCTTCATGTTCGGTTCCGGTTGAGATGGTTCAAGTGAACGGGTCGGTGCGACAGATCGGCGAGGCATGAGCGCGCGGAATCAATCCGTCACGCACTTCACCTCGGTATTCCGATCGATGCCAGCGATTGCCCGACCCGAGAACTTGATTGCACCAGCGCCGGATGCACAGGGAATGAATCGCGCATTAAGCGGATTTGCGCGAAAGATGAATGCGGCATTAACAACCGAACAAACCTCACCGCACGGCGCCGCCGCTGCTTGCGGGAGCAGGCATGCACCTGCGCCGCCGACCGCCTTCGCTCAGGCCGGGGTGGGATCCAGCCGGTAGCCCAGGCCGCGGACCGTCTGCAGCAAAGCCACGGGATGGCCGTCGTCGATCTTGCTGCGCAGGCGCCGCACATAGACGTCGACGATGTTGGTCAGCGGATCTTCGTTGGTGCCCCAGACGTTGGAGAGGATGCGTTCGCGGCTGTAGACCCGGCCGGGCGCAGTCATCAGCAGCTCGAGAAACGCGAGCTCCTTGGCTGTCAGCGCCACGGGCTTGCCGGCCCGCGTCACAGACATGCGCTCGCGGTCGAGCACGAGGTCTGCCACCTGCAGCGTGGTGGCCCGTGGCCGCATTTCGCGGCCGCGGCGCAGCAGCGCCTCGATGCGCGCGAGCAGCTCCTCGAAGGCAAAGGGCTTGGTGAGATAGTCGTCCGCGCCCAGGCGCAGGCCGCTCACCTTGTCCTGTGTGTTGCTGAGCGCCGTGAGCATCAGGACCGGCACGTGGTGACCTTCGGCGCGCAAGGTCTGGCACAGCTCCAGGCCGCTCAGGCCGGGAAGCATCAAGTCGAGCAGCAGCAGCGACAGGTCGCTGCTGCGCGCGAGGGACAGGCCTTCGGGGCCGGTGCGGGCCAGCTGCACGCGGTAACCCTCGGCGCCGAGGCCCCGCTGCAAAAAGTCGGCGACGCGTGCGTCGTCTTCGACAACCAGGATATTCATGTTTCTTGTGTCTGGAAGGAGAAATGGCACGGCAGCTCGATCCATACGGTCGTGCCCTGCAGCGGGATGCTCTCGAGCCCGATGCTGCCGTGGTGTGCATGGACGATGGCCTGCGCAATGGACAGGCCGATGCCGGTTCCGTCGGCGCGATGCACGCGCGCCCGACGGCCACGCACGAACCGGTCGAACACCTTCGGCAACTCATCCGCATCGATGCCGATGCCTTCATCGACCACGCGCACGCGCACGCGGCTGCGCCCCTCTTCGTCCTCCGGAGCGAGCTGCCAGCTGACCCGCACGGTGCCGTCCTGGCGCGAGTAGCGCACCGCGTTGTCGAGCACGATCACGAGGGCCTGCCGCAAGCGGTCGGCATCGGCTTGCAGCACCACCGGCGGAATGTCGACGTCGATGGCTTCGAGCAGCACGCGAACCTCATGGCGTGCACCCAGCGCGCTGGCCATGTCGGTGACGTCGCCAAGGAGCTCCGGCAGATCGACTTCGCCGAACCGCATCGCCAGCTGATCGGCCTCCGCTCTGGCGACCAGCAACAGATCGTCGATCACGCCGGTCAACTGCTTTACGCCACCCACGATGCGCGTCAGCGTCTCCCGGTATTCCATCTGCGGCTTTTCTGCGCCGCGCAAGGCGATCTCCGCCTCGCCGCGAATGGCTGTCGCAGGCGTCCGGAGCTCATGGCTCAGGTCGGCCAGCAGCTGGCGTCGCCGCTGGTCGACCTGCTGCAGTGTCTCGTGCGCGGCGCTCAGTTCGCTGGTGCGTTCCAGCACGGCGTCTTCGAGGCGTCGGCGCGCGGCGTCGGCGTCCTGCCGGTGGCGCTGCAGTTCGGCTGCCATCGAGTTGAAGTGCTCGGCCACATGATCGAACTCATCGCGCGAGCCGAGAGCGATGCGATGGTCGAGCGAACCGGCACGCAGCGCCTGCGTGCCCGCGAGCAGGCGATCCAGCGGACGCTGAAGCCGGCGCTTGAGGTAGAGCGCGAGCACGATGGCTGCCGCGAACGTGACGACCGCCAGGCCGATGGACTGCTGGCGCAGCTGGTCCAGCCCGCGTTCAGTGGCGGCGCGGGCCACAGGCACCACATTGCGCTGCCGCTCGATGGCGCCGTTGATCAGTTCGCGAAGATCGCGGCCGCGCGCCTTGTCGAACACTTCGTTGAGTTCCTGCCAGACGCTGGCGAACTCGGCGCCGCGCTCCAGCGGCGCGAGCTTCACCAGCCGGGCCCTGACCGCGGCGATGTTGTCGTCGAGCAGGTCGCTGACCGCGGCGAGCTGATCGATCTCGGGCGGGATCGGCGTGCCCTCGCGCGCCGAAATTTCACCCCAGAGCGCCAGGTCGCGCCGGGCGAGCTGACGGAGGGCTTCCGTGCTGGCCTGCATGCGCGCCAGCTGGCTGTCGCGCACCTCCGGCGAGGCGTTCGCGTCCATCAGTTGCTGGGAAGCCCACACGCGCAGTCTTTGTTTGCTGGCCGACAGCTCCAGCAGTTCCAAAAGGATGTCGCTGGCCAGGCGACTGTGCTGCGCGTAGTCGTTGACCCGGTTCGATCCCCAATAGACGAAGCCGGCATGAACGCAGACCAGTGCAACGAGAACGGCAAATGCGAGAGACAGGCGTAGGCGAAACATGGCGAACTTTAACGGCGCCAGGTCGAACGAAAAATGAACATCAGATGAAGCTGGAGCTGCGGTTCGTCGGTGTGCGTTCCGGTATCTGGCCGGCGGTGAGGTCCTTCTGTGTCCGGGCCCAAGCAGAAACAGAAGTGCGTGGCCTCAGAACGCATGCCCTTCGGGCAACCGGTTCCGTGGCCTGGCCTTCAAGGCCTTGGGCGCGAACAACTCCTCGCACAATGCGCGCAGCCAGCGACTGGCTGGGTCTTGGTGGTAGCGGGCATGCCAGTGCTGTTTGACGGTGAACGGCGGCACTCGCACCGGACAATCGTGAACCTTCAAGGCGCCCCCGCTTGAATTGGCGAGGGTTTCGCCGATATGACGCGGTACGGTCGCGATCAGATCGGTCGTGGACACAACGGCCGCCAGGCCAAGAAACCCCGGCAACTCCAGCAGGACACGCCGCGCGACCTTTTGCCGCTGCAGTGCCGCCTCCAGCAACAGGGCGCCAGTTCCCCCGACGATGCCGACATGGGCCTCGGCCTTGTATTCGCGCAGGTCCAATCCCTTGATGCCGATGCGAGGGTGGCGTGCGTTCACGAGGCACACCCAGTCCTGTGGATAAAGAACCTGCTGGTAGAAGCCCGACTCGAGCTGGGGTACCAGGCCGATCGCGAGGTCCGCCTCGCCGGATTGCAACGCTTGGGCGGTTTGCTCGTCGATCCGCGCGGCCTCCAGGCGAACGCCGGGTGCGACCGCCCTTACATGCACCAGCAAGCGCGGCAGCAGGGTGATGTGGCTGGCATCCGTCATGCAGATGCGAAAGCGCCGTGTCGCGACCGTCGGGTCGAAGGCTTCGGCGGGCGCGGACACGCGACGCAGTGCGGCCAGGGCTTCTCGCACCGGCACGATCAGCTGCTGCGCGCGCGGCGTGGGCTGCATGCCGGTGGTGGTGCGAACGAAGAGTTCGTCGTCCAGCTGGCGGCGCAGCCTTGCGAGCCAGTTGCTCACGGTCGGCTGGCTCTGGCCCATCGCCTCGCCGGCCCGCGTGACGCTGTTCGTGCTGTAGAGCAGGTCGAACAGGCGCAGCAGCCTGATGCTGAGAAGGGACGCGTCGCCTTCGATGTCGTCGCCATTGTCCAAGCGGCACCTCCATTTCGATCTGAAATGTAGATCATTGCGGCCATGCCATGGGCAACATGGGCTCCGGAACCTATCGTCGGGTCATTCCGAACGAAGGCTCACATGAAGATCTACTTTCTCGGTGCCGGCGCATTGGGTTGCGCCATCGGCGGGACCCTCGCTGCAGCGGGGTCCGATGTCACTTTGATCGATCCCTTCCAGGCCCATGTCGATGCGATCAACCGCGACGGCCTGCGCATGAAGGTCGGCGATTCGGAGCGCGTCGTCCGGGTCCGCGCCGCGCTCGACTGCGCGAAGCTGGAGGCTCCGGACCTCCTCATCGTGCTGGTCAAGTCCTTCCACACGCGTGCAGCCATCGAAGTCGCGCAAGACATCGTGGGACCCGACACGGCGGTGATGTCGCTGCAAAACGGCATGGGCCATGAAGAAATCCTCTCGGAAGCGGTGGGCGCCGAGCATGTGCTGGCCGGCAAGACCTACGTCGGCGGCGTGATGCTCGGTCCTGGCCACGTCATTGCCGGCACGCAGGGCAAGCGCACGGTGATCGGCGAGATCGATGGCCGCATCAGCGAGCGCGCCACGGCGATCGCCGCCGAGTTCGAGCGTGCCGAGCTGCCCTGCGAGGTCAGCGACAACATCCTGGGCGCGATGTGGGACAAGCTCCTGATCAACGTCTCGACCGGTGCGTTGAGCGGCATCACCGGCCAGGTCTACGGCAGTCTCTATGCGGTGCCGGAGATCGAAGCCACGGCCATTGCCGCGGTGGCCGAAGCGATGACGGTTGCCAAGGCCAGTGGCGTGAAGCTGTCGATCAAGTCGCCGCGCGACGCCTGGCTGATGGCCGCGCAGGGGCTGCCCTACGAATTCAAGACATCGATGCTGCAGAGCCTGGAGAAGGGCTCGATCACCGAGATCGACTTCATCAACGGTGCGGTCGTGCGCATGGGTCGCAAACACAACAT
>Ga0157370_10007442_pt1 | contig 11902 bp, 10 predicted proteins | sample C35metaG_FD_113463 | JGI IMG/M metagenome (GOLD analysis project Ga0157370, IMG submission 113463) | Corn rhizosphere microbial communities from Kellogg Biological Station, Michigan, USA - C3-5 metaG | ecosystem: Host-associated > Plants > Roots > Rhizosphere > Soil | place: USA: Michigan... | reverse complement strand
GTCCTCACCGGCCAGGGTCTGGCGCCGGACTGATTAGGGTTCGCAACGTGAGCGCCGACCGTCCCGCCGTCACCCTGCGCCCGTTCGAGGAGGGGGACGCGCCCGCCGTTCACCGCTGGTTCAACAACCCGGCGGCGATCGCTTCGCTGATGGAGCAGCGGGACGAGTTCACGCCCGAGCAGGCCGAGGCCTGGACGCGGCGGGCGATGGACGACTCGGGCGAGGACCGCAAGTTCGCGATCGTCGTCGAGGGCTACGAGGAGCCGGTCGGCTTCACCGCCCTCTACGGCCTCTTCCGCCAGACCGCCCCCGAGCTCGGCGCCCTGATCGGCGACGACGTCCGCGGCAAGGGCGTCGGCCGCCGCGCCGAGGCGCTGACGATCGCCAAGGCTTTTGATCAGTTTGGCGCCCATCGGGTCTACGGGCGCATCCCCGCCCGCAACGAGGTGGCGAAGAAGACCGTCACCGGCCTCGGCTGGAAGCACGAGGGGACGATGCGCGCCCACCTCGCCCGCCGCGACGGCCCGCCGGACGACTGCGAGGTCTGGGGCGTGCTCCCCGACGAGTTCCGCGCCGCCGCCGCGGACCTGCTCGAGTGACCGCCGCGCAGGCCGAGCTGATCCCCGACCGCGGCGAAGCCGCGAGCGACGAAGAGTTCTTCCGCTCGCACCCCTTCCTGGAAGCCGAGGGCGCCACCCACACTCTCCTCATCGAGAGCGACCAAGGACAGCTACTCGCACCCCTCGTGGTTCGCGACATCCCCGGCACCGACCAGCGCGACGCTGTCTCCCCCTACGGCTACCCCGGCCTGGTCGGAGGGCCCCTCGATCCGGCCGGCATCGACTTCTCGGGAACGGGCCTGGTCAGTGTCTTCATCCGCCACAGGCTCGGACCGTCGCCGTTGACAGATGCCACCGAGCGGAATGTGGTTCAGATCGCCGACCCGGACCTGCCGCCGAAGAGCAGGCCCAGCGACCGCCGTCAGGTACGGCGCAACCTCGAAGAGGGCTATGAGCTGGAGCTGGTGCCCGGGGTGGAGACGAATGCAGAGCAGCGCGCGGGGTTCCTCGTCGCCTACGAGCAGACGATGCGGCGCACCCAGGCTGCGGAGCACTACTTCTTCGGTGCCGCCTACTTCGACCGCATCTTCGAAGCCGGCCGCACCTGGCTCGCGCTCGCGACCGCGCCAGACGGCGAGGTCGCCGCTGCGTCGATCGCCGCCGTCAGCGACGGCTACCTCCACTACTACCTCAGCGGCAGCCGCGACTCGCACCTGCGCAGCGCCCCGATGAAGAACGTCGTCACGCTCCTGGTCGAGCACTCGCGTGAGCTCGGCCTCCCGCTCAATCTCGGCGGCGGCATCTCCGCCGGCGACGCCCTCGAGGAGTTCAAGCGCGGCTTCGCCAACCGGCAGCAGGCCTGGCTCACCTCGGAGCTGATCTGCGACGAGGAGAAATACGCGGAGCTCAGTGCCGGCCGCGAGGCGGCGGGGTTCTTCCCCGCCTACCGCGCCTGAGCGCCGCTCAGGAAGTCGGTTCTTCGGGTTCCGACGGAGTCGGGCCGGTGAATTTGAAGCCGAAGACGGGCTCGCCGCCGTACTTGCCCCAGGTTTCCTTGCCGAAGGCACGGATCGCGTCGAGCGTGATCGCGCCTTTGTATTCGGGGCAGCCGAGCAGGTTGGTCCAGGTGGTCGCCGCGACCTGGTAGGGCATCTTCTTGTTCGGGAAGAGCAGCGTCGCCCCGTACATCGTGTCGTAGAGACCCTTCAGTTCCAGCTGCTCTTTTTCCGGCAGGCTCGGCGTGTACTGGATCTCCATCCGGCCGTGCTCGAGCGAGTGGACGTAGTCGATCGCTTCCGGTTCTTCGGAGTAGGCGCCGTCGGCCTGCTGATAGGGCGGTTCGACGTGTTTGCCCGAGGTCGGCGGGTTGGTCTTGTAGTTCGGTTCGGGCGAGCCCTTGGGGATGTGTTCGTGCCCCTCGTCTTCGAGTTTCAGCTCGAGTTTGCAGCCCGCCTGCTTCGCCGCCTGTTTCAGGTCCGTCACCTTCGGGGCCGGGGGCGGGATGCCTTCGCGTTCGTCCGGGGTGACTCCGTTGGTCGAGCCGAACTGGCTGTTGACGTTGATGTGGGCGTCACCCTTGCCGCTACTGCTGTCGCTGCCGCCGGTGGCGAGGATGAAGACGACGACCGCGATCGCCAGGACGACGGCCGAGCCGATCGCGTAGGCGAGGATCAGGCGTGAGCTGCCGCTGCGCTGCTCGCGCTTTTCGGCCTCGATCCGTTCTTCCCGCAGCTTCTCGCGTTCCCGCTCGCCCTTACCCATAACGGTCCGTAAGCCTAGTCGGCCCGCTCCATTTCGGCAGCGTCCCCCCGCACCCGCTCCCAGGGCCGGGACGCTTTCAGCGCTCCCAGCACCGCCCGCGTCGCCGGCGCCCGGTTGAGCGCGTAGAAGTTGATCCCCGGGGCTCCGGCGATCAGCAGCTCTGCGCACTGCTGGGAGGCGTAAGCGATCCCCAGCTCGAACTCCCGCGCCGGGTCGCCTCCGGCAGCCGCGAAGGCGGCTTCGAGGGCAGGCGGGATCGTCGCTTCGCAGAGGTCGCAGATCCGCTTCGTCTGGGCGAAGCTGGTGACTGGAATCACCCCCGCGATGATCGGCACCTCGATCCCGTGCCGACGGGCCGCACGGACGAAGTCGAAGTACACCTGGTTGTCGAAGAAGAGCTGGGTGATGAGGAACTGCGCCCCGGCATCGACCTTCGTCTTCAGGTACCGGAGGTCTGCCTCGAGGTCGGGCGCCTCCGGGTGCACCTCGGGAAAGCAGGTGCCGCCGATCCCGAATTCCCAGCCCGCGGAGATGAAGGCGGCGAGCTCGGCGGCGCTGCTGAGGCCGCCCTCCGGCTGGACGAAGTCAGCCTGACCGCGCGGCGGATCGCCGCGCAGGGCGAAGACGTTCTCGATCCCGGCAGCCTCGATCCGGTCGAGCGTCTCCGCCAGGCCTTCGGTCGTCTCGCCGACGCAGCTGAGATGGGCCATCGTCTCGCACCCGATCTCGCGCTTCAGCGCTGCCGTGACCTCGACGGTGCCGTCGCGGGTGGAACCGCCGGCGCCGTAGGTGACCGAGACGAAATCCGGCTCCAGGGCCCGCAGCTCGCGCGCGGTCGCCAGCATCTGCTCGGCTGCCTCCGGCGTCTTCGGCGGGAAGAACTCGATCGAGAAGGTCGGCCTCCGCTCAGCGATGATCTCGTCGATGCGCATCCGCTGAGGGTAGCCGGAGCGGCCCGATCGAGTTCTGAAGAGTTGATTCCGGGTTTTGCGGGAACCCCTTATCCAGACCTCTGGACAGGGCTGATCGGACGGCGTAAGTTCGCTCTACGACCGGGAGAGACCGGTACCCACGGAAGCCAAGTGGGAAAGGGTCTCGAAGGTGGCGCCACCGAGCTTCTGAGTGCGAAGGCTACGCACGCGGCAGGCAACGAGCGTCATCCCCGGTCGTTTTTCGTGCGGTCGCGTCCGGAGCGACTCCTACCGTTGCGGCTGGTCTTGGTGGTCCTGCCCCTCTGAGACCGGCGACCGGGGCGCACTTTCGGGAGTCGGGCGTCGTCTGCGAACCCCGTGCACCGCGCGACGACTAGCCCGCCCGCTCCCTACTTCCCCTCGGCGAACGAGGCGGTCCGGCATCTGCCGGGAGCGCCGAGCGCCGAGACCGCGCAGGCGCGCACGCCGCGCCACTCGCGGTCGCCGGGCAGCTCGATCGCAAGCGACCCTTGGCGCCCCTCGACCGGAAACGAGCGGGTGACGCCGATTTCGTCGCCGGCCTCGAGCGGTGCGGCGACGAGTCGCGCCGGCTCTTCCCACCCACCAGGCGGGTCGGCGTAGCGATAGGCCACCACCGCCAGACCCTCTTCGCGCCGCGCCTCGAGCTCGACCGTCCCGATCGGGGCTGCGGCGACTCGCCCCGCTGCCGGCTCGCCCCCGCTCCAGGGCCGGCCTTCGCGGTGCAGCTCCCCGGGGTCCCACCAGCACGGATGCTCCTGCGGCCCGCGTGGGCTGTCCCCCTCGAAGTACTCGCGGCGCCGGGTCGCTCCCCAGCGGCCGGGCCAGAGGACCCAGCCAGGCCCGTCGTCGTCGATCTCCTCGAGCCGGGGGCGCAGGCGCGGGCCTTCCCCGTCGTTGTGGTCGGGGGCGACCGGCGCCGCGAAGCTGCCGATCCGGGGGAGGGGAGCATGCGAGCCGCGGGCGACCCTCACCACCGCCACCGGCCCGTCCTCGCTGTCCCCCATCTCCACCTGATCCCAGTCGAGCGAGTCGGTTTCGGAACGGCGGGCGAAGGTCGCCGCGTCGGGCTGCCCCTGCTCGTCAAGCCGGATCTGGAAGACCTGCCAGTCCCCCTCGTGCTGGTCGAGTCGCAGGTACCCCCGGTCCGCGCAGTAGAAGAAGAACCAGTACTGCAGCCAGAGCCGCCCCTCCTCGTCGCGGCGAATCCGGCCGTAGGCCACGTCCTCGCCGCCGCGCCCGCGGCGCAGCTCCAGGGCGTCGGCGACGTGGGAGCCGCCGCACTCGTCGAGGTAGTCGCCGCGACGGGCTTCCTCGCCGGTCGGGTAGACGCCGCCTGCGAGGAAGTCGAGCGTGAGCCGCGCCTCGCCATGGGCCGGCTCGACTGAGGCGATCAGGCTGCCGTCCGCACGATGGAGGCCGTTGGACCTGCCCGGCACGGCGAAGCTGCAGATGGTGGATGCCGTCTCGGCGCGCAGGCTCTCCAGGGAGTCGTACTGCAGCAGCGGCCGGTGGCGATCCAGCAGCGCGCTCCGGTCGGCGGCCTCCTCCCGTTCGCGGGTGCGGCTGGCACCTCGCGACCGCCGCGCCCGCAACCGGCCGAGGACCTTGCGCCGCGAGCTGCCCGAGAGCGCCTCCCGCACCCGCTCCTCGTTCATCCAGCGGGGGTGCGGCGGCTCCGGCGGCAACCCCTCGATCCCGCCCAGGTTGACCAGACCCCGCTCGCGCAGCGCCGCGTCGGCGAGCAGGTAGCCGTGGTTCTCCAGCACCGCCTGTTCCGCCTCGCCGAATGCGTCGAGGTCGGTCCGGACCGCCGCGATCCTCTTCTCCACCAGCGTCTCGTGGTAGCCGGGCGGATGCGCTGAGCCGTCGATCTCCCACTCGGCGCATTCCTCCCAGCCGGCGGCGAGACCGCCCAGGGTCAGGCCGGAGGCCCCGAAGACGAAGTTCGGGCCCCACCGGGACTCGCCGCCGAGCTCTTCGACCAGGTCGCGGGCGTAGCGCTCCTCCAGCGCCGCCTCCGCCGCCGCGCCGGGAAAGGGCTTGCGCAGGAGCGCCCGCGCCCGCACGTTGCGCCGCGCGATCGCCCGCAGCGGCATCGCCACCTGCTCGCGCCACTCGCGGTGGGCGCCGTGCAGCGGCCAGGGCACCCGGGTCGCCAGCAGCGCGGCGAGGATGCTGCCCCCGGAGACGGCACCGACGGTTTTGACCTGAGCCAGCAGGCCGAGCTCGTTCAGCCGCGTCAGCGCCCCGAGGTGGAAGAGGGCCGCCCGGTAGCCGTCGCCCGACAGCCACAGCGCCCGTTCGCCCCTGTCGGCCTCGGCAGCGCTCAACCCCCCGAGCCGCCCGAGAGTCGAGGGCTGCTGCGCAGTACCGCCTTGTTCCGATATAGGCCCGATAGAGATCGGAATTTAATCAGTGCCTTTTCCAGCCAGGGCGGACTGCTGGCGGCTGTGGGAGGATCCTGCCGATGAGCAGCTCGGAAGTGCGCTTCGAGCGCCGTGGGTCCGCAGCGGTCCTGACGATCGACCGGCCCGATCGCCGCAACGCGATCGACGCTGCCACCGCGGCAGCGCTGCGGCAGGGCCTCGAGGAATTCGAGGCGGACGAGGCGGCGCGGGTGCTGATCCTGACCGGGAGCGGCGAGGCCTTCTGCGCCGGCGCCGACCTCAAGGCGATCGATCTCGATGTCGACGATCCGGGAGGCCCGTTGGGCTTCAGCCGCCTGACCCCGTCGAAGCCGGCGATCGCGGCGATCGACGGCTGGTGCCTGGCCGGCGGCCTCGAGCTGGCACTCTGGTGCGATCTGCGGGTGGCGACGCCGCGTTCGGTCTTCGGCTGCTTCGAGCGCCGCTGGGGCGTGCCGCTGGTCGATGGCGGCACCCAGCGCCTGCCGCGGGTGGTGGGGATGGGCCGGGCGCTGGAGATGATCCTCACCGGCCGCCCGGTCGAGGCCGAGGAGGCGGAGCGGATCGGGCTCGTCAACGTGCTGACCGAGCCCGGCCAACACCTGGGCCGCGCGCTCGAGCTCGCCGAGCGGATCTCCGCGTTCCCGCAGGAGACGATGCTGAGCGACCGCCGCGCCGCCCTCGAGGGAACGGGCATGCCGCTGGCCGACGGGCTGGAGCTGGAGCGACGGTTGGGGCGAGAGGTGCTCGAGGTGGCGGCCCGGGGCGCCGCCCGCTTCGCCGGGGGCGAGGGCCGCGGCGGTCGCGGCGTCTGAAGCCGGGCCGCCGTCTAGCTCTCGCTCGAGCCCATCGCCGCACCCGCCGCGTCGGCGCCGAAGAACGGGAGGACCGCGAGGTACACCAGCTCCGGTAGGAGTCGTAGGTAGCCGTCGGTCTGCTCGGCGGCGAGGCGGGCGTGGAGGACCGCGAGGATCCCCGCCACGACCGCCTCGGCCGAGATCGCCGGCGCCCCGTCGTCGCTCTCCACCCGCGCCAGGTCAACCATCGCCGCCGCCCGCGCCATCGCCTCGGTTCGCTTGGCCACCGCGCGCGGCCCGGCAGCGTGCACCTCGACCAGCAAGGCCCGCCCCACTTCCGGCTGTTCGTCGAGGAAGCGCAGGAGCCCGCTCAGCGCCCCGCGCAGCTGGCCGCGCCACTCCGTCTCGCCGGCGGCGGCATCCCGCATCGCCAGCTCCACCCAGGCGGAGCCGGCGTCGAGCGCCTGCAGGTAGCAGTCCTCCTTGTCGCTGAAGCAGTCGTAGAAGGCCTGCCGGTAGACGCCGGCCTCGGCGATCGCATCCTGGACCGTGGTCCGCTCGTACCCATGGCTTCCAACTGCTTTGAGCATCCCCTGGAGAATGCGTTCACGCTTTCCGGTCAAAGTCCCCGCCCGGTAGAAAATGATTGAGAAAATAGGCTGTCTGCCTTTGGTACCTAAACGGTATCCGGTCGGGGCGGTCAGCGACGCGACGGGCTGACTCAGGTACTCTTCCGTTCGTGGCTTCAAAGTCAACACCGCGTCCACTTCCGGGCCGGCAGCAGCTCTCGCGTGAGTTCATCGCTCAGCACCAGCGGGCCCGGATCATCAACGCGCTCGTGCTCGAGGTCTCGGAGAAGGGCTACCGCGCGGTCACCGTGGCGGACATCGTCAGCCGGGCCGGGATCGCCCGCAACACCTTCTACGAAAACTTCGGCTCGAAAGAGGATTGCTTCCTCGCAGCCCAGCAATTCGCGATGTCAGCTGCCCTCGGCCGCGTAGTGGAGGCCGCGGGCGAGATCGACAACTGGCCCTACCGGGTCGAGGCGGGACTGGCCGCCTTCCTTCGCTTCGTCGCCGAGGAGCCGGCGCTGGCGCGCACCTGCATGGTCGACGCCCTCGCCGCCGCGCCGACCTCCGTCCGCTACTACGAGGAGTCGCTCCAGGCATTCGTCTCGCTGTTCCGACTTGGACGCGATGTCTCGCCACATGGACAGGAGCTGCCGGAGACATTGGAGGAGGCGCTGATCGGCGGCGTCTTCTGGATCCTCTACCAGCGCCTGCTGCTCGAGGAGCCGGAGACGATCGGCGAGCTTCTTCCCGAGCTGGTCGAGTTCGCCCTGACGCCCTATCTCGGGGCCGAGGCCGCCCGTGCGGTGGCATTGGAGGGGGACGGTGCTCCGCCGGCTACGACTTCCCGAGGCTAATCGCCTCGATCAAAAAACTGGCCAGTTGGCCAAATTAAGCTGCAATCGTTTGAATCGGTATCGTCGGTTCTCTTGAGCGATCCAGTTAATCCCTCTGTCGACTCGCCGGAGTACCCGCCCGAGCTCGCACGCCTCCCCCCGGGTCGCCACGGCCTCCCGCGCGAGTTCGTCGCCCATAACCAACGCGAGCGCCTGATCGCGGGGCTCGCCGAGGCGGTCGCCGAAAACGGCTACGCCGGCACCACGATCGCGCACATCACCCGCCACGCCGCCGTCTCGCGGCGAACCTTCTACGAGCACTTCAACAGCAAGGACGAGTGCTTCGTGGCGGCCTACGACACGGTGATGACCGAGCTGCGCGAGCGCGTCGACCAGGCCTTCAACGAAGAGGACGAGTGGCCGCAGGCGATCCGGGCGGGGCTGGCGGCGATGCTCGGGTTCCTCACCGCCGAGCCGCACCTGGCCCGCCTCAGCATGGTCGAGGCGCTGGTCGCCGGGCCGGTCGTGGTCGAGCGCTACGACGCGGCTATCCAAAGCCTCGTCCCCTACTTCGAAGCCGGCCGCAAAGGGCGTTCGGCCGAGGTGCTCGCCGGGCTCTCGCCGAGCACGGAGGAGGCCCTGATCGGCGGCATGGTCTCGCTGATCTCGCGCCGGGTCTTCGCCGACCGCACCGAGGAGCTGGAATCCCTGCTCCCGGACCTGGTCGAGTTCGCGCTTACGCCTTATCTCGGCAGCAGTGAAGCGGCCAAGGTCGCTCGGGCCAAGTAGCGCTCGCCAGCTCGAAAACTTGCAGTTGACGCTATGGAGTTATGCTTGGCGGAACACGAACATACGTTCGTATGGAGATCGCCTGCGTAATCGACAAGCGTTTGGCGAGTCTCTCGCGCCCGGGCCGCGGCGGGGGGCCCCGGCCCGGGCGCGTCGATGTAAGTGGGATGGCCGGGGCCGATCCGGTCGCGGCTGCCGAGGCAACCGAAGCGATGGTGCGGGCGCTGGAGGGGATCGGCGCCGCGGTCGAGTCCGAGCAGTCAGGCGAGGCCTTCTTCGCGATCGACGGGCTGCGCGGTCTCTGCGGCGGCACCTCCGCCGACGTCCTCGCCGCGGCTCGGCGAGCGGTGGGAGAGGAGAAGCGGATCGCCACCGGCCGCACCCGGCTCGCCGCCTTCCTCGCCGCGGAGGAGTGGCCGCGGCCGGTCCCCGTCGCGGCGCTGCGACGCCGGCTGGACGCCTCCGGACGCGAAGTCGACGAGCTGATCGAGGCGCTCGAGCGGCTGGGGATCGAGACGCTGCGTGCGTTCGCCCGGCTCTCGGCCGACCAGGTCTCCGACCGCTTCGGGCCGCTCGGCCTGCGGGCGCTGCGCCTCTGCCGCGGCGAAGAAGAGCCGCTGCAGCCGCGGGTGCCGCACGCGGAGGTGGCCGAGGAGATCGAGCTCCCGGAAGGGACCGCCGGGCGCCAGCTCGACCGGGCCCTGGAGCTGCTCGTCGACCGCCTGCTGGCGGTGCCGCAGCGAAAGGGAAGGACGCTGCTGGGTTTGCGGCTCGGGGCGATGCTGGCGAGCGGCGGCAGCTGGAACGTCGAACAGGGCCTGGGCCGTCCGAGCGCTTCGTCGCGGGTCCTGCGCAACGTCCTGGCGCCGCGGCTCGAGGAGCTGCCGGGCCCGGCGATCGCGCTGCGCCTGCGCGCGGTCGGCCTGGGGCCGCCGGCGCGTGACCAGCTCGAGCTCGCGGTCGGCGGCGCCGAGCCGCGGCGGCGCCGGTTGCGGGCGGCGGTTCGCGAGGTCCGCGCCGTCCAGGGCGCCGAGGCGCTGCTGAAGATCCTGCCCGTCGACGACGCCTCGCGCGTGCCGGAGCGCTGGGCCCTGCTCACTCCTTACCCCGAGCTCTGATGCCCGGGGTCCGTCGTCTCTACGCTCCCCGGCGGGTGGCGGTCCGCACCGATCTCCGCGGCGCCCCGACGCTGGTCGAGGGGGCGACAGTCGAGGCCGTGCGCGAGGAGTGGCTGGTCGAGGACCGCTGGTGGACGCCGCAGCCGCTGCGCCGCCACTACTTCGAGCTGGCGATGTGCGACGGCCGCGCCCTCACCGTCTTCCGCGGCGCCGGCGCCCAGCGCTGGTACCGGCAACGGGCCTGAGAGTCCCTAGGTAGTTGGCGATCGATGTACGTCGAGCTCCACGCCCACTCCGCCTTCTCCTTCCTCGACGGCGCCTCGAGCCCGATCGAGCTGGCCGCCGCCGCCGCGTCCCACGGCTATCCCGCCCTCGCCCTCACCGACCACGACGGCCTCTGGGGCTCGATGGAGTTCGCCCACGCCTGCAAAGGCTTCGGCATCCGCCCGATCACCGGCGCCGAGCTGACCGTCGCACTTCCGGCCGACGGGACGAAAGTACCCCTATATGGAGGGGAATCGTCCCGTCGGCATCTGACCCTGCTGGTCGAAGACGAGACCGGCTACCGCAACCTCTGCCGGCTGCTCACCGCCGCCCACTCCCACACCCGTGACAACACGCCCCGGGCCCAAACCCAGCCGTGGGCGACCCTCGAGCAGGTGGAGGAGCACGCGGCGGGTTTGGTCTGCCTCTCCGGCTGCGCTCGTGACGGCGCCGTGGCGGGCGCCTTCGAACGCGGCGACACCGCGGCAGGGGAGCGGCTGGCGCGGCGTCTGCTCGCCGCCTTCGGCCGTGACCGCTTCCGGATCGAGCTGCAGCGTCCCTACTGGCGCCGCGACCGCGCCCGCAACCGCTGGCTCTCGCTGCTGGCCGAAAGGCTCGACGTGCCCTGCCTCGCCACCGGCAACGTCCACTCCCACGACCGCCGCCGCTCGCCGCTGCAGGACGCGCTGGTCGCGATCGGCCTCTGCGAGACCCTGGAGGAGTCCGAGCCCCGCCGCCGCGGCAACTCGACCTCGTCCCTGACCTCGCCCGGCGCGATGGCGGCCCGCTTCGCCGAATACCCCGAGGCGGTCGCCGAGACCGAGCGGATCGCCGAGCGGCTGTGCTTCGACCTCACCGAGCAGCTGGGTTACCGCTACCCCGGCAGCGAGGACCCCGGCGCCGACGCCGAGCTCGCCCGCGTCTGCAACCACCACCTCGGCGAGCGCTTCAGCGGCAACGCCCGCCTGCTCGAAGCGGAGTGGCGGTTGGGGGAGGAGCTGGCGATCATCCGCAAGCTCGGCCTCTCCGGCTTCTTCCTCCTCCACCGCGACCTGCTCGAGCTGGCCCGCGAGGTCGCGGCCGAGGTGCGCGGCCCGGACTCGGCGCGCGGCGTCCTGCCGCCGGGGCGGGGCCGCGGCTCCAGCGTCAGCTCGATCGTCTGCTACCTCACCGGCCTCTCCCACGTCGACCCGGTCGAGGCAGACCTCTTCTCCGGCCGCTTCCTCAACGAGGAAACGACCTCTATGCCGGACATCGACCTCGACTTCCCGCGCGACATCCGCGAGGTCCTGATCCCGCGCGCGCACGACCGCTACGGCCGCGACCGCTCCGCCCTCGTCGCCGCCTTCCCGACCTACCGCCCGAAGGGCGCCGTCCGCGACCTCGGCAAGGCGCTGGGGCTGCCGCCGGCGGAGATCGACCGGGTGGCGAAGACGGTCGGCTTCCACCAGAGCGCCGAGGAGATCGAGCGCGACCTCGTCGCCACCCTCGGCCCGCAGCGCGCGTCCGAGCCGCGCTGGCGGGCGCTGCTGCCGCTGGCCGCCGAGATCATGGGCCTGCCGCGCCACTCCTCTCAGCACCCCGGCGGGATGGTGATCTCGACCCGGCCGCTGATCGACGTCTGCCCGGTCGTGCCGGCGGCGATGGAGGGGCGCCAGATCGTCCAGTGGGACAAGGACTCCTGCAACGACGCCGGCTTCCTCAAGATCGACCTGCTCGGGCTGGGGATGCTGTCGGCGGTGGAGCGCTGCGTGGACGAGATCGCGCGCGTACGCGGGGAGCGCCTAGACCTGTCGCGCATCCCCTACGACGACCAGGAGGTCTACGCGCGCGTCCAGGAGGCCGAGACG
>Ga0157370_10007439_pt1 | contig 11905 bp, 9 predicted proteins | sample C35metaG_FD_113463 | JGI IMG/M metagenome (GOLD analysis project Ga0157370, IMG submission 113463) | Corn rhizosphere microbial communities from Kellogg Biological Station, Michigan, USA - C3-5 metaG | ecosystem: Host-associated > Plants > Roots > Rhizosphere > Soil | place: USA: Michigan... | reverse complement strand
CCTCCCATTGGCTGGAAATCACTTCAAGATCATTGTTCTGACGAATAAGTCTGGCCCTGTTCTTGAGCTTGTGCTGATAAACAGGATCATTAAGGACCTTTAAAATTCCTTGGGAGAGCATCGCTATGTTCTGGTCGGCAACCAACACACCATTCACCTCATTTTCTATGATTTCTGATGGCCCAAATTCACAGTCAAAGGCAACACAGGCACAACCTAAGCTCATGGCCTCAATTAAGGCATTTGGATAGCCTTCATTTCGGGAAGGAAGCACAAATACTTCTGCCTGTTCATAATAACTACGGAGGTTGTCTTTTGCTCCGGTTAAAATTACCCGGCCCTGTAAATCCAAATCAGAGATGAGCTTGCAGAGTGATTGCCGTGCAGCCCCCTCTCCGACAATCAGCAGATCTATATCCACATGCCGCAAGTTGTTAAAAGCCGTGATCAATAAATCAAAGCCTTTGACCACAGAAAGCCTGCCCACACCAAGAATGTAGTTTCTGGAGTGTACTTGTCCTGCATGCACGGTTTTGAAATCGAAGATGGGGTTTCTGATCACTTTATAATTATTTAAGCGGTTAAAAGACGGATAGGATTTCATACAATCTTCAATACCCTTTGCCGGAGTAACAATTGCCCTGGAGTGTTTATAAATAAAGTAGGAGAAGCGTTTCATCAATGAGTTAAAACATTTAAGCGTGTGATCTGGTGTAGTGCGTTCTGAAACGGCATAAGGGATGTTGAGCAACAGACAACAGGTTCCTGTCCAAAGGTTAGCGCTGGTCATAAAGGAAATGACAAAATCGGGTCTTTCTCTGTTCAGAAATTTGCTAAAACGAATTCCGGTCAAAGCGGCATAACGGATCCGTTGAAAGCCGGTATCTTTGTTTTTCCGGTCGAGTAAACTGATTACTTTAACTTTTTCGGTAATGGGATAACCCTGAACCGCCGTATTCAGGCAAACTATGGTCACTTCATACGCCCGGTTGCTCAGGCTGTTGCCCAGTGAAGAAAGTACGCGTTCTGCACCGCCCTTTTCCAGAGTATTGATCACTAATACAAGTTTCATGAGTTTATAATAATGTACGGATGGTGGTTAATGCCTGTTGTATATTTAAGTACCGGAGGTCAAACAATAAATACCTTTGCAGATACATCTTAAACAACTTACGTTTCATAACTGCCGAATAGCTGAAGTTTCGGATCATGAGGTTAAAATCGCTGATCATTCTGCTTTTTCTCAGTCTGGAATCGATCATACTCCATACGCCGCCTGCATGTAAACGGTAACAGCTCATCACTTCAGGCAAGACGTATACTTTGTGATTGGTTTGAAAAGCCGCATATAGTTTAAACAGGGTATCTGAGCCATGGGTATGGTAATACCATTGCTGTTTTTTTATGTCCATCACCTCCGGTATATTTCGCACCATTAACGAACAGATGCGGGTTTCTTCCCGTAAGCCCATCAGCATAGCCGGATAATCAAATTCAAGCGATTTTGGCTCCGGGTGTTCGTAAACAACCTGGTTGTTCTCATCGATAACTCTGGAATAAGTACAACAAATTACACCATCTTCATGGCTTTCCAGAAAGTCCACCTGTTTCTGAAGTTTAAATGGATCAATCCAGAAGTCATCTCCATCGCACATGGCAATATATTTACCTTTTGCCCTCGACATTACATCTATTTGATTTCTAACCGCGCCTTTATTGGGCCGATGTGCAATAAGCTGGATTTTTCCGGGATATCGCTGGGCATATTCGGCAATGATGCCTTGGGTATTGTCTGTAGAACAGTCTTCTCCAACCAGTATTTCCACCTCAAAATTCGTTTCCTGCATAAGAAAACTCTCTAAGGCTTGTGTAATGTAATTTTCATGGTTATAAGTGATACAGCAAACACTTGCCATAACCGGGTATGGGCTATGCATCAGGCTAAAAGTTTATGGATGGAATAAACAGCGGCTTCGGTTTCAGCTGGCTCATCATAATTTTGTGTTCTCAGTAATACCCGGGTAATCAGGTCCAGGTCACTGCAAGTTAAGGTATGGTATAAGGGCAAACAGAGCATCCTTCGGGAAACAGATTCACAAACCGGCATGCTGGCTGGATTTGCAAAAGGCAGTGTAGACAGGGCCGGATAAAAGTATCTTCTGCAATAGACCTTTTCATTTTCCAATGCTTTCAGGCATTTCAGCATGAGTTCTTCTGAATGGAACAGTACTGGAAAATAGGCATAATTATAGTCCATATCTGCATTCAATTTGGGATAACTTGCTTGTAAGTTCCCTAGTTTCTGCCAATAATAGAAGGAAAGCAACCTCCTTTTATCCAGGATCTCGTCTACTTGTTTCAGGTTACACAATCCCATCGCTGCATGGAATTCGCAGCTTTTTCCATTGATGCCCAATTCTGCAAATTCGTCCGGACCGTTATGTCCGAAATTTCTCATCAAAGCCATTTTGCGGAGCAAATCCGGGCACTGGGTAAAGACGGCTCCGCCTTCAATTGTATGAAAAAGCTTGGTTGCATGAAAGCTGGTCGTACTGATGTCTCCATATTCAAATACTGATTTATTTTTGTATTTCGTTCCAAAACAATGGGCTGCATCGTAAATCACTTTTAGTCCATGTTTATTTGCAATAGCTTGTATAGCTTCAATATCACAGGGGTTTCCGTACACATGAGTAGCCAGGATGGCCGATGTTTTTGGAGTAATGGCCAGCTCAATTTTAGCCGGGTCAATATTAAAAGTTTCGGCATCTATATCTGCAAAAACCGGTGTGCAGCCCTCCCATAAAATACTGTTGGTGGTGGCCACAAAAGAAAAGGGCGTGGTAATGATCTCACCACTCAGTTCAAGGGCTTTGATCGCCAGTTGCAGTGCCATGGTGCCATTGGCCACATAGAGCAGATGCTTTACATTTAAATAGTTTTTTAATTTCAATTCAAGCTCATTGACCAGGGGGCCATTGTTGGTGAGCCATTGACGCTCCCAAATACTGCTGATGTATTCTTCAAACTCCTGGATCTTTGGTAGAAAAGGTTTAGTTACAGGTATCATGGTTTAAGAATTAATTGTTTAAAATCATGTATGGCGCTCAACTTGGAGAGACTGCTGCTGCCGAGATAAATCAGGGAAAAACACAATCCGTCTATCAGGATCCGGAATATATCCGGTAGCAGGTATTGGAGATAAAAATGATCTAAAGCATAACAGAAAATCCCGGATAAAAATGAAATAATCAGTATGGGAAAAATGTCGCTGATTTGCTCCCTAACGGGATAATTAATGAGTTTACTGCTATAAATGGAATTAATATAATATCCCAGAAAATTAAAGCCGAGCTGAAAATAAAGCAGCCCGTAAATGCCAAAAGACACCACACTGAGTATTCCCGCCACACAAAGCACCTTCTTAATCATTTCCAGCTTAAGGATCAGGTCGCTTCTCCCCTTTACTTTGAGTATATTCAGATTATAAGCATGTAAAGGATAAATGACACCCGCCATGCAGAGAATCTGAAAATAAGGAACTGCCGGGAGCCATTTACTGGTGAGCAACAGCCTGAATAAGGGTTCGGCCACCACGGCAAGAAATATTAAGACGGGTGCGTTCCAGAAAAGCACCTGCTGCATCAGCCTTTTATAGACTCTTTTCAGCTGCAGGTCATCGTTTACTATCGTGGCAAACATCGGATAGGTTACTTTATTGATCACCGCCGAGATATTGGATACCGGCAGCTGACTAACGGAATCTGCCCTTGAATAAAAGCCCAGCTGTGTAATAGAGAAATATTTTCCAATAATAAGTACATAAATATTCTTGTAAAGGATATCGAGCAGTCCGGTCAGGGTCATTTTATAACCGAAATGGAAATGCTGTTTAAAGCAGCGTTTACTAAAAACCGGAGAAGGCAGCCAACCTGAATACATCCAATGTGCCAGTGTGGAAATAAAAGATTGCAGCAGATTCATCCAGACCAGGCTCCAAACCCCGAATCCATTTAAAGCAAGGCTTACACCAAGTAAACCACCAATAAACACTGAGGGAATCTGAATGGCCATCTGTATCTTAAAATTCATTTCTTTGGTGAGCCGCGCGTTCTGAACACCAAAAAAGGCATTCAGAATGAAGTCAAGTGCATAAACCCTTAATACCAGTGTTAAAATATCCTGATGGTAAAAGGCAGAAATATAGGGAGCCATCGTAAACACCAGCATATAAATCACTACACTTCCGCCCAGGTTAAAGAAAAACACGGTAGAATAGTCTTCCTGACTTAAACCCGATGAACGGATTAAGGAAGAGGTTAAACCACCTTCCAGCAAGGAGTTGCCCACCGCAATAAAAACAGACAGCATTGCCAGTAGGCCAAATTCTTTAGGCAATAATATCCTGGCAAGGATAATGGTGATACAAAAGCTGATGAGTTGAACACTGAACTGCTGTATAAAAGTCCAGATCAGGCCGGATAAGGTTTTTTGTTTCAAACTCATCGTCAAATGTCTAATACGGTATATTTATAAGCTATTTCAAAAAATAACCAGAAATACGGCTTCTGCTGAAATGAAGGTTTCTTAAAAAATGAAGAACTGGTTTCTCAATAAACCTGGTTACGATCCAGGCAAGTAAGATCATACTTACAATGGCGATCAGAATAGCGGCCGCTTCACTGCTGAGGTACAGGCTAAGTTTCCTGATGAGTATAAAGCCAATGTTCTGATGGAGCAGGTATAAAGGATAAGAGATATAACCTAAAAATAAGAATGGTTTCCAGCTTAGAAATGTTATCCGGTTATAAACAAACAGGTAAAATAAGGAAAAAGACACCAGACATACATAGAAAAAACGAACAGAAGGGTAAACCACCATTGCCGTCAGAAAACAAGCACCGATCAACAGATGCTCCCGCCAGTCTCCCTGCTCAAACTTTAATTTGTAAAACAAGATCCCAGCCATAAAGAACATCCCATATTGCAGATTTAAAATATAAGTGCCCAAAGGAAGGCCGTAAAATGTATTTAATATCATCAGCGAAAGCCAGACCACCGCTAATGCCCTGGTGTATGATAAAACCTTTAGAAGATACAGGCAGCCGAGCATCAGGTAAAAGAGCAATTCCGGAATCAATGACCAATAAACGCCATCAATATTCGGGATATTAAAAGCACCTTGAACCATGGTCATATTCCACAGTAATATAGAAACGCTTTGAGGCTCCAGAAGTGGATCACCAGCAAGTGCAATAACCGCAAAAGTGATCAATATACACACCCAATAGGTTGGGTATAACCGCGAAAATCTTTTAAATGCAAAGGATTCCAGTGTTGTACCGGTTTGCAAGGACATAAAAATCACAAATCCGCTAATCATAAAGAACAGTTCAACGCCGTATTGGCCGTAGTCCCAATCGTAAATACTGGAATAGCGATGACCAAAGTTGAGCCTGAATTTAGTTGTATAATGGAACAAAACTACATTTAACGCAGCTATGCCCCTTAATACATCGAGTTCTTTTAAGCGTGACATTTGACATTCAGATTTAGAATATATTTTACAGCCTCATATTCACTACAGCATCTGGCAGCACGGATTTCAGATCGTACACAACCGTGTTTTCTTTGCACATTCCAGAGATGTCCATACCCTTGAAATCTTCATGTGCAACTGCCAGTACAATAGCATCATAGGTTCTTGTTTTGGATTCTCCATTTTGACAAATCACACCATATTCCTTTTCTACCTGACTTGGATTTGCCCATGGGTCGTGGATCACAACTTTAATCTGGTATTCCCTTAATCTCCGTACAATATCAATTACTTTTGTATTCCGTACATCAGGGCAATTTTCCTTGAAAGTAAAGCCAAGAATTAATACCTCACTCTGATAATTGTGCCCGTTGGCTACCATTCTTCTAACCAATTCATCAGCTATGTATGCGCCCATTGCATCATTTACTCTTCTGCCTGCGAGGATAATTTCAGGATGGTACCCCATCTCCTGCGCTTTCTGGGCCAGATAATATGGATCTACCCCAATACAGTGTCCGCCTACAAGCCCTGGTTTGAACTGAATAAAATTCCATTTTGTTCCGGCAGCTTTCAATACTTCTCCTGTATCGATCCCCAGACGATTAAAGATCATGGCTAGTTCATTAATAAAAGCAATATTAATATCCCGCTGTGCATTTTCGATAACTTTTGCCGCCTCGGCTACCCGGATGGAAGAAGCCTTAAACGTACCTGCTGCAATTACAGAATGGTAAAGTTCATCTACCTTTTCAGCTGCTTCTGGTGTAGAACCGGAGGTAATTTTTAAAATCTGACTTACAGTGTGCTCCTTATCTCCCGGATTAATTCTCTCCGGGGAATATCCGGCAAAGAAATCCTTATTGAACTTTAAACCAGAATACTTTTCCAGTACAGGCACACATTCATCTTCGGTTACTCCGGGGTATACCGTAGATTCATAGATCACGATATCCCCTCTTTTCAATACGCTTCCGACCATTTTACTGGCCGCCATTAATGGCCTCAGATCCGGATGTTTATTCTTGTCTACCGGGGTGGGTACTGTAACGATAAATCTGCTGCATTTTCGCAGCATTTCAGGCTCGTTGGTACAAAACAATCCTTTTAGTGTGGTACAGTCATTTGTCAGAACCGACTGCAGGATACGCTCCTCTACTTCTCTGGTTTGATCAAAACCTATTTTTAAATTTGCAACCCGTTCCACACTGATATCAAAACCAAAAACTTTATATTTTTTGGCAAACTCTACAGCCAGAGGAAGGCCAACGTAGCCCAGTCCGATGATGCCTATTTTTACCTGATCTGCTTCCGGTTCCTTTATCATGATTGTCGGTATCTAATTAATCAGTTCGAGATTGGACACGGGTATTTTCGTAATCAGTGCACAATGCAGACAGTCAATAACGACCAGAACATTTTTGCCTCTTACCTGCAGTATTTCACCCTGCTTCTGTGTCATTATACCTTCTTTAATAATAACTCGGTCACCTGCATTGAGCTGCTGTAAACCGACGGCTTCCAAACTTGGAAATAATTCCAGAAAGCATTTTATTTCGTCAATTACCACATCTCTGATCTGCGCAGGTTTCCCCATATAATAGACAAAATTCATAACCCCTGTTGTGGTTCTCACCTTCAGATCTTCTTTAGCGTTAATTTTGACAAAAACGTAAGAACTAAATAAGGGTAACTCTACTTCCTTTACTCTGTCTGCCCATTGATTTTTGACCTTTCTCACTGGACAATATGCAGTAATTCCTGCCGTCTGCAATTCCTTTTCAATCTTTTTCTCCCACCGCGGCCTGGTATACACCACAAACCATTTTCGTTCAGTCATGAGTTTGTTGATAGAATTTAAATTTTCCATAATATAATTTAGGTTAAGAAAGATCTGTTCTACTTGCACGGCTTCGCCACCTCACTTACATGAAAATTTTAATTTAGAAGGTGATGTTTTCTCTATCGTAAATCCCGAAGGATTACCTTGAACTGGGATGGTTATTCCCGGGTATCTGGTTTATAATTATGCAGTATAGGCATATCTGCCATATCTGTACATGTTCTTGTTTTCTTTTCTGGCGTCATTAAATACCAGCAGTGGATTTTTTAATTTTTTATGTTCACAGATGTCCTTGAAAATTCCAAGGTCGGCCTTCTGTGTAAAATTATATCTAACCATATAGATACTTGCATCGGCAAAAGGCGACAGGCTAAAGGCATCTGCAACATGGCCTACAGGGGATGTATCTACAACGATATAATCAAAACGTTTTCTCAATTCGGCAAACAACTCCGCTACTTTTGGGCACATAAGTAGTTCTGCTGGGTTGGAAGGAATTTTCCCACATCCGATAGCGTATAAATTCGGAGAAGAGGGAACCTCCATTAAAATATCTTCCAGTCTGAGTTCTGACGAGTTCAAATATTCTGAAAGGCCGGTGGTGGCTTTGAGGTTTAAATTATTCAATAAGTCTGGTTTTCGCAGATCAAATTCGAGCAATACAACTTTTTTGCCAGAAAGGGTGAGTGTAAGGCCAAGATTAGTTGTAAAAAAAGTTTTTCCTTCTCCTTTAGTGCTTGATGTGACGAGTAAGACCTGGTTACTATTGGTTTTGTCAATAAAATTGAGGCTTGTTCTGATGTACCGAAACAATTCAGCCATGGTGGTGCTCTGGTCGCTATGAACGAGTAAGGGATCTTTTCTACCGTTATGGCTAAGCTCTCCCAGGATTAAGGCATGCCCGGTACCATATTCTACATCAGATAAATCTCTTACCTTATTATTCAACTGAGTTCTTACATACACAAAAGAAACAGGCAGAAAGAGTCCGCATAAAATGCTGATCATGTAAATCAATTGAACTTTTGGTTTAGCTGGTATTGAATTATATGCCGGTTTATCAATAACTTGTGATGTAGGTATTGTTGCGGAAAGCGAAAGTTCAGTTTCTTCTCTTTTTTGCAAGAGATAATGGTAAAGCGTATTCTTAACGCTTTGCTCCCTGCTCCTTTCAATCAATCCCCTTTCAATAACTGGTGTTTGGTGGAGCCGGGATTCAAATTGTGCAGTCTTGTTTCTCAAACTCGACCTTTCAAGATCCAGCCCTCGTTTAATAACTCCCAGATTTTCCAGGATCTTTCCTTTAAGACCGGTGAGCTGGTCTGAAATATTAACAACCAGCGGGTTATTTACTCTGACGGTTTTGAGTAATCTTTCTCTTTCTATCTGGAGGTTGTTGTATTTGTCAGTCAGGCTAATTAAAGTCGGGTCTTTTAATCCGAGCGTGGTGGGTACGAGATCAAATTTATGGTCGCCTCCGTTTAAATATCCAATGATCGACTGTACCAGCGAAACCTGAACCTCGCTGGAGGCAAGTTGCTGTCCATATTCCCCTGAAGACTGCAGGTTCATCTGGGCATCGCTGTTCAGCTCTGTGACCCGGTTGTTTCTTTTGTAGTTTTCTACGTCTTGTTCTACCCCCGTCAGGTCTTTAGTTAAATTTCCCAGTTTACCGTCTATGAATTTTATGGTATTCAATGCCATAATGTTTTTATTCATCACGTTCTCCTGATTGTAAGTATCAATCAGCCTGGTTAGGATGTCGACGCCTCTTGCGGGGATTGCATCCAGTAAACTCAGAACAATTGTATTTGCATCTTTAACCACAGGTAAAACCGTTAGTGCATTTAAGCTGTAGGCTTCGGCGGCTTTACGCAGATTAACGAAACTAATGTCTACCGGCTTATTCATGGTACTGAAGGCCTCGCCTTTCATGATCTTTATACTGTATTCCGGCCGGCTGATCACCTGATTGTAACGGTATATCACTTTACTGCTGCTGTCTCTAAGGATAAACTTGTCAGCCGCAATGTTCTGTACAGAAAGTTTTTTCAGAAAGGCTGGCTCATTTAACCTAAGTACAACAACCTGGATGGGCAGTGTTTTACCATAGAGTTCCTTTTTCTTAAAGGGCAGCTGATAGCTATACTTCACCTCTAATCCTAAATCGTATAAAACCTTATATATTAAGTCTTTTGACCTAAGCACCTCCATTTCATTTTCAACTGTTTTTGATGACCTGAACATGTTCAGGTCGCTAAAGGCAGTGCCTTTTAACAAACCATCTCCTTTGGCATCATCCTGGATCAGCAGAATGCTGCTCACTTTGTAAAAAGGTACTGTAGTTTGAAGATAAGCGTAAGCAACTCCAATACATATAATTACTGAGATCAGAAAAATGTACCAGTATTTAATGCACCTGGTAAAGAGTTGATTCAAGGCCATGGTCTTTAAATTTTATATCAAAAACTTATCTGTGTAAAAATGCAGTAGCCAATACGGCAATTGCAGATATGGTGGCCACAATAAGTGGCATAGACCGGCTGCTATGACTGTATTCTACTGATTTGGCTTTGTCGGGCTCTATATAGAGAATATCATTTTGTTTTAAATAAAAATATGGCGAGTTGAGCACATTTTGATGATTGAGGTTAACCCTCACCATGGTGCGTTTTCCATCAATTTCTCTGATGAGCAGTACATTTTCTCTTTTACCATAAGGTGTCATATCACCTGCAAGTCCCAGGGCTTCAAGTAAATTAATCTTCTCATTGGGAATAGTAAAGGTTGAAGGGTGGTTAACTTCGCCAATAACAGTAACTCTGAAATTCATAAATTTTATATTGACAATGGAGTTGACCACGTACCGGTTAAGTTCTTGTTCAACCAGGCTTTGAGCTTGTGCGATGGTAAGCCCCTCTACTTTGACCTCACCGAGTACTGGAAATTTGATCCGGCCATTCGCATTGACTCTATAGCCTTGCTTTTCATAAAAGCCGTTCATATTGACCGAAGTTGGGTTTGCAGCAAACATGACATTCGATTCCGGACTGGTACTGTTCACATCAATACTTAATACGTCATTCTTTAAAATCTTGGGTTCACCGTCATTTACGATTGTGCTGATGTTATCACTTTGCGTCTTTAAATCGCTGAAGTAGACCAGATTTCTTTGTCTCGCACAGCTGGTTAATAAAATTAACAGCAACGAACACCAAATATAGTTTGATTTCATAACATAAACCTCCTGTTGACATTAGTAGTTACACCGATTAAAAATCAATAATTAAATCTAAACACTAATTCGCTTAAAAAATTGAATTTCAAACAATTGTGAACCATATTGTAAATATTCTACAGGTAATTACACACTTTGTGTATAGATGGTTATACAACTCTGGGATTGTGTAATCGGGACAGTGAGGATATATCTGGCATTAAAAATGAAAAAGCCGTTGGTTAGGCGGCTTTCTCCATTGGTGGCCTGGTTGTGTTGTGGTTAATTTGCAACTTTTTTATACAAGAGGTTGTTTTCCTGAAGTGTAACAATTAATTTTTCCTGCAATTCATTCACCATGGTTTCCATTTTCCTGAATTGTGCATCACGTAGTCTCCTATCCTCTTCCATTTTCTTTGTTTCTTCTGTGTCCTCAAAAAATAGCGCCGGACGAACGTTAAAATAATTGGCTATTTCTATAAGTCGTGCGGTATTGATATCGGTGATACCTGTTTCTATCTTAGAATAAGCCGGAATGGATATCCCTAGTGCCTCGGCCAGGTGCCGCTGTTTCTTTCTCGAATTTACCCTAAGCATTCTTATTTTATTTCCAATGTCTTTCATCATTTTAATTTAATTTGTATAACCGGCAGCATCCACTGCCGGTACATACGTTACCTAACTCATCATTCATAAAAAACTAACAATTCATAATTGCTTACTTGTGCTGGTCAATAGCACCCTGAAACATACTTCTTTCTTGTTCAGGGATATTAGCTCCAAATTTCTCAAGATATGCTTTGGCAGCGGGAACATAATTTGCCCAGTCCTGCTGGTTGTAGAATCCAACCGTTTTTGCCCTTAGCAGGATTTCTTCTCCGGGTGCCCCATAAGGTTTAACTCTGGCTTCTATCACAGACCAATCTGTATTTCCCTGGTTCATCAATGGTTCCATTTCTCCCTTCAGGATCATATTCATCATGGCTACCGTGTATTTACGGTCTCCCATTACCTTTTTGAAAGCATCAGCATTTGTATTCATCAGGTTAAAGCCCGCATCTTTTGTACTCTTGGTAAACTGAACTACATTATTGATATCTTCCTCTGATAATGGCATCTTAAGCGAAGAAACATAAGCAGAACCTGCAAGCAGAGCTCCAGGTTTATCTCCTGCCTGCACAGCCATCATCGCCATTTTTTTCAGGAAGGAAAGGTCACGTTTTCCACCGATATACTCCTGTAGCATAGCACTGTACGCAATACCTGGCTCGGTAAGATCTGCATCTTGAGCGGTAACACCATAATT
>Ga0157370_10007434_pt1 | contig 11918 bp, 7 predicted proteins | sample C35metaG_FD_113463 | JGI IMG/M metagenome (GOLD analysis project Ga0157370, IMG submission 113463) | Corn rhizosphere microbial communities from Kellogg Biological Station, Michigan, USA - C3-5 metaG | ecosystem: Host-associated > Plants > Roots > Rhizosphere > Soil | place: USA: Michigan... | reverse complement strand
CTCTCTGTCAGCAGTAATGGCGTGATAGACAACCAGGGCACGATGCAGGGCGGCGCGCTGACGCTGAGTGCAGGCGGCGATCTCACTAATAATGGTCAGCTCACTACCGGTTCGGGTGACAGTGCGTTAAGCGGCAATCGTATCGCCATGAACGGGAATGGCAGTCTGCAGGGCGGCGGGAATATTAACTTAGCCAGCCGCAGCGATATTGTCCTGGACGGATTTACCGGTACCCGCGGCAACCTGGTGCTCAGTGCGCCTGGCAGCATCGTTAACAATGCGCTGCTCTATGCGGCGGGGAATCTCTCTCTTTTTGCCAACAGTATTAAAAACCAGCGCGGCGACGTGCTGGCCGGTAACAGCCTGTGGATGCAGCGCGATGCAGCAGGCAATGCTAATGGCGAAGTAATCAATACCTCCGGCACCATTGAGTCGCAGGACGGCGATATTACGATTAATACCGGGCATTTAGTAAACCAGTGGGAATCGATTACCGCAGGTGAAACCACCACCGAAAATGTCACCAATAGTTATGGATCAGTTGCGCCGGGTACGGTTGAACTTCCTCTGAGCCTGTTTGAACGAGGCGAACTGAAATACTACTTTACGGAACACCCGCTTTCACCCGCGCCGCCCTTTATTGCCTGGATCTGGAATATTAAACCTATCCCGGCCAGTCTGGATAAGAACAAAGAAATACTCGTCGCCAGAACGATGTCAAGCACGCGCGTAACGGGGCAGGCCGGAAGAATAACTGCAGGAAAAAATCTGACAGGGCGGGCCAGTACGCTGGACAATCTGGGCAGCTATATCCTTGCGGGACAAAATTTATCGCTCAGCGGCGACATGTTAAATAATAAGTCTTATTTGTCGGGCACGCAGGCCGTATGGAGAATTTTCAAGCCATCGCCCAGCTATAGTAATTATAACTCGGTCAAAAACGGTAATAGCACGATGCTGACCGATAATATCGATGATTTAAAATCCAGTGGCGCAGGTAAATATACTTATAAGGGGCAGGCGGCAGATTTAGAAGATAGGGTAACCTATGTAGCCACCGAGACTTATCGCACCGAGCAGGCCGCGACAATTCGTGGCGTTGTTCAGTCTAACGGCAACCTTAGCATACAGTTCAATAACGTTATCAATGATAGTGAGTCTCAGGACGTTCGCGGTACCATCTCCCCAACGCTATCGCGCCCCGGACTTAATACGCTTGTACAACAATCAGTAAGCGGCGCACGGTCCCCGCTTGCCGCTGTTGCCGTTGCTTCGGTTAACGTGGGGGGGCCTGACTGGCGTGACCAAATCGCCAGCGCCTTGCAGCAGATTAATGGCGCCACCGGCCTGGATGCCGCAAATGTGCCGCAGACGGACCTGAATACCTATTCTGCCTACCCGCTTCGATCTACTGAAATTAAGGAAAGAGGGGCCTTGGGTAAGACGCCTTACGATCTTTTACGACAACAAGTAGGAAAGCCATCACTGACCTCTGTTGATACCAGCGCCTATCCATTGCCGCAGGGAAGCGACGGCTATTTTATTGTCTCAAATGATATAAAAAGCCATTATCTGATTGTTCTTAACCCAAAGTTAAACGGATTAGGCAAACTCGATACAAGCTTATTTAGCGAGCTTAACCAGCTACTGGGAAAACAACCTTCAAAAGCCCCGATAGAAACGTCAGCGGCTTTGACAGATAAAAACACGTTCCTGGGCTCATCATATTTACTGAACAGGCTTAATCTGAAACCAGAATATGACTATCGTCTGTTGGGCGATGCCGCATTCGATACGCGCTACGTCAGCAATACCGTGCTGAGCCAAACGGGAAATCGCTATATCAACAGTCTCGGTTCCGATCTTGAGCAGATGCGCTATCTGATGGATAACGCTGCGGCCGCGCAGCAATCGCTGGGATTACAAAGCGGCGTAACGCTGTCTGCAGAGCAGATTGCCTCATTGGATCACAGTATTCTCTGGTGGGAAGCGGCGACGATTAATGGCGAAACCGTGCTGGTGCCGAAGCTTTATCTGGTTGCGAATGATACCACTATCAATAACGGCAGTGTGATCTCTGGCAAAAACGTCACCGTTGATGCAGGTCAGGTAAGTAATAACGCCAGTACTCTGCTGGCACAGAATGCCATGACGCTTAACAGTCAGAACGGTGTTGATAATCTCAACCACGCCCTCATTAAAGCCGGTGATGATTTAAAAATCAGCGCGCTCGATGATATTAACAATATCGGCTCAGCGATCAGTGGTAAGCGGGTTGAGCTCGAAAGCATCAGTGGTAACATTAATAATATCACTCAGCTCACGCAAAATGATAACAGCTCAACATTCAGCCGTTCATTATTCGATGAACAGGGCGAAAAGGCGAAGATAAATTCACTCGATAATCTGATCTTCAACGCCGGTAAAAATATAATGAATCGTGGCGCATCGATTCAGTCCGGCGGCGATGCCTTACTTAATGCGGCTGGCGATGTGTCGATTGTTGCTAACGTTATCGATACTTCTTTTAATAATGGCTGGCGTAGTTTCATCAGCAGAACCTCCGCCGCTTCCAGGCTAGAATCAGCTGGTGCAATGAATATTAAGGCGGGTCGCGATGTGACCGTCACAGCCAGCACCCTTAGTGCAGGAGGCGATGCCGCACTCGTGGCCGCCAACGATCTCAATCTCAAAGGAGTGAACACCAGCCAGAACGATAATCCGTGGCGGGATGAATCCCATGAAACCGGCATAGATCGTACTGCCATTAGCAGCGGCGGCAATCTGATGTTAACCGCCGGACGCGACCTTACCAGTGACGCAGCGGCGATTGCGGCGGAACAGGATATTACCGTACGGTCAGGACGCGACATCAATCTGCTGGCGGCTGAAACCGGTTCTGGTAATAGCTACAAATCCGGTAAGAAGGTTGAGATTAATGAGTCGGTACGCCAGCAGGGCACTGAAATTGCCAGTGGTGGCAGTACCAGGCTACTGGCGGGCAATGACATCACAAGCCAGGCCGCAACAGTCACAGCCAATAAGGATCTGGCGCTGCAGGCTGGACACGACGTCAATATCACCACTGCGACGGAGAGTGATTATGCCTACCGTGAAGAGACCAAAACCAAGAAAGGTTTCCTGAAAAAGACCACTACACACACCATTCAGGAAAACAGCGACACCCGTGAAAAGGCTTCACAACTGAGCGGCAACACCGTGTCTGTCATTGCCGGAAACGACCTGACCGTTCAGGGCTCGTCTGTGGCTGGTGACAAAGGCGTCGCACTGAGTGCAGGCAATGACCTGAATATTTTTACCGCCACCAATACTCAATCCACCTACAGCCTGAAAGAGAAGAAGAAAAGTGGCCTGATGGGTGGTGGTCTGGGACTCAGCTACGGTAAGCAGTCTGCTAAAAGTGAACGTAACGGCGACCAGGTCACGCAGAGCGATGCGCGAAGCCTGGTGGGTGCAGGCAACGGTGTGGTCAGCATGACGGCGGGTAACAACGCGCTGATTAAGGGAAGCGACGTTATTGCGGGCGGCCAGAACGGCGAGATCAGCGTGACGGCGAAAAACATCGCCATCGTGGCCGGTCAGGACCAGGTGCGCGAAACCGCGAAGCAGGCGTCGAAAAGCAGCGGGTTTGGTCTGAGTCTGAACTTAACGCCACTGGACACCGTGCGCAATCTGCGTGACATCATGAATAACACCAGTTCGGTGTACGAGCAGATGAAGCAGACTGGCAATGAGTTGGGCGCCAGTTCGCTGGATTCCCCGGCGCCGGGACTGACCTATGGCCGTTCAGGCAGTAAAGTCAGCCAGAACAGCGAGAGCATCTATCAGAGCGGCAGCACGCTCAATACCACCGGAAATCTGCTACTGAAGGCCCGCGGCGATTCAGATACCCACACCGGCAACATTCTGGTTGAGGGCAGCAGCCTGAACGCCGGTGCCAGAGCCTCACTGGACGCTACCCGTAATATTGACATCACCACAGCCTCTGACAGCCAGAAGGCTGCCAGCAGCAGTAGCAGTAAGAGCTGGTCGGCAACAACATCAGCTTCAATTGGTGCGCTGGCACGTAGCGGCGGCGGGTCGCCAAACAATGGTTCGGCAGGGACTAATTACGGCTCGAAAAACAACCAGATGAGCGGTGATAGCAGCATGCTCGCGCAACACACTTCTGCGATAACCGCCGGCAGCATTGATGTCACCAGCCATAAAGGTGATATCGCAATCAGCGGTTCAACCCTGACCGGCACCTCCGGCGTTTCGCTTAACGCGGAGCAGGGTAAGATCAGCGTTGTAGCAGGCGAAGACCGCCAGCAGGCATCGACCTCCGGGTCTGACCACGCTATAGGCGATCTGGGCGGCGATGGTTACAGCGGAACGGTTGGCGTGGGTCATAACAGCTGGAAAAACGCCAGCACGGGCACGCAGCAGAACACCGTACGCAGCGGTATCGTCAGTACGCTGGGTAACGTTTCGATTAATGCAGGCAAAGACGTTAACCTGCAGGGGGCTGACGTTTATGCAGGCAATTCGCTGAGCGTCAACGGTGAGAACATCCACCTCGATCCGTCAAAAGACACGCACGAAGGCAGCAGCAGCAGTAAATCCTCGCAGTATGGCATCACCGCGCAGGTCTCCGGCTACGGCGTGAGCATGGCGCAGGCGGCGGACAAGGTGGCTCAGTCGCACAAACAGAGTGATGATCCGCGCCTGCAGGCCATTTATGCCGCGCAGGCGGCCATGACCGCGCTGTCGGCTTACAACCAGAACACCGCAGCCGTCAAAGTCACCGTGAGCGCCACCGTGGGTAGCAGCCATCAGTCCGTGGAACAGAAAAGCACGCAGCAGAGCGGCAGTGTGCTTAAGGCGGGCGGCGACGTAGCAGTCACGGCTAAGCAGGACATCACAGGCGAAGGCGTAAAAATCAGCGGTGATAACGTCTCGCTGAATGCGGGGCGCGATATCGCCCTCAACAGCGCCGAGGACAGCAGCAGCCAGCAGTCAAGCAGCGGTGGCAGCAAATACGGCGTCGGTGTTGGCTTCGGCCTTGGCGGCAGCCAGAACGGCTTATCCCTTGAGCTGGCTGCCAGCCAGAACAGTGCAAACGGAAATGGCAGCAGCATTACTCATCACAACAGCGAAGTGTCCGCAGCGGGCGATCTGACGGCCAAAGCGGGTCAGGACGTCAAGCTGAACGGAGCAAACCTCAACGGCAATCACGTTGACCTCAACGCGGGCCGTAACCTGGAAATTGCCAGCCAGCAGGATCGCGCAAGCTACGCCAGCCATCAGAGCTCATCAGGCTTCAGCGCCAGTATCTGCATACCGCCTATCTGTGCGGGCGTACCGGTGCAGGGCAGTGCCAGCATGAGCGGCAGCAAAATTTACAATGATTTTGATTCTGTACAGCAGCAGAGCGGGATCAGCGCGGGTGATGGCGGCTACAACATTTACGTCGGCAACCATACCCAGCTTGATGGCGCGATCATCGCCTCATCTGCAACGCCGGACAAAAATCACCTCAGCACCGGGACGCTGGGCTGGACGGATATTGAAAACCACGCCAATGCGGGCGGCAGCGGCTTCAGCGCAGCTGTCAGCGGCAGCATGGGAAAAAACACTACTCATACATCTGACAGTTCAGGGAACGACACATCAAAATCTGGTCATTCCCTGCAGTCGGGCGATAACTCGCTGCCCATGGGCACGCTGCAGCAGACGAAAGACAGGGCAAGTTCTACCACCTACAGCGCCATCTCACCGGGAACGATTGAGATCCGCAATCCGGATGCGCAGAAGCAGGATGTGTCCCAAATCAGCCGCGACACCGCCGCGGCGGAGAATGTGCTGAAAGATAAGTTTGATGTGCAAAAAGCAGAAGGCAGCCTTGCCATCCAGCGTGAAATGGCCGTACTCGGACAGCAGGCGATTCAGCAGACCTTTGATGCGTTGAAGAAGCAGGAGAAAGAGCAGGAGAGAAACAAGCTTAAAAACGATGCTGCGTTCAATAAGCTTTCAGAAGCGGATCAGAAAAAAGCACTCGATAAAATCGATCAGAATGTTGAAGAGAAGTACGGTATCGGGTCAGACCTGCAGATTGCGGCACAGGCTATCAGCGGGCTGTTTGCCGGGCTGGCGGGCGGTAACGTCAGCGGCGCGGTGGCGGCAGGCGCAGCTCCATTGCTGGCGCAGATGGTCAAGCAGGTATCGCAGGGTAACGAGCCTATGCGCGTACTGTTGCACACGCTGGCGTCAGGGCTGATTGCTAAAGCGCAGGGTGGCAGCGCCATTGGCGGCGCAGCGGGTGGACTGACTGCAGGAATGCTCAGCTATAACGACGCGCTCAGCCACCTGCTATACGGCAAGGATGCTTCGGAACTGTCAGCCGATGACAAGATGCTGATTGCCAACATTGTAACGCTGGCAGGCGCAGCAGCGGGCGGTGCGGTTGATGGCAGCGCTGGGGTGGGTAGCGGGGCATCTGCCGGTAGAACTGAGGTTGAGAATAATGCGCTGGGTGCTTTGGTTGAGGGCGGTAAGCTTGCCGCACAAGGCTGTTCTAAGATTGCTGCCTGCCGGAATGCGCTGGTTGAGAAAGGCCTGGGGGCGTTGCTGGGCATAGGCGCAGCGAATACCGTGCTGGACAATCTCTCTGTTTCAGAGCAGGAATATGTCTTTAACGTTGCCATGACGGGCAAGGCTGATCTGATAGAGAAGTTAGCGCCAGAGCAGCGTGAAGCTTACGATTATATGGTAGGCCAGGATCAGAAAGGTCTAATCACTATCTTTCCGCAGCCGGACAGGGATCTTACGGGCGGTAAGCTGGTTAATCCGGTACACGATCAGAATAAAGGAACGACGCTCATCAGCCCGGATCAATCCGGTCAGAGGGGCGCGACAAATACCGGAAACACAGAAGGAAACACCGTTACAAGTGGGAATACTACGGTAACACCGATCTCTGACGGGCCGAATAAAGATGATTTGGCTTATTTATCAGATAATCATAACAATACCGACAAAACTTTCAGTAAGAATGTTGATCCAAAGACGTTAATTAGCAGACAAGATAAGAATGAAATGTCAGGTTCACAAGTAAAACGTCTTGTGAAAGATATGAAAGAAAACGGATTTGACGCGAATAATCCTGTTGATGTAGCTTTAGTAAACGGGAAAATGATTATCATTGACGGACATCATCGAGCTCAAGCAGCTGCAAAAGCTGGGCTCAAAGATATACCAGTTAGAATACATGAAGTGACTAAAGAGCAAGGTGAGCAGCTTTTGCGAGAAGCTGCTGAAGCAAGGGTGAGGTACTAATATGATTAATCAAATAGAAGTCATTCATTTCATAGAGTTACAGATAACTTTGATGAGGTCATTTTTCATTCATTATCCTTTAGTAAAGGATTTTAAATGGTTACTGGATTTTCCGAGCAAGGGGGTTATTTTGGTTGGTAATGAATCATGGGATTTTAAAAAACATGGAAAAGGGATTAGGTTTTTTAAAAATAACTCAAGCGCAGGAGTAGTGGTTGATATAATAGATAATGTTAACAATGCGAAAATAATTGACGTATGGCGATTGTCACAATATTTTTCGAATCATACTGATGATGAAATAAAAAGCACTTTAGATGAAATGGCTTCATCTGGGTTTTTACAAAAAATATCAGAACGGCAATACGAGTTTATTACGAGTTAATATAAAGAATTTTAACAATCACCTCGGGCATCGAGCCGGGATTTTGTTGTTGAGAATAATACGCTGAGTCTTAAACAGAACCAGTCTTGCGCAATTGAGATGACAAAGTGCCAGAGTGATTCTGACTGCGAAAAGAATGTCATTAAAAAGTATAGAAAGTTAAATGCAGAACAGCATCAGGGCGTTATTGGATGCACAGGCGCTAAGAATTGCGTCAACAAAGCTAATGAAGTTAGCCAACTGATGGCAGATTATGCCAATCGCGTAAATGAGCTAATGGAACAATCCCGCCTTCATGGCAACTTAAACACGTTTGAACAGTACTAACTATCAATCCTTCTGGCTGCTTCGATTCAATTGGAAGCGGATCGGTTGGCTGCTATTCACAATGCATTAACGTCGGGGGACTCGCCAGAAGCGAAGCAACTTGCTATAAACTCTCTGGCTCAGGCAGTTGGAACGAGCGCGGCAGGGATAGCAGCTGGAATCGGGAAAAATAAAGGAAGCGCGATGCCTGTTCCTATCCCAACCAGAGCTGAAAATGGGCTAGTTTATCAATCGAATGGTAAACATACGCCTGGGCAAGCCGGTTATAATAGAAACGCTGTAACCGAACCTACAAACTCTATTCAGTTGTTTAGTAATTCAGTAGAGAATGGTAAGAAAAGGTATGTATTGGACGAGAATGGCAATGTACATCCGTTTACGAATACAAATGATGGTTCGTGGCATTGGTCAGGGAGCACGGGGGATGCATCAGTCCCAATCAAAAAAAGCGATATTCCCAACGCTGTTAAAAAATAATTTGGGTTACCTGGGAAATGGAGATAAATATGATTTTCGGTGATCCTTATCGGTTTGCTATCTGGATAGAGTGTATTCCTCAATGGAGTGAATCCTGTAAAAATGGTTTTTTTTATTTTTTTATAAATGGACATATGTATCCAGAAGATATCAGAACATCTACATTATCTGTTGATATTTATGATGTTATTGATGAAAGAAATGCCCTTCTTTCTTTTCCATGCAATGATGAGATCTTCAAGGCCACTACAACTGAAGCTTTTAATGCCTTATTTAAACTGACATATCCAGAATCGACACATGATGATGAATATCCTGAGCAAGTGTTTGATTTTTGCGCGTCTACTACAATCATTAACGACTCAGGGGCATATTTTTTTGCTATTGCAAATGAAAATTCAGTGAGGGTTGTTGGGGGTAAAATAACGGAGTTAGTTAACGGAGACAACGGAAGAACCTGGGTGGACATAGAACAACCAAACCTTGAGGATATTACCATTCCAAAAAATGAGATAAGTGAAATCATTGCGCATATAAAAAAATATTCATCTGATTTATTTTAGGTATCACTTTTAGATAGGTACGAACCGACTGCCGTGATGCTCAGCTATAACGACGCGCTCAGCCACCTGCTATACGGCAAGGATGCTTCGGAACTGTCAGCCGATGACAAGATGCTGGTTGCGAACATTGTAACTCATGCTAGCGCAACAGCGGGCGGTGCGGTTGATGGCAACTCTGAGGTGGGTAGCGGGGCATCTGCCAGTAGAACTGAGGTTGAGAATAACTACCTGAGTAGCACAGAGAAGAGCCGCCAGACATATCTCAACAATAAACAGAACCTGACGCCAGAAGAGCAGAAAGATAAGGAGAGGTTAAACCGTAAGGATCTGGAAAGCGATATGGCGGTTTATGCGGCCTGTAATGGCACAGGAGCTGGCTGTCAGGCAGAAAGAGCAAAAGCGAAAGCCGCGCAAGATACCTACTTCAACCAGACTTACCAGAATCCGAAAGAGGCTCAGGCGGGTTATCAGCAGATAGTGAACTTGCTGAACTCTACAGATCCGAATGCGAAGGAAGTATTCAATATTCTGGAAGGGTATACTCAGGCATTCATGTCGTTTGGGTACACGGAGGATGAGGCCAAAGCGAGAGCAGGAGCTTATGTTGGTTCCATGTACATCGCGAGTGGAGTGAGTGCTGTAGTCGCGTCTGGTGCACTGGCGAAGCAGTTTGGAAAGGATGTAGCGCTCAACAATAAAGCTTCGGCTTCAGGGGCAGCAAGTTCACTTGTTAAGAATGCTGATGGAATTTATGAGGTAAAAATAAATTTAACGCCTTTGGAAGGCCATGACCGCCTGAATACGCCAGATTTACTGGGTAATGGGAAGTATAATCCTGCAGAAGCGGCGGCTGCAAGGTTGGAAACCGCTATAGGTAAACTTGACAGGATAACGAACTCTTCGACTGATAAGAATGCTGACTTCATTATTACAAGCGGGCCGAACGCAGGAAAAACAGTAGACTTAATGTATACAACTAAAAATCTATCTCAAAAAGAAATTGATGGGATCAATAAGTTTTACGAAAAGAATATGACAACATCGAAATCGCTAGGAGACATACCTCATGGACAGGATCAGATCTTACAACATCTGAAGAAAGCAGATTTAGTCCCTGTAGACTTCAGTGTACTGACTCAAAAAAACCAAGCGATCTTTATGGATTTCATAAAGACATTGCCTAAATCACAACAAGATAAAATCATTATTATGAGGTGAGTCATGGGTGCTTATTTTGGTATTGGTTATAGAGCCCTAAATAATAACTATGGTGAGCGAAATTTAAGTGTAGTGCTAAATCGTCAAGCATCCGATGTATTGGAGGCGTTACTTGATGAAGTATTACAGGATAATTATCCTGTAATACATCAAAAAATCATGGAAGTTCAGGTTCTTGACCAGATAAATTTCAATGAGTTGAATAAGTCTGAATTCAATACATCTATTAAGGTTATTAGAGAATACTTAGCAGCTCGCAAGGAAACCAGTGAAGGGCAGTTATACCAAAAACGTATATGGGAAGAAGAGATAGAGCCATTAATTCAACAAGATGAACGTTATCAACAACAAAGTGAAGATAGGAGCCCCGGCTAGTTAGCCGGGGATTTTGGCGTTAATACCTTAAAAACATCCACTTCTCGCCGTTGTAACTGGAGCGCATTGGGAGCAGCGGTCAACTCAAACTGTTCAGCACTGGTAATGCCGGACTCGATGAGCCAGTCACTACCCAAATCCTGTCAGTCCTGGCTGGTTCCGCACAGTGCTTCCTAAGTGGCGTTGTTGGTAACGATAGAGATCCATAGAGTATGCTGCTAAAGCGTCTGTTGTATCGGAGTGCCGGTGGTAAATCCCAATGCGGCCAACGCGCCGCCTGCCAGTATCGGCTTAGGGGTAAAGGTGATGTTCATGCGGTTCCCTCCGTGTCGGACGTGATGCGAATGATCAACTGACCCGGCTCGGTGATCACCTCGATCCGCTGGCCAGTGGTAAAGCCCAGCGGCTCCAGCCAGCGGCCCTTAATAGTGAGTTGGGGCAGGGGATTCGGCTGGCCCCTATTAGGCCGATATCCGACTCTGTAATAATGCGCAGCGGTTGTGACCGTGCGTGTTCCTGACTTATGATGCTTATCAGCCATAATTAACTCCCGTATAGTTAGTTGTGGTCAGCGGCTGCTGCGGGTTGCCCCCCGCTTCAGCCGCGCTAAAAATCTCTTCTTGGGCTCTTCCTGTTCCGTTTTTACCTGTTTAAAGATACACCTTATGCCGGGAAAACTCGCTGAAAGCTAAGACATAAAATGCGATTCGCCTCTGAAAAATGGATTCTTTTTCCCGGTCTGAAATTCACTTATTCCTTCGTCCTGTAGCCTTCTGAAATATCAGTTGTGGGCGGGCTTTCATGCTGTAAATCCGCGTTAACCTGTCTTCAGTCTGTCTTCCTGATTACGCACGTATCGCCGCCGAAAATGATAACGAAAAGATTTCCCTGCTGGTGAAGATAGCGGCTGCAATGAGCGCTTCCGTCAGCGGTAGCCCGGAAGTGACAGCTACTATCTGTGCGGGATCGATCCGCGATTTGTTAATCAGACCGTCACGCCGCCAGATGGCACACAGAAGACTGATGCCGGAACATGCATCACCGCTAGCGGCGGCTTCAGCTTCACGTTCGGCAGCATGACCGGCTCCGCTGGCCTCAGCCTGAGCCAGAGCAAAGTGAACAGTGAGTATGCCAGCGTCGGCGATCAGAGCGGCCTGTTTGCAGGGAATGGTGGCTATGACATCTATGTTGGCAACCACACCCAGCTGAATGGCGCGGTGATCGCCTCAACGGCG
>Ga0157370_10007433_pt1 | contig 11918 bp, 10 predicted proteins | sample C35metaG_FD_113463 | JGI IMG/M metagenome (GOLD analysis project Ga0157370, IMG submission 113463) | Corn rhizosphere microbial communities from Kellogg Biological Station, Michigan, USA - C3-5 metaG | ecosystem: Host-associated > Plants > Roots > Rhizosphere > Soil | place: USA: Michigan... | reverse complement strand
CTGGGCGAAACCGCGCTGTCGTTCCTCGGCATCGGCCTGCGACCGCCGATCACGAGCTGGGGCGTGCTGCTGAACGACGCGCAGAACATCAACGTCGTCGCGCTCTACCCGTGGCTGATGCTGCCCGTCGTACCGGTGATCGTCGTGATCCTCGCCTTCAATTTCTTCGGCGACGGATTGCGCGACGCGGCGGATCCGTATCGGTGAAACGCACGACGTCACCTCACGCTCGCGTCGCTCGCTGTTCTCCGGTCCTCGTGCTTGCGCACGGCGCCGGCGGTCACATGGACGACCGCGGCATGCAGGCCCTGGCATCGCTCTACGGCGCCCTCGGCCTCGACGTCGTCCGCTTCAATTTCCCCTATACGGACAACGGGAGCCGACGGCCCGATCCGATGCCGGTGCTCGAAGCGAGGATTGCGGAAGTCGCGACGCGCACGCGTGCCGAACATCCGGAACGGCCGTTGATTCTCGGCGGCCGCTCGATGGGTGGGCGCGCCGCGTCGATGCTCGTCGCCGATGGCTTTGCGTGCGACGGCCTGTTGCTGCTCGCCTATCCGCTGCATCCCGCGGGCAAACCGGAAAAGCTGCGCGATGCGCACCTGCCGAAGATCAGCGTACCGACGCTATGTCTGAACGGCACGCGCGACACCCTTTGCCGCCGCGATCTGATGGAGGCGGTCGCCGAACGGCTGCCGCGCAACTTCCGGATGCACTGGCTCGACGATGCCGATCACGGCTTCCACGTGCGCACGTCGTCGGGAAGGACCGACGACGACGTCGTGCGCGAGATCGGCGAAGTCACGCTGCACTTTGTCGGCGATGCGATGGTGAAACGCGCCTTGTAGAAGCGGAGAAGTGCGGCGCGCACACGTAACGCCATTCTCCCCCGCTGCTTCGCTGGGAGCGCTATTCGCGGGCCGATCGACTCGCGGTCACGCGAAGAAGTCAATCACGCCCGTCTGCAGGTTGTACATCGCGCCGGCGATCTTGATCGCGCCGCTCGATTCCATTTCCTTCAGCACCGGACTGCCGTTGCGAATCGCGTTGGTCGTGAGCTCGACGTTCTTCCGCGCCACCGCATCGACGAACCCGTAGTTCTTCGCCGTCCGCTCGCCGGAACAGGTCGTCGCCGTCACCGCCGGCTTGATCTTCGCCAGCAATTCGGTGAGGTTACCGAGCTCGACGTTGTCGATCGCGCCCTTGATCGCGCCGCACGACGTATGGCCCATCACCAGTACGACTTTCGCGCCCGCGACCTTGCACGCGAATTCCATGCTGCCGAGAATGTCCGCGTTGGCGATGTTGCCGGCGACGCGACTGTTGAAGACATCGCCGATTCCGAGGTCCATGATCGTCTCGGCCGGCGCCCGCGAATCGATGCAGCTCAGCAATACCGCCACCGGATACTGGCCGCTGGCGCTCTTGCGCTGCTGCGCCAGGTAATCGTGGTCCTGCCGCTGCCCGGTGCTGAAGCGCCTGTTGCCCTTCTGCATCAGCGCCAGGATCCGATCCGGCGTCAATTTGTCGCGTTGCGCCTTCGTCATCGCGGCGGCGAATGCGACTTCGCTGAGGGCGGCGCTGCCGACGATGCCTGCCGTGCCGACGGCGATAGAAGCACTCAGGAAGCGGCGGCGGTCAACAGCACATTCGCAGGCCGTGGATTGCACAGACATGAAGTCCCCCAAAGGTATTATTCGGCCAATCCTGCGACTGCAATGGCCGAGCCATCCGGCGCGAAGGCCGACGACCGACGTTCGTCGGACGGCGCGGCATCGTATGCCGGAATGCAGGGAAGGCGCAATGCACTCGTCGCGCGATGCGCTTACGCCACCAGCTGCGCGAGAGCCTTTCCTTCGCGATGCAGCTCCTCGAAGCGCCCTTCCTCGACGAGCTGTCCCTCGGAGAACACGAGTACGCGATCGAATTCACGCGCGAGTTCCGGCCGCGACAGCGACCACACCACGGTGCGCCCCTTCGCCCATTCGAGCACCGCCCGCAGTACGCGCAGTTCCTGTCCCGGATCGAGGCCCGATGTCGGCTCGTTGAACACGAGGATGTCGGGATTCTTGAGGAGTGCCCGCGCAATCGCGACGCGCTGCCGTTCCGAATAGGACAGGCGCGACCCCCCGTTGCCGACGTCGAACTCGAGCCCGATCCGCACGACGTCGTCGCAAATGCCTTCGTCGAAGCCGATCTCGCGCACCAGCGCGCTGACCCGGCCCTGCGCGTTCGCCTGCTCTAACGCGACGCGGCCGAACAGGATGTTGTCCTGCACCGACAGCGCGGCGCTGTAACGGTCGGGCTCGAAGAACTCGCAGACGTTGTCGTTCTGATGGCGCCGGCGGAACTCGGCGCGCGCCTTGACGATCCGCCCGGGCATCGACTCGTCCATGACACCCAGCCGATGCCGTGCCTTGACGAGCTTCAACGTCAGTGCGAGCAGCCGCCGCTTGTCGCGCTCCGAGACTGCTTCAAGGCCGCGGCGGCCCATCCTGGTGACGAGCGCGCGGAACTCGGGCAGATCCTCGGGACTGATGAAGCTGTACTGCTCGAACAGGTTGCTGTCGGGCGCGACGTCGGCGAACAGCTCGACCATCAACGCGGCGACCTTCGCACCGGCGGCGTACAGATCGTCGAGGATGCCGGCATCGCGCAACAGGTCGACGACGCCCGGATTCCACGCGAGCACCGCCGGCTCGAAATCGGCGCGGAGCGGCGTGCCGAACAGAATGTTCTCCGCGATGCTCATGTTCGAGAAATACAATTCGCGGTCGAAGAACTCCACGGCGCCCTCGAGCTTCTCGTTCGCGACCCGCTCGCGCACCCGCGCGCGCGCGGCGATCGCCTTGGCGGCGAGATCCGGATGGCGCTTGGGGTTCGTGATGCTCGCGAATCCGAACCCGATCACCTCGCGCTCCATCTCGACGAGCTTCAGCATCCGCACCGCGGCCGCCGAAAGCTCCGCCTGGTCGGCAACGCCCGCCGATTCATAGTCGATCCAGTTCGCGCGAATGTCGTGCGGGCTGTTGCCGGCGGCGAGCGCATCGCGCACGCGGCGCTCCGAAAGGAGCTCGCCGGCCGCGTCGTACGCAGGGCCGTGCACGGGCCTATGCTTCAAGCCGTAGTACAGGTTGTGCGCGAGCGAGCCGCTGAAGATGTGAGCGTTCTGCGCCGCGTACGCGATGCGGCGTCCGGGCACGGATTGGTGGACATCGCCGAAATTGACGCCGGCCACCTCGAGTCGCCCGCCGGTCGGCAGGTTGAGCCGCGCGAGAAGCTGCGCGAAGTCCTCGCGGCCGCTGTTGCCGTTGCCGACGAGCGCGACGTGCTCGCCGCCGTCGACCTTGACCGACAGTCGATCGATCCGATTGGTGATGCCGTTCTCGCTGTACGACACGCTCGAGGCAGTGATTGCGCCGGCAAGCGGCGGAATCGTCTCGGGCCCATCCTCGAGCAGCTTGCGCTCGACAAGACCGGGCGGCTGGAACTGCGACACGATCTGCTCGTGCTTGATCCGCACGTCCTCCTTCGTTGCGTACCAGTTCAGAAGCTCCTTCCACGGCGCGAGGATGTCCTTGTATGCGGCGAGCACCGCAACGAGCGCGCCGAGCGAAAGGTTGCCGCGAATCACGAGATAGCCGCCGACCGAGTAGAAGAAGAACGGCGTGATCTGCGCGAGGAAATTGTTCAGGAACTTGACGAAGAACTTGCGCCGGTAGATGTCGAAGCGAATGCCGTAGATCCTGCCGAGCCGATCGCTGATGTCGGCGCGCTCGAGCTCGAGCGTATCGTTGCCGCGAATCTCGGAGAAGCCCGAGATCGATTCGCCGATCCGATCGGAAAGCTGCCGCGCCGTCTGCACGCGCTCCTTAGCGAGCAGGTTGATCTTGCGCTGCAGCCGCGGGATGAGGATCATCTGCGGCGGCCACAACGCGATCGCGGCGAGACCGAGCCACGGGTCCTGCATGAAGATGAACAGCACGTAGGTCGCGAGCAGGCCACCCTGGAAGATCGGCAGCACGAACGAGTCGCCGATGAAGCCGCCGACCGGCTCGGTCTCGGCGACGATCATCGGCAGGATCTCGCCCGCCGACATCGTCTTGAACTGCGGCAGGGGGAAGCGCATCACGAGCCGGTAGAGGTCGTGGCGCATGCGCCGCAGCGTGCGCTCGCCGACGACGCCGGAGTAGACGTTGATCCAGTACTTGAGAGCACCGTTGATGGTGATCAGCGTCAGGAGCACCAGCGACAGCGCCATCAGGTACTTCACCTGGTCGACGTGGAAGCCCAGGAACGTCTGCGGAATGTTCTTGCCCTGGATCGCGTTGTTGACGATCCGCTTCGGCAATTCGAGGTTGATGTAGATCAGCGGAAAGCTGACCGACGTCATCGCCAGCAGGACGAGCTGATCGCGCCACGTGTGGCGGAGGATGTATCGAAAGAGGGAACGGTCCATGCCTTCGCGAGCCGAAGCGTCCCGCGCGGCTTCGCGAAAACCCCTTGCCGGGACGGGCATCGTTCGTCGATGATAGTAGCATCTCGTGCCTCGAAACTGCACCCGCCTTCGCCTCGTGCAAACGACAGGACTTCCGATCGCGGAACCGAACGCGGTCGCCGCAAGCGGCGGCTCGATCGCAGTGGTCCTCAAGGGCTATCCGCGGCTCTCCGAAACGTTCGTCGCGCAGGAGTTGCTCGCGCTCGAGCGCCGCGGGTTCTCGCTCGCGCTCTTTTCGCTGCGCCGACCGACCGATCGCGCGACGCATCCGCTGCACGGCGAGATCAAGGCGCGTGTGACGTACCTGCCCGAGTATCTGCACCACGGCCCGCTGCGCGTGTTTCGCGCCTGGCGCCGCGCGCGGCTTCTGCCGGGCTACGCGAACGCGTTCTCGGCATGGCGCAAGGACCTGTGGCGCGACCGCACGCGCGGCCGCGCGCGCCGCTTCGGACAGGCGCTCGTGCTCGCCTGCGAGTTGCCGTCCGACGTCGTGCATCTGCACGCGCACTTCCTGCATACGCCGGCGTCCGTCGCCCGCTACGCGGCGATGCTGCGCGGGCTGGGCTGGAGCGTTTCCGCGCACGCAAAGGACATCTGGACGACGCCCGAATGGGAGAAGCGCGAAAAGCTCGCCGAATGCCGCTGGGTTGCGACGTGCACGTCGTGCAACGCGACGCACCTGCGCGGACTCGCACCACGGGCCGAAAGCGTCGACCTGGTCTATCACGGCATCGACATCGCGCGCTTTCCCGCGCCGGGCAACATGCGCTCGTCGACCGATGGACGCAACCCGCGCTCCCCCGTCACGTTGCTCACCGTCGGCCGCGCCGTCGACAAGAAAGGCTTCGACGATCTGCTGCGTGCACTGGCGCGACTGCCGCGCGAGCAGCACTGGCAGTTGCTGCACGTCGGCGACGGACCGCGCCTGCCCATGCTCGAGCGGCTGGCACGCGAGCTTGGCGTTGCCGACCGCATCCGCTGGCTCGGAGCGCACGCGCACGCGGTCGTCCTCGGCGCCTATCGTGCCGCCGACGTCTTCGTGCTGCCGTCGCGCATTGCGCACGACGGCGACCGCGACGGGCTGCCGAACGTGCTGCTCGAGGCGCAAAGTCAGCGCGTCGCATGCGTGTCGACGCGCGTGTCGGGAATACCGGAGCTGATCATCGACGGGGTGACGGGTCTGCTCGTTCCGCCGCGCGCGCCAGATGACCTCGCCGCGGCGCTGTCGCGGCTGATCGGCGAACCCAAGCTGCGGCAGAAGCTCGGCGACGCCGGCTTCGAACGCACGACGACGCTATTCTCGCTCGACGGCGGCGCCGATCGCCTCGCCCGGCGCTTCGCGTCGTGCCTTGCGCGATCGTGAAGATCGCGTTCTACGCGCCACTCAAAGCCCCCGACCACCCGGTTCCGTCAGGCGATCGTGCGATCGCGCGCGGTTTGCTCGATGCGCTGACGCTCGCGGGCCACGACGTGATGCTCGCGTCGCGATTGCGCAGCTTCGACGCGCTCGGCGATTCGCAACGGCAGGCACGCCTCGCGCACGTCGGCGAACGCGTCGCACGACGATTGGTCGCACGCTTTCGACTCACGCAATCGCCGGACGCATGGTTCACCTATCACCTGCACCACAAGGCGCCCGACCACATCGGGCCATCGGTGAGTTGCGCGCTTCGCATTCCGTATGTCGTTGCCGAAGCCTCGATTGCGCCGCGGCAACGCGAAGGCCCGTGGGCGGCCGGTTACGCGGCCTCGTACGCGGCGATACGCAGCGCCGACAACGTCGTGTTCGTCAATCCTTCCGACATGGCGCAGGTGCGCAATGCACGCGGCGCAGATGCGCCATTCGCGATGCTGGCGCCGTTCATCGACGTCGCGCGCTTCGCCGGTTCCGATCCGCACCGGCAACGGTCGGCGGATGGACCCCCGCGTCTTGTCACCGTCGCGATGATGCGCGACGGCGCAAAGCTCGCGTCCTACCGTCTTCTCGCAGCTGCGCTCGTCCGCATCGCGGATGTCGCATTCACGCTCGCGATCGTCGGCGACGGTCCGGCGCGCAACGACGTCGAGGCGGCGTTCGCCCCCATCGCGCAACGGGTGACGTACGCCGGTGTTCTGCCGCCGAGCGACATCGCGGCGCTGCTCTGCGACAGCGATGTTTTCGTCTGGCCGGCCATCGATGAAGCGATCGGAATCGCGTTCCTCGAGGCGCAGGCATGTGGGCTGCCCGTGATCGGCGCCGATACGCCCGGTGTCGCGAGCGTCGTCGCCGTGAATCGCAGCGGCCTGCTCGTGCCGCAGCGCGACGCCGGCGCGTTCGCGCACGCGGTGCGACAGCTTCTTGGCGACAAGGCGCGGCGCGAACGGATGGGGGCAGAAGCGTTCGGCTACGTTCGCACGCAGCACGATCTGCCGTCCGCTGCACGACAACTCGACACGATCGTTCGCGAAACCGTCGCGAGATACCGACACGCCGCGTTGCTGCCATGCTGATCTCCTTCCTGCGCCATGCCAGCACCGCGTGGAACGCCGATCGACGAATGCAGGGACACAGGGACATCGCGCTCGACGACGCGGGACGCGCCGAGGCGATGACGTGGCGGCTGCCGGCCGACCTGCATGAGCCTCGAAGGGCCGTCCCGAGAGGCGAATTGCGCCCCCTGGGGGGCAGCGAAGCGGCGCAAGCCGCGAGCGTGGGGGGATCGGACGAGCCGATCGAATGGGTCTCGAGCCCGCTCGCACGCGCGATCGAAACGGCGACGATCATCAGCGGGCGCGCGCCGCGCATCGAACCGGCGCTGATCGAAATGGACTGGGGCGAGTGGGAAGGCGCACGTCTCGACGAGCTGCAGGCGCGCTATGGCGAAGCGTTCGTCGCGAATGCGCGGCGCGGACTCGACTTCCGGCCGCCGGGCGGCGAGAGCCCGCGCGAAGTGATGATCCGCGCGGCGCGCTGGCTCGCATCACTCGACACGCGGGGAGCGCCGATCGTCGCGGTGGCGCACAACGGTGTCCTGCGCGCGCTCCTCGCGATCGCCGTCGGCTGGGACATGACCGGCAAGCCGCCCATCAAGCTGCGGCCCGCGGCGCTGCATTGCTTCGCCCTTGCGCCGGGAGGAAAACTGGACGTCGTTGAATGGAACGTGCCGCTCGCGGCCGCGCTCAACGCGTCGCGGCCTGCGCTGCAGCCGCCTGCGCCTTCGACAGCTCTTCCTTGAGCGCCGCAAGCGCGCGCAGGTCGTTCGCGATGTGTGCCGACAGCTGGCGCATCACGTGCAGCGCGCGATCGGGACGGCTCGACGCGAGCCGCAGGAACACTTCGGGCGAGATCCGAAGAGCACGCAAGGGCGTCTTCGCGCGCACCGTCGCCGTTCGCGGCGCGTCGGTGAGGACGCCGATCTCGCCGGGTACGGCGTTGCGCCCGAGTACCGCGACGACGAACTCGCCCGCGTGGGCGCGCGCCAGCACCTCGGCTTCGCCCTCGAGAATCACGTACGCGCAATCGGCCGGGTCGCCCTGTCGCATCAGGATTTCGCCCGGCGCGAAGCAGTTCACCTGGCTCGTGAACGCGAGGAGCTTCAACTCCGATGCGGACATGCCGCTGAAGAGCGGCACGTTGCGCAGCATCTCCGCTTCCTGCGATACGTCCACGTCGAGTCTCCGTCGCCGGGGCCGGTGCGTGCAGGCACAATGCCAGCCCGTGCAGCAAGAATACGGCATCGCCGCCGGCAAGGGAAACGCCCGATGACGACGTTCGACGACGAGTTCTATCGCGACATCCTGGCCGGCCTCGCCGTCTACACCGATAGCGCCTTCGTCCGCGACATCCTGGCGACGCTCGATCGCTATCAGGAACCGGGAATCGCCGTCGCGCTGAACCGCAACCAGGTCGCGAGCAAACGCTGGCTCGTCGACACGCTGCATGCAACGAGCGGTGGTCGCTACGGCACGGTCGTGATCCTCGGCGGATGGATCGGCGCGCTCGGCGCCATGCTGCTGCACGATCGCCGCTTCGAGATCGATCGCGTCGTCAGCATCGACATCGACCCGGGCTGCGTCGACGTCGCCCGTTCGCTCAATGCAACACATGCGGCCACCGGCCGGTTCGAGGCGCGCACCGCGGACATGCGCGAGCTCGATCACGTCGCCGACGCGGCCGACCTTCTGATCAACACGAGTTGCGAGCACGTCGAAGGCTTCGGTCGCTGGTATGCGCGCGTGCCCGACGGGCAGCAGCTCGTGCTGCAGTCGAACGACTACGTCGCGGTGTCGGAGCACGTCAACTGCGTGCGCGATGTGGCCGAATTCCGCGCGCAGGCGCCGATGCGCGAGACGCTCTTCGCCGGGGAGCGTGCGCTTCGGCGCTACACGCGCTTCATGCTGATCGGGCGCAAATAGCGAGCGCCCCTGGCCCACGCCGTCACAGAAGCGCGAACGCGTGCCCGACATCGAGCCACGCGGCGGCCGGATGCCTGCAGGTGCGCGCGAGCAATGCATCGACGAAGTCCCATGCCGCGTCGTCGAACGCGAGATGATGCGTCAGCAGGCCGGACGGCTCGGCGGTGTCGCAGGTGCGCTCGCGACGGGCGCCAAGATGTGCAACGAGGCGCTCGAGCGCGGCATCGGCGCCGATGAACGCGCGGTCGCGCCGCCAGGCGATCGGGTCGACGTGCGTGTTCACCTGGCGCAGTCCGGGCGCCGCGTCGATCGCAGGACGCGGACCGAAGCGCGACAGGCCGCCGAAGCCGGCTGGCGCGAGCGACGGCAAGAGCGCATCGCCCGCACGATTCCACGGCGGCACGAGAACCGGCAGGAAACGTTCACCGAATTCGGACCGAAGTCTCGCGCAGCCGCGACGAAGCTCGTCGAGCCGCACGTCGACGTCGCGGCCATCGCCGAGCTCGGCGCTGCGCTCGCCGACGCTCGCGTGGTTCCGGTGCGCGTAACCGTGCTGGACGACCGTCGCTTCGCCAAAACGCGAAAGCGCGACGGCGAGCGTCGCATCGAGCGCGGCGGGAATCGCGGCAATCGCAACGGGCACCGCGTGCGCCTGCGCAATCGTCAGCAGCCGGTGCAATGGCGGCGTATCGTGACACGCATCGTCGTCGCGAAGCCAGAGCGTCGCAGCCTGCCCTTGCGCGTGCCAGCGGTCGAGCTCGCGCTCGAGCGCGGCCCAAGCGGTCATGCAGGGGTCCTGGCGCGCTCTTCGCTGCGTGCGCCGAGCAGCTGGCCGACGAGCTCGGCCGTTCGCGCCGCACCGTCGCTTTCGAAATCCCAGCGCGCAAAGCGCTCGCGCGTCCCCGCCTCGTCGACCGCGGCGGCCAGCCGTTCCGCCGTCAGCGTCCGGTCGTCGACGACGACAGCAAGTTCGAATGCGGCCAGCCGCTCGCCGCGGGCGCGCTGCTCGGTCTCGCCGTTGCCGGTGAACGGCACGACGACGGGCCGCGCGCCGCTTCCCATCACGTCCATCGTCGTGTTGTAGCCGGCCTGCGAGAGCGAGACGAATGCCCGGCGCAGAAGCGCGGCGAAAGCGACGCGCGAGCGCTCGACGATCGCATTCGGCGATGCCACGCTGCGCAGCCGAGCGAGGCCGGCTTCGGGAACGTTGGGTCCCGCGAGCACCCGCCACGCCAGGTGCCCGAAGCGCGAATGATGCTGCGCTGCGAGCGCGGTTGCGAGGAGCTCGATGCCGACGCCTCCTCCGCCCGCGGACACGACGATCTCGTCGCGCACGCCTTGCTCGTCGGTGCGTGCCGCGACTTCGTTACGCACGAACCCCGTGTAATGCACCGGCGGCGTCAATGCGTCGACGAACGGGAACGTATCCTCGAAGCGCGCAAAGCGCGGATCGCCATGGACGAAGATCGCATCGAACCAGCGCGCCGCCCAGTCGATCATTTCGCGCGAACGCTCCTCCTTCGGTGCGAGCTGCAGGATCTCGCGGATCGACGAGATGACGAGCGGCCGCGGACGCGTCGCATCTATTCGCTCGAGCAGCGGAAAGAGCTCGAAACGAAGCGCGCGCCGTCCGAATGGAAACGTCTCGAAGAGCACCGCCGCGGGGCGCGTGCGTTCGTAGACGTCGAGCAGAAGCGCGCGCCGGCGTTCGCGATACGCATCGTCGATCGGCGTGAACTCGCCATCGCGAAGCGGCGTGAAGCTCGCGTCGGACACGCGGATCGGCGGCAACTGGATCGTCTCCACACCCTGCGGCAGCCGGCCGCCGATCACCATGCCGCCGGTGACGAGATGCACGCCGAAGCCGCGCGCGGCGAGCGCCTCGGCGAGAACGCGTGCCCGCATCAGGTGACCGATGCCCAGCAGATGCTGGACGTAGATCAGAATGCTGCGCTCCTCACCCGCCTCGCTCTCCCCGCGTGCGGGCAGAGGGTCGGGGTGAGGGGTGAGCCGGTTGAGCTGCGTTGCGCGCGTCATCCGACCTGCACCGCCAACGCGCGCTCGCGCCGCGGCATCGGCCGGCCAACGCGCTCGGCGACGAGGTCGGTGATCACGTCGAGGCCTTCGAGCATCGCTTGCGCGCCGAGTTGCGACGGACGCGGCTGCTCGCCGAGGCTACGCAGTGCGCGCACCATCAGCGCCGGCTCGTGCGGCCCCTCGGGGTCGAGCGTATGCGCGAGGCCGAGCGCGGCGGCGCGCATCGCCCGCATCACCTGCTCGCGCCGCGGCCGCACGCGCGGCACGAGGATCGCGCGCTTGTCGAGCGAAAGAATCTCGCAGAACGTGTTGTAGCCCGCCATCGACACGACGCCGACCGCGCGCTCCATCAGCACTTCGAGTTGCGTGTCGAACGTCAGCACCTCGACCCGCCCGAGCCGGTCGGCGCGCTCGCGAAAACGCCGCTGCTCTCCGGCCGCCATGAACGGCCCGGTGACGATCACCGCTCGAAGCGGCAGCCCTGGATCGCGCTCGTACGCTGCGAGCACCCAGTCGAGCACCGCCATGCCATCGTCGCCGCCGCCGACGGTGACGAGCACGAACGGCGCCCGCCGCACCGGCGGACGATTGGTCTGCCGTTTCGGCACGCTGCGACGGAGGTATCCGGTATAAGTCATCTTCCCGCGCACCGAGGCCGGACAGGCGATGCCCTGCAGGGGATCGGCGAAATCGGCGAGGCCGTACACCCAGATGTCGTCGTACAAGTTCTCGAGCGCGGGCAGCGCCCGCTTGCGCTTCCACTCGCGGAAGAGAAGCTTAGGGTCGTCCATGATGTCGCGCAGGCCGAGCACGAGGCGCGTACCGCGCGCCTTGAGCATCCGCAACGTGCGTGTCGCCTCGCCTTCGAGCCCGAGGGGCTCCTTGTCGACGAGGAAGAGGTCGGGCCGGAAGCTGACCGCGGTCTGCTCGATGATCGCGGCGCGGATCGCCATCGTCTGCCGCAGGTCGATGTGCAGGCCGAGCGACT
>Ga0157370_10007432_pt1 | contig 11919 bp, 14 predicted proteins | sample C35metaG_FD_113463 | JGI IMG/M metagenome (GOLD analysis project Ga0157370, IMG submission 113463) | Corn rhizosphere microbial communities from Kellogg Biological Station, Michigan, USA - C3-5 metaG | ecosystem: Host-associated > Plants > Roots > Rhizosphere > Soil | place: USA: Michigan... | reverse complement strand
GTTGAGCATGGTGCCGTTTTTGCTGCCGAGATCGCGGATCGCCCAGCCTTCGCCATCGCGCTCGATCGCGAGGTGCTGGCGGGAAAGGCCGGCATCATCCGCGAAGCAGAGATCGGCTGCGCCCGAGCGGCCGAGCGACATTTTTTCGCCTTTAAGCTCGATGGTCTGGTTGCGGCCGTCCGGGGAAAAGATTTGCAGCTCGCGCATGCCTTGTCGATAACCAACTATTATGCTACTGGCGGGCGGCGCAACCGTTGCGCATGGCGGCGCGCTATTTTGCGGGCGGCAGAGCCTGGAATCGCATATGGTTTGCCGGAGAGTTGGTCAGTTCTTTGTTGCGACTCCGATTATTTGCCGGCTCACAACCGGCACGGGAGCGGTAACCGCTTCCAGATTGGAGTTATCCAATTCTGAATGCGCCTTAGCCGGCTCCCGTGAGGCGCCGCGACGTGCTCGATAAACAACAATCGGCCGCCGGGCTTCAGGGCGCGCAGAATCTCCCGAAGCGGCTGCTGTTGATCCGGAACACAGCACAGCACAAGCGTGCTGATCACCGCATCGACACTGCCATCTTCGACCGGTAAATGATCGGCCGTGCCCACGCGCAACTCGACCGGCATTTCGAGACGCGCAGCTTCCTCGCGCAGGTAACGCTCCATGAAAAGGTTCGGTTCCACGCCGATCCAGCGCACGGTACGGTCTCGAAAATAGCGGAGGTTTACGCCGGTACCCGGGCCGATTTCGAGCACCGTTCCGGAAAGTCCAGCGAACAGGCGTTCCTTGTATTTTGCTGAAAACTGCTCATATCGGGAACTGAATCGGGCCAGCGCCCACGCGAAGATGCGCTGGTTCAGACCACCTCTCGGTTTATCCATTCGCCCTGATGCTCCCGGTTTTTACAGGTTCGAGCGAGTTATCGAACAGCACGGACGCAATGAGAGCCCCGAAGCCGATCAGGTCGAGCACGGCCGACACGGCATGCCCGAATTCCCACTGCCGGCGCGTATCCAACCATGTGTCCGGCCAGGTTTCCGGCAGCGGAGGCGTGGTCCATTGCGACATTTGATGATTTGCAGGCGAAACAAGGACAAACCAAACGACCAGGCCGGTCGCTACGCAAATGCTGGCTATCAGGGTGAGCCAGAAACTGCGTCTTCGCCGGCGAATGAGAAAGCAGAGCACCGCCAGACACAATATGGCGCCTGATTCCGCCGGCGCACCCACGATCGCGAAGTACAAGTACAGCGTGTGCTGTACGTCCCGGTAAAGCTCCGGTCCCCAGGCGAGCTTTCGGGGCATTTCCAACAGGTGGCTGAAAGTAAGCGAGAGCGTAATCGCCGTCAGGTAAATGGAAGCGAAGCGCCAGATTTTGACAGACATCCAGTCCCAGATTTACCTCGGCTATGTAGCGAATACGACCCACATCCACCATCCAAGAGCGGGCATATGAGCAAAGCGTCGAAAGAAACGCAAAAGCTCGCTAAAGAAATGATGGACGACAGCATGCCTCCCGACCAACGGCGGCTCGTCCCCAAAATCGCCTGGCGCCGCTTCGTTGATTTGGTCCGCACAAGGAAACAGCATCACTGCAGGGGATGAGCTGGATGAGCGCGTGCTCGATAGTTTCGGTACAACCGTGGGTGGCGCACTCGGGGAAGTATATCGCCGCGCTCTCGCGAGGCGAATCATACTTTGGGCTCCGGTCTGCACGTCCGTTCCCGGGCTTCCACTGAAGTCAAGGAGAAAACATGCAGGATCTATTGGAACGCGAACCGAAAACAACGGCTCGCGAGGAACACCGTGAGGGTCCGGTAGCGCGCACTATCGAGCAACAGACAGCGAAACTACCCTCGGACACATTTCTTTGGGCGGCTGTTGGATCGATGGCAGGATCACTGGTGATGATGGCAATGGGACAGGAGAAAAAAGCCAATTTTATCGGCCAATGGGCGCCGACTTTCCTGATCCTGGGACTTTATAACAAGCTGGTGAAGCTGCAGGGCTCCGAAGGGAGATAACTGCAGCGCATCGACAGTGTGATTGAGGGCCAGGCGGCGGTCTGGCCCTCTTCGAGCGAGCGCCGCTCAGCACTAACTCCGATGCGTAGTTCGAGCACCGTACCGCGCGGAATCGCGCGAGCGCCGCACCGAGCCAGAACTCCCGCGACAAGATATCCGCAGAAAATATTCATTCGCTCATGCGTCTCAATGAGGCGGCTGAACAGCGCCGGGGCGGCTACTCCGCCCGCCAGTGTTCCGCGTGCATAGAAGAATGCGATCGCGAGCGATCGGATCTCGTTCGAAGAGAACGAGCGGCGTGCCATCGACGATGCGGCCGAAGCGCGGCGACTTCAGTTTGAACACGTTATGCGGTAATGAGCGAGAGCTACGCTCAGGATCTGGACGGCGGCGTTGATGAGCGCACGGTCGTCGGCGAGCATGGAGGTGAGCGTGATGCCCCCATGAAAAAGACCATGAGGAACTCGAACGGCGTGATCTGCAGACACGTGAACAGCGCGGCACCCAGCGGGGCATGTGGTCCAGAACGCGCTATTTCGCCGGACGCGGCGTGTCGGGTGCGACCTCGCGAAACCCCGCGGGGATTTCGAAAAGCGCGGAAGTAACCGGAGCGGCGGAAAAACCCGAGTTCTCCGTCGTCATTTCGATGAGGGAAGCGTCGCCGGATGAAGAGGGAGGAGCGGCGTCCTGCGTTGGCGCGGGAGCAGCGCTCTGCGATGACGAGCTTTTCTTCTTACGGCCGAAGCCGCCGAAGCGCCCGCCAAGAGCGCTGGCGATGGCTTCTGAAGGGCTTTGCTGCGAGTTGTTCTGCGTCGCGTTCCCGGTGGTAGTTTGTTGAGGAGCGGCAGTATCGGGGCTGCCGGGCGCGCCTGCCGGGCGCATGGTGATGATTTCCTGAATCGGCGTCCCATCGACGGCGCCGCCCTGCGCCATCATTTTCGAGATGGCGCGAGCCATGTCGGGGCGGTTCAGCAGGCCCATGCCTCCCGGCATCCAGTCGAGCTCTTTCGCCATGCGCTTGTAGAAATCGCGGACGTCGGAGTAGCCGGCGACATCAGGCGCGACCCACATGTCCATTTTGATGGCCATGGCGCCGCTCTGCGAGGTGCGCGGATCCGTCATGGTCATGGACATGGTGAGGACGGCTTCCTTTGTGTCGTAGCCCCCGATGTTGCGTGTCTGGCCGGTCTGCTGAATGTTGGCTTCAATACTGACATCGGGGGAGCCAGGCTGCGTTGAGTTTTGCATTTTCGCCGACGCCTGCTCCATAGCCTGTTTCATCTGATCGAAGGTCATCACGGAGTAAGTTCGCTTTTCCGTATTGATGGTGGTAATGGTGCGCTTGTCAACGTCGATGATCGAGGTCTGGAGGGCGCTTTTGTGAACCATCCGGTTGCCCTGAACGGCCACGGTGCTGGTTTGCGGCTCGCGGAGCTTTCCGGCTCCCGGCATGAAACGCAGCATCTGGAGCATGGCGCCGCCGGTGATGCGCGTCGTCGACTGATACTGGAAGTCCGCCCGGAGAGGAACGGAACAGAGAACAAGGGCGAAAAATGCTGCAAATCGCATGGCTCGGCGATTCAATATAGCATCGGAAGCGCGGCTGGCGCGGTCTCCGGCGGGTCTGGGGGTTTGGGGCGTACTGGCCTCCGGGGGGAAACGCGATACAATGCCGCTTTCCATATAGATCAAATGAATAACGCAAATCTGAAGGGCCGAAATGCGCTCGTGACGGGCGCGAGCAAGGGGCTGGGGCGGGCCATGGCACTGGCTCTGGCGAAGAACGGCGCGCGGGTGGCGCTGGTGTCGCGGGACCGGGAAAAGCTCGAATCGGTAGCGCGCGAGATCGGAGAAGCCGGAGCATCAGCGGGCGGAGGGGCGGATGTCTTTGTCGCTGATATTACGAGCGAAGATCAGGTGAAGCGCGTCGAAAAGGAAGTGGCGGAGAAGCTCGGGAAAATTCAGATTCTGATCAACAACGCCGGGATGAACCTGCGCAAGAACATTACGGATTTCACGCTGGAGGAGTGGCGGAGCGTGCAGGATACGAATCTGACCAGCGTGTTTCTGATGTGCCGCGCTTTCGTTCCGCATATGAAGGGCTCGGGCTACGGACGGATCCTGAATATGACATCGATCATGGCGCATGTGTCGATGCCGCAGAGAACGGCCTATTCCTCGACCAAGGCGGCGTTGCTGGGTCTGACAAAGGCGCTGGCGCTCGAACTGGCATCCGACGGCGTGACGGTGAACGGCATCAGCCCTGGGCCGTTCGCAACCGAGATGAATACGCCGATTCTGCAGAATCCGGAGCTGAATGCGCAGTTTATTTCGAAGATTCCCGTGGGGCGCTGGGGAAAGCTGGAGGAAGTGGGGGCGCTGGCGGCGTTTCTGTGCAGCGAAGAAGCAGGGTTCATTACCGGCACGGATATTTTGATCGATGGCGGCTGGTGTGCGATGTAACGGCCGCAGGTTTGAAGCCTGCGCATATTTTGCAGTGGTTGCTGTTGCGTTACTTGGGACCGCGTGTAATCGCAGCGGCGCGCGGCGCATCGGCGTGATCCCGAAGGGGACCTCGCATGTGTTCTGGCAGTCCGTGCATGCGGGGGCGGTGGCGGCCGGGCGCGAGTTCCACGAGAACGTGGATTGGGAGGGGCCGCCGAATGAAACCGATTACGCGCGGCAGCTCGAGATATTCGATTCGATGCTGAACCAGCATGTGAACGGGATCGTAGTGGCGGCGTCCGACCGGACGACGCTGGTGGCTTCGCTCGACCGGGCGTCGCGCGAGAAGATTCCGGTGGTGGTTTTCGATTCGGCGGTGGACTCGGAAAATTACGTTTCTTTCGTCGCGACCAATAACTACGAGGGCGGGCAGATGGCGGGGCGCAAACTGGGCGAGCTGGTGCATGGGAAAGGCTCGGTGGCGATGATCATGAACGCGCCGGGGAGCGCGTCTACGATGGACCGCGAGCGCGGGTTTCGGGATGCAATGGCGAAAGAGTTCCCGGGCGTGAAAATCGTGGCCGAGCAGTACTGCATGACCGACGGCGCGAAGGCGATGGCGGCGGCGGAGAACATCTTTACCGCGCACCCCTCACTCGATGGGATCTTCGGGTCTTCGGAGCCGAGTTCAATTGGCGCAGCGCAGGCGGCGAAGGCGCGCGGTCTGGCTGGAAAGATGAGGATCGTGGGGTTCGATTCAAGCGAGGGTCTGGTGGCGGACCTGCAGCAGGGCGTGATCGACGCGCTGGTGGTGCAGAATCCATTCCGGATGGGCTATGAAGCGGTGCGGGCGCTGACGGAAAAACTGAATGGCAAGACGCCCCAGAAGCGCATCGACCTGAGCGCGACGGTGATTACGCGGGCCGATCTCGGGAAGCCGGAGGCCAACGAGTTATTACATCCGGATCTGAAGAAGTACCTGGGGCAGTAGTGGCGTGTGTTGATACGGCTTCAATTTCCGGATCGCGAGTCATAAGCGCGGGCGGACGCATGCCACCCGATTCCCTTATCGGAGATGTTCGGCGTTCGCCTCGTTGAAGACCACTGTGTTGTCGCCGGCTGCCAGATTGGCCGGGATATCCCACACACGCGAACCGCCTGAATTTGTCACAATAGCGAAAAAATAGTAAGGGCCGGTTGCGGCGCTGGCGGAAAGCGTAGCTTTGCCGGAGGCATCGAGCTTCGTGGTGGCCACGTAGTACTTGTTTAGTCCCTGAATGTACGCGCTGCAGCCCTGGGCTGAGTGGCACTGCGTATCGAGCGCCTTCATCGCCTGACCGGGAGTGGCCTGGGCGGGAACAGCGACCCCGAGTTCGCGCAGGATCTGGTCAATCGGCTTGCGCGAGACGGACACGGTCTGGTGCGCCAGCGGGTTTGCGCCGTTGAAATTTGAGGAGAGCAGGACGCGGAATTGCGCGCGGGTTCCAACTGGCCCGGTGGAGAGGCCGGCGCCGGCGGCTGTTGCCGCGGTGGCGGATGCGACAGCGGCTGGCGCGGGCGATGAATAGGCTGGCGGTACGGCTGGTATTGAACCACTTGATGCACGCGTCGTGTTCTGCTTACCTGGCGCAAAGGCGCCGAGTTTGCAGCTTTCTGAATGTGGCGTGAAGTTGACCACATCCCCGTGGATGCTGGAGACGAGTTTCCCATTCACCACTGTGGATCCGGAACCGCGGAGAGTGTTATCGGGGGCGACGGCGAGCAGGAACGCGCCGCCGGCGTTCTGGACGTGGATGACGAAGCCGGTGACCGTGTTATCGACGGTGTACGGCGCATTCACGTGCGCCTGGCCGCAGTCCAGCGTGACATATCTGTTATCGAACGAAAGCTGCATGCCAGTAGAACTGGCGTACGTTCCGCTGACGCGGAAGCCATAGACTGTAGCTGCCGGGTGGCCGACATTGAGCATCTCGCTGAATTGGCCAATGAGACCGGTTGGTTTCGGCGGCGGGGGTGGTGCAGGCTGCGGGGCAAGCTGGCCGATAGTGCAGCGCTGCATGCTGGGTGAGTAGATGGGGGTTGAGGTTGTTCCGCAGTTGACGTTCGTGGTGCCGGTCTGGCACGCGTACTGGTTCTTATAACCGCTGATGATGTTGCCTTTGACGGGGATGTTGCCAGGGCCGGAGAGGGCGCCGTCCGGGCGCAGGGTCAAGAGGATGGGATCCGGCTCGTTATCCACGACGAGCTGCGTCGTCGCGCCGGATTTGCGAAGGGTGTACGTGTGGTAATCGTTCACAAGAGTTCCGCACTTTTGCAGGAAGGCCTTGCCGTCCCATGTGAGTGCTATTTCGGGGGAGTTCGGTCCGGCTGTGATACGAGCCGACGAGGATGACCCCGTTCAGCGGCCGCGCAGGATTCACAGCGACTCCAATCGATTTAGCCACTTCAGCTTCCACGACCTTACCGAGGTTCGTGATGCTCGCGCCCTCGCATTCGTCGATCGTTCCGCCGAGTTCAAGGCACCTGCGCGTTTGCGGATCGTTCTCCATGTTTGCCTGTCTGCCTGCGAAGATCCCCATCGGGTCCAGGACGGGATTGCCGGCAATGGATGAGCGGCCACCGCCCTGCTGCGGCTTCATCTGCTGCTGGATCCGGTCCTGGTTCCGCTTATAGCTTTGGGCGAGACTGGCTTCCGCTCCTTTATAGGTATCGGCGGCCTGCTGACCTTCGAGCTGCTTGATCCAGTTCAGAGCGTCATTGATCTCGTACCGAATTTCAATCGGTTAAAAGCTGTGAGTTCCGCGGGAGCGTGGGTCCTTGTATAACTCTGCGTTCAGGTCGTACCCGGCACTGGCGTAGCCCGTTAAAAGCTTCTGCTCGCCGGGCGAGTAGGGACCTCGATAGTCGCGGGCCTCCTTGATGCGCTGAATATACTGCTGCAGGTACTCGAAGATAGCCGCCTGGCGGGCGAGAGTGTCAGTGGGGTCGGAGCCTTTGAGGGCGCTTTCGATGCGCTCTACCGAGGGCAGGTCTTTTGTATAGTCACGGGACGCGGGCGTGGTGCTGTCAACCTTGCACGCCGCGAGGCGGCCGCCCATATAAACACGCTGCGTGTAAGCTTCCGTGACGAGTTGGCCGTTTTGTTCCTCTCTCCAGAAGCAAACCTCCTTGTACCCTGACCCCGTGCATTTTGTGATCTTGTAGGTGATGCCCTGGGAACAGCGGTAGGCCACGTTGAACTGCAACGGGACAGGCTGCTCCTGCGCTTTTATAGGTGCAGCGAACGCCGCGAAACCCAGCAGAACCGCTGCGATCTGCGGCGCTCTCTCCTTCACTGTTGCCGGCGCGTTTTCGAACAATACTGAGTCTCCGGCGTTTTTCAGGCGCACGGCTGTCGATTCCACGCGTCCAGCCCTGGCCGGCGCGCGGCGCGCGCGCTTCAGCTTTATCCGTCGGCGCAGCCAAAGCGCGGTCGCCGTCACCGGCAGCAAAATCCCAATCACCGGCCCCGATGTATGTTGTTTCGTCCTGTTCTCCCCGCCGTAGCAGATCATCATACGGGCCTACTTCCTTTTGTGCAAGGCCGGCATGTAGCCGCCGGGAGGACCGGTTAGCGATCCATCATCATGAATCGTGAATACGGTAGTACCGGCATCTCCCTTGCAGTTCAGAGTAAGCTGATTGCCGCTGGTGGCTTCGGTGCAGCTCGCGACATCGCCCATGTAAGTCAAATTCGCCTTACCGCCGGATTTGAGCTCGAGAGTTATGCTGCCATTGTCATTCGAGTAAGTGCCGTTGGGTCCCGATGAACATGCGGTTGCAATCATCAGCAGGTAAGCAGCAACAGCCAGTATGGTCAGAGTCCTGGAACGTATTTGATTTTTCATGGAATGCTCTCCGTTATTGCCGGGCTTGTACGCTCCCGCCGAGTAAAGCAGCCAGGTTGCTTTCCGCCGACGGTGTTACCGTAATGCGCTTCAATGAGCTTTCATCTCTCGCGAGAAAGGATATCGTCCCGTCTGGTGCGGGTTCCCACCACGCAACGCACCTGGCCCCGGCGGGGGATCACCCAGCTCATCCCGAGATTGCAGACGATCTCGACGATGCTCCAGTTGATGTTTTTGAGCAGACGCTGTTTCAGGCCGATATAAGGCTGAGTTCCGGCGAAGAGATCCTGCATCACGTCGCGGAATTTCGGGCTCAGGCGCGTGAACTGCACCATGCGGGTGGTGATGGCTCCCCGCAGGAAGCTGCCGTGGAAAACGCGATGGCTGAGGCGGGAGGCGAATTCGAGATCCGCCACGAAGTCGCGGCGCAGCAGCCGGCGATACGCCGCGCCGGCAAGATCCACGGTATTGCTCAGCAGCGCGCGGGCGGCCAGATCCGCGGAACGGATCGCGTAGTAGATTCCTTCGCCGGTGATAGGATCGACCAGACCGGCGGCATCGCCCACAGCCATCCAGCCTTCGCCTTCGACGCGCGTGCTCTTCCAGGAAGGCGTATCGAGGCAAGGCAACATGTGGCCGTAATAATCCGCGCCTTCGATCGGTATGCCGTTGCGGCGCATGTAGCTTTCGAGCATGGCGCGCAATTCTGTGGCGGGTTTTCCCTTGCCGCAGATTCCGACTGAGAGATGCCCATTGCGCGGGAAGACCCAGATGTAGCCTTCGAAGCCAGGCAGGAACTGGACGTCAATGTGATCGCGATCGCTGCGGACGAAATAGCCCAGAGCGGTCATGCTGGTTTCACGATTGAACTGCGCGCCCAGATCGCGAAAGGGATTGCGGGCTCCGGTGGCAGCGATGCAGTAATCGGCGGTAATACTGCCGGAGCGCGTGCGGAGCGTCCATTGCGAACCGGCGCGCTCGGCGGCGATTACCCGAGCCTTCTCGATCTTCGCGCCGGCGCGCTCCGCGCGATCGAGCAGCATGCGATTCAGATCGTAGCGGGAATAGATGAGCAGAGGGTGATCGAGCGCAAGCGTGACCGGGCGGCTGTTGGGCGCGGCGAGCACGGTATCGTGCACGATTTTTTTCGGCGTGTCGTTTTCGAAGAGAAACGGGTATTCGGAATATGCCTTGAACGTGATGCCGCCGCCACACGGCTTTTCCCATGCGAGCTTCTCATCAAAGACGACGGTTTCGACGCCCGCCGATGCGAGTTTTTCGGCAGCGAAGGCTCCGGACGGGCCGCCGCCGAGGATGGCGACTTTCATCGCGACTCGCCGGATGGAATTTGAGGATGTCCCGGTGGCAGGTTGCTTCCGTTTGGGGCGCCGCTGCCGGATTGTCCGATCGGAGGGTGGCCGGCCGGAAGCTGCCCGCCGCCTTCACCCTCGCCTTGAGCGTGCCTCTGGAGATCGCCCGATGACCGGCTGGCGATGTGCCATTCGTTGCCGGTGCGCTGCAATTTGTAACGCATGGTCATGCCCTGAGCGCGTGGGGAGCCCTTTGGAGCAAAGGAAACGACAGCATCGGCTTCGCGATCGCGAAATGAAACCGAATCCACGCTGACATCCATGTTCTGAATGTCCATGCGTTTGCCAAGGTCTTTGATGACGCCCTGTTTGACGGCTTCCGGCGTGTCGATATTCCTCGAGCAGCCGACCGCGAGCAAGACAGCGGCCAGTGCCCACAGGGCGCGATTCATGCCCCGATTATAGCTTTGGCGCAAATCGCTTCGACGATTCCGGCGGAGGTGTACTCGGAGGCTTCGATGATTCGCTCGATGCCGCGTCTGCGGAGCGCGGCAGTGGTCACAGGGCCGATACTAACGGCTTCAGCATCGCGAAGTTCGGAAGCGGGTATGGCGGACAACAGGTTCTCGGCGGTGGAGGTGCTGGTGAAGGTGACGAAGTCAGGCTTCGTGGCAAGCGCTTCGGCGGCGCGCGCGGGCAGGTTTTCCGGGGCCAGGGTTCGGTAGGCTTCGACCACATCGACCGAGGCTCCGCGGGCGCGCAATGCCTGTGGGAGGATGTCGCGGGCCACGGCGGCTCGCGCGATCAGGATGCGGGCGCCCGAGAGATCGGTTGCCGAGAGAGCGTCAAGAAGCCCTTCGGCGACGTATTCGGCGGCCATGACATCGGTCTTCAGATGCGCCGCACGAAGCGCATCGCGCGTGGCAGGGCCGATGGCGCAAATGCGGGAATGGAGTTGGCGCAGATCGATGTCGCTCTTGTCCAGGCGATCGAGGAAGAATTTCACACCGTTGGCGCTGGTGAAGATGAGCCAGTCGTAAGCCGCGAGACTTTCGATGGCGCTGTCGAGCGGGCCGTAATTTGAAGCCGGGCAGATCCGGATGGCGGGCAACTCGATGACGCTTGCGCCGAGGCGGCGAAGGGGAGCGGCGAGCGCGGCGGATTGCTCGCGGGCGCGCGTGACGATGATGCGCCGGCCGAAGAGCGGTAGTTTTTCAAACCAGTCGAGCTTGTCGCGCAGCGCAACCACTTCGCCAATGACGATGGTGGCGGGCGGGCGCAAGGCCCGTTGCGCGATCAGACCAGGCAGAGACGCAAGCGTGCCGACGACGGTCTGCTGATCGGGACGCGTGGCCCAGCGGACCGCCATCGCTGGAATATCGGGCGACCGACCGGCGGCCATAATTCGATCGGCGATATCGGCGATATGCGAGAGCCCCATGAAGACAACAATGGTTTCGCACGTTCCTACTTTGGCCCAATCGATTTTTTCGACATCGTGGCCGGTAACGAAGGTGACGGCGGAGGTGTGATCGCGATGGGTGAGCGGAACGCCAGTATAAGCAGCGATGCCGAGCGGGGTGGTGACGCCGGGTATGACCTCGAAGGGGACGCCGGCATTGGCGAGAGCCTCGGCTTCTTCACCGCCGCGGCCGAAAATAAAAGGATCCCCGCCTTTCAGACGCACAACGTTGAGACCGCGGCGGCCGCGCTCGACCAGCATGCCGCAGATCTCATCCTGAGTGGCGGCGTGCTCGGATTTCTTCTTCCCGACGTACACGCGCTCGGCTGAGGGCGGCGCGATATCCAGCAGCTCGACCGGGGCGAGGTGATCGTAGAGCACGGAATCGGCCTGTTCGAGAACGCGTCGGGTTTTGAGGGTGACAAGTTCGGGATCGCCTGGGCCCGCGCCGGCCAGGTAAACCTTTTTCATGCGGCGCCGTCTTGCGAATCGCCGCCGATTGCATAGATATCGTCGAGGAGCTTTTGCGCTCCGCGATTCAGCAGGACCTGGGCCACGTTGCGGCCGAGTTCCAGGGGCCGGGTGCATTCGCCCGTGGCGGTGTAACGGATCATGTTGCTGCCGTCTGGCGAGAAGACGGCGCCGGTGAGGAAGAGCTCCGTGTTTTCCAGGCTTCCGAACGCGCCGATGGGCGCCTGACAGCCGCCGCCCAGCTCAGCCAGCATGGCGCGCTCGGCCATCACGGGAAAGCGCGTCCATGGGTCGTCGAGTGTCTGCGCGATTTCGTGGCCCTTGCC
>Ga0157370_10007431_pt1 | contig 11921 bp, 11 predicted proteins | sample C35metaG_FD_113463 | JGI IMG/M metagenome (GOLD analysis project Ga0157370, IMG submission 113463) | Corn rhizosphere microbial communities from Kellogg Biological Station, Michigan, USA - C3-5 metaG | ecosystem: Host-associated > Plants > Roots > Rhizosphere > Soil | place: USA: Michigan... | reverse complement strand
CGACGCCCTTGGCGCGCAGCATCTGGGTGCAGGTCAGCACCAGGTCGGTCGCGGTCACGCCTTCGGCCAGCTGGCCAGTGAACTTGAAGCCGGTCACTTCCGGGATCAGCATCGAGACCGGCTGGCCCAGCATCGCCGCCTCGGCCTCGATCCCGCCGACCCCCCAGCCGAGCACGCCGAGGCCGTTGACCATCGTCGTGTGCGAGTCGGTGCCGACGAGGGTGTCGGGGTATGCCTGAAGCGTCCCGGCTCGCTCGGAGCTGTAGACGACCTGGGAGATGTGCTCGAGGTTGACCTGGTGGCAGATCCCGGTCGCGGGCGGCACGACGCTGAAGTTGTCGAAGGCCTCGCGGCCCCACTTGAGAAAGGAGTAGCGCTCGCGGTTGCGTTCGAACTCGCGCTCGGCATTGACCGCGAAGGCGCGCTCGTTGCCGAAGGCGTCGACCTGGACCGAGTGGTCGATCACCAGGTCGACGTCGACCAGCGGGTTGATCCTCTCCGGATCGCCCCCGATCTCCGCCATCGCGTCGCGCATCGCCGCCAGGTCGACGACGGCGGGAACGCCGGTGAAGTCCTGCATCAGCACCCGCGCCGGCTGGTAGGGAATCTCGGCGCTGGGCTCAGCCCCCGCATCCCAGCTCGCGATCGCCTCGACGTCCTCCTTCGTCGCCGACACGCCATCCTCCAACCGCAGCACGTTCTCCAACAGCACCTTCAGCGAGTAGGGCAGGCGGGCGACGTCGAAGCGCTCCTGCAGGGCGTCGAGCCTGAAGATCTCGTAGGAGCGGCTGCCGGCCTCGAGGGTCGAACGGGCGCCGAAGGAGTCGAGGGAGGTCACCTCTTCATCCTAGGCAAGGGGGAGTACGGGTGGGGGTGTCCCGTCGTTGCTGGGTTTTCGCCAGAGGCGCCGCCAGCCGTCCGATATCGAAGGTGGGGCGAAGAGAGGACGCCGCTGCCGACGGGACACCCCCACCCGTACCCGCAATCGCAGATCAAGCTTCGGTGTGTTAGCGCTTGTCGGGGGGGTGGCCGTCGGCTACTGCCTTCGCCGCTCTCTGGCCGGTGACGCCGCTCTGCGCGCGAATACCGATCGAAGGCGCCGCAAGGGCAAAGTGGGACATCACGCGCACCTGGGCTGGCGCCACCACCACCTCGACCTTGTCGCGCTCGATCGCCTTGATGACGCCGGCGCCGACCTGCGCGGGAGAGGCGGTGCCCATCCCAGGTGGCGGCTTCGCGCCGGAGTCGGCAAAAATCCCCGCGTCCCGGATAAAGCCCGGCGAGACGACGGACACGCCTACCCCCCGCGGAGCGAGGTCGGCTCGCAAACCGAAGGCAAAGCCGCGCAGGCCGAACTTGGTCGCGCAGTAGACCGAGCTAAGCGGACTGGCAACCTTGCCGGAGAGCGAGGAGATGAAAACGAGGTGTCCCGAGCCTCGCTCGAGCATCGCCGGGCAGAGGGTGCGCGCCATCAACATCGGGGCCTCGAGGTTGACCCGCAGGCGCCGCGTCAGCTGCTCGGGCGGAAACTCGGTCAGCCGGCCGGACCCGGGAAGGCCCGCGTTGGCCACGAGGATGTCGACGTCGCCCGCTTCCGCGGCGAGCTTCTCGGCGGCGCCGGGCTCGGCCAGATCGGCTGGGAGCACCCGGTGTTCCTCGCCCGGCAGCTCCGCCGCGAGCGCCTCGAGCGCCTCCGACTTGCGCCCGCTGAGAATCACCTTGGCGCCCTTGGCCGCCAGCGCCGCCGCAATCGCGCGGCCGAGGCCGCCAGTGGCGCCGGTGAGCAGGGCTGTGCGGCCTGAAAGTTCCATCCCAGGCCTGCAAGCTAACAGCCGGCCCGCCGAGAGGATTCCGGGATGAAAGTGCGAAGGGCCACAAAATGTTTGTTTTCTGTGAGCATCCGCCCGGACGATCGGCTACACTGCCCGCCGTTCCGAACAACCGAAACGCCGAGTCCCGCAAGCCACCTGGTGACGCGGGAGCGGGGGAACCACGTTTTCGGGGCTAACCCGTCCGACATAGGACGGGGGCGCAGGCTCCTATCAGCGCCAGCCCGACAGCTAACCCCGTAGGCCGACGAAGGAGATCGGTTTGCCTAAGAACAGCTCAAAGCTCAAGGCGGGGTTAGTCGCAATTGCGGCGCTGGTGGTCCTCGCCCTCGTTCCGTCAGGCGCCAGCGCCAACTGCGGTGGCGGCGGTGTGACGCCTGCCGAAGTCGATATCTGCACTCCCACGCCGAAAGCGCGACTGCTGCCGAACGGCATGCTGATCCCGCCGAAGGCAGCCCCCGCTCGGGTCAAGGCCGTGATCGCGGCCGCCAACCGAATCCGCACCAAGCCCTATATCTGGGGCGGTGGCCACGGCCGCTGGTGGGACCGGGGCTATGACTGCTCGGGTTCTGTCAGCTACGCATTGCACGGTGGAGAATTCCTCGAAAGCCCGCTCCCTTCCGGCCCGATGGAGAGCTGGGGCCTGGAAGGCGAAGGGCGCTGGATCACGGTCTACGCCAACGCCGGCCACGCCTACGCGGTGATCGCCGGCTATCGCTGGGACACCGCCGGCGACTCGGAAGGCACCGGCCCCCGCTGGCACGAAGAACTTCTCGACAACGCCGGCTTCATCGCCCGCCACCCCGCCGGCTTCTAAGAACACTTCGGGGCAGGGGTGTCCCGTAGGCCGCCTCGGCCAACTGGCCGGGGCGGCTTTGTCCTTGACCTCCTGAACTACTCGGATAACGTCATGGTGTAGCTACTCCACCTGACATCCGCTTGGTCAGCCTCACCAAGTATTACGGCGAGGTTCGGGCGGTTGCGGGCATCGACCTGGAGATCGAAGCGGGGGAGTTCTTCACCCTGCTCGGCCCCTCCGGGTCGGGTAAGACGACGACGCTGCGGATGATCGCCGGCTTCGAGGACCAGAGCGGCGGCACGATCGAGTTGGCCGGACGGGACATGACCGGAGTCCCCCCGTACGACCGAGCGGTCAACACGGTCTTCCAAGACTACGCGCTGTTTCCCCATATGACCGTCGGCGAGAACGTCGCCTACGGCCTGCGCATCGCCCGCGTGTCCAAGGCCGAGCGGGCGCGGCGGCGCGACGAGGCGCTGGAGATGGTCCGGCTGCCCGGCTACGGCGAGCGCAAGCCGGGCGAGCTCTCCGGCGGGCAGCGCCAGCGCGTCGCCCTGGCCCGCGCGATCGTCAACCGGCCCCGGGTGCTGCTGCTCGACGAGCCGCTGGGCGCGCTCGATTTGAAGCTGCGAGAGCAGATGCAGAGCGAGCTGAAGGCGATCCAGAGCGAGGTCGGCATCACCTTCGTCTACGTCACCCACGACCAGGACGAGGCGCTGACGATGAGCAATCGGATCGCCGTCTTCAACGAGGGGCGGATCGAGCAGGTCAGCTCGCCGGTCGAGCTCTACGAGCGGCCCCAGACGGAGTTCGTCGCCGGCTTCGTCGGCGTCTCCAACCTGATCGAGCGCGACGGCTCGCGCTTCACGATCCGGCCGGAGAAGATCCAACTGCTCGACCTGGCGAGCGCGCCGAACGGCCTGCGGACCGAGCGCGGACAGATCGCCGAGGTCGCCTACGCGGGGATGGTGACCCGCTACACCGTCGCCCTCGAGGCGGGCGGAGAGCTTCAGCTCGTACGGCAGAACGTGGAGGGCGCAGCGAACGAGGCGCCCTCCGAGCAGGGCAGGGAGGTGCTGGTGGGCTGGCGTCCGGAGCACACGGTCGCGGTCCGTGGACAACGAAAAGAGGAGGAATCCCCGTGAGGACCCAGGACGCACACCCTGTACGAACGGCGTGGCTCGTCGTCGCCGGCTTACTTGCCTTCATGCTGCTCATCGCCGGCTGCGGGAGCAGCGGCAACAGCAGCTCGGGCGGCGAAGAAATGACCAAGCTAGGCAAGGGAGAGGGCGAAGTGAACCTGATCTCCTGGGCCGGCTACGTCGAACCGGAATGGACCAAGCCGTTCGAAAAGAAGACGGGCTGCAAGGTCAACGACAAGGTCGCCGGCACCTCCGACGAAATGGTCCAGCTGATGCGCACCGGGCAGTACGACGGCGTCTCGGCTTCCGGCAACGCCTCGGCGCGCCTCGTCGACGGCGGCGACGTCGCCCCGGTCAACGTCAGCCTCGTGCCCAACTACAAGACGATCTTCAGCGACCTCAAGAACCAGCCCTACAACACCTTCGACGGCACCCACTACGGCATCCCGCACGGCCGCGGCGCGAACCTGCTGATGTGGAACTCCGAAGACGTCAAGCCTGCGCCGACCTCCTGGGACGTCATCCTCGACCCCAAGAAGGCGTCCAAGTACAAGGGCAAGATCAGCGCCTACGACGACCCGATCTACATCGCCGATGCCGCGGTCTACCTGAAGGCGCATCAGCCGGAACTGGGGATCGAAAACCCCTACGAGCTGAACGAAGAACAGTTCGAAGCGGCGGTGAACCTGCTCGAGGAACAGCGTCCCTACGTCGGCGAATACTGGTCGGAAGCGGCCAAGCAGATCCAGGCCTTCGCCAGCGGCGACAGCCAGGTGGGCACCACCTGGCAGTACCAGTACTTCGAACTGGAAGGCGCGGGAAAGCCGGTTGCGGCGAGCCCGGCGAGCCAGGGCTTTCTGCCCTCCGAGGGCGCGACCGGGTGGTCGGACACCTGGATGATCAGCTCCGAAGCCAAGCACCCGAACTGCATGTACATGTGGATGAACTGGATCGTCTCGCCGCAGGCGAACGCCGAAGTGGCCGAATTCTTCGGCGAGGCGCCGGCCCAGAGCCTCGCCTGCGAACACACCGCGGAGAAGGATTTCTGCGCCAAATACCACGCCGAAAACCCGGCCTTCTGGAAGCGCGTCTACTACTGGGAGACGCCGGTGGCCGACTGCGGCAACGGCGAAGAAAATTGCAAGGACTACAACGACTGGGTCCAGGCCTGGACCTCGATCAAGGGTTGATCGCAGGGCGCTGAGCTATGGCAGGCGAAGCGGTCGTGGAGAGGCGCTCGGCGGGCCACCGGCTCGCCGGCCTCTTCCACGGCCGCCGTCGCCTCCAGGTCGGTGCGCTGCTCGCCGGCCCGGTCGGCTGGCTGGTGATCGGCTACCTCGGCTCGCTCGCCGTCCTGCTGGTCGCGGGGTTCTGGACGGTCGACCCGCTGAGCGGCGAAGTCGTCCGGGGCTTCAGCCTCGAAAACTTCGAAACGCTCGTCAACGAACCGGTCTACCGCGACATCGTCGGCCGGACGGTGCTGATAGCTGCGCTCGTCACCGTCACCGACGCCCTCCTCGCCTTCCCGATCGCCTTCTACATGGCGAAGGTGGCAAGCCGCCGCGGCAAGGCCCTCCTCGTCGTCGCCGTTTTGGTGCCGCTCTGGTCGAGCTATCTGGTCAAGGTGCTCTCCTGGCGGACGATGCTCTCCAGCGGTGGAATCATCGACTGGGTGCTCGAACCCCTCGGGCTGCACGGGCCCGGCTACGGCAACACCGCCGTCTGGCTGGTGATGAGCTACCTCTGGCTGCCGTACATGGTCCTGCCGATCTACGCCGGGCTGGAGCGGATCCCCAACTCGCTGATCAGCGCCTCTGAGGACCTCGGCGCGGCCCCCTTGACGACCTTCCGCCGGGTGATCCTGCCGCTTGCCTTCCCCGCCGTGATCGCCGGCTCGATCTTCACCTTCGCCCTCACCCTCGGCGACTACATAACCCCGCGGCTGGTCTCCAACAATCAGTTCATCGGCAACGTGATCTTCAACAACATCTCCAACAACCTGCCGCTCGCCTCCGCCCTCGCGCTCGTCCCGATCGTGGTGATGGTCGCCTACCTGCTGGTCGCCCGCAAGCTGGGCGCCTTCGAGCACATCTAGGGACGGTGGGCGGATGAGGCTCTCACGCAGATCGGCGCTCGTGCTCCGCACCGGGGTCGGCGTCGGGCTCGCCTTCATCTACGTGCCGCTGATCGTGCTCGCGATCTACGCCTTCAACTCGAGCAACATCCTCGAATGGCCGCCCCCGGGCCTGACGCTCGACTGGTTCCCGAAGGCGATCGAAAACGAATTTGCCCGCGAAGCCTTCGTGACCTCGATCAAGGCGGGCGTGGCGGCGACGGCGATCGCGATCGTGCTCGGCACGCTCGCCTCGCTTGCGGTCGCACGGCACCGCTTCTTTGGCCGCGAGACGATCTCCTTCCTCGTCATCCTGCCGATCGCCCTGCCGGGCATCGTCACCGGCGTCGCCCTCAGCAACACCTTCACCCAAGTCCTGGGCGTCGACCTCAGCCTTTTCACCGTGATCGTCGGCCACGCCACCTTCTGCATCGTCGTCATCTACAACAACGTCGTCGCCCGCCTGCGCCGCGTCTCGACCTCCTTCGAGGAGGCATCGGCCGACCTCGGCGCTCACACCTGGCAGACCTTTCGCTTCGTCACCTTCCCCAGCCTGAGGAGCGCGCTCGGCGCCGGCGCCCTACTCGCCTTCGGCCTCTCCTTCGACGAGATCATCGTCACCACGTTCACGATCGGCGCCGGCGAAGAAACGCTGCCGATCTGGATCTTCCGCAACCTCTTCCGCCCCAACCAGCTGCCGATCGTCAACGCGGTGGCGGTGATAGTCGTCCTGATCTCGATCGTCCCCGTCTACCTGGCCCACCGCCTGACCCGCGAAGAAGGTGGGGCGACGACCGCCCGGGGCGGCGGCAAGATCGAGGCCGAGGCGACGGCTGTGCCGTAGCGAGCCGCTGATTAGCGTACTAGCATATTAACTTGCTAGTCATGTAAGCTGCTGGTCATGATATTTGCGACGCCACCCATCGCGAAGGGTCTCCGCGCCAAGCTCGGCGAGCTGGACCGCCTGCGCCATGAGCTCGGCGGTGAGCTTGGGCAGGCGACTCCGTGGATGGGAGCGCTGCGGCGCGCGGTGGCGGCGAGCTCGATCGAGGGCTCCACCTCGATCGAGGGCTACAGCGTCGGCCCCGCCGAAGCGATCGCCCTGCTGGGGGGAGAGGTGCCGGGCGGCAGCGACGACGAGAGTCGCCTGGCGGTTGCCTGTTACGCGCGCGCGATGGACCACGTCGGGGCGATGGCCCAAGACCCGCGCTTCCGCTGGACCGAGCGGGTCATCCTCGACCTGCATTTCGACGCCTGCCACTTTCAGCGGGACAAATCCCCTGGGCTGTGGCGGACGAGCCCGATATCGGTGACCGCCCCCGATGGGGGGATCGATTACCGGGGGCCGGACGGCGAGGACGTCGCGGAGCTGATGGCAGAGATCGTCGACTGGCTGGCAGCGGACGAAGGCGACGCCGACGTCGTGGTCCGCGCGGCGATGGCGCATCTCAACGTGGTCTCGGTCCATCCCTTCCGCGATGGCAACGGGCGCGTCGCGCGAATAGTCCAATCGCTCGTCCTCGCCCGCGAGGGAATGGTCTCGCCTGAGTTTTCCTCGATCGAGGAGTACCTGGGCAAGAACACCCCCGCCTACTACGCGGCGCTGCGCGATGCCCAGGGCGGCAGCTACCAGCCGGATCGCGATGCATCCGGCTGGGTCCGGTTCTGCGTCGAGGCCCATATCTCGCAGGCAAAGCGCCGGCTCGATCAGATCAGCGAGGCAGGAGTGCGCTGGGAGCGCCTCGAACGCGAGGCCGACGATCGTGGCTGGCCCGACCGCTTCGTGATCGCACTCGAGCAGAGCCTGATCGGGGGCGCAGACCGTGCCGGCTATGGCGAGGAGGCAGGGGTATCGACGGCGACCGTGAGTGCCGACCTACGTCGCCTGCTCGACAGCGGACTCGTCGAGCAGCGCGGCCGCGGGCCCGGCACGAGGTACTGGGCGACCGAGAGCCTGCGTTCGCTACTGGCGAGCTAGGCGCTCGGCCTCTTCGGCGCCGACGTAGGGCGAGAGGGTCAGTTCGACCAGGTCGGGCAGCAGCGCCTCTAGCTGCTCGGTGCGGCCGGCGCTGATCTCGCGCACGATGAGCGAGACGGTGCCGCCGACCAGCGTCTCCTCGGTCGCCCCCGGGAGCGGGTGCTCGCCGCCGTGCTCCGGCCGTCCGGCCTTGAGGATCTCGACGAAGCCCTGCATCGAGTCGCGGTGGCGGGCGGCGATCTTGCCGCCCGCGGCGACCGGCTCGATCATGCAGAGGCGCGCCAGCTCGGGCTCGCCGGCGAGGAAGCTCAGCATCGTCGCCAGCGCCGCGCGGACCTTCTGCGGCCACTCCTCGAAGGCCTCCGCCGCAGCACGCATCGAAGCGCCAATGTGTTCGGCGACCATCTCATACGCGGCGAGGAAGCAGGCTTCCTTGTCGTCGAAATGCTCGTAGAAGGTGCGCCGGGAGACCGAGGCGGCCTTGGTGATGTTGGCGACGGTGGTGGCGTTGTAGCCGCGCTCGGCGACTGTGTCGACCAGCGCCGTGACGATCCGCTCACGCTGGTTCTGGACGATGAACTCGCGCGGCAGGCCGTGGCGACCGGCCGGCAGTCGCGGCGAGGCGACCGCCGAGGCCGCCTCATCCTCTTTCTTCGCCTTCCCCTTGGCCACGGACCGACGATACCCGAGAGACGGGCGGCGACGGTGCGCCTACCGCAACGGTTGGACCAGCAGCTCGTCCTCGGCGGCGCGGGCGCCGAGGTAGGGCATCGTCGCCAGATAGATCAGCTCGGGGAGGAACTCCTCGCCGCGTTCGATCGAGCCCGATTCGACTTTGCTGAGGATCGTGCCGTAGACGGCGCCGGCGGCGATTTCGGCCGTGCAGCGGGACATCGGCCGCCCCTCGACCTCGCCGCGACCGCCGTCGAGGAAGTCGGCGATCCGCCGCACGACCCTGTCGCGGCGGGACTGAGCGCCGCCGCCCACGCCGTTGACCGAGACGACAAGGAAACGAGCCCGATCGGAGTCCTCCTGCAGGTAGCGCATCGCCGCCATGCCGGCCGCCCAGATCCGGTCGTGCCAGGCCTCGCGCCCGTTGCAGGCGGTGTCGACCCGCGCGCAGAGGTCCGCCATCGCCTCGTCGTGGAGGGCGAGGAAGCAGTCCTCGAGATCGGCGAAGCAGCGATCGAAATGGGCCCGGCTCACTTCGGCGTGCTCGCAGACAGTCACTCTGTCCACCGCGGCGAAGCCATGGTCGGCAACCAACTCCACCATCGCGGCGGCGATCCTCTCGCGCGCTGGATCGCGCCCTCTGCGCGGACCGCTCACATCGTCCTGGCCCTGCTCCCTGCCTTCGCTCCGTCTCTCCGGCAAGCCATTACGCCGCCGCCCGGGCCTGAGCCGCCTCCGCCGCGCGGGCCGCCTCGACCTCCCCGACGTAAGGCGTCAAGGTCACCTGCAGCATCTCCGGCAGCAGGCCCTCGAGGTCGTCGACCTGACCGGCGATGAGGCGCTGATGCACCAGCCACATAAGGCCGCCGGCGATCGCGACCTCGAGGCCGTCGGGCAAGCGGCTCGCCCGCGGATTGTGCTCGCGCCCCTCGCGCAGCTTCGGCGCCACGCTCTCCAGCATCGACTGGTAGCGGGCCAAGGCCGCGCCGCCCGCGGCCTGGCTCTCGACGATGCAGAGCTTGGCCCGTGCTTCTTCGGCGACGACCATCTCGAGGAAGACCTCGAGACCGGTCGAGACCTGGTCGATCCAGGGCTGTTCGGTGTCGACCAGCTCGGCGAAGACCTCCCCCGCGGCGGCGACGCTCTCGTCGAAGGCCGCCAGAAAGCACTCTTCCTTGTTGGCGAAGTGCTCGTAGAAGGTGACCAGGGCCACTCGCGCCGTTTTCGCGATCAGCTCGATCGTCGTCTTCTGATACCCGCGCTCGGCGACCAGCTCGGAGGTCGCGAGCAGCATCCGCTCGCGCTGGTTCTGGGAGACGAAATCGCGCGGGATCAGGTGTCTCCCCGGAGGCAGTTTCGAGAGGCGTTCCGAGAGCGACCGCGAGTCGGCCATTCCAAGACGGTACCAAAACATATATCTGATGTCTACTTCCCTTTTCTACAGAAAACATGGCGTTCTAGGCAACTCCGTTTCTAAAAGCTGCTATACCTAGACAAAAGGCTTATGTTTTCGAACGTCGACAGCGGCTCGGTAATCGCCTTTCCGGGCCCACGCGGGCGCCGCCCCCCACGGGAGCGAATCCTGACCGCGATGCTCGTCGTCAGCGGGGAGCTGGGCTTCGAGCAGGTCGCCGTCCGGCACGTGATCGAACGCGCGCAAACCAGCCGCGCGACCTTCTACAAGCACTTCGTCGATCGTGAGGACTGCTTCGCACAGGCCTACGACGACGCCGGCGAGTGGGTCTACCGGCGGATGATCGGCGCCGCAAAGCGCCAGCCCTCCTGGCGCGAGGGCCTGCGCGCGGCGCTGGCCGCGCTGCTCGAGTTCTGCGCCAACCAGCCGGCGATCGCCAAGGCGCTGGTGGTCGAGGTGCACGCAGCAGGCGAGCGGTCGCTCGCCCAACGGCGCGATCTGATGGAGCGCCTCTCCCGCGCGCTGGACAGCGCACGCCGCGAGATCCCCTCTCGCCAAGCTCCACCTCCTATTACGTCCGATTTCATTGTAGGGGCGATCGACACGCTTTTGGCCGCGAAATTGCTCGACGGCGATGCGGCCCGGGCGCCGGAGATGCTGCCCGGCCTGCTCCACTTCATCGTCATGCAGTACCTCGGCGAGTCGGCAGCTTGGGAGGAGATGGCATCAGCTCCCCTGGCCACCTGGAGAGCAAGACGCGAGGCTGCCTCACAAGGGGCGGCAGGGGCGGTCTCGTCGGCGCCTCCCCCCGGCACCGCGGAGTGATCCTGCCCCGAAGGGGCACTCGATTTCACCGCCGAAGGCGATGATGGGAGACCGACGAGACTGCCCCTGCCGCCGCTACAGCGGGATGTTGCCGTGCTTGCGCTTCGGCTGGTCGACCCGCTTGGACTGCAGCATGCGCAGCGCCTTGATCAGCTTGGGACGGGTCTGCCGGGGCTCGATCACGTCGTCGATATAGCCGCGCTCCGCCGCCGAGTACGGGTTGGCGAAATGGGCTTTGTAGTCGTCGATCAGCTTTTGGCGGCGCTCCTCGGGGGTTGGCGAGGAGGCGATGTCTTTGCGGTAGATGATGTTGACCGCGCCCTCCGGGCCCATCACCGCGACCTCGGCGGTCGGCCAGGCGACGTTGTAGTCGGCCAGCATGTGCTTCGAGTTCATCACGTCGTAGGCGCCGCCGTAGGCCTTGCGGGTGACGACCGTGAGCTTCGGCACGGTCGCCTCGGTGAAGGCGTAGAGCAGCTTGGCGCCGTGGCGGATGATCCCGTTCCACTCCTGGTCGGTGCCGGGTAGGAAGCCGGGCACGTCGGTGAAGGTGACGATCGGGACGTTGTAGGCGTCGCAGGTGCGGACGAAGCGGGCCGCCTTCTCGGAGGCCTCGATGTCGAGCACGCCGGCGAGGAAGGCCGGCTGGTTGCCGACGATGCCGATCGGGAAGCCGTCGAGCCGCGAGAAGCCGCAGACGATGTTCTTGGCGAAGTGCTCGTGGACCTCGAAGAACTCCTCGTCGTCGACGATGCGGGTGATCACCTCGCGCATGTCGTATGGCTTGGAGGCGTCGTTGGGGACGAGCGTGTCGAGCTCCTCGTCTTCGCGCTCTGGGTCGTCGGAGGGGACGTAGCGGGGCGGCGCCTCGAGGTTGTTGGAAGGCAGGAAGCCAAGCAGGTAGCGCACGTCCTCGAGGCAGCTCTCCTCGTCCTCGGCGGCGAAGTGGGCGACGCCCGACTTGGAGTTGTGGCTCATCGCCCCGCCGAGCTCCTCGAACTCGACTTCCTCGCCGGTCACGGTCTTGATCACTTCCGGGCCGGTGATGAACATGTGCGAGGTCTCTTTGACCATGAAGATGAAGTCGGTCATCGCCGGCGAGTAGACGGCGCCGCCGGCGCAGGGGCCCATGATCACGCTGATCTGCGG
>Ga0157370_10007430_pt1 | contig 11922 bp, 10 predicted proteins | sample C35metaG_FD_113463 | JGI IMG/M metagenome (GOLD analysis project Ga0157370, IMG submission 113463) | Corn rhizosphere microbial communities from Kellogg Biological Station, Michigan, USA - C3-5 metaG | ecosystem: Host-associated > Plants > Roots > Rhizosphere > Soil | place: USA: Michigan... | reverse complement strand
GTAGAAGAACGCGATGGCGAGGGCGCGCACCTCCAGCGGAAAGCATTCGCTCACGGTGAGATACGCGGAGCTCGCCGCCGGCGAGGCGAAGAAGAAGACGAGCGTCCATGCGAGCGTGAGCGCAACCGCGCCGAGGAGGCCTTGCAGGAACAGGATCGCGGTGAGCGCGAGCAGCGCGCCGGATGCGAGGTAGGTGCCGGCGATCATCCTGCGGCGTCCCCACGTATCGAACCATCGGCCGAGCAGCAGCGGCCCGAGGAAATTGCTCGCGGCGAAAGGCAGGAGGTAGCGCCCGACGTCCTCGGGCGCTACCGCGTAGAAGCGTCCGAGCACCAGCGCGTACGTGAAGAAGATCGCGTTGTAGCAGAACGCTTGCGCGGTCATGAGCGAGAGGCCGAGGATCGCGCGGCGCGGGTAGAGGCGGAAGAGGCTCGCGCCCAGGTCGACGAAGCTCGCGGCGCGAGCGCGCACGCGCAACCGCAGCATCGCGTGCGTTCCCCGCGGCCCCGGCGCCACGTCCGCCTCGCGCTCGACGCGCGCCGCGATGCGCTCGGCTTCCTCGCGCCTTCCATGCAGGAGGAGCCAGCGCGGGCTCTCCGGCAGGAGCCGGCGCAGGAGGAGGATCGCGAGGCCGAGCGTCGCCCCGATGCCGAATGCGGCCCGCCATCCCATGTCCGCGGGAAGCAGGCCCGGCTCGAGGAGCACGCTCGATCCGAGCGCGCCGATCGCCGCGCCCGCCCAGAAGCTGCCGTTCACCGCGAGGTCGGTGCGTCCGCGATAGCGCGCCGGGATGAGCTCCTGGATCGCGGAGTTGATCGCCGCGTACTCGCCGCCGATTCCCGCGCCGGTCACGAAGCGGGCGAGCGCGAAGAACGCGAAGCCGGGCGAGAGCGCGCTCAACGCGGTGCCCGCGATATACACGCCGAGCGTGACGAAGAACAGGCGCTTCCTGCCGGAGAGGTCGGCGAGCCAGCCGAAGGCGAGCGCGCCCAGCACGGCTCCGGCGAGGTATGCGCTCGCGGAAACTCCCACCTGCGCATCGTCGAGGTGCAGCGCCGGGCTCGCCTCCAAGGCCCCGGAAATCGCGCCGGCGAGCGTCACTTCGAGCCCGTCGAGCACCCACGTGATGCCGAGGGCGAGGACGACCAGCGTATGGAAGCGCGACCACGGGAGCGCGTCGAGCCGCGCCGGCACGTCGCTTTCCACGAACCTGCCGGCCGTCGCGGGGGATGGGTTCACGTGCTCGATTCTTCCAGTGCCGTCCGGACCACCATTGTCGTGCTTCGAAACGAGCGCGCCGCGCGTAGTTCGCGCGGCGCACGATCCCTTGCGCGCCGCTTAACCTTGCGCCACTAGCGTCGAGCCGTCTGTCCATTGTTGCCGGGAGGCGACATGCTCGGCGAGAAGATCGACTACTGGCTGCTGCGCCCGCTCGTGCACGGCCGCAATCGCGCCACCGAGGAGGAGCTCGATCGCGAGGGATCGACCAGCCTGCTCGGGGACCAGGAAACGACCAAGCTGCCGCGCATCCTCGCGCGATTCGAGGGCCACTTCCCGCTCTCGCCCTCGCTTCGCTACCTCGACATCGGCTGCGGCAGCGGCGAGCTCACGCTCGCGCTCGCCAAGCGCATCGCCGAGACGTACCAGCGCCCCCCGCGCATCGTCGGCGTCGATTTCCTGCCGCGCTTCGTGCAGCGTGCGCGCGCGAACGCGCGGCAAGCGGGTCTCGAGGACCACGTGCGCTTCGAATGCGCCGACATCCACGAGTGGCAGGCGCCGCATCCGTTCGACGTCGCGATCTCCTTCGATGCGCTCGAGCACATCGCCAATCCGGGCGCGTTCCTCGCGTCGATGCAACGCCATCTCGCGCCCGGCGGCATCGCGGCGATCTCCTTCGGGCCGCTCTTCCATTCGCCGTTCGGCGATCACATGGACCCGTTCTTCCGCGTGCCGGTGCCATGGCGAGGCCTGCTCTTTTCCGAGCGCGCGATCCTGCGGCTGCGAAGCGAGTTCTACCGGCCCACCGACGGCGCGCGCCGCCTCACCGAGGTCGCGGGCGGGCTGAACCTCATGCGCTACTCGGATTTCCTGCGCGATGCGCGCGAGGCCGGCTGGCGCTTGCGCTACCTGCGCACCAATACGTTCCTGCGCAATGGCATCGCGCGCCGCTTGGCCGCGTCCCTCGCGCAGCACCCGCGCATCGGCGACTACTTCATGCACAACGTCTACGCGGTGATGGAACCCGCGCGAGCTGCGCTCGATAGGAGCGCAGCGGCATTTGCAGGCGGGAAGCCTTCGAAGTACAGTAGCTTCCCCTCCGGTCGACGGCGCACGGCTCCATGAGCAAGAAGGTCACGGTCTACCGCTTCCGGCGCTTCGTCGATGGCCGCGAGATCAGCCCACGCCACATGATGGGCACGCCCGACGCGATCGCCCTCCTCGACCGCTGCGCGGTGATCTGGGATACGGCGCGCATCGTCGACGCGAAGCTCCTCGAGTCCGGCTTCTACTTCGAGGACGCGAAGTCGACCTACACCAAGATCGAAGTGCCGGCGCTGGAAAAGGGATAGCGGTCTCCCGGCCCTCTCCGATGCGAGGGGGAATGCTTCACTCTTCCAGCGATTCCAGCAGCCGCTGCCTTCCCGAGCGAACGTGCTCCTCCGCGATGCGCCGCGCATCGGCGCCGCGGCCCGCGACCATCGCGTCGAGGATCGCACGGTGCTCCACGTTCGAGCGGCGCATCTTGGCGGGATAGTTGAACTGCGGCCGGCGGAAGAGGTGCAGCTCGTTCACGCACTCCTGGTACACGCGCGCGGCGCGCCGGTTGTCGGAGAACTCGAGCAGCGCCGCGTGGAAGCGCAGGTTGAGCTCGTAGAAGCGGCTGCTGCGCTCGGCCTTCGCCGCCTCGTCCATCTGCGCGGCGAGCGTCGCGAGGATCTTGCGGCGCGCGGGCGTCAGGCGCTCGGCCGCGCGCTCCACGGCGAAGCCGAAGATGAGCGCGCGCATCTCGTAGACCTCCATCGCCTCGGCGACGGTCACCTTGCGCACGAAGACGCCGCGGTTCGGCACGGGCGTGACGAGACCCATGCCGGAGAGCACGCGGATCGCCTCGCGGATCGGCCCGCGGCTCGTGCCCATGGCGCCCGCGAGCGTGGCCTCGTTCAACCGCTCGCCCGGCTTCACGCGGCCGGACTCGATGAGGCGCTTCAGCTCGTGGACGATGTGCGCGGCGAGCAGGCGTGAAGGGCGGGCGGGACGGGCGGCGGCCATGGCGGGTCTCGGAGTGGGACGATATTAGCGCACGCGCCGCGGCAAATGTCATCGACCGCACGAGTTTTGTTGACACTTTCGCGCGCCCCGGCCTACGCTACGCGTTCCCTCGGAAGCGCTTCCCCATGACGCACCTCGAGCTCGTCGAACTCACGAAGCGCTATGGCGGCGTCGGCGCCGTCGAGGGCGTGAGCCTCGCGGTGGAAAAGGGGGAGTTCATCTGCCTGTTGGGTCCGTCGGGCTGCGGCAAGACCACCACGCTGCGAATGATCGCGGGCTTCCTCGAGCCCGACGGGGGCGAGATCCGCGTGCAGGGCGAGACCGTCTCGCGCGCCGGCAAGGTGGTGCCGCCCGAGCGGCGCAACATGAGCATGATCTTCCAGAGCTACGCCGTCTGGCCGCACATGACCGTGCTCGAGAACGTGGCCTACGGGCTCAAGATGCAGAAGCGCCCGGCCGCGGAGCGGCGCGAGCGCGCGCTCGCGATGCTCGCCGCGACGCGCCTCGGCGAGCACGCCGGGAAGTATCCGGCGGCGCTTTCCGGCGGGCAGCAGCAGCGCGTGGCGCTCGCCCGCGCGCTCGCGCCCAATCCCGGCATCCTCCTCCTCGACGAGCCGCTCTCGAACCTCGACGCGAACCTGCGCGGCGACATGCGCATCGAGATCCGGCGCCTGCACGAGCGCTTCGGCAACACGTCCATCTACGTGACGCACGACCAGATGGAGGCGATGACGATGGCCGACCGCATCGTGGTGATGAACGCCGGGCGCATCGAGCAGATCGGCACGCCGCAGGAGGTCTACGACGCACCCCGCTCGCGCTTCGTCGCGCGCTTCATCGGCGGCAGCAACGTGCTGGACGCTACGCACCTCGACGGCAACCGGGTGGAGGTCGCGGGGCGCGCGCTGGTGGTGGGCCTGGGCGATTTCGCGGGGCCCGGCCGTCCCATGAGCTTCTGCGTGAAGACGCACGACGTGGAGCTGGTGCCGAACGGCCGCGTCGACGGCGACAATGCGCTGCCGGGCGTGGTTCGCAGCCATGCCTACCTCGGCAGCCATCGCGATTACCTGGTCGACGTCGGCCAGGAGATGCTGATCGCCGCCCCCGCGAGCCTCGAGCTCGCGCCCGGCTCGCAGGTGGTGGTGCGCTTCCGGCCCGAGCGCTGCCGCGGACTGGTGCAATGATGGGGACCGTCACCTTTTTCCTTTAGGCGGAACGGCGTCCGTTCTGCCTAAAGGAAAAAGGGGACTGTCCCCGATTTCAACCAAAGGAGGAGAAGAATGAAGACGCACTGGAAAATCACGCTCACGGCGCTCACCATCGCGGTCGCCGCCGCCCTTCCCGCCGCCGCGCAGAATCCCGACGTCGCCGCGGCCGAGAAGGAAGGCAAGGTCGTGTGGTACACCTCGGTGGACGTGAAGGTCGCCGAGAGCATCGCGCAGGAGTTCCGCCAGAAGTATCCGAAGATCGAAGTCGAGGTGGAGCGCTCCGGCTCCGAGCGCGTCTTCCAGCGCGAGAACGAGGAGCACCAGTCCGGCATCAAGCACGCGGACCTGGTGAACACCTCGGACTCCACGCACTTCATCACCTGGAAGAAGCAGGGAATGCTCGCCAAGTACGTGCCCGCGGGCGTCGAGAACATGCCGAAGGAGTACCGCGATCCGGACGGCTACTACGCCACCTGGCGCGCGACGCTCTGCGTGATGGGCTACAACACCAACATCGTCCCGCCCGACCAGGTGCCGAAGGGATACGAGGACCTGCTGCAGCCGAAATGGAAGGGCAAGCTCACCAAGGCGCATCCGAGCTACAGCGGAACCTCGCTCACGGGGACCTACGCCATCGTGAAAAAGCTCGGCTGGGGCTACTTCGAGAAGCTCGCGAAGATGGACGTCCAGCAGCTGCAGTCGACGACCGCCACGCCCAAGAGCATCGCGAGCGGCGAGCGCGCGGTGATGGTCGACGGCAACGAGTACAACATGTTCATCGAGATCAAGAAGAAGAGCCCGGTGAAGATCATCTATCCGGTCGAGGGCACGCCGTTCGTCTCCTCGCCCGTGGCGGTCTTCAAGGACGCGCCGCATCCGCACGCCGCGCGCCTCTTCGCCGACTTCATCTTCAGCGTTCCGGTGCAGCAGTACCTGGTCGACAGCGGCGGGGTGCGCTCCGTCGTGCCGGGCGTGAACGATCCCGCGGGCCGCACGCCGCTCAAGGACATCAAGGTGATCCCGGACGATCCGGAGGGCCTGCTCCCGAAGGTGGACGAGATCAAGAAGCGCTACGCGGCGCTGTTCGGCGGCGGGAAATGATCGCGTGAAAATCTACGTCGTTTCCGCGGAGGCGGGAGCCCATTCGATCGCCGGTTCTGCGGCGTCCGGGTTCCCGTCGACACGGAAGCGACGGTTTTCGTTCGACCCGACCGCGCCCTTCTCCATCGCGATGGCGCTGCTCCTCGCGGTGCTGGTCCTTCTTCCGCTCGGCTGGCTCGCCGTCACCAGCCTCACGGACGATTCCCACGCGCACTTCACGCTCGGCCACTACCGCACGCTCTTCCTCGATCGCGAGTTCCTCGAGCCCTTCTGGGTGACGCTCTGGACCTCGGCCGCGGTCGGGGTGCTGTGCGTGCTCTTCGCCGCGCCCATGGCATGGCTCGTGTCGCGCACCGACCTTCCCGCCAAGCGCCTGCTGCGCATGCTGATCCTCGCCTCGTTCGCGACGCCGCCCTTCCTCGGCGCTTTCGCGTGGGTGCTCCTCGGCGGGCCGAACGCCGGCCTCGTGAACAAGGCGTACTACGCGCTCTTCCACCTGCGTGCGTTCGACGCCTCGCCGCTGGTGAACATCTTCTCGGCGTGGGGCATCGTCTTCGTCACGGCGCTCTACACGTTCCCCTACGTCTTCACGTTCGTCGCGACGAGCCTCGACCACATCCCGAGCGATCTGGAGGAGGCCTCCGCGATCCTCGGCGCGCCGTCTTGGCGCACCGCGATCGACGTGACGCTGCCGCTCGCGATGCCCGCGCTCCTCGCGGGATTCCTCGTCGCGTTCCTGCAATCGATGACGCTGTTCGGTCCGGCGGCGATCCTGGCGCTTCCCGCGAGCATCGACACGATGACCACGAAGATCTGGAGCCTCTTCCAGTTCCCGCCCAAGCTCGGGCTCGCCGCCGCGGCATCGCTGCCGCTCCTCGTGATCACCGTGGTGCTGCTGCGCGCGCAGGCGGCGATCATGGGCAGGCGCGGCTACTCGGTGCTCGGCGGCAAGACCACCGGCCAGCGGCTGATCCGCATGGGCGCCTGGAAGATCGTGGCGCTCGCGCCGTTCGCGTTCGTGCTGGCCTGCTCGGTGCTGCTGCCCTACGGCGTGCTGGCGTGGACGGCATTCATGAAGAACTACTCGGCGCCGCTCGCCGGCAATTTCACCTTCGACAACTGGCGCTTCGTGTTCCTCGAGTTCAGCCAGACGCGGCTCGCGCTCACCAACACCTTCGTCCTCGGCGTGAGCGCGGCGACGGCGGGCACGATCGTCGCGACCACCGTCGCGTACCTGAGCCTGCGCAAGCTCGTGTGGGGCCATCGCCCGCTTTCCTTCCTCGCCACCGCGCCGGTGGCGATTCCCGGCATCGTGCTCGCCGTGGGACTCTTCCTCGCATACACGCATCCGCCGCTCGTGCTCTACGGAACCCTCGCGATCATCTTCCTCGCCTACCTCACCAAGGAGATGCCGGTCGGCTACCAGCAAGTAAGCTCGTCGCTCAAATCCGTGCACCCGGAGCTCGAGGACGCGGGCCGCATCTTCGGCGCGACCCGGCTGCGCGCGCTCTTCGACATCACCGCACCGCTCATTCGCAACGGGGTGATCGCCACGTGGCTCTTCATCTTCATCGGCTCCATCCGCGAGCTCTCGGCGACCATCCTCCTCTTCACCGCGAAGACCAAGACGGTGTCCGTGACCATGTTCGACCTGCGCGAGAGCAACGACTGGGGCCCCATCGCCGTGCTCTCGCTCACGATGCTCGCGATCACGTTCGCGATGATCGTCGCGATCCAGTTCTTCACCGACCGGAGAAACGCTTGAAAGACCTTCCCGTCCTGGGCCTCATGCTCGGCGATTGCACCGGCATCGGGCCCGAGCAGTGCGCGCGCATCCTCGCCGACGGCCGCATGGCCGGCCACGCGCGGCTCCTCGTCGTGGGCGACGCCCGCGTGCTCGAGCAGGGCGCGCGCGATGCGAACGTGAAGCTGCAGGTCCGCGCATGGACGAAACCGGAGGCGGTCGACTGGTCGCGCACGGATGCGGTGCCGATGCTGGACCTCGCCAACATCGATCCGGCGAAGATCGCGCGCGGAAAGATCTCCGCGGAATCGGGGCGCCTCACCGGCGAGACGCTCGCCTTCATGGTGCAGCTCGCGCTCGCGCAGCGCATCGACGGCATCACCTTCGCGCCCCTCAACAAGGCGGCCCTGCACGCGGGCGGCTGGAAGTTCAACGACGAGCACCAGATGTTCGCGCACCTCACGAAGCACCAGGGCTACTTCGGCGAGATGAACGTGCTCGACGACAAATGGATGTCGCGCGCCACCTCGCACGTGTCGCTGCGCACGGCGATCGAGCAGATCACGCAGCGCAGGATCGAGGAGGCGCTGGCGCTCGCCCACGCGACGATGCGCGGCGCCGGATTCGAGCGTCCGCGCATCGCCGTGGCGGCGTTGAACCCGCACGGCGGCGAGAACGGCCTCTTCGGGCGCGAGGAAATCGAGATCATCGCGCCGGCGGTCGCGGCCGCCGCCGCTCGCGGGATCGATTGCCGCGGCCCCTTCCCCGCCGACACGGTGTTCATCAAGGGCTTCGGCGACGAGTTCGACGGCGTGCTCAGCATGTACCACGACCAGGGCCAGATCGCGACCAAGCTCAAGGGTTTCAACCGGGGCGTCACCGTCACCGGCGGGCTCGCCACCGTCTTCACCACGCCGGCGCACGGCACCGCGTTCGACATCGTCGGCAAGGGTGTCGCCACGACCGGCGCGCTCGAGAACGCGATCCGCCTGGGCAGCCGCCTCGCCGCCTCGCGCGTGCGAAACCGGGGACAGACCACATTTTCCAAAGCGTGAACCGACTGCAATGGCCACCACCGCACCCGAAAAAACGAAGGCCTCTCCCGTCACCGACTACGTCGCCGGCTTCGTCACCTCGACCCGGGCCGCCGACATCCCGAAGGACGTGGCACACCTCGGCAAGCGCTCCGTGCTCGACGGCATCGGCCTCGCGCTCGCGGGTGCCGCGTCCGAATGCGGCCACATCGCGCAGAAGTACCTGCATCAGCTCGGGATCGATACCACCAAAGGCAGCACCGTGATCGGCACCCACCAGCGATTGCCCGCACGCTTCGCGGCCTTCGCGAACGGGCTCGCGATCCACGCCGACGACTACGACGACACGCAGCTCGCGGTCGCCAAGGATCGCGTGTACGGGCTCCTCACGCACCCGACGGCGCCCGCGCTTCCGCCCGTGCTCGCGCTCGCGGAGCGCGACCGCAGGAGCGGCGCGGACCTGATGCTCGCCTACCAGGTCGGTGTCGAGGTGGAATGCAAGGTCGCCGAGGCGATCCTGCCGCGCCACTACCAGACCGGCTTCCACAGCACCGCCACGTGCGGCTCGATCGGCGCCGCCGCAGGTGCCTCGAAACTGCTCGGATTGGATCGGGAAGCCACGCGGCGCGCGCTTTCCCTCGGCGCGACGCAGGCCGGCGGACTGCGCGAGAACTTCGGCACCATGACGAAGCCCTTCCATGCGGGACGCGCGGCGGAGAACGGCGTCGTCGCCGCGGAGATCGCGGCGCTCGGCTTCACCGCCTCCCCGAACGGGCTCGAGGCGGACCGCGGATTCTTCCGGGCCGCGGGCGGCGGCTACAGCGCCGAGATGATCGAGGGCAAGCTCGGCGATCCGTGGATCTTCCACTTTCCGGGCGTCTCGATCAAGCCGCATCCGTCCGGATCGCTCACGCACCCGGGCATGGGCGCGATGCTCGAGCTCATCGTGAAGCACGACGTGAAGCCGCAGCAGGTGAAGCGCGTCACGGTGGGCACCAACCACAACATGCCGAACGCGCTCATCCACCACCGTCCGAAGAACGAGCTGCAGGCGAAGTTCTCCATGGAATTCTGCATGGCGATCCTCCTCCTCGAGCGCAAGGCGGGCCTGCAGCAGCTCACCGACGAGGTGGTGAACCGGCCCGACGTGCAAGCGATGATCGCGAAGGTCGATTTCGGCGTGAACCCCGAGGCGGAAGCGGCGGGCTTCGACAAGATGACCACGATCATCGAGGTGGAGCTCGCGGACGGCAAGGTGCTCCAGACGCGCGCCGACTTCGGCAAGGGCAGCCCCGCGAATCCGATGAGCGACGCCGAGCTTTCGGACAAGTTCCGCGAATGCGCCGCCTGGGGAGGCCTCGACCGCGACCGCATCGAGCAGGTGCTCACGGTCATCTGGAAGATCGAGGAGCTGAAGGACGTGAACGAGCTCACGCAATTGCTGCGCAAGTAAGGCGTTGGAACCACAGATGAACACGGATGAACACAGATAGGACTAAAACAAGAATGGCAGCTCAGTCCGTTTCCACGCCGCATCTCACTTTCACAGACCATCCGTGTCCATCCGTGTTCATCTGTGGTTCCCATGTTTGAGGGGTTCCAGGTAAGGGATGTGGACACAGCTGGCGCGCGGATCCACCTGCGCGCCGGCGGAAGCGGGCCGCCGCTGCTGCTCCTGCACGGCAACCCGCTCACGCACGTGATGTGGCACAGGATCGCGCCGCGCCTGGCCGAGGAGTACACCGTGGTCGCGACGGACCTGCGGGGATATGGCGACAGCGCCAAGCCCTTCGGCGGCGACGACCACGCCGCGTATTCGTTCCGCACCATGGCGCAGGACCAGGTGGAGGTGATGACGGCGCTCGGCTTCGAGCGCTGGCGCGTGGCCGGCCACGATCGCGGCGGGCGCGTCGCGCATCGCATGGCGCTCGACCATCCGCAGCGCGTCGAGAAGGTGGCCTTCCTCGACATCGTGCCGACGCTGCACATGCTCTCGAGCATTCCGCTGCGCTGGGCGGTGGATTCGTACCACTGGTTCTTCATGGCGCAGCCCTACGACTATCCGGAGAAGATGCTCGAGGCCTACGGGCTCGAGCGCTATATCCGCAAGAAGCTCGACAAGAAGGGTGTGGGCCTCGCCGGATTCACCCCGGAGGCGCTCGCCGAATATATCCGCTGCTGCACGCCGGAGAACATCCACGCGGTGTGCGAGGATTACCGTGCGGCGGTCGGCATCGACCTCGAGCACGATCGCGCGGACCTCGGCCGCAAGATCGCGATGCCGATGCTCGTCCTCTGGGGCGAGAAGAGCCACGTGCAGCGCAGCTACAAGCCGATCGAGGCATGGCAGGAGCGGGCGACCGACGTGCGCGGAAGGATGCTTCCGTGCGGGCATTACCCGGCCGAGCAGGCGCCGGAGGAGACGCTGTCCGAGCTGCTGCGGTTCTTCCGATAGGAGGCGAGCCATGGAACGCAGGAAGGCGGGCGATTTCCCGCCCGAGGTGCTGCAGCTCTTCGACGGGTTCGTGCACGGGCGCCTCTCGCGCCGCGATTTCCTCGATCGCGCGGCACGATACGCGGTGGGCGGGTTCACGGCCGCGGCGATGCTGGAAGCGCTCACACCGAATTTCGCCTGGGCGCAGCAGGTGAAGCCGGACGATGCGCGCATCGCGGTCGGGTATGCCGACTACCTCGCGCCGAAGGGCTCCGGCAGCATGCGCGGCTACCTCGCGGAGCCCGCGCAAAAGGGAAAGAAGAGGGCGGCGATCGTCGTGATCCACGAGAACCGCGGCCTCAGCCCGTACATCGAGGACGTCGCGCGCCGCCTCGCGCTCGAGGGATGGGTCGCCTTCGCGCCCGATGCCCTCACGCCGCTCGGCGGCTATCCCGGCGACGAGGATCGCGCGCGCGAGATGTTCGCGAAGCTCGATCCGCACAAGCGCACCGAGGACCTCGCTGCGGCGCTCGACTACGTGCGGCTTCGTCCCGATTTCAACGGCAAGGCCGGCATCATCGGCTTCTGCTTCGGGGGCAGCATGGTGAACCTCGTCGCGACGCGCGATGCGCATCTCGCCGCCGGCGTCGCGTACTATGGCGTGCAGCCCGCGGCCGCGCAGGCGGCGAAGATCCGCGCGCCGCTGATGCTGCACTACGCCTCCGAAGATCATCGCATCACCGACGGCTGGCCGGCGTTCGACGAGGTCCTCGCCGCGCATCACGTCGAGCATCACGGCTACATCTATCCGCACACGCAGCACGGCTTCCACAACGACACCACGCCGCGCTACGACGAGGCCGCCGCCAAGCTCTCGTGGCAGCGCTCGGTCGAGTTCCTCCATCGCCACCTCGACACCTGACATGCCCCACATCCCCGCCTCCCAGGCGCTCGCCCGCTTCCGCGTCATCGACATGACGCAAGTGCGCGCGGGTCCCACCGCCGCGCGCCAGCTCGCCGACTGGGGCGCGGACGTGATCCAGGTGCAGATGCCCGAGCACATGCGCGGCGACGACACGCTGGGCGGGCAGGAAGGCTCGGATTACCAGTACACGCACAGGAACAAGCGCT
>Ga0157370_10007428_pt1 | contig 11924 bp, 12 predicted proteins | sample C35metaG_FD_113463 | JGI IMG/M metagenome (GOLD analysis project Ga0157370, IMG submission 113463) | Corn rhizosphere microbial communities from Kellogg Biological Station, Michigan, USA - C3-5 metaG | ecosystem: Host-associated > Plants > Roots > Rhizosphere > Soil | place: USA: Michigan... | reverse complement strand
GAACATGCCGCCGGATCTCGGCCGGCGGCTCGTCGATCCGCTCGTCGCCGAAGCGAAATCGGCGCTTGCCGAAGGCATCGTCGAGGACGCCGATCTCGTCGATGCCGGTGCGATCTTCGGCGCCGGCTTCGCGCCGTTTCGTGGGGGGCCCATGCATTACGCGCAGTCGCTCGAAGCGTAGCGGATGGAACGCGTCTGGCTCGCGCATTACCCGCCCGGCGTGCCGGCCGAGATCGACATCGGCGAATACCAGTCGGTACGCGAAGTGTTCGAGGAGAGTTGCCGCACGTACGCGACGCGCCCCGCATTCTCCTGCATGGGCCGCACGCTGACGTTCGCCGATCTCGACGCGCTGTCGTCGACCTTCGGCGGCTTCCTGCAATCGATCGGCGCGACCCGCGGCACGCGCGTCGCGCTGATGATGCCGAACATCCTTCAGTACCCGATCTGCGTGTTCGGCGCGCTTCGCGCCGGTTGCACCGTCGTCAACGTCAATCCGCTCTACACGGCGCGCGAGCTCGAGCACCAGCTCGTCGACTCGGGCGCCGAAGTGATCGTGGTCGTCGAGAATTTCGCGCAGACGCTGTCGCAGGCGACCCATCGCACGAAGATCCGCCATGTGATCGTCACGTCGATCGGCGAGCTTCTCGCGGTCAAGGGCAAGGTCGTCGACCTCGTGCTGCGGCGCGTGAAGCGCGTGATTCCGCAGTGGTCGCTGCCCGGTGCGATCCGCTTCACCGACGCGATGAAGGTCGGGCGCAAGCGGACACTGACACGCGTCCCGATCGGCCACGACGACATCGCGTTCCTGCAGTACACCGGCGGCACGACCGGCATTGCGAAGGGAGCGATGCTGCTGCACCGGAACGTCGTGGCCAACGTGCTGCAGGCGCGGGCCTGGCTGCGTCCGTTCATCCCCGAAGGGCGGCGCGAAGTGATCCTGACGCCGCTGCCGCTCTACCACATCTTCTCGCTGACCGCGAACTGCCTCGTGTTCATGTCGATCGGCGGCGAGAACGTGCTCATCCCGAATCCGCGCGACATCCGCGGCTTCGTGAAGATCATGCGCGGTTGCCGCTTCACCGCGATGACGGGCGTCAACACGCTTTTCAACGCGCTGCTCAACAACGAGCGTTTCCGCCGCCTCGATTTCAGCACGTTCAGGATGACGCTCGGCGGCGGGATGGCCGTGCAGGAGGCGGTCGCGAAGCGCTGGAAGGCGGTTACCGGGGTGCCGCTCGTCGAGGCGTACGGTCTCACCGAGACGTCGCCCGCCGCGACGATGAATCCGCTCGACCTGCCCAAGTTCAACGGCTCGATCGGATTGCCGATCTCGTCGACCGACGTCGTGCTGCGCGACGAGGCCGGCCGCGACGTTGCGTTCGGCGAGCCGGGCGAGATCTGCATCAAGGGACCGCAGGTGATGGCCGGCTACTGGCAGCGACCCGACGAGACGGCGAAGGCGATGACGGCCGACGGCTATTTCATGACCGGCGACATCGGCACGATGGATGCGCAGGGCTTCATCCGGATCGTGGATCGGAAGAAGGACATGATCCTGGTGTCGGGCTTCAACGTCTATCCGAACGAGGTCGAAGGCATCGTCGCGATGCACGATGGCGTCCTCGAATGCGCGGCGATCGGCGTGCCCGATCGCAAGTCGGGCGAGGCGGTGAAGCTCTTCGTCGTTCCAAAGGACGCGCGCCTCACCGCGCATGCGCTGCTGATGCATTGCCGCGAGCACCTTGCCGGTTACAAGTGTCCGCGCGAAGTGGAATTCCGCGACGAACTGCCGAAGTCGAACGTCGGCAAGATCCTCCGCCGCGAACTGCGCGACGAAGCGAACGACCCGGCTTAACCTGGGAGAGACATGGACGAACGCCACGTACAACTGCCGCCCGGCATGCCGACACTGCGCGTGACTCCGATGCCGGCCGACGCGAATTTCCACGGCGACATCTTCGGCGGCTGGATCATGTCGCAGGCCGACCTCGCGGGCTCGATTCCGGCATCGCGGCGGGCGCGCGGCCGTGTCGCAACCGTTGCGGTCAACTCGTTCCTGTTCAAGCAACCGGTGTTGATCGGTGACGTCGTGTCGTTCTTCGCGTCGATCGAGAAGACCGGCCGCACGTCGATCACCGTCTCGGTCGAGGTCTACGCGCAGCGCAATCCCGGCGAGGAGATCACGGTCAAGGTCACCGAGGCAAGCCTCACGTACGTCGCTGTGGGTCCCGATCGGCGGCCGCGCGAATTGCCGTCGCTCGATGCATGACGCAAAACCGTCCGGCATCGCTGTCGCGCCCGCGCCACACGCCGATTTCGGCGACGCGCCTCGATGGGCGGGAACGATGCTTGCGTAACGCACGAGCTGTATAGTCGTTGCGTCTCATTCGATGAACGGCGCGATCGCTTGATCCGCGTCTTTTCACATGGGGGAAGGGCCACGATGAAATCCGCACGGGTCAGGCGCACGAATGTCGCGGTCGCGGTGAGCAGCCTCGCGATCGCGCTCTCCGCGGGCCACGCATTCGGTGCCGGCTTCGCGTTACAGGAGAACTCCGGCAGCGCGATGGGCAATGCGTTCGCGGGTGGCGCGGCGGGAGCCGAAGATGCGAGCACCGTGTGGTCGAATCCGGCGGGGATGTCGCGACTCACATCGCCGCAGGTCGCCCTTGCGGTCCACCTGATCACGCCGTCGTTCAAATTCCGCGACGAAGGCTCGATGGCCGCCGCATTTCAACCGCTCGGCGGCACGGGCGGCGATGCGGGCAGCGTGAACGTCGTGCCGAATCTCTACGCGGTCATGCCGATCGATTCACGATGGTCGGTCGGCGTCGGCATCAATGCGCCGTACGGCCTTGTCACCGAATACGACGACAACTGGCTCGGGCGCTTCCAGGCGGTCAAGTCGCAGATCAAGACGATCAATGTCAATCCGTCGGCGTCGTGGCGGGTCACCGACACGTTCGCGGTCGGCCTCGGCGTCAACTGGCAACGCATCGATGCTGACCTCACGAGCCATGTCAACTACAGCGCCGCGCTCGCGCAGGCAGCCGGCCAGGCTGCCGCAGGCGGGCTCATTCCGCCGGCACTCGTGCCGCAGATCGTCGGTCTTACTCCGGGGCTCGAATCGAAGGTCAAGATCGACGGCGACGACAGCACGTGGGGATGGAACATCGGCTTCCTGTGGGACGCGACGCCGCAGACCCGCATCGGCGCGCAGTATCGCTCGTCGATCAAGTACAAGGTGAGCGGCAACGTCAGCTTCGACAGCCCGGGACTGCCGACGCTGCCCGCGCCAATCGCCCCGATCGTCGGACTGCTCGCCACCAACGTGAACGCCGCGTTGCCGAACGGCGGCGTGACCGCCGACATCAAGCTTCCCGACATCGCGAACCTGTCGGTGTTCCACCGGCTGAACGAGCGCTGGGACGTGATGGGCGACGTGCAGTTCACGCGCTGGTCGGTGTTCAAGCAGCTCGAATTCGTCCGCACGACGGGCGCCATCCTCGCGAATACGCCGGAGAACTTCGACGACGTGTGGCGCTTCTCGGTCGGCGCGACGTATCACTGGAACGACGCGTGGACCTTCCGCGGCGGGCTCGCGTACGATCAGTCGCCGATCAACACGACGGATCGCACCGTGCGGCTGCCCGATTCGGATCGCGTCTGGCTCGCCGTCGGTGCACAGTACCGGTTCAACCGCAACCTGACGCTCGATGCCGGGTACGTCTACATCCCGATGCGCAGCGGCGACATCAACCAGAACGCCGGCTCGACCGCGGCGAACGGCCTCGTCAACGGTCATTACGACGCGAACGTGAACATCCTGTCGGCGCAGGTCACTTACACGTTCCAGTAGAAGCGGGAGTGGTCCCGCGTCGTGGCTGATTTCTGGCGCAGTTGCGGCTATCGGCTGCTTGCGCGGCGAGGCGACGGCACGCTTGCGCTCACCGACGATTTCCTGAGAAGCCTTCTTGCGCGGCCCGAACTCGCGCCGGTCCCCGAATCGGGAGCGGGCGAGTTCGCGCTGCACGATGCGCTGCTTGCGGCGCCGCATGCCAACGTGTCGGCGTCGATGCTCGAAGCGGTCGAGGATCCCGACGGGCGCGACAACTACGCGATCTTCCTCCGCTTTCGCGACCGCCTGATCGCCGCCGAGTCGGTCGAGGCGGCGTACATGCGGCTCTTTGCCGGCGAAGGCGTCGACGTGCCGCCCATTTTCGTTGCGCAGTTGACGCAGATCCTGCTGCGCCACGTCCTCGGCGACGACGCCGATCCCCTTCGGGCCCGCGCGGCCGAGATGCTGTTCCGGCCGCAGAAAATCGCGATCACCGACGACGGCGCGGTGATGGCGGCCGACGAGGCAACGATCGAGCTCTTCGCCGAAGGCGGCGCGTTCGGATCGCTCGGCGAACTGCTCGCCCGGAACCGGACGCCGCTCCGCACGGTCGACCTGGATGTCCTCGATCGGGACCGCGCCGACGCGTACTGGGAGCGCGACGAGCGGCACGATTTCTCGGTGAGCCTTTCTCGCGGCAGCGCCGTTCTCGACGCATTGCTGCGCGTGATGGAAGCGTGGATCGCGCACTTCCTCGGCGTGAAGGTCGCGATTCGCGTCGAGCGCGAAATCGACGATGCGCACTGGCGCTGGCACGTCGGACTCGACGCCGAGGCGAGCGCGATCCTGAACGACCTTTACAATCGACAGCCGGTCGACGAGGCGCGGATGCATCGGCTGCTGTGCCTGTTCCGGCTGGACTTCGCCGATCCGAACGACATGCGAAGCGCGATCGCCGGCCGCCCGGTATGGCTTGCAATGGCGATGGACGAAAGGAATCGCCTCGTGCTGAAGCCGCAGAACCTCCTGATGAACCTGCCCCTTGCACGCCTGCAATGAAGCCATCGCCTGCGATGAATTCGAAATCGTCGAGCCGTTGCGCTGCGAAGATTGCCGTCGTGGCTGCGTGTGCGCTCATCGCCGCATGCGCCCAACCCGAGGCGCCATCGCCGCCGGTGGCGCCGAAGGCGGTTCGGAATGCGGCGCCGTCCGAGGTTGCGCCGGCCGATCACGGTCCGGTCGCGCCGCTGGCATGGCTCGCCGGCTGCTGGCAGGGCACCGTGAACCAGCGCGACTTCCGCGAGCAATGGCTGCCGTATCGCGGCGGAATGCTCGTCGGCACCGGCCAGCAGGTGATGAAGGGCGCAATGGAGGATTACGAATTCCTGCGGATCGAGGCACGCTCCGACGCCGTCTACTTCTCGCAATTCGGCGGCGATCGCAAGGAGACATCGTTTCGGCTGGAGGGCACGACGACCGACGACAAGGACACGATCTTCACGTTCGCCAACGCGTCGTCCGGCTTTCCCGCGCACCTCGTCTATCGGCGCGGCGCCGACGGCTGGCTCTACGAGACGATCGAAGGGCCGTTGAACGGCAGCGACAAGAAGGTGATCTATCCGCTGCGCCGCGTCGATTGCGAGACCGGCGAGCTGATCCTGAAGTAGGTACCGCGATGGGCAACGCGCCTGATCGGCCGCCGAAGAGCGCTGCGCTCGCGAACTTCGAGCGAATGCTCGCATCGGGCAAGGACAGTGCGCTGCTGCGCTATTCGATCGGCAACGAGCACGTCAAGGCCGGCGATTTCGGCGCGGCGATCGAAGCGCTCGAGCAGGCGGTGACGCTCGATGCGACCTACACCGCGGCATGGAAGCTTTACGCGAGCGCGCTCGAGCACGCCGGCCGGCATGCGGAAGCGCTCGACGCGTATCGGCGCGGCATCGTCGTGGCGCGCCAGCGCGGCGACCGGCAGGCGGAGAAGGAGATGACGGTGTTCGCGCGGCGGATCGAGCGCAAGTTGAGTTCGTCGGCGTAATCCGCTCGCCCGCTTCGCTTGCGCTCGCTTCCTCTCCCCCGATGGGCGAGGGTTGGCGGGTTACGACCCGTTGATTTGCGCGACACCGCGATTCGCGAGCTCGTCCGCGCGATGATTGCCCGGCGTGTCGGCGTGGCCGCGCACCCAGTGCCAGCGAATCCGGCGCTGCGCGCGCAACGCGTCGAGCTCGCGCCAGAGGTCCGCGTTCTTGACCGGCTTGCGATCGCTGGTGCGCCAGCCGTTCCTCTTCCACGTGTGGATCCAGCTCTCGATTCCCTGCTTCACGTATTGGGAATCGAGGTAGAGCTCGACGTCGCACGCGCGCGTCAGCGCCTCGAGCGCCCGGATGACCGCCGTCAGTTCCATCCGGTTGTTCGTCGTCTGCCGCTCGCCGCCGAAAAGCTCCTTCTCGTGCGCGCCGAATATCAGCAGCGCACCCCAGCCGCCAGGGCCCGGGTTGCCCTTGCACGCACCGTCGGTATAGACGACGACCGAATCACCTCTGTGCTGCGTCGCCCCGTTCACGGGGAGAGCGTTGGGGCGCGGGGACACGTCGTTCGTCAACGGCGGCGCTGCGTCGTCAGGCTCTCGCGCGCGCCGGCCGCGGGCGCCAGCGCCTTCTTGCGCCGCTCGCGCCGTTGCCACGCCGGCGTGATGAGCCGCATGCCGAGCACCTTCTTCGTTGCCCGAAGGTAATAGACGCCGCCGGTGATCGGCCACCAGCGGTCGCCGGTGCGCTCGAAGAACGAGAAGCGACGCAGCCACTTGTCCTGCGTGAACGGTGGCACGTAGCAGTCGAACGCGCCGCCGATCACGTCGAAGCCGAGCAGCGACAGCCAGTCCTTCAGCCGATAGAGCGCAATGAAGTTGCCGTTCCACGGCGGCGTCGCGCCGCGTCCGAAATAGCGTTTCGTGCCGAAGAGCGAGAACGGATTGAAGCCCGCGATCACGATCTGGCCGTCGGGCCTGATCACACGCCACGCTTCGCGCAGCATCAAGTGCGGATCATCGGTGAATTCGAGCGCATGCGGCATCACGATCAGGTCGATCGTGCTCTCGGCGAACGGAAGCCCGTGCGGGTCGCCGATGACGTCGGCCGGCGGATCGTAATCGAGCGTCCAGCGCGACACGATGCGGCTTTGCGTGAGGAACGGGCATTCGGGGAGCCCGATCTGCAGCGCATGGAAACCGAAGATGTCCGCGACGGTCAGGTCGAAATAGGCCTGCTCGCGTTCCCTGAGGTACTCTCCGAGCGGTGTGGAGAGCCACGCCGCGAACGTCATCGACACGCTGTCCGCAGCACCGGAGGATCGATCCATGGTCTCGATTATCCCAATCCCCGCATTCAGGGACAACTACATCTGGGCCGTCCAAAGCGGCGCCCGCGCGGCCGTCGTCGATCCGGGCGACGCCGCACCCGTTCTCGCATGGATCGATGCGAACGGTGTCGAGCTCACGGCAATTCTCGCAACGCATCATCACGCGGATCATGTCGGCGGCGTTCCCGCACTGCGCGCGCGCTACGACGTGCCGGTGTTCGGGCCCGCGCACGAGGACATCCCGCAGCGCACGCACGCGCTCGGCGAAGGCGATCGGATCGCGGTGCCGGGCATCGATCTGCTGCTGTCGGTGTTCGACATTCCCGGGCATACCGCTGGCCATATCGCCTACTACACGATGCCGCCCGATCCGCTCGTGTTCTGCGGCGACACGCTTTTCGCAGCCGGATGCGGGCGACTTTTCGAAGGCACGCCCGAGCAAATGTGGTCGTCGCTTTCCAAGCTTGCGGCGCTCGATCAGAACACGCGCGTTTATTGCGGCCACGAATACACGCTCGCGAACCTGCGCTTTGCCGCGGCCGTCGAGCCGCAGAGCACGGACATCGAAGCGCGGACGGTTCACGAGCGCGGCAAGCGGCAGCGCGGCTTGCCGACGCTGCCGTCGACGATCGGCGCCGAGCGCGCAACCAATCCGTTCGTCCGCGCCGCGCTGCCGAACGTCAGGATGGCCGCCGCCGCGCATGCGGGGCGTGTGATCGACGATGCGGTCGATTCATTCGCGACGCTGCGCGAATGGAAGAACGGTTTTGCATGACGCGGGTTCGCTCGACCGTGCGCAGCGGGTTGACGCTCCGAGCGATGCGGCCTACCATCGCCGGAATTTTTGTTCATGACAACCCGCGATTCCTGAGTGCACTATCGACGAATCCTGATTCTCACGGCCGTGCTCGCACTCGCAGCGTGTGCGACGACGCCGCCCGAGCAACCGACCGCACCTCCGCCTGCTTCGTCGATGCCGCTTCCGGTCATCGACTTCCCGCCTGCACCGTCTCCGATCGTCCTCGTCAATCCGTTCGACGGCTCCGAACCCGACCTCGAGCCGTTGCCGCCGTCACCGGGGGACTTGTGGGATCGCATCGTGCGCGGCTATGCGATTCCCGACATCCAGGGCCCGCTCGTCGAAAAGTGGGAGCAGTGGTACGCGGAGCGTCCCGACTATGTCGCGCGAATGGTCGAGCGCAGCCGCCGCTATCTCTATCACATCGTCACCGAAGTCGAGGCGCGTGGAATGCCGTCGGAAATCGCGCTGCTGCCGATCGTCGAGAGCGCGTTCAATCCGAATGCGTTGTCGGTGAGCCGCGCGTCGGGCATCTGGCAGTTCATGCCGCAGACCGGCAAGACGTACGGGCTGCAGCAGAACTGGTGGTTCGATTCACGCCGTGACGTGATCGCCGCGACGAGTTCGGCGCTCGACTACCTGCAGACGCTGAACGCCGAATTCAACGACTGGCAGCTGTCGCTCGCCGCGTACAACTGGGGGGAGGGGAACGTGCGGCGCGCCGTCGCGCGCAATCGCGCGAGGGGGCTGCCGGTCGATCTCGCGAGCCTGCGCAACGTTCCCGACGAGACGCGCAATTACGTGCCGAAGCTGCAGGCGGTGAAGAACATCATCGCCGATCCCGCGAAGTACGGCCTCGCGATGGCCGACGTGCCGAATGCGCCGTACTTCACCGTCGTGCGCACGACGGTCCGGATGGACGTGAAGCGCGCGGCCGAACTCGCCGAGTTGCCGCTCGACGAATTCCTGGCGCTGAATCCGCAGCACAACCGCCCGGTGATATCGGGCGCCGACGATTACGCGATCCTGTTGCCGATCGACAAGGCCGAGGTGTTCGCGGCGAAGCTGAACCTCGTCGCCCAGCCGCTCGTCTCGTGGCAGGCGCACCGGATGAAGCGTGGCGAAACGCTGCCGCAGGTCGCGACGCGCTACGGCATGTCGATCGAGACGCTGCGCTCGGTGAACGGCATCGGGCCGCGCGAAACGGTTCCGACCGGATATGCGCTGCTCGTGCCGATGCAGCGGCCGACCGCGGAGGCCGCCGCATCGCTCGAGGACGCGGTGTTCACGACAGTGCCGATGAACCGGACCTTCTACTACACGGTGCGCCGCGGCGACACGTTGACGGAGGTCGCCGCACATTACGGCGTCACGGTCTCCGATCTCAAGCGGTGGAATCACCTGACGCGCAAAACGGTACGCACGGGGCAGAAGCTGCGCGTGACGAGCGACGTGCCGACGGCGCGCAGTGCCCGGGCGCATCGCCATGGGCACGTGCCTAACGTGCACCGCGCGGGCAGCCATCACGGCGTCACTGTGGTGCGGACGGCCGGCGGAGGCGGCAGCGGCAAGCGCAAGGGATCGTCGATGACGGCGGCGGCGACCAAGCCATAGTCAAGGCGGACGAAAGTCGCGCTCGCGGCTTCGCCGCTCTCACGATACTTTCGTCCGGGCGATCTTCCGCGATCGGCTCGGGGTCGCCTGAGCGCGGCGGGCGAGCCGAGGCCCGAAGGGCGCGACGCCGCGCGCTGGCGCAACGCGCCGACGGGAAGTCGTGAACACGTCGTGATCGTGCAATGAGGCCGCGGCCCTTCGCCGCTCGGGCGGCAAGGGCAGAAAAGAAACGGGCGACGCGTGGCGTCGCCCGTTTCGCGTCCGTCACACGTCTGCGACGGAATGGATCGAAGAAGCTTACTTCTTCTTCGCGGCTCTCTTCTTCGCGGTCTTCCGTGCGCCCATGCGGCGCGGCGCGGCCTTCTTCTTGGCGCCGCGCTTCTTGGTCGCCCGCTTCTTCGGGGCCGCGCGCTTTTTCGTCGCGCGCTTCTTCGTTGCCTTCTTGGCAGCCCGCTTCTTCGGGGCGGCGCGCTTCTTCGTCGCCTTCTTGGCAGCCCGCTTCTTCGGGGCGGCCTTGCGGGTGGTCTTGCGAGCCTTCTTCGCCGCCTTCTTCGGCGCGGCGGCCTTGCGCTTGCGCGCCTTTTTCTTCGGCGCCTCGGCCGAAGCCGCGGGCGTCATCATCGACATCATGTCAGCCATCATCTTTGCTTCTCCTGTCTGAGTTCATGTGACTGTTATGGTGCTTCATCGCAGGTGTCGCCGGCCGGCAGGGAGGAAGCGCGCTGATGCATCAAATTCGAGCCACCCCCTTGACAAATCCATTGACACCTGCTGCCAGCATTGTAGCCACGTTTGGCGCTTTTGCAACATTTCGAACCCGCATCGCGCGTTTGGTTCGCGCATTGTTGCGAATTCGCACACGTTCGAGCATGCACGAACGCGTGCGTCAGCGTGCCGATTGCGGCGGCAAGCGCGTTTCCTGCGCAACGAGTTCGGCGAGTGTCTCGCGGCGACGGATCAGATGCGCGACATCACCGTCGACGAGCACTTCGCATGCGCGCGGCCGTGCGTTGTAGTTCGAGCTCATCGCCATCGCATACGCGCCGGCGCTGCGCACGGCGAGAAGATCGCCTTCGGCGAGCGCGAGCATTCGATCGTGCGCGAGAAAATCGCCGCTCTCGCAGATCGGGCCGACGATGTCGTAGCGCGCGGCACCTTCCTGTCGCAGATGCACGGCGTCGACGGCGTGCCATGCGCCGTAGAGCGCGGGCCGCAGAAGGTCGTTCATCGCCGCATCGACGACGGCGAAGCGGCGCTCGCCCGCGACCTTGACGACGCGCACGCGCGTCAGCAGCACGCCCGCGTCCGCGACGAGGCGCCGGCCCGGCTCGAACAGAAGATGCTCGTTCCGGCCACGCATCAGCTCGCGCACCATCGCCGCGTAGTCGCCAATGGCGACCGGCGCTTCGTCGCGATAGCGCGTGCCGAGGCCGCCGCCGAAGTCGACGTGCGCGAGCACGATGCCGTCGGCGGCCAGCGCGTCGACGAGCGACAGCATTTTCGCGGCGGCTTCCCGACAGGGCGCGAGCTCGGTGATCTGCGAGCCGATGTGCATGTCGATGCCGCGGACGTCGATCGACGGCATCGCCGCCGCGCGCCGGTAGAGCGCGTGAGCGCAGTCGATGCCGATGCCGAACTTGCTTTCCCTGAGACCGGTCGCGATGTAGGGATGGGTGCGCGGATCGACGTCGGGATTCACGCGCAAGCTGATCGGGGCGCGCATGCTCATTCGGGTGGCGACGGCCGCGAGGTGATCGAGCTCGGCCGGCGATTCGACGTTGAAGCACAGGATGCCGGCGCGCAGCGCCGCTTCCATTTCCGCGTCGCTCTTCCCGACGCCGGAGAACACGACCTTGTGCGGGTCGCCGCCTGCCGCCTCCACGCGCGCGAGCTCGCCGCCGGACACGATGTCGAAGCCGCTGCCGAGGTCGGCAAAGAGCTCGAGGATCGCGAGCGACGGATTCGCCTTCATCGCGTAGCACACGAGATGCGAAAGCCCGGCGAACGCGTCGTCGAACGTGCGGAACGCCCTCGTCAGCGCCGCACGTGAATAGACGTAGCAAGGGGTGCCGAAGCGCGCGGCGATCGCCGCGAGGGGTACGTTCTCGACGCAGAGCTCGCCGGCGACGAAATGGAATGCTTCGTCGTTCACGCGCGGTCGCGCGGCGGATTCAGGCACTAGCTGCGCTCACTTCGGGCCGGTCGTGGGCGGCGGTAGCGCGGGTGACGTCGTCGGGGGCGGGGTCGGCGGATTGGCGTTCGGCGTCGTCGACTTGCTCGAAGGCGCGCTCTTCGGCGGTGGCCGCAACGGCCCCT
>Ga0157370_10007424_pt1 | contig 11931 bp, 12 predicted proteins | sample C35metaG_FD_113463 | JGI IMG/M metagenome (GOLD analysis project Ga0157370, IMG submission 113463) | Corn rhizosphere microbial communities from Kellogg Biological Station, Michigan, USA - C3-5 metaG | ecosystem: Host-associated > Plants > Roots > Rhizosphere > Soil | place: USA: Michigan... | reverse complement strand
GCCGTAAGGAATTTTCCGGTCCTCATATATTTCATGCTCGCTGATACTTCGTTATCGGACGTGTAGTTTGCCTGGTTTAGTCCAGGTGCGTGCTGATGGGCGTTATATTGGGCAACTTGGGGCATAATGGCACGATTGATGGATGCTGTATCCTTGGATAAGGTTTTATTCGAACGCCATACGCGTCATCAATAAAGGAGGCGCGTAAAAATCGGGTCGTGGTTTTTGCATCCTTCCTGTTTATTGACCGTTATAAGGAGACAAAAATGGATCGGGTAACTGGTGCCATCATGGGCGCCTTGATTGGTGATGCGCTTGGGTTGGGGTGTCATTGGTACTATGATCTCGCCGAATTACGCAAGGACTATGGCCCATGGATCGACAATTACACCACCCCCAGGCCGGATCGTTATCACGGCGGATTGAAAGCCGGTCAGCTCTCGCAGACTGGGTTGATCTTCGTGATGCTACTCCGGTCGGTAGCGGAGAACGGGGAATACAGGGAAGAGGATTTTACTCGCAGGCTGGATGAAGAATTGTTTCCCTTGTTGAACGGGACACCGGTATACGGACCGGGAGGATATACCAGTCAATCGATACGCGAGGCATACCGCAGGCGCGTGGAGCAGAAAAAAACATGGCGCGAAACAGGGGGGCATGCCGACACCTCGGAAGCGGCGGAGCGCTGTATCGTTCTCGCCGCCCGTTATGCGAACCAGCCACGAAGGGTTGCCGAGACAGTTTCGGCCAATTGTCTCCTTACGCAAGGCGATGAAGCTATCATCGCTATGACGACCGCATACAATGTGGTTCTATCCCGGCTGATTGCCGGAGATAAGTTGACGCCGGCAATTTCGGACTCGCTCATGCAATTTGTACACAGCGGGGAGCTGCCATTCCATGCGGTGACAAAAAGCAATCTTGCTCCACCACGTCCCGGTGATCCCGATCCGCCCCGGGCAGGGCGCTTCTCCTCTCCGGATGCGCTGTTAACGCCACACTATGTCGCGCTTGCCGCGGCTGATCCGGATGTCCGGATTGAACCTGCCTGGAAAGTATCGATGGTCTATGGCATGCCGTGTGCTATCTACCATCAACTTCCGGCTGCGTATTATCTTGCCGCGCGTTTTACGAATGATTTCGAATCCGCCGTACTCCATGCTATAAACGGTGGGGGACAAAACATGTCTCGCGCGATGCTGACTGGTGCGCTGGTGGGGGCGCAGGTAGGGATTGAGGGCATTCCCACACGTTTTCTCGATGGCCTCGAGAATGGGGAGGAACTGCTGGCGCTGGCGAAAAGAATCGGCACGCAGAGCTAGCGTGCTGTTCCGGTGCTATGGCAGTAGACGCAGGCGTCGACTCCGTGCACAATTGCACAATTGACCGATTGTGACCACATCGCCATGACGTTGTACTGATTTAAGTTAAGCGAGGTACTTGGTTATTGTTGGTTAAAACTATTTTAACTTTTTTTATGGCGGGCCTCCCCGCATTGCATAGTAGTGAACCTGGTCAGGTCCGGAAGGAAGCAGCCACAGCTATTTTCTGCAAGTGCCGGGGGTCGGGCTCGCCACCCTATTTATTTGGATAGGTAATCAGGGCTGAGTCGGCGTAAGTATAAATATTGCCGGCTCGGCACCGTTCTTCGATTTTCCGCAGAACGGGTTCACGGATTTCTCTGTCTACAAAATTCTTCCTATCGCCTCTTCAATATCGTGATGCAGACTCAAGCTCTTGCCCGAAAATGGCGCCCCAGAAGTTTTTCCGGGTTGACCGGGCAAGATCACGTGGTGAGGGCACTTGCCAATGCGCTCGAGCAGAACCGGTTGCACCATGCGTACCTGTTTACCGGCACGCGCGGTATCGGCAAAACGACTGTCGCGCGCATCCTGGCCAAGTCGTTTAACTGCGAGACCGGGGTTACGTCGACGCCTTGCGGCATATGTTCCGCCTGTACCGAAATTGACAGTGGGCGTTTTGTCGATCTGATCGAACTGGACGCCGCTTCCCATACCCAGGTCGACAAGATGCGTGAAATGCTGGAAAACGCGATTTACGCTCCCACTGGCGCTCGTTACAAGGTGTATATCATTGACGAAGTTCACATGCTCACCAAGCATGCCTTCAATGCCATGCTGAAAACCCTGGAAGAGCCGCCGGAGCATGTCAAGTTCATACTTGCCACAACCGATCCGCAAAAAATCCCTGCTACTGTCTTGTCTCGCTGCCTGCAATTCAATCTGAAGCAGATTCCGGCATCGCTGATTGCCGCACACCTCAAGCATGTGCTTGAGCAGGAGCGGATAAGCTGCGACGCTACGTCTTTGCAATTGCTGGCCCGGTCGGCGCAGGGCAGCATGCGCGATGCTTTGAGCATCCTGGATCAGGCAATTGCCTTCGGTGAGGGGAAGATCGAAGAAGCCGGAGTGCGTGATATGCTCGGCGCTATCGATCAAGGTTATCTCTACGATCTGCTTGACGCCCTGGCGCAAAAGGACGGGGTTGGTATGCTGGCGGTAGCCGATGCGATGGAAATCCGCAGTTTGTCCTTCGACGCGGCCTTGCAGGACTTGGCAACGTTATTGCATCGTCTTGCCTTGGCCCAAATCGTTCCGTCTGCCATTAGCGAGGATACTCCAGAGCGCGACCGGATTTTCACGCTGGCAAAAACGTTTGTACCGGATGATATTCAGTTGTTTTATCAGATTGTCATACATGGCCGCAGCGACTTGAGCCAGGCACCGGATGAATATGCTGGTTTTACCATGACGCTGATGCGGATGCTTGCTTTTATGCCGGACGAGGTACCACAGGCTACAGGAAGCAAGCCAAAGCACGCTTCGCCGTCCAACCCGGAAGTAGGAGCGCCAGAGGTAAAATCTGCTTCGCCGTCAAATCCGGAGGCGATGGCAACGGTAAATTCGGACTCTGCCTTAGATTTATTCAATGGCGGCTGGACAGCAGTAATGCCCCGGCTAAAACTGGATGGCCTGCCGAAAATGCTGGCCCAGCGTTGCGACATGAAGAATATAGCTGCGAATGAGATCGAGTTTTGCATACTGGAACAGCATAAACACCTGCTTGAGAAAAGGTATCAGGAGAAAATGAAGGATGCTCTGAGCGAATATCTTGGCAAGCCAATCCGGTTAAAATTCTCTGTCGGAATCGTCACGGGCATCACTCCTGAGGAACTGGAGAATCGTGCAAAACAGGAGAAGCAATCACAAGCGATCGCAGCGATCGAAACGGACCCGTTTGTGAAAGAACTGGTGGAGAATTTCGATGCGAAACTGATCGTTTCTTCGATCAAACCCATTCAATAGCGGAGGCAAAAAATGATGAAAGGCGGCTTGGGAAACTTCATGAAGCAGGCTCAGCAAATGCAGGAGAACATGAAGAATATGCAGGAAAAATTGGCCTCGATCGAAGTGGAAGGCCAATCCGGCGCGGGTATGGTCAAGGTAGTGATGACCTGCCGTCATGACGTTAAGCGCGTTACCATCGATGATAGTCTGATTGGCGATGATAAGGACATGCTTGAGGATCTGGTCGCCGCAGCGGTGAATGACGCAGTGCGCAGGGTGGAATCCACCACACAGGAAAAGATGGCGGGCCTGACTTCGGGAATGGCTCTGCCGCCAGGCATGAAATTACCATTTTAATTGTGGAAGATTTACTTGAGCCATAATGGTCCGGCCGAAGCACTTGCTGTGCTTCGTGAAAGTTGTCCTTACTTGCGTGTTGCAGGGTTTTTTCTTCCCTTTCATTTACAATGAAAACAGCGGCCAGTCTCGAAGACCTGATCGAGTCGTTACGCTGTTTGCCAGGGGTCGGTCCCAGGTCGGCGCAACGTATGGCTTATCATCTGTTGCAGCGTGATCATGCCGGGGCGCAGCGGCTCGCCAATTCGCTCGCTTATGCGTTGCAACATATCAGGCATTGCGAGAAGTGCAATAATTTTACCGAGGAAATAGTATGCGAGTTGTGCCGTTCTCAACGGCGCGACGCGGCACTGCTGTGCGTGGTGGAAATGCCTGCCGATCTGCTGATGATGGAACAGGCACACTGCTATAAAGGCATGTATTTTGTGCTGATGGGCAGACTCTCGCCATTGGATGGCGTCGGCCCCAGGGAAATTCATCTTGATCGATTGCTGAAGCGCACCCAGGACGGCTTGGTGCGGGAAGTCGTGCTCGCCACCAATTTCACCGTTGAAGGCGAGGCGACTGCTCATTATATCGGTGAACTGCTGCATGAGAAGGGAATCAAAATTACCCGCATCGCACGTGGATTGCCGGTAGGTGGGGAGTTGGAGCACGTGGACAGCGGCACGTTGGCGCAGGCAGTGCTCGAGCGTAGAGAAATTTGACTCGGGCGTGTGTATGCACTATTTGTTTTTAACAACCCTGAAAAAACTTTAAAGGTGAACTACAGATGAGACCTAGGCCATTCAGGCCGACCGGACCCACAAAACCGATAAGGAAAAAGGCACCTGCATCAAATGCCATTGGTGCAGGCCTTGTTTCTGCGCCGGTCCCCTCATCGGCGGACACGCACAAACTTCAGAAGTTGCTGGCCCAGGCGGGGCTGGGGTCGCGGCGTGAGATGGAGGAACTGATCGCCGCCGGTGGCGCGACGATAAATGGAAAGGTCGCGGCCATCGGTGCCCGGGCAGGGCCGCATGACGTCGTGCGGGTGGGGAAGCGCACGATTCACTTCAAATCCGAAACCCGCTTGCCCAGAGTTGTGCTTTACCATAAGCCGGAGGGAGAAATTGTCAGTCAGGATGATCCCGAGGGCCGTCCATCGGTATTCGACAACCTGCCGCAATTGCGATCCTCCAAATGGATATCCATCGGCAGGCTTGATTATAATACCAGCGGTTTGCTGATTTTTACCACCGACGGAGAATTGGCGAACCGGTTAATGCATCCCCGTTTCGAAGTCGAGCGCGAATATACGGTACGGATCATGGGGCGGCTTACCCCGGAAGTGGCTGCGCAGTTGACCACCGGCATCGAATTGGATGATGGGCTGGCAAAATTTGATCACTTGTCGGATCAAGGCGGGGAGGGTTCCAATCGCTGGTATCGGGTGATATTGAAGGAAGGCAGGAATCGCGAAGTGCGCCGGATGTTTGAAGCAGCGGGAATGATGGTGAGCCGCTTAATGCGGGTACGCTTTGGCCCCATAAATTTACCGCCGCGTCTGAAGCGTGGAAAATGGATGGAGCTGGATGAGGCGGAAATAAAGCGTCTGCTGGAACTGGTTGCTGCCTATTGATTCAGCAAGCGTAACTATCGAGGAAGCTGCTCGCGTTTCAACAAAAAAACGAACTCGTCCCCAGCGCTGGTTTCGAGCCAGGTAAAAGGTGTCTGAGGAAAGGCTCGTTCCAAGGTTTCACGATTATGGCCGATTTCGACGATCAGTAATCCCTGATCGGTTAAATGGCTTGCTGCGCCGCGAAGTATCGTGCGAGTTGCCTCCAGTCCGTCTGCCCCGCTCGCCAAGGCGTTGCGCGGCTCATGGTGATACTCTTCGGGGAGCGCTGCCATTGATGCTGCGCTGACATAGGGTGGATTGCTGATAATGAGATCGTAGCGTCGTCCTGGCAATTCAGCAAACAGGTCAGATTGGACAAGATTGATTCTATGCTCCAGATTGTAGCTGCTTACATTCTTTCGGGCGACCTGTAGCGCTTCCTGCGAAATATCCGTGGCATCGATCATGGCGTTTCCGAACGCGTAGGCAAGCAGCACTGCGAGGCATGCCGAACCAGTACACAGATCAAGTGCGGAATGGATGCCATCAGGCTCTTCGACCCATGGCGCGAGTCGCTCGTGTAGCAATTCGGCGATGAATGAGCGCGGTACGATCACGCGCTCGTCCACATAAAAATTGAAATCCCCCAACCAGGCTTCTTTAGTGAGATACGCGGCGGGAATTCTCTCTAGCGCGCGGCGTTCAATAATGTGCAGTACCTGCCCCAGTTCAGCTGCGGTGAGGCGCGCATCGAGAAACGGTTCGAGCTGGTCGAGCGGCAGATGCAGGATGTGCAGGATGAGATAAACTGCTTCGTCGTACGCCGAGGTTAAGCCATGACCAAAAAAAAGACCGGCTTCGTTAAAACGGCTCACCGCGAAGCGCAGCAGATCGCGAAGTGTGCTGAATTGGATTTTGGCTTCGCTGTACATGAATGCTTGTCCCTATTTCAGCCCTGTAAGTCATACCTCTTGTGTTATTTACGGCGGGCGCACTTCGCTCTGTCCACCCTGCCGGACGATCAGATTATTCTACTTCATGGATTTGGCTTGCCGGAACCATAAACAATACGCCCGGATTATCCGCACCTTATATTCGCGTGCCCGATGACTATTTCAGCAACAACTTTTCCAGCGTGAGCCGATAAATTTCCGGCAGTTGCTCCAGGTCCTTTATTTCCACATATTCGTTGATTTTGTGGATGGTAGTGTTGCGTGGCCCCATCTCCACCACTTGCGGGCAGATGTCGGCAATAAAACGTCCATCGGAAGTTCCTCCGGAAGTGGAAAGCTGCGGTTCGATTCCCGTCACAGTTTTGATTGCGCCGCTTATTGCTTGCACCAGGCTGCCCCCGGCGGTGAGATAGGGCTTGCCGGAGAGTTCCCAGCGCAAGTCGTAATCGATGCTTTGCCGGTCGAGAATCCCGTGCACTCGTGCCTGGAGCGATTCGACCGTACTGGCAGTGGAAAAACGAAAGTTGAACAGCATGGTGACTTCACCGGGGATTACATTGGTAGCTCCGGTGCCACCACTGATATTGGAGATCTGCCACGTGGTGGGCGGGAAATATTCGTCACCGTTATCCCACTTGGTTTGTGCCAGCTCGGCGATAGCGGGGGCGGCGAGATGTATGGGATTTTTTGCCAGATGAGGATAAGCGATATGGCCTTGTATGCCTTTCACGGTCAAAGTTCCGGACAGGGAGCCGCGCCTGCCGTTCTTGATCGTATCACCCAGCGTATCCACACAGGTGGGCTCACCGACGATACAGTAATCAATCGGCTCGTTACGTGCCTTGAGGGCTTCCACCACCCTGACGGTGCCGTCCACGGCAACACCTTCTTCATCCGACGTGATGAGCAGGGCAATCGAGCCGCCATGATCGGGGTGTTCTGCGACGAAAGCTTCGATTGCGGTGATGAATGCCGCAACTGATCCTTTCATGTCGGCTGCCCCCCGGCCATAGAGCCTGTCATCCCGAATTTCGGGCTTGAAGGGGTCGCTGTCCCATTTTTCCAGCGGGCCGGTCGGCACGACATCGGTGTGACCGGCAAAACACAACAGCGGTGCGCTTGTCCCGCGCCGTGCCCATAAATTGTCCACTTCGCCGCAGCGGATTCTTTCAATGTTGAAGCCAATTTTTTCGAGTCGATTGATCAGGATCTCCTGGCAGCCATTATCGAATGGTGTAAGCGAGCGACAGGCAATCAGCGATTGTGCAAGAGCCAGCGTGTCATTGTTCATGGGGGGTATCTTCCCGAAAATAAAAGGGCGTTCAAATCCCGCGCAAAAGCTCGTTGATTCCTGTTTTTGCGCGAGTTTTAGCATCCACCTGCTTAACAATTATCGCGCAGTAAAGGCTGTATTTCCCATCTACGGAAGGCAGATTACCTGAAACTACGACCGATCCCGGCGGAATACGGCCATAGCTTGTTTCACCCGTTTCACGATTATAAATCTTGGTGCTTTGGCCTATGTATACACCCATCGAGATTACTGAATTTTCTCCGACAATCACGCCTTCGACGATTTCGGAACGTGCACCGATAAAGCAGTTGTCTTCAATGATGGTGGGATTGGCTTGCACCGGCTCGAGCACACCGCCTATGCCCACCCCGCCGGACAGGTGCACGTTTTTTCCGATTTGGGCGCAGGAACCGACCGTGGCCCAGGTATCAACCATGGTGCCTTCATCCACATAAGCGCCAATGTTGACATAAGAGGGCATCAGTACCACGTTGCCGGCGATGAACGAGCCTTTGCGCACGGCTGCGGGCGGCACAACGCGAAAGCCACCGTTGCGGAAATCCTTGGAGCTGTAATCCGCAAATTTGGAGGGCACTTTATCGAAATAATTGGAAAAACCCCCCTTGATGAAGCTGTTGTCTTCGATCCGAAAGGAAAGCAATACTGCTTTCTTGATCCATTGATGCGTATTCCACCGGCCGTCTATTTTTTCCGCTACCCGCAGCTTGCCGCTGTCGAGCATATCGAGCACCTGCGCAACGGATTCCTTGAGTTTGGCCTCGACATTGCGCGGAGTAATATCGGCTCGGCGTTCGAACGCGTCTTCTATGGTACTTTGGAGCTGATCCATGGTTTTTCCTTGATTTTTCTTTATTTCAGCGGGATGTTCCTGTGAGTTCAGGTCTGTCGGCGTGCTGTAAACCGGATATCAGCATTTTTAGACGTCCGGCTGCTTCAACACATTCTGTCAGCGGTGCGACCAAGGCGACACGAATGAAGTTTTCCCCGGGGTTGACCCCATGAGCATAGCGTGCCAGATAACTGCCGGGTAAAACCGTTACATTATAATCGCGATAAAGCTGCCGGGTGAACTCGATATCGTTGATCGGTGTTTTTATCCATAGATAAAAGGCCGCCTCCGGCATGGAGACCTGCAGAGTGCCCGCGAGCAGCCCCGTGACCGCGGCGAACTTCTCCCGGTACAAGAGGCGGTTTTCAATAACGTGAAGTTCGTCATCCCACGCCGCCTCGCTAGCCGATTGTACCGCCGGGTTCATTGCGCTGCCATGATAGGTGCGATAGAGCAGGAACTTCTCCAGTATCGCTGCGTCACCCGCGGCAAATCCGGAACGCATACCCGGCACATTGGATCTTTTCGACAAGCTGCCGAACACGATCAGCCGGGGATAGCCTTCGCGGCCGAGACGATGGGCAGCTTCCAGTGCACCCAAAGGAGGCGTGGCTTCGTCGAAATAAATCTCCGAATAGCATTCGTCCGCTGCGACGATGAATCCGTACCGGTCAGAAAATTCAAACAACTTCCGCCATTCATCCATCGACATTACGCTGCCGGTAGGATTGCCGGGCGAGCAGACATACATCAGTTGCGTACGCGACCAGATATCATTCGGTACCTGCGCATAATCGAGGATAAAGTTATTTTCTGGCAGCGCGTTCAAAAAATAGGGCGTGGCGCCCGCCAGCAGCGCTGCACCTTCGTATATCTGGTAAAACGGGTTAGGACATACCACCGCTGCTTGTGAAAGAGATGAATCAATCGCTGCCTGGGCGAGGGAGAACAATGCTTCGCGGCTGCCGTTCACGGGGATAATTTGCGCGTCCGGATCTATGGCAGGCAAGCGATAACGCCGTACGAGCCACGCGGCCATGCTGGCACGCAGGGATCGGGCGCCGAGCGTTGTGGGATAATGCGCCATTCCCGCGAGATTATCTGTCAGGGCATTGCAAATGAAATCGGGCGTTGCATGCTTGGGTTCGCCGATATGCAGATTGATGGGCGCGAACGCTTTATTCGGCGTGAGCTCCTTGAACAACTTGTTGAGCTTCTGGAAGGGATAAGGCTGCAGACGGTCGAGATTGGAATTCAATTTATTTGTGGTGTGGGACAGGCTGCTGGCGGGACTGGTATTTTCCCAGATCGAAGCTGAATTATAAATGGCGAACGTTTTGTTAACCATACAAAATAAACATAACAGGAAAAATGTTTTTCCGGTTGCTGCCTTGCTTGGCGGCGCAGCCATCTGGGGGTTGCTGTGGTATCCCTACCGATTGCTGGAGCAAGCGGAGATAAGCGGATCAATCGCAACCACGATTACTTATTTTATTGCCTTGCTGCTGGGGTTGGCGGTGTTCCGCAATTATCTGCGAGAACCGGGAATATGGGGCAATAAGGTGCATTTATTGCTCTGTATCGGATTGTGTGCCGGTTGGACCAATCTCGCCTATGTGCTTGGCGTGATTCATGGCGAAGTCATGCGCGTGCTGCTCCTGTTTTATCTCGCGCCGCTGTGGACAATACTGTTTTCACGCGTGCTGTTGAACGAAAAATTGAGCCTGCATGGCTATCTGGTCATAGTCCTTTCGTTAGCCGGTGCGGCGACCATGCTGTGGCAGTCTGAAAGCGGTTTTTCGCTGCCTTCGTCTCGCGGCGACTGGATGGGATTGTCGGCCGGCTTCATGTTCGCGCTGTCCAACGTACTGAGCCGCAAGGATCAATATCATAATATTCAATTGAAATCCGTGGCGGTATGGATGGGCGTAACACTACTTGGGCTTATTTACAGCCTGCTCCTGCATGATCTACCCGACCTGAGCGATTTTTCCGCGGATTCTTACATGCTTCTGCTGGGATTGGGAATAGTGGTATTTGGTTTGAGCATAATGATGCAATATGGCCTCACCCTCGTTCCGGCGAATCGAGCTATCGTGCTTATGTTGTTTGAACTAGTGGTCGCGGCGGTTGCAGCGTATTTTCTGACTGATGAGGCTCTGGCAGTCAGGGAATGGATCGGCGGTGCGATGATTGTTTCCGCCAGCCTGTTTTCCGCAAAAATGAATCGGGAGTAACATGGCTTATTCCGGCACTATCGACATTGTCGAAATTGCCTTTCATTGCCGGAGGCGGCCTATCGGATGCCGTGGATTCCATGGTTCGAATGAGGGAAGATGAATGAGCCATCATATAGTTTTTCTGGAGCGGGATTCGATCAAGGCGAGAGTGCGCCGGCCGAGCTTTGAACATACTTACGAAGAATACGCGCACACGTCCCCTGATCAGATCGTGCCGCGTCTGCGGTGTGCGACCCTGGCGATCATCAACAAGGTGCAACTTGGCGACGAAACCCTCGCGCAATTGCCCAGGCTGAGAATGGTGGCAATTACTGCAACGGGGTATGACGGCATTGATATTTCGGCTTGCCGGAAGCGCGGCATCGCTGTGGCGAATATTCGCAATTATGCGATTCATACCGTACCGGAACATGTGTTCTCGCTGGTGCTTGCGCTACGCCGGAATTTGCTGGCGTATCGGCAAGAGATCAAGCAAGGAGCCTGGCAGAAGTCGGAGCAATTTTGCCTTTTCACGCACGCTATTACTGAATTGTATGGGTCAACCATGGGCATCGTTGGCGAGGGTGCCATCGGTCAGGGAACCGCCGCTATTGCCCGCGGTTTCGGCATGCGCGTATTATTTTCCTACCATTTCTCGCCTAGAAAAAAAGATGTGATGCTCACACCATTCGATCAGGTGCTCGCCGAGTCGGATGTTCTTTCCCTGCACTGCCCGCTGACACCGGCAACGCGGAATCTGATCGGCATTGACGAACTGCGAAAAATGAAGCGCAGCGCGTTGCTGATCAATACTGCGCGTGGCGGACTGGTTGATGAGGCGGCGCTGGTTGAGGCGCTGGACGAAGGTCTTATCGCCGGGGCGGGCTTTGATGTGCTCACTGCCGAGCCGCCAAGGAGCGGTAATCCGTTACTCGATTTGCGCTGCCCCAATTTTATCCTGACCCCCCATGTGGCCTGGGCTTCAGATGAAGCGATGCAATCTCTTGCCAGTCAGTTAATCGATAATATCGAGGCCTGGGTTGCCGGAAAGCCCCAGAATCTGATTACATAAGTGGTGAAGGACTGCTCCAACACTCATGAAGGTCCGGCCAAATGTGCAAAGATTTGTTGTTCCATGCCACCATGATAACCCATAGCTTGGGTGTGCAGTTGACAAGCCAGGAGCCCTCCGATAGTCTCTTATAGTTTAGTTGGGCCTGACGCTAGGCTGGCTTGGAATTCAAGTTGTCTGGAAATTGTCAGGAATTCCCCGATTAACTTGATTGTCAATTACGTTATATAGGAGGGAAGCATTATGGAACTTAAAGGGTCACAGACTGAAGGAAATCT
>Ga0157370_10007423_pt1 | contig 11932 bp, 10 predicted proteins | sample C35metaG_FD_113463 | JGI IMG/M metagenome (GOLD analysis project Ga0157370, IMG submission 113463) | Corn rhizosphere microbial communities from Kellogg Biological Station, Michigan, USA - C3-5 metaG | ecosystem: Host-associated > Plants > Roots > Rhizosphere > Soil | place: USA: Michigan... | reverse complement strand
GAGGTCAATTCCAATGATTTTCGCCATGTTGTTCTACTCCTTCGAGGGGTAGCAACCCGCAGAGGCGCGGGTTATCCATCGAACTGTCGTGCTAGGGCAAAAGGTGTGCCAAGGCGATGGGGACGCTCTAACACGTTAGTTGTTGAGAATGCAGAGGTTAGAGACGGGCATTTCGGGCGTGCGAAGAGCAACGCAATGCCAAATCGACAGTCGCGCTTTGGATGCTGCCAGTATGGCAAGCGTTCCTCCTTTGAGGAGCGCTAATGAGTTGCAGTGCAAAGATGACGCGATTTGAGATCGCAGCACAGTATAATTTTGCCGCAAGTCGATGAGGTCGGTGAACCAAAAGGGACTGGTTTTATGAGCTGGCGAACCGGAAGCAAACTTTTCCTGGAAATCTGGCCGGCAATTAAGGCCAACATAACGGATCAAGAGGAGCGCATCGAATTCACGGCCGCCCTCATACACGTATTCGTGCAAGAAGACATGGATACCTGGGAGATAGAAGACGTGGACCCCGACATCCGCAAAGCGATTGTTCAGGCGGGCTGTGAAATCTGTGAGCCGGATCGATACAAGGACGAATGACGATTTATTCTCGAACGCCCTGTGCGATTGCCCCACCTACACAGGCCGTTCTAATGAATGATCGCCATATCAACAAAAATTGCGGCGATACAGCCCGCGATTGAAATCCAGGTGTGCAGGAACACCGACGATCCTGAAACTCGATCAAAAATCGGCCAGCAGAAAAGCAGCGCAATTGCAAGACACGTGTTGGCTACGGGAATTATCGCGAGCATCCACAGAAGCGATCCCATGCCCCTGGGGGCGACCCAGACAAGCCACGCGTTGAAGGCGATGATGATTGCGGGCGTCAGAGCTGGCGCAATCCAAGTGGAAAGGTGCGAAGACGGACGCTTGCGTTGCTTCTCAATCGGCCGTCGGTAGTGAAGGATGCGCCGCGGCATCGCTCAATTGTATGTTGCTCGTTCGGGAGACCGCTATGGGCGCACCAGTCTGAATTGGATGACTTTTTCAGTTCCACTGTCGCCGCCGCTGCGGCGTCATGTCTCCTTTAGCCGCCCCTTTGTGGGGCGCGTCAGGATTGCGTACCAATCAATCGAGCTTTGAAGGAAATGGGGCGCTTCTTGAAGGTTCTAAATCGCTGTTGCTCTCCGCGCCGCTGGACGCGCGCCACAAAGGGGGGCTAAATTGATTAGGACGCTTCGCGACGGTGATAACATCTGACGCATCAAAATCCTGCTCTCGCTTGCTCATTGCTCGTTTGCCACGTTCCTCCCCCGCTCTTACCATTTCCCTTGTGAGTGAACGAACCAAACCCCAGAGCAATTCGAGTCGTCGTAGCGCACAGTCGGAGGCGCTGTTTTCGCGCGCGAGGCAGGTGATGCCGGGCGGCGTCAGCTCGCCGGTGCGGGCGTTCAAGGCGGTGGGCGGCACGCCGGTATTTATTCGCGAGGCGTCGGGGTGCCATGTCTTTGATGTGGATCGCAATCAATACATCGATTACGTCGCCAGCTACGGGCCGGCGATCGTCGGCCACGCGCATGAGCGCGTGGTGGCCGCCCTTTCGTCGGCGGTAGGTCGAGGCTCCAGCTATGGCGCGCCGACCGAAGGCGAAGTGCAGCTTGCCGAGAAAATCACGACGGCGCTGCCGAGCGTCGAAATGGTCCGCTTCGTCAACAGCGGCACCGAAGCCACGATGAGTGCCATCCGCCTGGCACGGGCGGCAACTTCGCGCGACCTGATCGTCAAATGCATCGGCTGCTACCACGGCCACGTCGATGGCCTGCTCGTGCAGGCCGGCAGCGGCGCGCTGACGCTCGGCACGCCCAGCAGTCCCGGGGTTCCCAAGACCGTGACGTCTAATACCGTGCTAGCGCCCTACAACGATCTCGCGGCAGCGGAAGCGCTTTTCAACCAGTACCCGGACAAAATAGCTTGCTTTATGGTTGAGCCGGTGGCGGGAAACATGGGCGTGGTGCCGCCGGCCGATGGATATCTGCAAGGCCTGCGGGCGCTGTGCGATCGTCACGGCGCTCTGCTGCTCTTCGATGAAGTGATGACTGGCTTCCGCGTCGCCTGGGGCGGCGCGCAGACGCGCTACAACATCAACCCGGACTTAACCTGTCTCGGAAAAGTGATCGGCGGTGGCCTGCCCTGCGCCGCCTATGGTGGGCGCCGCGACTTGATGGAGCAGGTGAGCCCCGCCGGACCCGTCTATCAGGCCGGCACGCTCAGCGGAAATCCCCTGGCGATGGCCGCGGGATTGACGACGCTGGAAATTCTTTTCGAAGCCGGTTCGTATCAAGCGCTGGAGCGACGATCAGGAATGCTGGCCGAGGGATTGATCGACGCCGCCGAGTCGGCGGGCGTTCCGCTGGCGCTCAATCGCGTTGGTTCGATGCTCACGCCCTTCTTCGTGCGGGAAAAGGGACAGGCCGTCACCAATTTTGTGGAAGCGACGTCCGGCGATACCGCCGCGTATGCGACATTCTTCCACGCCATGCTCGACCATGGCGTCTATCTCGCCCCGTCGCAATATGAGGCGATGTTCGTCGGACTTGCGCATACCGATGACATCATCGAGCGCACGATCAAAGCCGCCGAAAAAGCGCTTGCTGTGGTGAAGGAAAAGCATCGATAGAATCGCGCGCGACCTGGTCGCATTCACTTTAGCCGCTCCGCCTGCGGAGCCTGTCCAGTGCGTATTGAGCGCCGAGCAATTCTCATAAACGGTTAGCGCTGCTCGTCATTTTTTCCACCGCTCATGCGCTCCATCCCACTCGACGCGCTCCACAGGTGGAGCGGCTAAAGTGCGACACTGCGATAAGGCGCCGAGATGATGGGGAAGTGGGTTTTGAGAAGCAGGTCTTTTGCACCGCGCTTCCAATTCGATCGAACGGTAGAATCTGGTGAGAATGTCCGACCCCCCAAAGATCGACTACTTCGATCCCCACGTGGCGGTAAAACCCAAGCCAACGCCATTCCAGCGGTTCGTCGGGTGCTTCGGGTTTTTAATCTATGGCTTGCTCGCTCTTATCTTTGACGGAGCACTCATCGCCAATTTTTTCATGCGCGGCGGAGCGCCGAACTGGGTGCTCGCGATCTTCGCCCTGATCGGCGGCTTCTGTACATGGCGCGCAATTGCCGCGTTGATCCAGTTCATGCGATGAGATTTCGCCGATCGACAGCTCTGGCGAGCAAGTCAGTCGTTAAAAATCACCCACTTTGGCAGGCACGTCTCAACCATCAGCGCCGTGCGAGTCACTGGCGATTGAAGTAATCCTTGAATTCCTGAAGCACTTCTGAAAAGATAAGCTCGGTGCCGAAGTGTTAGCGCTTCGGCAGTTGTTTTTCTAAATTCGGGGGGATCCCCAACGTGATCAAGAACAAGCGCCTTTTGCTGCCGGCTGCGCTGGCCGTCGCGTCGTGTCTATCGTCGGTCGCGTTGGCTCAGACTACCGCGACCTGGCTCTCGCCGACGTCGGGGAACTGGACCGATCCGACGATGTGGTCCACGAATCCCTATTACCCGACGAGCGGAAATCCCACCGGCACGACTTACGATGCGTTGATCGACGCAACGGGAATGGGGACGTCGTATACGATTCAAGCCACCGCTCCGATTACGCTACACAGTTTAACGATTGATTCGCCTCTAGCGACGGTCGATTTCCAGCAACTGCTCACTGCAGGCACGATCAATCTTGATGCGGGGACTCTTGCGCTGAGCGCTACATCAGGAGCGACGATCTCAAAGATGACCAGTTCCGGATCGTTTTCGATCACTGCCGGCAGCTCGACGATTTCGAACTTCTCCAATTCAGGCACCTTCTCGGTTTCCGGCGCGACGGTCACTCTCAGTAACTTCACGAGCTCTACGCCTGTTTCGTTTGTCAACTCCAACGTCAGCCTCGACGGTACGCTCGATCCTTCCCTGATCCAGAAAACCGGCGGGACGCTGTCTATCACCGGCACGCTTCACAACCTGGGCACGATCAATCTCGATACCCTTGGAGGCCTTTACCTCTCCGGGACAATCGATGGAGGAACAATCACAGGATCCAATTCAACTCTTTTGAGCCTGGGAACGGGAATGGGCCTGTCTAATGTCAACTTCGACCTGCCTTCGCTAAGTCCCAATAACGCGACGTTCTCCGGGAATGTGACCTTTAGCAACACCGCCATTTCGATGACTGGCACGAGCCTCAGTGTGGCCGCGGGCACCACACTCGGCGGAACGGCGCAACTATCCCTCGGCAATGCAGCGGTGTCCTTCGGCCAAAATTCGGTCATTGGGAACGGTGTCACCGTTATTGCCGGCACAACCTCGACGATGAGCGGGAATCTTAATAACGGGGGGACGATTCTGATTCCGACAGGTTCGAGCCTTCAGCTGAACCTCGACAGCTACAGTAACACTGGGTCAGTCCAACTGAGCGGCGGGACTCTCATTCTCGGCAACTCGTCGGCAAAGGTAGGAGTCCTGCCTGCGAACATTCAGCAGAACTTCACACGCAATGGCGGCCAGATATTGCTTGGGGGATCATACAATTTCACCGGACAGACGGTGGATCTTACCAGCACCCCACTTGGGCCGGTTGATCTGAGCCCGATTTCGATCACGGGCGGTACCCTTGTGGCGCCTGGCAGGACGTTGAACTTCTATGAAGCGCCGGGAGGCTCAACTACCGAACTGGCTGGCGTGACGCTCGCCTCTAACGTCAAGATGCAGGGAAGCGCCCTCGGGTGGCTGGACCTGGGCGCAAACGGATTGACATTGAAAAACGCGACGCTTGATCTGGACAAGACGACGCTCTACCTCTACCAGAACACACTCGGCGGAACTGGCGCAGTGGTTTTTGACCCCGCGCCCACAGCTGCTCCCGTTAGTACCCTGAGCCATGCCATCATCGGCCCCGGCATTACCGTGGTTGCCGGCGCAGGTAACGGACAAATTGGGGACGCTTGGAGCCTTCCAAATTTAACGACCAACAACGGAACCATCTCCTCCGGCGCTAACGGGAACTGGGTTGCCATTACCGGAACCGGCTTTGTGAACAATGGGGGCGTCGAAGCGGTTAACGGTGGCTCGATTTCGCTGCAATTCCCGTTCACGAATAATGGATCGATCAGCGCAGACAACGGCACGCTCGCCTTCTATGGCACCATCGACTGGAACGCGATAACGGGCATGTCGTTCAACAACGCCAATTTGATGATTTCCGGTTCGCTCGACAACACCGGAAAAACGTTGGCGGTGAAGGAAAATGGAAGAAGTTTGCAGGTCGCCATTTCTGGCAATATCACCGGCGGCACGATCGCGGCGCCCAACGGCGGCGTGTTGACTTTTCTTTTTGGGATGTTCCCGAATGATGGTCCACAGTACTCCGGACCGAATCTGTCAAATCTGACGCTCGCGGCTCCTGCTAACGTCATAACTGGGGGGCTAGCCAAGTTCTCCGGCGTCGATGTCGAAGCGCCAGTCACGGTAAATGGCGGAACTCTTTCATTGAGCGGCACCACAGTCGTCAATCAGCCGATCACCACCATAGGCGGCACCATTGTCCTTAGCTCGGTTTCAAACCTCTCGAGCATCAATGCGACCCAAAACAGCACCGTGCGTATAGGTTCCTGGTCCCAAAACCTGGGCAATCTTACTCTCACAGACTCCGTTCTCCAGATACCAGGCACGGGTAACACAGCCGCATTGATTGAGAGCATCTCAAGGACCAACAGCCCGGTCCTGTTGAATAACATGGACCTCACCGGACAGACCTTAACCCTCGATCGGGCGCCTGCCTGGTATCTTGCAGAATCGACGATCACCGCGGGAGAAATCATCGCTTCCCAAAGTACACCGCTTGCAGTGGGATTGCCGAACGGAGGAAGCGATTCGGGAACCCTCAACGGTGTTACGGTAAGGGGTCCCATCAATATTGGGTGGCAGGATCTCCTGACTGTTGAAAACTCCCTGACCCTGGATGATGGGCAAATCGTGTTGATCAGTGCCGGGGACGGCGTGACCCCTGCTCATCCGGCGGGACTCGCAACTGCCTCCTTCGGGAATTCACAATCGGTGCTGTTGTCGGGGAATGGCCAAGTTATTTTTGATAATGATCCATCCCATAGCGCCACAGCGTCAGCACTCCTGGGAGGCACGTCGGGCAAGACGCTGGTCATTGGGAGCGGAATTACCATCCAGAATGGCAACGGTAATGGAATCATCACAGACACCGTCATTTCTAATGGCACGGTTTCGGCGTCCGTGGCAAATACTTCGATCTCGATTATGCCGATTTTCCGCTATACCGGGGCATCGTTTCAAAACAACGGCATCCTGATGGCCGTCAACGGCGGCACGCTGAACGTTGTCGAAAACTCCCTGACAAACTTCTCCGCCGGTACCCTGACCAACGGCACCTACGACGTCTTCGACAACTCGACGATCAACTTCACCAACTCGTCGATATCTGCCGCGATCACCACCAACAACGCCAACGTACTTCTCTCAGGCCCCAACTCACATTTCGATGCGATCAATGCCCTCTCGGCAAACCTTGGCCACTTCAGCCTCCTCGGCGGGCGCGAGTTTACAACGGCCGGCGATCTAGCAAACACCGGGACCGTTTCGGTTGATGATCGATCGCTGCTGACGGTGACGGGCGGTCTGTCGCTCGGTGACACATCCGTGCTGGACATGACGCTCGGAGCAGGACACGGAACGTTGATCGACGTGCAAGGTTCAGCCAACCTTGATGGGCAATTGCAGATCGAACTTGCCAATGGATTTGTGCCTGCCAGCGGCGATCAGTTTGCGTTCATGACTGCCGGGACATTCGATGGGAACTTCACGTCGTTTGATCTGCCAACTCTTCCAGGCTCAGAAGCGTGGGACACCTCGCAAGCCTCGGCTGGAATTCTCAGCGTAACGCCCGAGCCATCGATGCTGACCATCGTGGGACTCCTCTCGGCATCGCTGCTTCTGCGGCGAAGGCGATCGGGAACCTTTTGACGGGCTCGGGCAGGCGGGGCGCGCGTGTAATTGCCAAAAACAGCATCTGAAACGCTTCCATGGCGTAAGTAAATGCGCGGCGGAAGGTTAGGTGCCACAAAACGTAAAATCGCTTGACAAAAGTGCGGGGCGCGCATGTAGCATTTGTCAAAAAATTGCGTTAGATGCAGGTGATTGTCCCGCTTGGATTTATCGCGCAAACAGGGGTCATTTCGGGGGTCAAAACAGCCAAAAAGCGCCCCGTTTTGTCGGCTTTGCACAACGGAAGCCGTCTGCACAACGGGATGAAAGCTGCACAACGGGAAAAGCTCTAAAGGGGTCGCGACATTACCATAAACGTCTTGCCCTCGGCCGTGTCCAGCACAGGATGCGGATGGGCATAAGTGAATTGGCCGTGCTTTTCGTAGAGGTGTCGAGCCGCTGCATTGTCTTCATATACGTCAAGAAATAGCACGGGATGACATGGGATCGGCTGCTGTCGAGCGGCGGCAACTGTGGCATAGGCAACTAGCTGATTCACAATCGCCTTGCCATATCCATTTCCTTCGTGAGCCGGATGCACGGCAAGTAGCGGGATGTATGGATGCGGTAGATGCTCTGCCAATGCCTTGTAATCGTCGCAAATGTCTATCGTTCCGAAGCCAACTATGGTCCCTTGTGTCGGCTCCTGAAAAGCAATCACTCGCCCATGGCCATACTTGATGCGCTGTGGAATGTCGTCACGGAGAAGTCTGGAAACATATGCATCAGCAAAAGGCCAAGTGCAAATGTTCCCAAACAATGGATTATTTAAACTGACCAGCAACGGCCTAAGTTGCGGAGTGCCCATCCACGTGCCTTGCTGGCGGTGAATTACGAGATGCTATTCTTGATTTCCACGGACGCCTGTGCTGCATGCAAATCCACATATTGAGTGAGGCTTAGAGAAGCCCCGAGCCTTGCGGAAGGTCCAACCGAAAGCTTCGGAGTGACCCAGCCATCCAGCAAATTGCGCAGCCTAAACAGTGCCGCCTGTAGCTTCACCTTTCCGTTCAAGGCGTAGCACTCGGATTCGGCTTGGCCGCCATACTCCAGCAAGTTGAAAGCGCGTGTATAGAGTTGCATCGCTTCGGCCTTCCAAAGCTGCTCAACAGCAGGATCGAAGACCACGCGACCCGCGAAAACATCGCGGGCCCATTTTCGCACTTTTTCAGTAAATCCGCAGCAGTTTTCAGCACAGCAGCTAAGGGTATGGTCAATATTGGCGCATTCCATCCCCTCGCCGTTTTCGCATTCGGTCAATTGCCTGTTGACGTTTGCCGCGAAATCTTGCACTTCTTTGAAATCAAAAGTTGTCATTTGTTCCCTGCCAATCCTCTAGCGGGGTAGATGCAGCAAACATTATTCCTGTCAGCTTTTATCGGTAAATATGACGTCTGGCTATATCCTCCGCAAGATATAACTCGGACGGCGAGCGGTGGTTGCACCCAGAATAACGGATTTAACCCGATAAACGCAACAGATTTCCTAGGCGCTCATTCGATTGAGGAAGGCCACCGGCATATCCATATCTTCCAACTCTTTACGCGCGGCTCTCCGCAACCTCTCGCGTATCCAGCCCGAAAGCGGCAAACCTGCCGCCTCCGCTGCCTTTCGGAATGCCTGTTTTTCCGACTCTTCACAGCGGACCTCAATATAGTCCGCCTTGATTGCCTCCGGACTCTTTTTGGGCCTTCCCATCTTCTTCATGCGACGCATGGTACGGACGAAAAGTGGACATGTCAAGAAATTTTTAGATTGACATGCCCACTTAACGTGGGTACAGTATGTCAGTCGATTGCAAAGGAAGGAACGCATGTGGAACGGAACCGACGCGGTAACAGACGGCAAGACGGCTGGCATCGAAGAGCGCAAGCAACGCGGGCTAGAGATTGCCGCACTTGCGAAGATCGAAAAGGTTGACGGTTATTGGCTCGTTCCATCCGTCACCAATCCCCGCGCCACGGTTTACAAGGTCAAGCACGGCAACAATGCAACCTGCACCTGTCCAGACCATGAAACACGCGGCTGCGCATGCAAACATATTTACGCTGTCCGTCTTGTCGTTCGTCGCCTTGGCTACCCGGCACTTGACGGGATTGTGTATCCAGACGGCGCGCCGGTCATCGAAGAAACGATAACCGTCACTCGCAAGACGTATCCGCAGAATTGGCCTGCATACAACGAAGCGCAGACAAATGAGAAGCGCGATTTTCAACGGCTGTTGGCGGACCTGTGCCGTCCGATTCCTACGCCCGCCCAAGAGGGCAAAGGCCAGCGCCGATTGCCTATGTCCGATGCCGTTTTCTGTGCGGTCTTCAAAGTGTATTGCACGCTAAGCGCCCGCCGATTCACGTCCGACCTGTGCGACGCGCAATCTAAAGGCTACATCAGCAAGGTGCCGCACTTTAACAGCGTGCTGAATTACTTGGACGATCCGCAGCTTACGCCGATCCTGCACGCGTTAATTGAGCAATCCAGCAAACCGCTCGCATGCGTCGAAAGCAACTTCGCTGTTGACTCGACAGGCTTCACTACTTGCCGATTCGTTCGATGGTACGATGTAAAGTACAACCAATTCACGCATCAGCAGCAGTGGGTCAAGGCGCATCTAATGTGCGGCGTGAAAACCAACGTCGTTACCGCAGTCGAGATTCACGATAAAGACGCTGCCGACGCTCCGCAGCTTCCGGCGCTGGTGGACAAGACTGCTAAGAACTTCGCGCTGAAAGAGGTTTCGGCCGACAAGGGATATTCGGGCGAGGGCTCGCATCAGGCGATTGCCAAGCACAACGCCACGCCGTTTATCGCGTTCAAGTCCAATAGCACTGGCGGTATCGGTGGGATGTACGGCAAGATGTTTCATTACTTCCAATTCCAGTCTGATGCGTTCCTAGCTCACTATCACCAGCGCAGCAATGTTGAATCGACCGTGATGATGGTTAAAAGCAAATTCGGCGACAGCTTGCGAAGCAAAACCGACGTGGCACAGAAGAACGAGACGCTGGCGAAAATCCTTTGCCACAATATCTGCTGCCTGATTCACGCGATTTATGAATTGAACATCGACCCGATTTTTCTTCCGTCCGGCGAATAATCTATTGCCTGCATGATGCAAGAAATGGTTATAATCCCCTTGCGTTCATGGACGATCAAAACCTTTCGCAAGGGTGGTGCAGATGTTGATGCTTGCCAATCTCGACGATGCAGTGCGGTCTTTCATGCTGGAAGAAGTAGACGCCGACATTCGAGCCGGAAAGCTCTACCTCAGCCCACGTCTTAACACACACGGATTAGCGAAATATCCGGAATTGCTTAAAGAGGCGATTCGATCCCACGCCGACGATTGGCTTGCGAATGCTCTGCGCGGAAGATGCTTCAATGAAACTGAAAGCCGGAGAACCAAAAACGGAACAACGCAGGTGCGAGTGCCTGTAACCGCAGCCGACACGCTTGCTGAGGGCGAATTCAACCGCTATTACGCTCGCGGCGTCTGCTTAAAAGCAATTGCAAATCAAATCCCGTCTTTGACGGTTTACAGGGCCAAAGAGGTTACAAATCCCCGGCCAGAATCTGAGCAAATGATCGGGCGACAAATTGATCCTGTTGCACTGCTTGATGATCTTCGGACGCATACCGGGATTGATACGGCATTGCATCTTCCGCCCGGCCCCAATTCCGGATTGAGTGTTCGCATCACCGCTTAATAGACCGGCTCTGGTTCACGATGCGGCACGCGCTCAATTTCGCGCAAGGTGAACCCATGGCGCGACAGAGCGGACCTGAACTTTTCAAATTCGTTTTCCGAAAATGGCAGTTCGACGCGGCCCCCGATCATTTTGAATAGATCGAAGACTGCCTTATCGAAGCCCCACGTCTCGCTCGGCCACACCGAAAACGAGTAATCGTAAGCTGGCTCAACGGCGACATTTTCACGCATGCGACTAATCACAAAAATGGCCGAGTAAATAGCGTGCCACGCTCTGTAGACGGGCTAGCGGTTTTCAATTGTGCATTAGGACGGGTCTGCACAACGGAAGATCATCCTGCACAACGGGATAGGCGAAAAAGTTTCCGTTGTGCAAAGCCCGTTTTGTCCCGTTTTGTTCCATGTACGGAAACGTACTATCGTATCCAGTTGATCATGCGGGACTTGCGGTGAAGGACTAAACGGGGCGCGCCGGAGCGCGCGCCGCACTGCGCCCCCCGCCTGTCCTGAACAGCGCTGAAAAGCTGCCCTCAGATTCCCTGGTTCTGCGGCCATTCTTCCCGGACCTCGCACGGCCCATAACGCGGTCAACATTGCCGATTCCAACGTTTAACCGCGCTCGGTTCTGAGCCGATATGTTCGAGGGAAGGTCAATGAATCGGGAACTCGAAGATCGAATCAAGTCCTGCACCTCTCTGCCGACGTTACCGTCGGCGGCACTTCGTGTCCTTCAGCTTTCAGCGAATGAAAAAGCGGAGGTGTCGGAGCTGGCCGAGGTGATCGGGGCGGATCCGGCGCTGTCTTCCAGCGTTCTCCGCGCAGTCAATTCGAGCTTCTACGGCATCTCCCAACGCGTCAGTAATATTCAGCAGGCGGTTTCGCTACTCGGAATCCATTCAGTCAAGACGCTGGTGCTCAGCTTTTCACTGGTGGCGACCGTCAAGTCGCAGAAATCGCGCGGCTTCAATCATCTGACCTACTGGCGCCGGAGCATGTTTGCCGCGGCCGCGGCGCGAGTGTTGGCGCTGCGCGTCCTGCCGGCACACGCGGAAGAATCTTTCGTGGCCGCCCTGCTGATGGACCTGGGCACGCTGGTGCTCGATCAAGTCCTGGGCGAATCCTACAGCAACGTTCACGATCGCGCCAAAACGCATTCGGATCTACTG
>Ga0157370_10007421_pt1 | contig 11934 bp, 9 predicted proteins | sample C35metaG_FD_113463 | JGI IMG/M metagenome (GOLD analysis project Ga0157370, IMG submission 113463) | Corn rhizosphere microbial communities from Kellogg Biological Station, Michigan, USA - C3-5 metaG | ecosystem: Host-associated > Plants > Roots > Rhizosphere > Soil | place: USA: Michigan... | reverse complement strand
CGCATCGAGCACCCCGAGAAAACCGTCGGGCAGAAAGGTTTGATGCACTTTGTAAGTGGTACTGACGATATTGCGCTGAATGCCGTCGTAATCGATGAGCCATTTCATGGCCTGCTGCACTTCGGGCTTCGCGAGATTCGGATTCTTCGTGTTCAGGCTCAGATAGAGCAATGCCGAGGCGGGCCACGATGCGACGTGGATCTTGTCGGCTTTCGACAGCGCCGCGAGGCTGTCGGGGCTCAAATTGCGCGCGGCGTCCGCATCGCCGTTTTCAAGCAGCAGCCGCTGTGCCGACGCTTCGGGCACGTGACGCAGCACGATGCGCTTCATCGGATACGGGGTGCGGTAATCGTCGAATCGCTGTAGTACGAGGCTTTCGTTCGGCGTCCACTTGACGAGCTGGTAGGGCCCGGAGCCGGCGTCGTGGGTCCTGAGCCATGCGCTGCCGGCGTCGCCGTTCTGTTCGTGCGAAAGCAGCAGCTTCTTGTCGAGAATCGAGCCGGGGCCCGCGCTCAAGACGTTCAGGACGAAGCTCGGCGCATATTTGCGATCGGTCTGCAGCGTCACGGTCTGTTCGTCGATCTTTCGAACCTGCTGCGTGACGTTTTCTTTGGTGAGGCCAAGATCGGCCAATACGCCGGCCGGACCTTTGCCGAGCAGCACGGTGCGTTGCAGCGACCATGCGACGTCGTCGGCCGTGACAGGATTGCCTGAGTGGAATTTGACGCCAGGGCGCAGCTTGAACGTATATGTGGTGCCGTCGGCACCGACACTCCACGACTGCGCGAGCTTGCTTTCGAACTTGGAGGGGTCGTGCAGATCGATCTGCACGAGCCGCTCATAGACATTTGCCACGTATTCAGACGGCACGAGCTCGTAGATTTCGCTCGGGTCCAGTGTCGTGAACTCGCCGATTTGCGTGGCGATCACGAAGATGCCGGGCGGCGTGGCGGCATGAAGCGAGGTAAGGGGCGTCAGTGCGGCAATCGCCGCCGTGACGACGAATTTCGACAGCAAATGCTTCATGCGGACTCCATCGGAAAAGGGCGATGGGCTCCGCGGCGGTGATGGCAGTGACAGCCGCGCGCGGAGCGCAAGACCGTCATCGTACCGCGTGGCGAACTCGGTTCAATTTACGTGGCCCAAGGATCCACGATAGCAACACCGCAATTGACGAAGTCCTTTACGTTGCGGGTCGCCAGCGTCGCTCCTCTGGACTTGGTTACTGCAGCGATCATCGCATCGAACTGACTGATCGGCCTGCCGCTGTTTCTTCGCGAGGCAGCGATGTCGGCATACATGGCTGCAGCGTCGCTGTCGAAGCTTAGAAGCCTGTCCGCAAAGTCCTTATCGAAAATATCTTCGATGGCGATTGACAGCGCTTCTTTTCGCGAACCATCGGCCAACAAGCGGACGCCGTATAGGATTTCTGCCTCGGGACAGTCGTAGTGAAAAGCGCGGCGCGCGGCTGGAGCGCCAGCCATGCCATTACGCGAGAATCAGGCGCGGGCCGCAGGATTTCCGAGAGGACGTTCGTGTCGAGAACAATCATGGACCCAGGTTCACACGGTCGGCGATTGCCTCGCGAGCGGGCAGATCGAGTTCAACACCGCCGAGCGGCTCGATTCGGCTACGAATAGATTCCGCGAGACTGCGCTGCTCGATTCGAGCGCTGGTCGAAAGTGCCGCCCGTAGAATGTCGCGGGCCTCGTCTTCCATAGAGTGGCCGTGCTGAGCAGCCTGCACGCGCAGCCGCGCCTTAAGCTGGTCGTCGATGTTACGAATCGTCATGCTCGCCATGCTGTGCTCCATTCATCAATGACAGCATTTTAATCAAAGCATGACGCCCCCCGCAATTAAAGGGATACGTGCGTCATCGATGGCAATCGACCCACGCGCGTGCCCATTCGATGCCCGCTGCGCGGGCTTCCTCTTCGGTAGCGAAAAAAGCGAGGATACCGGAGCCTTGAATCAGCTCGTTGTTCCGCGTGACGGTGCCGCTCGCGGCAAAGCGCTCGTCTTGCGCGATGACGTGGCCCCAGATTTCATAGCCTCTGTATCGTTCGGGTTCCATTGAAATAGGACGCTGCAGTATCGAGCCAGTTCGTGATGAATGATGCCGCGGGCCCGTGACGCAAGGACGCTCGGGGACGCGGTGACGAGGGATGCCGACGCATGCGCCATTCCAGCCGGCCAATAGTGGAGGGCCAGCGAGGAATCGTCCACCTCCCAGATTTACGGGGTGCGTTGCCGGTGCCCGCTCTTCATTTTCCTGCCGTCATCCCAAAAAGTACCTATTCGGAACACTCCGAATACGTGTAGCATACTGTACATCCATACAGGTTATTGCGCAATTGTCCGATGTTTGCCGCTCTTTCTTATCCCGAAGACGTTCATCCTTCGCTCTGGCGCGGGTCGCAGCTCGCGCGGGGCGGCCTGCGTACAGTGGATACGGGTTATGCGGCATTGTCGGCCGAGCTGCCGGGCGGCGGCTGGCCGCTCGGAGCACTCGTGGATCTGCTGATTCAGCAGCCGGGGGTAGGCGAAATGCGGCTGTTGCGGCCGGTGCTCGCGGCACAGGGCCGGCGTCCCATTGCGCTCGTGCAGCCCCCGCATAGGCCCAATGGGCCCGCCTTCGCCTATCTGGAAGTGCCCCTCGAACAATTGATTCAGGTGCGCGCGGCCAAAATGCCCGATGCCCTCTGGTCTGCCGAGCAGATGCTCCGGGCCGGCACGTGCGGGGTGGTGCTCTTTTGGGCGCAGCAGGTGCAAACGGCCTCGTTGCGGCGGCTACATCTTGCCGCCCAGTCGTCGGACACGCTTTTTGTCATGGTGAGGCCGCTCGCAGCCGCTCAGCAGGCCTCGCCGGCGTTGCTGCGGCTGGCGGTGCGCCCGGCGGACGACGGCATCAGCGTCGATATCGTGAAGCGACGAGGGCCGACACGCGCCGAAGCCTTGTCGATTCCCCTGCATCCCAGTCCTATTCTGTTCAGCCGTCATGCGCGTATTTCTCGCCGTCAAACTGTACCGACTCCAGCTGGAGGTATTCCGGCCGAAGTGGTGGCCTGAAGCGGCACAAGGCGCGGTCGTACTCGAAAAAGACAGCGTCATCGTGGCCGATGATGCCGCGCGCGCGGCGGGCGTGCAGCTGGGCATGCGCCGCGGGGGTGTGCTGACGCTGGCGCCGGGTGCCACTATTTACGAGCGCGACCTGACCAAGGAGGAGTCCGCGCAGCGCGAAGTCGCCATGGCGCTGATGCAGTTTTCGCCGGAGGTGAGCAGGGTGGATGGAACAACCCTGCTTGTCGATGTCAGTGCGAGCCTGCGTCTGTTCGGCGGGATGCTGCGATTGTGCCGGCAGGTGCGAATCGTCTTGCGCGATATGGGCCTGAGCGCGCGCGTCAGCGCGGCGCCTACGGGGCAGGGAGCCTGGCTGCTCGTTCAGAACGGTCAGCGCCGTTTTCTCGCGATGCGCTTGCTCGCGCGCGAACTCGACAGGCTGCCGTTCGGCACGGTGCCGGATCTCCAACCGTTCGCCGATTGGTTGACCGGTCTCGGCTGCAAGACGATTGCCGATATTCGCCGGTTGCCGCGCGCGGGTTTGCAAAGACGCTGCGGCGCCGAAGTGCTCGCATCGCTCGATCAGGCCTTCGGCGGGGCGCCCGAGCTTTTCGACTGGCTGGAGCCGCCGCCCGTCTTTGCGGCCCGCATCGAACTGCCCGACCGCATCGAGCATGCGGAAGGCATGCTGTTCGCCGCGCGCCGGCTCATCGTGCAATTGTGCGGCTGGCTCGTGGCCCGCCAGCTGTCGCTCGCGGCGGCAACGTTTTTTCTCGAACACGAGCGCGGCCGCGAAGCGATGGAGCCCACGGCGCTCGCGATCGCGCTCGGCGAGCCGACCTGGCGCGAAGATCATCTCGTCAAGCTGCTCAAAGAGCGTTTGGGACGTCTGACGCTGCCGGGCTCGGTCATCGCGCTTCGGCTCGAAGCGACGAACGTGGCGCCGGCGGTGCCGGCCTCGGAAACGCTCTTTCCCGAACCCGGTGGCTCGGCACAGGATCATGCGCGGCTCATCGAGTTGCTCGTCGCGCGTTTGGGAGAGGAAAACGTGCTGCGCGCGGCGCCGGCGGCCGACTATCGTCCCGAGATCGCGAACCGTTGGGTGCCGGTGCATGCCAAGATCCAAGCGGCGAGTGCGCCCGCGGTCCTGCCGCGTCCCACCTGGTTGCTCGAGACGCCCGTGCGTTTGCTGATGCGTCAGCATCGTCCGTTCTACGGCTCGCCGCTCAAGATCGTTTCGACCGGTGAGCGGATCGAGGCCGGCTGGTTCGACGGCGAACTCGTGACGCGCGATTACTTCGTGGCTCAGGCGCAAGACCGAAGCTGCTACTGGATCTATCGCGAGCGCGTAAGCAGCCGCGATATCGAAAAAGAGCCGAGCTGGTTTCTTCACGGGCTTTTCGGTTGAGGCGCGACGATGACTGTTCCGACCGCGCTGCCGGCTTATGCCGAGCTTTTTTGCCTATCGAATTTCACGTTCCTGCAAGGCGCATCGCATGCCGAGGAGTTGGCCGAGCGCGCCGCGCAATTGGGTTACGCCGGCCTGGCGATCACCGATGAGTGCTCGCTGGCCGGCATCGTGCGCGCGCATGTGGCCGCCAGGCAAGCGCAACTGCCGCTCGTCGTCGGCTCGTATTTCAAGCTGGTCAATGCCGACGGCTCGCCGGCTTTCGGGCTGATTCTGCTCGCACAGAACCGGGACGGTTATGGCAATTTATGCGAGCTCATCACGCTGGGGAGAATGCGTGCGCCAAAGGGCGAATACCGGCTGACGCCGCAGGATCTCGCTCGGCCGGAAAAACCGTACACACATCTGCGCGGCATGCCCGGGTGCCTGGCGATCCTCGTACCTGATTTCCCCGCCAAGGAGGCGCTGCTTGGCGAGCGCCTGCAATGGCTCGACGCGACGTTTCCCGCCAGAGCCTGGTGTGGTCTCGTTTTGCATCAGCGCGCGATGGACGACATTCATCGCGGCACGATCGAATATGTCGCGCAGCAATGCGCGCTACCGGTCGTCGCGCTCGGGCATGTGGTCATGCATGTGCGCTCGCGCAAGCCTTTGCAGGACACCATGACGGCGATCCGGGTGGGCAAACCGGTGCACGAATGCGGTTACGAGCTTGCACCCAACGCCGAACAGCACCTGCGCCCGCGGCTGCGGCTCGCCAATCTCTATCCCGAGCATGCGCTGAAGGAAACGACGAACATCCTCGCGCGCTGTACGTTCTCGCTCGATTCGCTGCGCTACGAATATCCGGACGAACTCGTGCCGCCCGGAACGACGCCGACCGATTACTTGCGTCAGGAAACCTATATCGGCGCTCACCGGCGCTTTGCGAGCGGTATCCCATACGATATTCAAACCCAGATCGAATACGAACTCGATCTCATACGCGAGCTCGAATACGAGCCTTATTTTCTGACTGTCTATGACATCGTCCGCTTTGCCCGCAGCCGCGGCATTCTCTGCCAGGGGCGCGGCTCGGCTGCCAATTCGGCGGTTTGCTACTGCCTTGGCATTACCGAAGTGGATCCAGCCCGCGGCAATATGCTGTTCGAGCGCTTCATCAGCAAAGAGCGCGGCGAGCCACCCGATATCGATGTCGATTTCGAACATCAGCACCGGGAGGAGGTCGTTCAGTACATCTATTCGAAATACGGCCGGGACCGGGCAGCCATTGCCGCCGCAGTGTCGACATACCGCCCGCGCGGTGCGCTGCGCGAAACGGGCAAGGCGCTCGGTGTCGACCCGCAAATCGTCGATCGGGTGGCCAAATCGCACCAGTGGTTCGATGGCAGACGCGACTTGCTCAAGCGTTTTCAGGACTGCGGGCTCGATCCCGAAGCGCCGCTGATTCAGGCGTGGGCATCGCTCGCCACGCAACTGCTCGGCTTTCCTCGCCATTTGTCGCAGCATTCGGGGGGCTTCGTCATCAGTCGCGGCAAGCTGTCGCGGCTCGTACCGATCGAAAATGCGGCGATGCCGGAACGTTCCGTCATCGAATGGGACAAGGACGATCTCGAATCGTTAGGATTACTGAAAGTCGACGTGCTTGCCCTGGGTATGCTCTCGGCCATTCGCCGCACGCTCGATTTCGTTTCGCAACTGCGAGGCGAACGTTTTGAAATGCAGGACATTCCGCCGGAGGATACTGCGACGTACGACATGATTTCGCGCGCCGATACGGTCGGCGTGTTTCAGATCGAATCGCGCGCGCAGATGTCGATGCTGCCGCGTCTGAAGCCGCGGACGTTCTACGATCTCGTGATCGAGGTTGCGATCGTGCGGCCGGGGCCGATTCAAGGCGGCGCCGTTCATCCTTATTTGCGGCGTCGCCAGAAGCTCGAGCCCGTCACGTACCCCGGCAAGGCGCTGGAAATTGCGTTGTCGCGCACGCTCGGCGTGCCGATCTTCCAGGAGCAGGTCATGCAGGTCGCGATGCTTGCCGCGGGCTTTACGGCGGGCGAGGCCGATCAACTGCGGCGGGCGATGGCTTCATGGAAGCGCAAAGGCGGGCTCGAGCAATACTACGATCGCATCGTAGGCGGCATGACCGCGCGCGGCTACGAGAAATCGTTCGCCGACGGTATTTTCGAGCAGATCAAGGGATTCGCCGAGTATGGCTTCCCGGAAAGCCATGCGGCAAGCTTTGCACTCCTCGTCTATGCAAGCAGCTGGCTCAAGCGTCACGAGCCGGCAGCTTTTCTCGCGGCGATGCTCAATAGCCAGCCGATGGGATTTTATTCACCGTCGCAGCTCGTGCAGGATGCGCGGCGCCACGGTGTCGAGGTATTGCCTGTCGATATTGCCATCAGTCAGTGGGATGCGACGCTCGAACAGGTGGCGCACAGGGAACGGCCCGCGGTTCGTCTTGGCCTGTCGCAGCTCAAGGGCATGCGCGATGGCGCGGCCGAACGCATCGCCCTCGCGCGAGCGGCGCGGCCGTTCGAGAGCGTACGCGACATGGCGTGCCGGGCCGAACTCGATCGCCACGACTTGCAAGTACTCGCCGCGGCCAATGCACTCGCATCGCTCGCCGGTAATCGCCGCGAAGCGTTGTGGCAATCGGCGGCCGCTGTGCCGGACAAGGACATGCTCGCGCGCGCGGTCCTGGAGGACGCAACGCCGGCGCTCGGTATGCCGTCGGAAGCGGAGGATATCGTGGGGGATTACCGGGCGATGGGCCTGACGCTCGGACGTCATCCCGTGGCGCTCTTGCGCTCGCAATTGGACAAGAAACGGCTGATGCCGGCTGCGGTATTGCAGCATTATCCGAACGGCCGGCTGGCCCGAGCTTGCGGGATCGTGACGGTGCGCCAGCGGCCCGATACGGCGAAGGGCGTGATCTTCGTCACGATCGAAGACGAGACCGGTAACGTCAATGTCATCGTCTGGCCGAAGATGCTCGAACGGCAGAGAAAAGAGGCGCTCGGCGCGACGCTCCTCGCAGTGTTCGGCGTTTGGCAATGCGAAGGAGAGGTACGGCATCTGGTTGCGCACCGTTTCGTCGACCTGTCGCATTTGCTCGGCGAGTTGTCGACTTCCAGTAGGAATTTTCATTGAGCGTTCAGCGACGAGCCCGAGGCGTCGCTCGCTCTCGCGGTACCGGGCCGGCTTCGCTTTGATCCCCGCTTCGCTTTGACGTCGTTCGCTTCGCGTATCGAAAGTATCGTAAGAATGCCTTTGCTATGTTCTTCGTAGTGCCGGCCCAAATCGCATAGTCGACGGGCTACCCATTGTCATCGGAGATGGCTGTGATCAATACCGCTGGATTACGAGGATTGGATACGCTGCAAAGCGAGCCGACGGGCACTGGCGGCGCTGCTTGGAACCCCGCACTGTATCAAGCCGGCATCGTCAAGGAAATCGAGCAACTGTTGGCGTTGCTTTCATCTGCGCTCGGAGACGGCGAGTCCTCGACGGATTCGCTCCTGGCGGCCTTGATATCCGGCGGCTCTTCAACCCCGGGTGGCACTTCGCGCGCAGGTAGCGCCCGCGTCGCTTCGTACTCGGGCGCAAGCGGGGGCGGCAAGCCGGTGGCCAGCTACTTCATGACCCATTTGCAGAAGGATTTCAATCTGACGCCTAACCAGGCGGCCGGTATCGTCGCCAACCTCTGGTACGAAAGCGGCGGCATGCATCCAAACATGAACGAAGGCGGGCATGCCGGGGCGCCCAGCTCGAACATGGGACAAGGCTACGGTGTGGCGCAGTGGACGGGTTCGCGCAAACGGGAGTTCCTCGATTTCGCGGCACGCAACCATATGAACCCGTCGAGCGTGGAGGCGAACTACGCGTTTTTGAAGCACGAGTTGCAGACCACGCATTCGGATGCCATCCGCGCCGTAAAGTCGACGAGCACGGCGAAAGAGGCGACGCTGAAGTTTTGCAACGTGTTCGAGCGCCCGGGTGTCCTTGCCCTCAATGCGCGATACGATGCGCTCGCACAGGTGATGCCATCCGGAAGCTCGGTGATGGTTTGACGGACTCGCGGTGCGCCGGCATTGCCGGCGCATCCGCCTCTTTGCGCGCTACCCGCGTTTCAAAGCAGCCTAGTAACGAGAGATCTGGTTTCCGTCGATGCGCACGCGGTCGCCCGGCCGCAAATCGCCCGGCGTTTGCATATCGAACGAACGCATGCTGCCGTCGCTCAACTGAATGTCGACGCGATAGCCCGACGGCTGCCCCATGTTCTGACCGATCTGATTGCCGGCGACGGCACCGCCGAGTGCCCCAATAACCGTGGCGGCATCGCGCCCATGTCCGCGGCCGAACTGATTGCCGATAACTCCGCCTACCACCGCGCCGACGAGCGTGCCCGCGACGCCGGAGGGACTCGTCGCGCCGCCGATCGGCCGAATGCCCGCGACGCTGCCGTACTGCGTGCCGTATTCGCCGGGCTGAGTGTAGGCGGGCTGTGGCGGCGGCGTATAAGCGGGTTGCGCGTAGCTCGGCTGGGCATATGCCGGCTGCGCGTACTGCGGTTGCGCGTACTGCGGCTGCGCACCGTATGCTCCGTACGGGTTCGGCGCGACACATGCGGTAAGGGACAAGCCGGCGGCCGCTATGAGCGCAGTCAGAAGAGTGGTCTTGATCAGCGTGGGGCGTTTCATGATTTGACTCGGTATCGATTGAGCGCTCGCAAAGCGCAAGTAAATCAGTTGCGGATCGGAGTATAGGGAAAGCCGAATCGGCTGTACGCGGGCCCCGGGTAACAGACTGTAAAGTCTGTTGCCGCATGGCCGATAGGCGCAAAGCGCTGCTGAAGCGGATCGTTCGCAAGAAGTGGGATCGCTGCGTTTCGGCGCTCGGTGCGCGGTATGCGCGCACCTGGCTCGCGTCTGCTTGCTACGCTTTTGGACGCTCGTTCAACGCACGCCGTAACCGCGGCTTTGCATGCAGTCGCCGTATGCCTGCCAGTAGCGCGTCATAGGGGGCTCGGGCGGAGGAAGAGGAGGCAGGTTGACGCTGCTTGCGCCCGATGCGGCATTGAGCGCGGCAGTTTGGCTCGCACCCGATGCGCCCACGCTCGTTGCCGACGATGCCGGTGTCGCCTGGGATGCCACAGTCGCGGGGGAGGCTGCCGACGCCGCGGCTGCGCCCCCGCCCCCGCTTGCCGCCTTCGCGCGGTCCGCGCCTGGCGGCAATGGCGGTACCGACGTGCCGCGCCCCGCGTCCGGCGTAAACTCGATCGCTTTGGTACGCAACGGGCGTTGCGGTTCGCGCGCGATATCGACGTTCGTCTGTTGCTTGGCTTGCCAGTAGCAAAACGCGTTGTCGACACTTTGCGCGCCGGGCGACTGGCTGCGCAACGGATAGACGAGTGGCCGTTGCGCCCACACGAGTCCGCTCGTCGTCGCTATCAGAACTGCGCCGGCCCATGCTCGAATGCTCATCGCTCGCAATCGTCCCTCGGTTCTCGTATTTCTTCGGATATACCCCTGTTCGCGCCTTGCGCGCGTAGGGAAGCAACGCCAAGCATAGGCTTCGGCCCGCGGCTGCGGACGAGAGACTATCGGCGCAATCCGCCAACGGATCGGCCGGGATGTCGTATCGGTGCGATGACGCTCATTGCCCATGATCAGCGCGGGCCAGTGTGTGGTGGATTCGCAACTAGCGGGGCGTTCGCTCGCTTGCGTCCTGAAATGAACGCGCTTCTGAACCACGAAAAAAATCCAACCAAAACAAGGGAATGCACTAATAGCTGCACCCTATCGTTTCTGTTTTCGCAATAACGTATTACAGAATCCGCGTTTACCCGGACACCCCGTCCCCGTAGACTCGCCCCTCGCTGAACAGCTCATTCATCTGACATAAGTCATCGCCGTCGAGAGCCGCGGTGACGAGAGCCGTTCTTCCGAAGTCTGGCCACGGGGCCAGTTTGACCAGAAAGGGATTTCCTCCAATGAAAAAGACCCTCATCGTTGCTGCGGTTTCGGCTTCGTTTGCCATCGCGGCACACGCGCAAAGCAGCGTCACGCTCTACGGCGTTTTGGACGCAGGCATCAATTACACGAGCAATGTCGGCGGCCATTCGGACTGGCAGCAGACGAGCGGCGGGATCGATCAAAGCCGTTTCGGCCTGAAGGGCTCGGAAGACCTGGGTAACGGCCTGAAGGCGATCTTCACGCTCGAAAGCGGTTTCAACGTGAATAGCGGCCGCTTCGCCAACGGCAGCAGCATGTTCACGCGTCAGTCGTTCGTCGGTCTGTCGAGCAACTATGGCACCGTAACGCTCGGCCGCCAGTACGACGCCGAGCAAGACTACCTCGCGCCGCTGAGCGCAACGGGTAGCTGGGGCGGCACGTCGTTCGCGCACTTCGGCAACTTCGACAACCTGAATACGAACTACGGCGTCGCGGTCAACAACTCGATCAAGTTCACGAGCGCGAACTACGCGGGCTTCACGTTCGGTGCGACCTACGGCTTCTCCAACCAGACCAACTTCGCGAACAACCGCGAATACAGCGTTGGCGCGGCCTATCAGTTCCAGGGCCTGCGTGTCGCGGCTTCGTACGCGCAGCAGAACAACCCGCTTGCCGCGAACAACGGCGCGTCGGATACGTCGGCTTTCTCAGTCTTCGGTGTGCCGGGCAACTTCCGCCAGCGCACTTACGGCGCCGGCGCTTCGTATGCGTTCGGTCCCGCCCAAGTCGGTTTCGTCTGGACGCAGGCTCGCGTCGACAACTTCGCTGTGGCGCCGCTGTCGCTCAACCAGAACAACTACGAAATCAACGGCAAGTACAACCTGACGCCGGCGTTGGGTCTGGGTGTCGCTTACACGTACACGCAGCAAAAAGCATCGCTGCTGGGCGTGAGCGCACGTCAGCACTTCAACCAGATCGGCGCGCAAGCCGACTATGCGCTCTCCAAGCGCACGGACGTCTACGCGCAGGTCGTGTACCAGCACGCTTCGGGTGCCGGTGCTGTGGCATGGGTCTACAACGCCAATAACGGCGGCATCTCGAGCTCGAACAACCAGACGTCCGCAACGGTCGGTTTGCGTCACCGTTTCTAAAGCGGGTTTCAGCGTCTGATTGCTGTCTGAAAAGGCGCCGCATTGCGGCGCCTTTTCTCCGTGCGCTTCTCCCTACTGGAGAACGGGCCACTGCATTGTGGAGCCTGCGCCGCCTCTATACTCGATGCCATTGGAACCGGCATCGGGCCGACGAACCTCGCTTCGAGGGCCGCCGCCGTCATCGAGAGGATTTGAGCGTGAGCAGCACGTCATCGTCAGAGAACGCCACCATTCGTACCGATGTCCTCATCGTCGGCGCGGGGCCCGTTGGTCTTTTTGCGGCGTTCGAGGCCGGCGTGATCGGTTTGACCTGTCACCTCGTCGACGCGCTCGAGGTGCCGGGCGGTCAATGCAT
>Ga0157370_10007420_pt1 | contig 11936 bp, 12 predicted proteins | sample C35metaG_FD_113463 | JGI IMG/M metagenome (GOLD analysis project Ga0157370, IMG submission 113463) | Corn rhizosphere microbial communities from Kellogg Biological Station, Michigan, USA - C3-5 metaG | ecosystem: Host-associated > Plants > Roots > Rhizosphere > Soil | place: USA: Michigan... | reverse complement strand
GCGGATGCGCGCGACGAGCGCCGACGTCGAGCGGCGATAGCGAAACGGGATCGCCACGAAGCGGCCGCCCGCGGCGATGACCTCGCGCGCGCCGACCGTCGTCGTCGCGTCGTAGTCACCGCCTTTCACCAGCACATCCGGGGCGCACGCGACGATGAGGCCGTGCGGCGTGTCCTCATCGAAGGGCACGACGAGATCGACGCAGGCCAGCGCGGCGAGGACCGCCATCCGGTCGTCCTGCGCATTGAGCGGCCGCTCGGTCCCCTTGCCGAGCCGCCGCACCGACGCGTCGGTGTTGACGGCGACGACGAGCGAGGCGCCGAGTCCGCGCGCCTGCTCGAGATAGGTGACGTGCCCGCGATGCAGGAGGTCGAACACGCCGTTCGTGAATACGAGCGGTCGCGGCAGCGCGGCGATGCGCGCGAGCGACGTGCCGGCGCCGGCGATCTTCGCCGGGTAGCGCGGCTCCGGAAGCATCGGCGCCGACGCGGTCATGCCTTCGCTAGTCGATATATTCGAATACCTTGACGACGCGAATCGCCCCCGACGTCGTCGCCGCGATCTGCGCGGCGGCGTCGCCTTCGGCGTGCCGGACGAGTCCCATCAGGTAAACCACTTCGCGCTCGGTGACGACCTTCACGTAGTTCGCCGGAAATTTGCCCGCCTCGACGAACCGGGCCTTGACCTTCGACGTGATGTACGAGTCGTTCGTGCGCGTGCCCACGCTCGAAACCGGCATCACGCCGAGCTCGTTGACGACGCGCCGGACCTTCGCCGTCGTCCGCGCGATCTCGCCGATCTGGCCAACGAGATCCTGCGTCGGCACTTCACCGGTCAGCAGGACGACACTGTTGTAGCTCGTCGCGTTCACGTGCACGCGATCGCCGAAGCCGGCGACGTTGTTCGCGATCTTGAGCTCGATCGACTCGTCGTCGACCTGCGTTCCGGTCGGGCGCCGGTCGGTCGCGACGAGCGTGGCGCCGGCGGCGCCCGCGACGACCAGCGGTACGCAGCCCGCCAACAGCAGCGACGCGACACAAAGCATCGCGATCATGGCGGGCAGCAAGCCTTTTTTCATGCATCGTCTCCAAGCAGCGTGGCGTCCACGACGTCGCAGAGGCAGTGAATGGCGAGGATGTGCACTTCCTGGATCCGCATCGTCCGGGTGTGCGGCACGCACAGGTGAACGTCTTCGGGCGCGAGCATCTCGCCGACCTGCCCGCCTCCCTTGCCGGTGAGCGCGACGATGCGCATCTCGCGCTCGTGCGCGGCGGCGATGGCCGCAATGACGTTCGGCGAATTGCCGGACGTCGAGATCGCGAGCAGCACGTCGCCCTTGGCACCGAGTGCGCGCACCTGCTTCGCGAACACGTGCTCGAACGAATAGTCGTTCGCCACCGCTGTCAGCAGCGACGTGTCGGTCGTAAGGGCGATCGCAGGCAGCTCGGGACGCTCGCGCTCGAAGCGGCCGACGAGCTCGGCTGCGAAGTGCTGGGCGTCGGCTGCCGACCCGCCGTTGCCGCACGCGAGGATCTTGCCGTCGGCGAACAGGCAGTCGGTCATCAGCGCGGCGGCGCGCGCGATGGGTTCCGCCATGACCTCACGCGCTTCCTGCTTCAGCGCGGCGCTGTCGCTGAAGTGGCCCCGGATGCGTTCGAGGTGATCGATCATGCCGGCGGAATTCTAGCCCGGATATTTCATCGCGGCGCGGAATTTTGGCGAGACGTGCAGCGCATGTCGATCGACGCTACGCGACGCTCATCACGTCGCGCCGCCATTCGATCGTCGAAGCATCGAGGCCGCGCAGGAGAATCGCGTCGAAGCGGCACGGCGGCTCGCGGCCCAGCATCGCGAGATAGGCGCTCGCCGCCTTCGCGAGGCGCTCGCGCTTGCGCGCGGTGATGCTGGCGGCCGCCCCGCCGAAGTCCTGCGAGCGGCGCATGCGGACCTCGACGAATACGAGCGTCGCCCCATCACGCGCGACGAGGTCGATCTCGCCTTCGCGCGTGCGGAAGTTGCGGGCGACGATGACGAGGCCGCGCCGCATCAGGAACTGTGCGGCGAGCGTCTCGGCGCGATCGCCGTCGGCCCTCAAGGCGACGAATCGAGCGGCACGAGCACGCCGTCGCGATAGACGCCGAGCCGGCCTTCGCGCTGGAACTCGTGCGTTACGCCAAGATGCACGTGGCCGGTCGCGCCGTCGAGGTCGAAACTTCGAGGCGGGCCATCGACGAACGACGCGGCGACGCGGAACGCATCGAGCCCAAGGGCGTAGAGGCGGGCGAGCGCGTCGCTGTCGTACTCGCGACGCGGAAACGGCGCGACCTCGGGTGCGCCGGGTGTCAGCAGCCAGGGAATTTCGACGACGCGCACGCCGTCCAGGTCCCGCGCGACGGCCGGGCTCGGCCGGTCGAACACGAGTCCGCTGGCGTACGAAAGCACGTTGCCGATGAACGGCTTCACGAGCGCCGCATGATCGCCGTTCACGGCGAGCAGCACCGCGCCCGACGTTTGCGACGCGAGCGAATGGCGCAGGCCGGTGAGCGCCTCGGGCGACGCGTTGAAGCGAAACGCGGCCGGCGCGCGTCCGCCGTCCTGCATCCACCCCTTCGCGAACGCGCTGCCGAGGCGATGCATCAACGGCGAGTCGCCCTCGACGACGTCCACCGACGTGGCGCCGGACGCCTTCGCGCGTTGTGCGAGAAGCTTTCCGTCGCTTTCGACGGACAGCGGAAAGGTGTAGATCGCGGGCGGCAACGGCGTCGAATCGTCGAGCTGATTGAGCGCGAGCGTCCACGGAAGCGGCACGTTGGCGGTCGCGAGCGCTCGCAAGTCGTCGCGCACGAGCGGTCCCACCGCGACGCGCACGCCCTTCGCGCGCGCGAGCTCGAACGCAGCGACGACGCCATCCCGGCCGTGCGGAATGACGATGCAGTCACCGCTCTTTCCTGCAGCAGCGGCCGCTTCCAGGAAGCCCTCGCGCACCGCGCCTGCAGCGCGTTCGAAAGCCGGCTCGTCGAGCGGCAGCACGAGGGCGATGAGACGTGTCGTCGGCGGCGGTGGCAGCGTCTCGCCGGGCATTGACGACGCGTCCGGCGGCACCACGACGACGGGCGCCGGCGCGTTCTCGACCTGACCGGGCTCGACCGGCACCTCGGGTACCGTGACGATCGCCGCGCCATCGCTTGCACCCGGCTCGAATTCGGGTCCGGGGACGACGACGATGGGCGCCGGTGGCACGCGTGCGCGTGTTGCCGGACGCGTCGACGCGCACGACAATGCGCCGGCGGCGAACAGCAGCATCAATGCGATCGACGCGGCGCGCCGGAGCGATGAGGTCGGGACGACGGAACGGGAGGGGACGCGCATGACGGCAATCGACGCCACGGCTCAAGATGCGCGCGGCGATGACGCGGCGTTCCGCGCCGAGGCCGGGTCATTATATGTGGTGGCGACGCCGATCGGTAATTTGCGCGACGTCACGTTGCGCGCCCTCGACATCCTGCGCACCGCCGATATCGTGGCCGCCGAAGATACGCGCGTGACGGCCCATCTGCTCGCGCGCTACGCCATCGCCGCTCGGCCGCGCGCGCTGCACCGTCACAACGAAGCGCGCGAATCCGTTGCGCTCGTCGCGGCGCTTGGCGAAGGACGCAGCGTCGCGTTGGTGACCGATGCCGGGACGCCGGGCGTCAGCGATCCGGGTGCGCGGCTGGTCCGCGCGGCACGCGATGCGGGTCACCGCGTCGTGCCGATTCCGGGTGCGAGCGCGCTCACGGCCGCTGTTTCGGCGGCCGGACTCGTCGCCGAACGCTTCGCGTTCATCGGGTTCCTTCCGTCGCAGGCGAAAGTGCGCCGCGAATGCCTCGCGACGATCGGCACCTGGCCAGTCGCGCTCGTGTTCTACGAAGCGCCGCATCGGATCGCGGCCACGATCGCAGAGCTCGCCGGCACGCTCGATGCGAGGCGCACCATGACGGTCGCGCGCGAGATCACGAAATCGTTCGAAACGATCGTGACGATGCCGCTTGCCGACGCCGGTGCGTGGCTTGCGGGCGATGCGAACCGCACGCGAGGCGAGCTCGTGCTGATCGTCGATGCACCGTTGCCGAGCCGGGACGAAAGCGTATCGGCAGACGCCTTGCGCGTGCTCGCACGGCTGCTCGATGAATTGCCGCCGACGCGCGCCGCGCGCGTCGCTGCCGACTTGACCGGCGCGGCGCGCGACCTGCTTTACGCGCGTGCGCTCGAGCTCGCCGCGAAGCGAAAGTAGCGCCGCGATCGGAGACGGAGGAAAACGCGCGACGCCGCGGCACCATCGCACCCGCGTTTTCCTCCGACCCCGGGTTAGACGCCGAGATGGCGTCCGAGCGTCTCCGGCTGCTGCGCGAGCGATGCCGACCAGCCTTCGAGCACGATCACGCCCTTTTCCATCACGAGCGCGCGATCGGTGTGCGCGAGCACTTCGCGGTAGTTGCGATCGACGATCAGCGACGCGATGCCGCTGTGCCGGACCTCGCTCACGATCCGCCAGATCTCGCGCACGATCTGCGGCGCGAGTCCTTCGGTGGCTTCGTCGAGAATCAGCAGCTCGGGATTGGTCATCAGCGCGCGGCCGATCGCGAGCATCTGCTGCTCGCCGCCGGAGAGATGGTGCCCCCGCGATGCGAGGCGCTCGCGCAATCGCGGAAAGGTCGCGAGGACGCGTTCGTACGTCCACCCTTCGGGCTCGCGCGCGGGATCGCGCGCAGCGAAGCACAGATTCTCGCGCACCGTGAGATTGGGAAAGATCCCGCGCCCCTCCGGAACGTAAGCGACACCGAGCCGCGCGATGCGGTGCGGGGGCTCGTGCGAGCAATCGCGGCCGTGCAGCAGCACGCGCCCAGCGCTCGGACGATTGAAGCCGACGAGCGTGCGGATCAGCGTCGTCTTGCCCATGCCGTTGCGTCCGAGCAGCCCGATCGACTCCCCGGCATTGATCGACAGCGATACGCCACGCAGGACGTGGCTCTCGCCGTAGTGCACGTGGAGATCGCGCGCGTCGACGAGACCGCTCATGGCGGATGCGGGGATGCGTACGGCGTCCGGTTGCCGCGCGTTCATGCGTCGTCAAACGACAGGCGCCGGCACCGCGCTTTCCGGTGCTTCGCCGAGGTACGCCGACTGCACGTCGGCGTTCGCGCGGATCGCGGCGGGCTCGCCGGAGGCGAGCACGGCGCCGTTCACCATCACCGTGATGTGATCAGCGATGCGAAAGACCGCGTCCATGTCGTGTTCGACGAGCAGGATCGCGTGCGCGGGCTTCAGCATCGAAAGCAACTGCAGCATGCGATCGGTCTCCTCCGGGCCCATCCCCGCGAGCGGCTCGTCGAGGAGCAGCACCGCGGGCGCCGTGGCGAGGCACATCGCGATCTCGAGCTGACGCTTCTGCCCGTGGGACAGCGTGCCGGCGGTGCGGTGCGTCTGCGCCGCGAGGCCGGCCTGCTCGATCGCGCGCTCGGCAAGCTTGGTGCTCTCGCCGCACGTCTTCGCGTCGCTCCACCAGTCGAGCGCGTGTTGCGCGTGCGCCTGCGCGGCGAGCCGGCAATTCTCGAAGACCGACGCGCGCGGAAAGATCGTCGTGCGCTGATAGCTGCGACCGAGTCCGGCACGCGCACGCCGCGGTTGCGGCCAGCGGGTCACGTCGCGCCCAAGCAGCTGCACGCGGCCGCCGCTCGCGGAAAGCTCGCCGGCGAGCACGTTGACGAGCGTCGACTTGCCGGCCCCGTTCGTGCCGATCACCGCATGCACTTCGTTGCGCACGAGCGCGAGCGACACGTCGTCGACGGCGACGAGGCCGCCGAAATGCCGCGACACGCCCTCGGCGCGAAGCAGGATGTCAGCCGGCATGCGCGACCGGGGCGCGCAGGCGCCGCAACTGGGCCGGCACGGCGACCACGCCGTTCGGCATCAACGCGGCGCAGGCGATGATAGTGAGGCCGAGCCGCAATTGCCAGTGCCGCGCGAAGCCGCCGAACAGCACCTCGGACTGGAACAGCTCTTTCAGCAGCACGAAGATGAAGGCGCCGAGCACCGCGCCGCGCAGCGAGCCGATGCCGCCGAGGATCAGCATCAGCAATACGGCGCCCGACTGGTGCCACGCGAGGATCTCCGGATTGACGAAGCCGTCCTTGACCGCGTGCAGGAAGCCGGCGATGCCGGCGAGCGCGCCGCCCAGCACGAACGCGGCGAGCTTGTACGAGTACGTCGAGAATCCCACGGCGCGCATGCGCTGCTCGTTCGCGCGAATCCCGGCGAGCGCGTGGCCGAACCGCGAGCGGCCGATCGTCGCGAGCAGCGCGAACACGAGAGCCAGCGCGGCGAGCGTCGCGTAGTAGAAGGTGCGCGAATTGCCGAGATCGACGAGCGTGAAGCCGCCGATCGCGAGCACGGGCTTCACGTACAGGTACATGCCGTCGCTTCCGCCGGCGAGCTTCGTGTCGTGGAACACGTAGTACGCCATCTGCGCGAACGCGAGCGTCACCATGATGAAGTAGACGCCGCGCGTGCGCAGCGAGAGCACGCCGATCGCCGCGGCCGCGAGGCCCGCGATGACGAGGACGGCGGGCAGCAGCCACGCAAGCGAAGGCGCGTTCGCCGACGGCGTCAGCAGCGCGGTCGCATAGGCGCCGATGCCGAAGAACGCGGCATGCCCGAACGACACGAGCCCGGTGTTGCCGACGAGAAGCTCGAGGGACAGCGCGAAGATCGAGAGGATCATCGTGGTCAGCACGAGGTCGACGTAGAACTTGCCACCGACGTAGGGAAACGCGGCGAGCGCGATCAGCGCGGCGGCGAGCGGGGCGACGCTGGCGGAGGAGCGCAGCGTTCGCATCAGCTCGTCCGGAACAGGCCTTCGGGCCGCCACAGCAGAATCACCGCCATCAGCACGTAGACGAGCATGCCGGCGATCTGCGGCATGAGCACGTTGCCGAACGTGTCGACGAAGCCGACGAGCAGCGACGCCAGCAGCGCGCCGCGAATCGAGCCGATGCCGCCGATCACCACGACGACGAACGACACGATCAGCACCTGATTGCCCATGCCGGGGTACACCGACGACACCGGCGCGGCGATCATGCCCGCGAACACCGCGAGCGCGACGCCTGACGCGAACACGATGCGATAGAGCAGCCGGATGTCGACGCCGAGCGACTGCACCATTTCGCGATTGCTCGCGCCCGCGCGAATTGCCATGCCGAGCCGGGTGCGCGCAATGACCGCGTAGAGGCCCAGCGCGACGGCGATGCAGACGCCCGAGATGAACAGGCGGTAGAGCGGGTAGCTCATCACGCCGCCGAGCGGAATGCTGCCGGCGAGCCACGCGGGCGGCGGCACGCCGTGCACGTCGTCGCCGACGAGAATGCTGCGCAGTTCTTCGAAGACGAGGATCAGGCCGTACGTCATCAACACCTGCTGCAGGTGCTCGCGATGGTAGAGATAGCTGACGAAGCCCCATTCGAGCACGTAGCCGAAGGCGACCGACAGCACGAGCCCGATGACGAGCGCCGTGAAGAAGCCGCCTCCGAGATGCGTGGCGACCCACGGGGCGAGCGCGTACGCGAGGTACGCGCCGATCATGTAGAAGCTGCCGTGCGCGAGGTTGATGACGCCGAGGATGCCGAAGATCAGCGTCAGCCCGCTCGCGACAAGGAACAGCAGCAGTCCGTACTGGACCGCGTTCAGGCACTGGACGAGGAAGACGGCGAAGTCCATCGGAGCGTGAGCACGGACGACCGACGGCCGCCGCACCGTGATGGCGCGGCAGCCCGGGTCCAGCGCAACGCGTGATTGTGCCTCAGAACCCTTCCCCGGCGGGGGAGGGAGGGTTTCGGGAATCGCGAAGCGCTTCCCGAAATTTGGCTCGGCTATTTCATGTTGCAGCCGCGTGCCGGGTCGGCGAGACCCTTGACCGCGACGCCTTCGAACTTGTTCTCGGTGCCGACGACCTTGCGCAGGTAGATGTCCTGCACGGGGTTGTGCGCCCTGGACAGCGTAAACGCGCCGCGCGGGCTCTCGATGTGCGCGTTCTCGATCGCCGCCACCAGATCGTTGCGCTTCGACACGTCTCCCTTCACGGCGGCGAGACCGGCGCCGAGCATCTGCGCGGCATCGTAACCCTGCACCGCGTACACGTCGGGCGTCGACTTGTACGCCTTCGTGTAGTCGGCTCGGAACGCCTTGTCCTTCGGTACGGAGAGTCCGTCGGCGTAATGCAGCGTCGTCAGCATGCCCTGCGCGGCCGCGCCCTGCGCTTCCAGCGTGCCGTCGGTGAGGAAGCCCGGACCGTACAGCGGAATCGTCTTGTTGAGACCCGCCGCCGCATAGTCCTTCACGAACTTGACGGCGCCGCCGCCCGCGAAGAACGCGTAGACCGCATCGGGCTTCGTCGCCGCGATCTCGGTGAGGAGCGCCTGGAACTCGACGTTGGGGAACGGCAACGTCAGCTCCTTCACCACTTCGCCCCCCGCCGACTTCAAGCCCTCGCGGAAGCCTTCGACCGATTCGTCGCCGGCCGCGTACTTCCACGTGATCGTCACGACCTTCTTCGAGCCTTTCTCGCCGGCCACCTTGCCCATCGCGTAGCCGGGCTGCCAGTTCGTGAACGAGCTGCGGAAGATGTTCGGCGCGCACATCGGCCCGGTGACCGCGCCCGCGCCCGCGTTCGGCACGACGAGCAGCGTGTTGGTGTCCCTCGCGACCTTCGCCATCGCCATGACGACGCCCGAGTGCACGGTGCCGACGACGACGTCGACGTTGTCGCGCTTGACGAGCTTGTTCATGTTGTCGACGGCCTTCGACGGCTCGGATTCGTCGTCGACCTTGAAGTATTCGATCTCGCGGCCGCCGAGCTTGCCGCCCTGTTCCTGCACATAGAGCTTGAAGCCGTTCTCGATCGCATTGCCGAGCGCAGCGTAGGTGCCGGTGTAAGGCAGCATGAAGCCGACCTTGATCTTCGATTGTGCCTGCGCGCCGGTGGCGGCGAAGCACAGCGCGGCCACGGCGAGCGCGGCGGCGAGCGTCTTACGGCGATGCTTCATGGATTCCTCCCTCGAATGAGCGCGCCGTGGCGTGGCGCGAAATGAAATCGGTGACGGCGGCGGTCAGCGCCTCCGGGCGGTCTCGTTGCGGCGAGTGTCCGCAATCGTCGAGCACGACGACTTCGGCCTGCGGCGCCCGCGCACGGATGCCCTCGACCTGCGCGAGCGTCCCGTACGCGTCGCCGGTCCCCTGGACCGCGAGTATGGGGCATGCGATCGCCGGCAGCATCGTCTCGATTGACCACGTTCGAAAGCGCGGATCGAGCCAGATATCGTTCCAGCCGAAGAACGCCGAATCGGCATCGTCGTGATAGCGCGCGAGCTTGCCCTTGATCTCCGTCAAGCGGTACGCGTCGCGCGCCTGCGCGATGCTTTGCAGTGACACCTCCTCGACGAAGATGTGCGGCGCGACCGCGATCACGCCGGCAACGCGCGCCGGAAACGTCGCCGCGTAGATCACCGCGATCGACCCGCCGTCGCTGTGGCCGAGGAGCCATGGTCGGCGAGCGTCCCCCGCGAGGCCGAGCCTTTCGACGAGCGCGGGCAGCAGTTCCCGCGCCTGTCGATGCATGAAGTCGACGTCCCAGCGTTCGCCTTGCGCTCGCGGCGTCGACCGACCGTAACCGGGTCGCGAGTACACGAGGCCGCGGTACCCGCCTGCATCGCACAGTGCCTGCGGGTAGTCCTTCCACATCGCGACCGACCCGAGTCCCTCGTGCAGAAACACGACGAGCGGCGGATCCGCGCGCTGCGGCTGCGCAGCGGCGTCACGGCCCGGCGTGATCCACTGGCACTCGATTCGTACGGAACCGCCGTCGAACGCCACGTCGACGAACTCGCTGCGCGCCGCCAAGATGCAGAACCCCTACGCGGGCGCCTGCTCCCGCTCGCGCAGGCGGAAGCGCTGGATCTTGCCCGTCGCGGTCTTCGGCAATTCGGGAATGAATTCGATGTAGCGCGGATATTTGTACGGCGCGAGCTTGTCCTTGACGAACGATTTGAGTGCCTCCTCGAGTCCTGCGTCGTTCGCCTGCCCCGGCTTCAGCACGACGAAGGCCTTCGACTTGGTGAGTCCGTCGCCATCGGTCTTGCCGATCACCGCGGCTTCGAGGACCGCGGGGTGTTGCACGAGCGCCGCCTCGACTTCGAACGGCGACACGTAGAGCCCGCTCACCTTCAGCATGTCGTCGCCGCGTCCCGCGTACACGAAATAGCCGTCGTCGCGGCGAATGTACTTGTCGCCGGTCTTCGTCCATTCGCCCTGGAAGGTCGCGCGCGTCTTCTCGCGATTGGTCCAGTACATGAGCGCTGCGCTCGGCCCGCGGACGTAGAGATCGCCGACCTCGCCGTCGGCGACCGTCTTCCCGTCGTCGCCACGCAGGTCGACGTCGTAGCCGGGAACCGGCACGCCGGTCGTGCCGTATCGCACCGCACCGGCGCGATTCGACAGGAAGATGTGCAGCATTTCCGTCGAGCCGATCCCGTCGAGGATCTCGCAGCCGAAATGCGCGGTGAAGCGCTCGCCGATATCCTTCGGCAGCGCTTCGCCCGCCGACGCGCATACGCGCATCGCGACGTCGCGCCGCGTGGGCAAATCGGGCGTGGCGAGCATCGCCGCATAGAGCGTCGGCACCCCGAAGAAGACCGACGGCCGGCGCTCGGCGAGCCGCTTGAACACCGACGCAGGCGTCGGCCGTTCGGCCATCAGCACGGTGGTCGCACCGGCCGACAGCGGGAAGGTGAGCGCATTGCCGAGGCCGTACGCGAAGAAGAGCTTGGCCGCCGAGAAGCAGACGTCGTCCTCACGCAGGCCGAGCACGTTTTGCGCGTAGAGCTCGTCGGTCCAATAGGGGTTGGCGTGCGTGTGCACGGTGCCTTTCGGCGAACCCGTCGACCCCGACGAATAGAGCCAGAACGCCACGTCGTCCGGATGCGTCTTCGCGGGCTCGCCGGGCTGGGCTTGCGCGAGGTCCGCGGCGAAGTCGCGACGCATGCCCGACGGCGGACGTGCCCCCCCGATCACCCAGATCGTCTCGACGTCGTGGCCGCCGCGCTCCATCGCGCGCTCGAGCGTGGGCCGCAGCGCTTCGGAGACGATCGCCGCGCGCGCGTGGCTGTGCGCCAGCATGTAGGCGTAATCGTCCGCGGTGAGCAGCGTGTTGACGGCGACCGGAACGATCCCCGCGTCGATGGCGCCGAGGAACGCGATCGGCCATTCGACGCAATCGAGCGCGAGCAGCAGCACGCGCTCCTCGCGGCGAATGCCGTGGTCGCGAAGGACGGTCGCGAAACGGTGGATCGCATCGGCGAGCTCGCCGTAGGTGAGCTCCGTGCGATCATCGATGTACGCGGTGCGCTGCGCGCGGCCGGCATTGCGCGCGATCAGGTGCTCGGCGAAGTTGAACGAGGACGGCAGGGGAGCATGAGCACGCATGATGGCGCCCGGCTTGCAGGTTGAGGTAGCCCGAATCGTCGCACAATCGACCCGGACCGGCACTATAGTGCGTATCAAGAAAATGGCAGGTTTTCCCGGGAGCTCGCTGCGTTGACCTGGTCGATCGTCGCCCGCGAGGCCGACGGCGCCCTCGGCGTCGCCGTCGCCAGCCGCTTCTTCGCCGTCGGGTCGCTCTGTCCGTACGCGGGGCGGGCGGCCGGCGCGGTGTCCACCCAAGCGCTCGTCAATCCCTCCTATGGCCCGGCGACACTCGAGCGGCTCGCTGCCGGTTCATCAGCCGAGGACGCGTTGGCTGCGCTCGTCGCAGGCGACGCGGGCGCGGCGCACCGGCAAGTGCATGCGGTCGATCGCACCGGCCGCGCGGCTGCCTTCACCGGCGAGGCCTGCCTGCCATGGTGCGG
>Ga0157370_10007419_pt1 | contig 11937 bp, 15 predicted proteins | sample C35metaG_FD_113463 | JGI IMG/M metagenome (GOLD analysis project Ga0157370, IMG submission 113463) | Corn rhizosphere microbial communities from Kellogg Biological Station, Michigan, USA - C3-5 metaG | ecosystem: Host-associated > Plants > Roots > Rhizosphere > Soil | place: USA: Michigan... | reverse complement strand
GAGGAAAGCCTTTCCATGGATTTTCAAAAACCCATGCTGCAGTCATTTTCTGTTGAGGTACGGGCATTTCTTTTTGAGGCGATAAGAAACAATTTGAATAAAGAGGATATTATGCGGTCAATTCAAATGCTTATAGAGAAGTATCCTGGTGTAAAGGATATGACTTTCCGCAATAGTATTGAACATTTAATTATTGAAGAGAGTGCGACATCCATTCATCTAAATGAGCAGGATTTAAGTGAGTTATGGAATTAGGTGAATGGATTTTTTTATTAATAATTTTTAAAAGATGCAAGATGAAAAAGAGGTGTGAGGTAAAGTTCTTTAAGAAATGTAAACAAACCGTTGTTACATCAATCGTATTGCTTTATTCAATGGCAGTCTCAGCCCAGGATGGGAATGCCGGAATAAATGAAGCCAATACGCAAGTGCGCAGTTATTTTGATTCCGGTACGAATTTAATGTATGCAGTTGGAGCAATTGTAGGATTGATAGGTGCTATAAAAGTGTACAATAAATGGAATGCCGGTGATCATGATACCGGGAAGATCGCTGCTGCCTGGTTTGGCAGTTGTGTTTTTTTAGTAGTTGTTGCTACGGTCATCAAATCATTTTTTGGGGTATAAAAATAAATTCCATGAGGGAGTTACTTATTCAAAAACTTCTATTGTATATGCAGGAAAATAATCCGGAGTTGTTAATACAATTGGAAGAAGAATCAAGGGTCAAAGATTATTTGCTAAAAAAGGTTGGAATGGTGGATAGTTTGATAAATGAGCAGGATGATGATCAGCCTGCTTATATTCTGGAAACTGCCTGCATGGATATTTTAACTCTGGATTTAAAACCATCAAGGTATCAATATATCTCTAAAGTGCTTGAAGAAGAGTTTGAAGATTATTATGAAAAGCTGGAATTAGCAGGACTTATAAAGTTTGAAGCAATTAATCTTTTAGATTCCTGCAAGCAGGTATTTGATGATTTTGGATTTAATACGCAAAGTGAAGATAACTGGTTGCTACGCTACCTTATCATAGGCAGTATCAGTGAGTATTTGAAAATGGAAGCAGTAAGAAAAGGGTGAGTGCCCTGCAGGGTTCAACAAAAATTACAGGATAATATTGATGCAATACCCATTGCATTGGAAGGGGAGAGAGCGCCACTCTCTTTCCGTTAGTGACATCCAATCACCAAGACTTTATTCAGGTTTTGGCGGCTTGAATGCTGTACTCTTTCCTAATTCATCAATAGATGAATGGATTAAATTAAATGCATCAAAAGGAGATTTAAAAGCTTTCCCTCAAATTGTTGAGCTGCACCGGCTTTCCATTTTAATGAAGTTGGAAAAAATTGAAGCAGCAAAAAAGGATCTTTTATCCCCTAAGATATTTATGACACTTTCCGGTTACTTAAAAGTTCCGGTTAATGTTCAGGTAAAGGTGAAGCAGCAGGAAAGTAACCATGATGCAGGTGGGATAAAAGAGGCCCCGATAATTCAAATGGCCCCTCGGAAATGTAATTCAGTAAAATCTTTATTACCTCAGCGTGAGAATGTTTTTATAAAAGGAAGTTTGAAAATTTAATATAGTTATGAGTAATGTTTACAAAATCAATAAAGGCATTAATAAGCCAATTGAATTTAAGGGGCTCAAGGCGCAATACATCTGGTATTTAGGCGGAGGATTACTTGCACTTTTAATCTTGTTTGCTATCCTGTATATCTGTGGCGTCAATAGTTTTATTTGCCTGGGTTTGATATTGCTTTTGGGCACTGCATTATATATGTATGTATACAAACTAAGTCATGATTATGGGGAGCATGGAATGATGAAAAAGATGGCTGCCAGAGGTATTCCGAGAGTCATCAAATGCAGGACAAGGAAATTTTTTTTAATGAAAGCGAAGCATGACAATGTAAAATAAAAATGGGAAAACAATTAGAAAATATTTTACCGATAATAGGGGTGGAGCATGATGCGATCTTATCGAAGCAAGGAGATATTACTATCGCATTTAAAGCTGCTCTTCCGGAGTTGTTTACCCTGTCTGATAAGGATTATGAAGCATTTCATCAGGCATGGGTCAAGGCAATAAAGGTACTGCCTACTCATAGTATTTTTCATAAACAGGACTGGTTTGTTGCGTCAGCGTACCGGCCTGATTTTTTAAAACATGATTCATCATTCTTATCCCGGAGCAGTGAAAGATTTTTTAATGAGCGTCCTTACCTGGAGCATGAGTGCTTTATTTTTCTGACAAAGAAACCTGCCGGAAGAAAGCAGGCTACTTCTTTGATGTCAAATCTTTTAAGACGATCCATTGTACCTGAACAAACATTAAAAGCAGAGATGATGCAGGATTTTTCAGATTCAGCAGGTCAATTCAAAAGAATTTTAGAAGATAGCGGGTTCATTGAATTAACCCGCATAGAGGAAAAGGATCTTTTAAGTCAGGAGAAAAAAGCAGGGATCATTGAAAGATATTGTTTCCTTTTAGACGGAACGGAACTAATGATCAAAGATCTTGTTTTTCATGATGGCATTATGGTGGGCAATAACTATTTACAGATTTATACTTTAGCCGATGCAAATGATCTTCCGGCACTTTGCGGATCGAGAATTAATTATGACAAATATTCTACTGACAAGACAAAGTTTTCTGTTGGCTTTGCCTCTCCTCTGGGGCAGCTGCTTAATTGCAATCATCTTTATAACCAATACATTTTTATTGATGACGCCCAAAAGACCATTCAGAAGCTTGAAAGTAAAAGGCTACGGTTACAAAGTCTTAGCGCTTACTCGAGAGAGAATAGTATAGGAAGAGATGCAACGAATGATTTTTTGAATGAAGCCATTTCAGAACAAAGAATTCCTGTAAAGGGACATTTTAATATTCTCGTTTGGACAGATGACAAAGAAAAATTAAAAGATCTTAAAAACCTTGCCAGCTCGGCACTAGCGCAAATGGATGCGGTTCCGAAGCAGGAAGTAAATGGTGCACCGCAAATTTTTTGGGCGGGTGTTCCTGGCAATGAGGGAGATTTTCCAATGAATGATACTTTCGACACATTTGCGGATCAGGCATGTTGTTTTCTAAATCTTGAGACCAGTTATCATTCGTCCGTTTCACCTGTTGGGTTAAGACTCGGAGACCGGTTGACCGGGAAACCGGTTCATGTTGACATCTCGGATGAACCAATGAAGAGAGGTATTTGCACCAACCGGAATAAATTTATTTTAGGGCCTAGCGGCAGTGGTAAAAGTTTTTTTACCAACCACATGATTCGCAGTTACTATGAACAAGGCACGCATGTAGTACTCGTAGATGTAGGCCATTCCTACAAAGGCTTATGTGATTTAGTAGAAGGATATTATTTTACGTACGATGAAAAGAATCCTATAAGATTTAATCCCTTTTATATTGCTGATGGTGATGTGCTTGATACCGAAAAGAAAGAAAGCATAAAAACCCTTTTGCTGGCACTCTGGAAGAAGGATAATGAAAACTTTAACCGCAGTGAATATGTGGCATTAAGTAATGCGTTGCAGCTATATTTTGAAAGCAATCAATCGTTTCCATGTTTCGATTCTTTTTATGAATTTTTACAAAAGGATTTTATTGAAGTTTTAAAGGAGGATAAAGTGAAGGAAAAGGATTTTGACATTTCCAATTTCCTCTATGTTCTGCGGCCCTATTACAAAGGTGGTGAATTTGATTATCTGCTCAATGCTACTGAAAACCTTGATCTTTTGCAGCAACGCTTTATTGTATTTGAACTCGATAATATCAAGGATCATCCCATTTTGTTTCCGGTAGTAACGATTATTATAATGGAAGTTTTTATTTCTAAAATGAGAAAATTAAAAGGCATCCGTAAAATGATATTAATAGAAGAAGCTTGGAAGGCGATAGCAAAGGAAGGTATGGCGGAGTACATAAAATATTTATTTAAGACCGTTCGAAAATTTTTCGGTGAAGCAATAGTTGTCACCCAGGAGGTGGAGGATATTATTTCTTCTCCTGTTGTAAAGCAGGCAATCATTAATAATTCTGATTGTAAGATTTTACTGGATCAAAGCAAGTATCAGAACAAGTTTGACCAGATACAGGAATTGTTAGGTTTAACGGAAAAGGAAAAGGCTTTGGTGTTGTCTGTAAATAAGGCAAATGATCCCCGCAAAAATTATAAGGAAGTTTTTATCTCTCTTGGTGGCATGCTTTCAAAAGTATACCGGACCGAAGTATCTGTTGAAGAATACCTGACCTATACCACTGAAGAAAGTGAAAAAGTAAAAGTTCAGCAATATGCTAAAAAATATGGAAGCATGCAATTGGGTATTGCGGCTTTAGCTCATGATTTAAAAATGAATGAATAACAACTTGACAGGTAGGTGGAAGTGATTATAAAAAACAAAGCGATGAAAAAGTTAATGGTGTGTTTTGGATTTGTTTTGGTTACAATAAATACCGAGGGGCAAATACCGGTTGCAGAAATTATTAAAGCAGGAATTGAAAAAGTAATTGTTGCCGTTGATTTAAAAATACAAAGATTGCAAACGAGGACTATCTGGTTGCAGAACGCCCAAAAGGTGATTGAGAATGCGATGTCAAAACTAAAATTATCGCAGATTGGAGATTGGGTGCAAAAGCAAAAGGATTTGTATCAGAATTATTTTGATGAATTATGGGAAGTGAAAAATATTTTGACTTATTACTCCAGGGTAAGGGAGATCATTAATCAACAACTGGCCTTAGTCAGGGAATACCACCGGGCATGGCAGGGAGTAAGGCAGGACGGGCATTTTACGCCGGATGAGATAACGTATATCGGCAAAATTTATACGGGCATGATAGGAGAGAGTTTAAAGAATCTTGAGCAGGTTTCCCTGGTAATTAATTCTTTTACCACACAGATGTCCGATGCCAGGAGGATGGAAATAATTGATGATGCAGCCGTTAAAATGCAAAACAATTATGATGATTTGCGCAGGTTCAGTAATCAGAATATTCAATTGTCTCTTCAGCGTTCAAAAGATGAACATGATATTTCTGTAGTAAAGCAATTATATGGCATTCAATAAAACGATGATGAAAAAGATTTTTTTAATAGTAATGATTTGCTTTTCAGGTTGCGTGGTTAAGGCACAGACTTTTGATGAATGGTTCAGGCAGAAGAAAACCCAGATTCAATATTTGACAGATCAGATAGCTGCTCTGCAGGTTTACGGTCAATCGCTGGAGAAGGGATATAAAATTGCAGACGAGGGTTTGAAATTTATTCATGGGATAAAAAAAGGAGATTTTGATTTACATCAGTTTTATTTTTCGTCCCTTAAAAAAGTAAATCCGCAGGTGAAATCGTACACAAAAATAGCAGGCATTATTTTGATACAAACAGCAATAATAAAGGCTTGCAACAAACAAAAAATGACAATGGTGCAGAGCCGGGAATTTTCAAATGATGAAATCAGTTACGCGGCAAAAGTGCTTCATAAATTATTGGATGGATGCGGGCAAATAATTGATCAGCTGACGGACGTTCTACTGGATGGTAATTTTGAAATGAAGGATGGTGAGCGCCTAAAAATGATTGATCATTTGTATGATCAGATGCAGGACAGGTATGTGTTTATTCAGCATTTTGGTAATGAGGCGAATATCCTTTGTATTCAGCGAATGAAAGATCAAAATGATGTAAAAACATTAAGAGAAGACTATGGAATTTATTAAATAATAAATAAGAGGATATGAAAAGGTGTGTATGGATTTTGCTGTTATTATTTTTTTTAAGCAGCAAAAGTTTTAGTCAAACTCAGGCGATCCAGCAATTGCTATTGGACGTTGAAAAATTAACCCAGCTAAAAAGTATTCTTACTGAATTAAAGGACGGTTATAAGATTGTATCAAACGGTTATACAACCATCAAAAATATTTCTGAAGACAATTTTAATCTTCATGATATTTTTCTTAAAAGTTTATTGGAAGTAACTCCTGCTGTAAAAAATTATGTAAGGATTAAAGACATTATTGATGCACAGTTAAGCATTGTCAGGGAGTATAAAAATGCATTGAAACAATTTAAAGGAAGTGGGGAATTTTCCGTTGATGAAATGGGTTATTTAGAGAAAGTGTATGCCCATCTTTTTAATCATTCTCTTGACAACCTTCAAACGATGCTAATGGTAATTACAGCGGGGCAACTGCGCATGTCGGATGACGAGCGAATCAATTCTATTGACGGGGTGTGGAAAGAAGTTTCACAGGAATTAACCTTTCTGCGACATTTTAATAACCAGGCGCGAATCCTTTGCCTGCAAAGGTTAAAGGAGAAAAATGATCTCTCGGCAATGGACCAGCTCTATGACGTAAATGACTAAAGAGTAAAACAATAATAAAGATGAGAAAGCGGGTAAGAGTCATGCTGTGCATGGCAGTGGGAATGATTCCAAAAATATTATTGGCTCAAAGCCTTGGCAATGAGATTGGTGGCCTGCAGCAGGTATTACAGCAGCTGTATGATGAGATGTTACCGTTGTGTTCACAGCTTATTGGTGTGGGGCGTGGTTTGGCGGGATTTGCTGCCATCTGGTATATTGCTTCAAGAGTTTGGGGGCATATTTCCAGAGCAGAACCAATAGATTTCTATCCATTATTCAGGCCTTTTGTCATCGGATTTGCCGTCCTGATATTCCCATCAGTTATTGCGATGATAAACGGCGTTTTAAGGCCTACGGTCACTGCCACCTCAGCCATGGTAGACAATTCAGATGCAGCCATTGCAAATCTCTTAAAACAGAAGGAGGAAGCCATTGAGAAGTCCAGTATTTGGCAAATGTATGTTGGTGAAAATGGAAGCGGCGACCGGGATAAGTGGTACCAGTATACTCATCCGGGAGAAGATCCCTCTGATGAAGGGTGGATGGAAGGGATAGGCAATGATATCAAATTTGCCATGGCAAAAGCATCCTACAATTTTCGTAATAGTGTGAAGGAGTGGATGAGCGAGGTTTTGCATGTGCTTTATATGGCCGCAGCTTTATGTATTAACACGATCCGGACATTTTATTTGATCGTCCTGGCTATACTTGGGCCATTGGTTTTTGGCATTGCTGTTTTTGATGGTCTTGCACATACACTGATGATTTGGATTGCCCGTTATATCAATATTTTTCTTTGGTTACCGGTTGCCAATATATTCGGGTCAATTATCGGAAAGGTTCAGGAAAAAATGATTGCACTGGATATTCAGCAGATCAGTCAGAATGGCGATACTTTTTTTTCAACAGCAGATACAGCTTATTTAATTTTTATGATCATTGGCATCATTGGATATTTCAGCGTGCCATCGGTGGCCAATTATATTGTCCATGCGGGTGGTGGAAATACACTGTTGTACAAAGTCAATTCTGTATTCAGTTCCTCTGCCTCAAAAACAATTAATACTGTATCCGGAAGTGTTGGCATGGTAGCCGATTCATTTGGCAACAAGGCCGCAAGGATTTCAAACAGCATAACAAGTAATGGTGTTTCCGATAATTATTTCAAAGACAAAATAAATGGTAAGTAATGTTCCAAAAAGCAAAAAATATTGATACTGCATTCAGGCAGGTTAGGAGTTTTTCCTTAATAATTATTTTGATGTACTCGATAATTTGTTGCTACGCTATTTATAACTGCTTCAAAGAAACATCTGAAGTTCAGTCAAGGATTTATGTGCTTGCAAACGGCAAGGCGCTGCAGGCATTTGCAGCGGATCGCAAAGATAATATACCTGTTGAGGCCAGGGATCATGTGAAGATGTTTCATCAGTATTTTTTCAGTCTTGATCCGGATGAAAAGGTGATCCAATCGAACATTAATAAAGCGCTTTATCTGGCGGATGCTTCTGCCAAGAAAGTGTATGAATCACTGAAAGAAAATAATTATTACACAGAAATTATTTCCGGCAATATTAGCCAGCAGATTACGGTTGACAGTGTTCTTATCAATATAGCCTCCTACCCATTTTATTTTAAGTGTTATGCCACTGAACAGATCACCCGGCCCAGTACCATAACAACCCGAAGCTTATTGACAGAAGGCTATCTGCGGAATGTATCGAGATCAGATAATAATCCTCATGGGTTTTTAATTGAGAGATGGAATACCATAGAAAATAAAGATATAAAAACCATAAACAGATGAAAAAGAATAAAAACAAAACTGAGCTTGAATTACCTCCATACATCCAAAAAATACTTACGGATTTGAATCAAAAGCTGATGCGACTTTCAGACTTTCTTCAACAGAAAACCGATATTTATTCTGTAGGGAAAAAGAAATTTTTTCTGATACTTTTTTGTTTCATTGCCGTTTGTGACTGCAGCATATTAATATTCCGCAGTGTGCCAAACAAGGATCATTTCTACTATACAGTAGCTCCAATAAAAGTCCTGCCATTACTCAAAGACAGGATTACTTACCCAAGACTTTCTGATAAAGAAATAAAGAAAATTCAGGATTTTAAATTTTACCTGGACACATTAGCAGTGAAGGAAAGGGAGCGTCTTTTTAATTTAAGGCCACATCTTTCGGATTCAATAGAGATTGTAGAAGCGATATACCAAAAACAATTAAAAAAATAAAATTATGGAAAATCAAAATTCACGCAAAGCCAGGGCCCTGCTGTTTTTGCCCTTGCTAATCATTCCTTTTTTAACCCTGGCCTTCTGGGCATTGGGCGGTGGTAAAGGGGAAATTAAAGGGCAAACGGTTCATGAAGGATTGAACCTTCAACTGCCCAGTGCACACACCAGGGAGCTAAAGGGACAGACCAAATTAAGTTTTTATGAGACGGCCGAAAAAGATTCTGCAAAATTGAGAGAAGAGATGAAAAATGATCCTTTGTTTCAGCAGTCATTTTATGAGGACACAGTGATCGATTCAGAAACATTTGCCTATGAACCGGACGGGGATAAATCAAAGAAATATGCTGATCCAATGGAGAGGAAGGTTTATGAGAAACTGCATGACCTAAATGTGCAGTTGCATTCGGATGATTTGAAAAAGCCGGCGGATGCGGAGCCGCAAAGTGAAGTTGTTTCCTATCACCAGTCTGGTATTGACCGGCTTGAAAATCTGATGCAAAACATGAACAGGGATTCAGCAACCGATCCTGAATTAACGCAATTAAATTCCATGATGGAAAAAATTCTGGACATACAGCATCCCGATAGAGTTCAGAAGCGGGCTCATGCTGATGAATCGGGAAAACCATTTTTCAGAATTGCCGAAGTTGGTTCTCACGCTTCGATAGGCCTGCTTGATACAGTAGAAAGGGAAAACAGTGAAATGGGGTTTTATGGACTTGAGGAAAAGAATCAAAGAGAAGAGAAGAATGCAGTTGAAGCGGTTATTGATCAGAATCAAACCATCGTTTCAGGATCAATCATTAAAATGAGGCTTTTGAATGATATCTATATCCATGATGTGTTGATCAGGGAGGGGAGCTTCATTTATGGTAAAAGTTCGGTTAACGGGGAACGACTGGAAATTGAAATTAAATCTATAAAATCCGGAAGTTCGATTTACCCGGTAGATCTAAAAGTTTACGACATGGATGGGCTTGCCGGGGTTTACATTCCCGGAGCAATTACAAGGGATGCCGCAAAACAATCTTATGAAAACTCCTTACAGAATGTTGATATAGGTTCCTTTGATCCTTCCGTGAAGGCGCAAATTACGTCTGCTGGCATCGGTGCTGCAAAAACGTTATTGACCAAAAAGGCCAGGCAGGTAAAAGTTTTTGTAAAGGCAGGCTACAGGATTTTATTAAGAGAAAAAAATATTACTAATACTTCAAATTAAAAAATCATGAAACAATTAATCAATTTATTGTGCGCCATGGGAATTATATTTTCCTGTTCGGGCCAACCAGCTTCAATATCCATAAGCTCGGATAAAACTACATCGCTGGTTTTCCCGTTTATCATTAAACATGTTGACAGAGGAACAAAGGATGTATTGGTTCAGCAGGTTAAGGAGGCTAAGAATATTTTATTTTTAAAAGCCGCTGTAAAAAATTTCGATCCCACTAATTTGAGTGTGGTTACTGAGGATGGAAGTTTATATGGATTTGATATTAATTACCAGTCTGACCCGGTTCATTTGATTTATCATTTACCTGTAAAGGATAAAGAGAGTGCCTCTTTTTATGCAAAAGATATTTTAGATAACAAGGGCAACATGCATGGTATTAAAGATCATAGCTGGGGTGTTGTCTCAAAAGTGAAAGGGATTTATGTCAAAGACAATATGATCTATTATCAATTGCAAATAATCAACGAAAGTCCGATTGATTATGATGTGGATTTTTTACATTTTTATCTCTCTGATAAAAGGAAGGTTAAGAGAACTGCCTTTCAGGAAAATCAAATTTTTCCTGTCATTACTGCTGGCAATACCAAATGCGTTAAGGCATATTCAAACTCAATTATTGTAGCGGCTGTTAAAAAGTTTACTGTACCGGATGGACGCCAGCTTGTCATTGATATTCATGAGAAAGATGGAGGCCGGAACCTAATAATGAAAGTGGGAAACAAAAAAATGATCCACGCGGCTATGTTGCCCGATTTGAAATAATTCTTTAATCAAATAAAATTTTATCAATTATGAATGAAAAAAACTTAAAGTATTTAAAGGATAACCTTAAATACATGGGCTTTGGTGAAAAGCTCAATGCGGATCTTGAAAATGGATTGAAGGAAGGAAAGCCTGAATTTGATTTACAACTGCGTGAAAAAATGTTTCAGGGGAATATGGAAGTGAATTTGCATTTTAGGCAATCGCCTTCATCCGATGTGTATTTCTTCAATTCTTATGAGGCGCGGCTTACCAAGGATAACGGGCATGACATCAGCCAGTCCTTCTATGTAAATAACGGGAAAGGCGTGACTTATAAGGAAGCATATAATCTGCTCGATGGCCGTTCTGTTTTAAAAGACATGACCAATAAAGAAGGAGAAAAATATTCAGCCTGGATCAAGCTTGATTTTTCCAGGAATGCTGCGAATAATCATTTTGAAACAAGGCAATTCCATGGTGAAAAGTATGGATTTAATTTATCAGCAGAGATGAATAAACTTGCGATTGCAACGATGCCGGAAGATAAGGAAAAGCAGCTAATGCAAAGCCTTCAGAAAGGTAACAGGCAAGCGGTTAATTTTATAAAGGACGCAAAAGAAATACCCATGTTTATTGAGGCTAATCCTCAGTTTAAAGTGATAAATGTTTACGATACAAGCGGAAGGCAATTAAGTAAATTTGAAAAGGAACAGTATTTAAAAACTGATCCCGGAAATTCCCAGGAGCAAAACGTGGTGAAGGAGGAGGAACAATCTTTGGGTAAAAAGGAATCTGGTCAGGCAGAAAAAATAACTTCTGACCGTACTGTAAAGCCCGTAGTGAAAAATATAGAAGCATTGCTTCCTCAAAAAGAGGGAAGGAAAAGAAAGGGATTGAAAATCATTTAATGATGATGGAGGAGTTATCAGCCTTTTACCGGGCGATTATGGACGACTGCAGGATCAGCGCTACACATATCAGTATGTACATGGCCTTGTTTCAGTGTTGGAATCTCAATTGTTTTAAAAGCCCGGTAATTTTTAAATCGAACCAAATTATGGTAATGGCTAAGATCAGTAGCCGGGCGACCTATCATAAATGTTTGAATGATCTTGTTGCATTCGGGTATTTAAGTTATATGCCATCTTTTAATCCTGTAATTCCAAATAAAGTTTTTTTTATACTTCACTAATGAAAATGTAAAATGAAGGCGGCAGATCCAGCTGTCACATAAAAGTTTCAGCCGTTTCGTACACTCCAAAGCACAGAACGGATTATCATCAATATTTTTGCTGCGATCAGTTAGCGACGTTAAAACAGACGGAAGGCACTTTG
>Ga0157370_10007417_pt1 | contig 11940 bp, 9 predicted proteins | sample C35metaG_FD_113463 | JGI IMG/M metagenome (GOLD analysis project Ga0157370, IMG submission 113463) | Corn rhizosphere microbial communities from Kellogg Biological Station, Michigan, USA - C3-5 metaG | ecosystem: Host-associated > Plants > Roots > Rhizosphere > Soil | place: USA: Michigan... | reverse complement strand
GTATCAAAAAAGTAGTTCGAGAAGGCCACCATTTTTGTTCTGTCCAGACCTTTTTCTTGCTCCCGTTTTTTTATTAATACCGGAATATAAATTTGTTCTGCGCCACGGCCCTGATGTGTTGGAATAGTATAGGCATAACCAAAAATAGCTTTTACCGCTTCCGCTAACGTGTAATAACTGCGGCTGCCACTGTAAGATTCATCGCCTCGCATCATAGCAGCCTGCATATTTTGCGTAACGGCGCCGGTTCCGCTATCGGTGAGAAGATCAATAAAAACGTCTTCGCTATCCAGCAAGAATGGATTCATTCCGGCTTTTATCATCGCTGCATTACGATGCTCTCGTGTAGTGCGTTTGACGGGTTCAATAACACGAATACGGAATGGCTCAGGTAAGTGTCTAAAGTTATTCATCATCATGTCCTTTTATTCAGACGTGCCGATGCCGTAGGTTTTTTTAATGAATGAATTAAAAACCCGGGCAAATGTTTTTATCCTGTTTCAGCCGATAAGAAACGTGACTGCATTGTATGTTGCATCGCGTTTTCAATAGCCAGTTTTGGGCAAGTAAACGGATCGCACCCATAATGCAGGGTTTTTAAAGTCTGAATGAGTGAAAATGCGCCCGATAAATTACGACCCTGTCAGTCGAAAGAGATGGGCGATTGTAAAAAGAAGACGTTAAGGCAGGTGATTGACAATAACATTATCAATATTAAACCATTTGGATATTACACTGCTGCTGTTTAAGATGATCATAATATTTCAACTCTCATTAAACATAGTGCCACCCTATTATATTAATTATTTATGTCTAGCATTACGTTTAGTTATCGTGACTGATATCACATGAAACCTTCTTTCTGTCTTAATAGTTATTTATTTTTTATTTTAAAAATACATTTTTTTGACAGTTTCCCTGCTTGCTAATTACTTTTTAAAAACCCGATTTTTTCTACACATTCATATGCCCTCTCTGATCGCTGTAAAAGAGAAAGCCGTGCTGATCGTAATCGATTGGGGATCCCCAGGTCGGGCTTATCGTTTCCTGTAAGCCTGTAAGCCTGTAAGCCTGTAAACCTGTAAACCTGTAAACCATATAATCGGTTCCTGATGACTGGCTTACCCTGTGCAGTTTACTTCAAAGGCGACCACATGCAGCGGCGGGTTTTAGCTCAACCCACCGTATTTCGCGGCTTGCTTCACAAACCACTTTTCGGGCACGTTATAGGGAGCCTCAGCCAGTTGCGCAATGCCATTTTCAATATTGGCAGAAGCCTGACGCCAGAGTTCTGTGTTGCCCTGTCTGAGTAATTGAATTTGCACCCTTTTTTCAATCAGATAAACACGGGCGAAATGGGGATCGAAACGAACAATTGAACGTGTATTGTCAATAATGTCAGCCAGCTTTATCGTTTGTGCCTCTGGGCTGGCCTGAGCCGTATGGCGAAAATCGGCCACTTTACGTGCCGCACGGTTCTTTGCACTCTGTGGTGCCGTGTTGGTCAGCATCTCAACCAGCTTCGCGACCTCGTCACCAAAATGCGTCTGGATATCATTGAGGGTGGTCGCCGTATCTTCCACGGTATCATGCAGCCAGGCGGCGGCCAGCATCACAGGATTATCGGTAATGCTTCTGACCAGTTCCACAACGGCAGCGGGATGCACGATGTAGGGCTCATCGGTATATTTGCGTCGTTGACCCGTTTCGGCATGGGCTTGTGTGGCATAGCGACGCGCCCGTTCTTCCAGAGAATCCTGCATGCACTACCTCATTTCATAAATTGCTTGCAATTAACTAGCGCGCTATTTATATTGCGTCTATGAACAGTAATCAAAATGACAAAAAAGTGAAAGCTGCGCCACTGTTGCTCGATCAGCAACTTTGTTTTGCACTTTATTCCGCCAACCTGGCGATGCATAAAGTATACCGTAAGTTGCTCACGCAGATGGATATTACCTATCCGCAATATCTGGTGATGCTGGTACTGTGGCAACAGGATTCACTGACCGTATCAGAAATTGGTGAACGCCTCTTTCTGGATTCTGCAACGCTGACGCCGCTGCTGAAACGGCTGGAAAATGCGGGCTTACTTAATCGCCAGCGTTCCCGTCAGGATGAACGTCAGGTCGTCGTGAGTTTAACGGATGCAGGGCGTTCGCTGCGCCAGCAGGCTGAAAGCATTCCTGATGAGATTCAGTGTGCATCTGACTGCAGCGAAGATGAAATGAATTCGCTCAAACTGCAGTTGAACCAGTTACGTGACAAACTCATGGTGCCGCGCTAAATTTTTAATCTGGATGTAGAAACGAGTCAAACTTCGCAGCTCGGTGCTTATTGATAAGTCGCGAGCGATTAAATAGTGTAATGGAGAGCAGATATGTCTTTAGAACAAGTGGTTTATCGTGCAAAAGCTAAGGCTACCGGTGGTCGTGATGGTCGTGCAACTTCATCTGACGGCGTTCTGGATGTGAAACTGGGTGTACCGAAAGAGATGGGCGGTGCAGGTGGCGAAGTCACTAACCCGGAGCAGCTTTTTGCCGCGGGATACTCAGCTTGCTTCCTGGGGGCAATGAAGTTCGTTGCTGGCCGTGACAAAATTGCGATGCCAAAAGATGCATGGATTGAAGGTGAAGTGGGTATTGGCCCTATCCCCAATGGTTTCGGTATTGAAGCAACGCTGAATATTCACCTGCCTGAAATGGACGAAGCCGAAGCGCAGAAACTGGTTGATGCGGCTCATATCGTTTGTCCCTATTCAAATGCCACACGCAACAACATTGATGTCACGCTGAATATCATTCGCTAAACGCTTAAGGGCCTGAATACAGGCCCTTTTTTCTCTCTGCGCCTTTCTGAGTGACGTTTTTGAAACGTCCTGTCCGGGAATATTTTCTGGTCTAATTTGTTGCCGCATGGTTAACTGTGCCACTTCGCATTATGACGTCTAAAAACGTTCAGAATACTCTTCTTATTTATCCGGCCCGCTTAATTCGCGAACTCTGCCGAAATATGGCAGTCAGATTAACGTTTAGTTAAGCGCTTCGCTCCGGGGAAACACCATTTTTCATGAATTACATAAAATCATTAACACAGCAAAAGCTGTCGCTCTTGCTGGCTCTGTATCTCGGTATCTTTTTGAATTTACCAATCTTTTATCGCCGATTTGATGGCTTTCTGACCCGATCAACCGTGACAAACTGGCTGACCGCGTTTACCGAGGTCGTCGCTATCGTGGTGCTGACGTTTTTCCTGATGCGGTTGTTATCGCTAGGCGGAAAATGGTTCTATCGGATACTGGCCACCCTGATTGTCCTGATCTCTGTTGCTGCTGGCTATTATATGGCCTTTTTCAATGTGGTCATTGGCTACGGAATCGTCGCCTCAGTCATGACGACAGATACCGATTTGTCAAAAGAGGTGGTGGGTTATCACTTTATCCTGTGGATGGTGCTGGTCAGCGCGCTGCCACTGTTCATGATTTGGCGCAACAACCTTAGTATGACGCTCAATGAGCAGTTACGTACGCCAGGACAGCGCCTGAAACCCACTTTGATTATGCTGGCCTGCGTTGCGCTCGTGTGGTTACCCATCCGTTACTTCGACAAGTTGCAAAAGGCGAATGAGGAAGTGACCAACGTCGATCTTCCAAGCTATGGCGGAATTGTCGCGCACTCATATCTCCCCTCTAACTGGCTGGCCGCGCTGGGTTTGTTTACCTGGACCAAGATTGACGAGACGCTGGAAAATCAGGAACTCCTGGATCCTGCCCAGAAATATACTTATGTTGCTCCTCCGGGGTTAGATGATACCTATGTGGTGTTTGTTATTGGCGAAACCACTCGCTGGGATCATATGGGCTTGCTGGGCTATGAGCGAAACACCACCCCTAAACTCTCTAAAGAGAAAAATCTGGTCGCATTTCGTGGCGAATCTTGTGATACCGCGACCAAGTTGTCTTTGCGTTGTATGTTTGTGCGCGAAGGCGGCACTATGGACAATCCCGGGCGAACACTGAAAGAGCAAAATGTGTTCGCAGTGATGAAAGAACTGGGCTTCACTTCTGAGCTGTTTGCGATGCAAAGTGAGGTTTGGTTCTACGATAACATCAACGCCAATAATTTCTCTTTCCGCGAGCAGATTGGTTCTGAGCCACGTAACCAGGGTAAATCAGTAGATGATATGCTGCTGGTGCCTGAGTTACAGGCCTCACTGCAGCGCTACCCGAAGGGTAAGCATCTGGTTGTCCTGCACACGAAGGGCTCACATTATCTCTACTCACAGCGCTATCCGCGCAGTTTTGCACGCTATCAGCCAGAATGCATGGGCGTGGATGAAACCTGTAGCAAAGCGCAACTGATCAACGCTTACGATAATTCCGTCCTTTATGTGGACAGCATGCTGGACAGCGTTCTGGATCAGCTGCGTGATAAAAAAGCGATCGTGTTTTATGCATCGGACCATGGCGAATCGATCAGCGACAATATGCATCTGCATGGTACGCCGCGTGAAATGGCACCGCCGGAGCAGTTCCGTGTTCCTATGATGGTCTGGGCGTCAGATAAATATCTGGCTGACCCGACAAACCGTGAAAACTTCGAACGCCTGCAGGCGCAACAGCGCGTCGGCAAAACCCATCGTCATGTCGAGCTGTTTGATACCATTATGGGCTGCCTGGGTTACACCTCGCCAAATGGCGGGATTAAGCAGGCTAATAACTGGTGTCAGGCACCTGCCGGGACAGCGTTAAAAGCGCTATAGCGGTAAGGCAATTTTTCGCGGCAAGGCATAAAACTCGCTGGCCGCCTGCTTTCCAGGCGATTGGGCGGGAAAGCGCAAAAAGCGGTTGACGCTTCCTGGGGGGAGCAGTAACATGCGCCCCCATCGGCGAGTAGCGCAGCTTGGTAGCGCAACTGGTTTGGGACCAGTGGGTCGGAGGTTCGAATCCTCTCTCGCCGACCATATTTAAGAAACCTGTCTGCAAAGACAGGTTTTTTTTCGCCTGAATAAAAGAGGATGAGAACCTCCGAAGGAGGGTTGCGCCGAGCGCAGCGAGACAACGTTGCGAACGCAACGGCCCGAAGGGCGCGTCCCGCAGGGGCGCGTAATCCTCTCTCGCCGACCATATTTAAGAAACCTGTCTGCAAAGACAGGTTTTTTTTCGCCTGAATAAAAGAGGATGAGCACCGCCGAAGGCGGTTCGCGCCGGGCGTCAGCGAGACAACGTTGCGAACGCAACGGTCCAAGGAGAGCCGGGCCTGTCGCAATCGATTCAGGCAGACAATTTGACCGGCGCAATTCGTATAAAAGGAGGCCGTTTCTCACAGGCATAAATAACACCTCTTCCAGACGCTATTGCCCCGCCTCGGTTATTAGAATATCTCATGTCACACTTTTTTCGGGACCGCCATAATTCCTCCTTGAAATCAATTTCTGCTCCAGACAGCCTGTTTTATTGTCTCATCGCTATGCAGGCCTTCTCATCAGAGGGTTACAGAGGGATAAAAGATAAGTTTTGGTTATGCCACAAAATGGCAAATTGGTCATTTTCAACCCAAAGTTAACAGCATTTTTCGCTGTGTGAACGTCATAACGCACAGTAAATCGTTCAGATATCCAACATTTGGCGCTAAATGATGTCTGTTTTTTTTTAGCGCAAATCACTGCTCATTTATGACCTGTGTAGCAGAATACATGGCATATAAACCCATGCCGCTGTGCATTATATGGCATTGCGTCTGTATGGGTTTTTTTTATCGTTGCTTGCTATTCCTCACACTCTGTGTAAATAAGTAACCGTTGTATTGACGTTCTTTGCAACTGTTGACAAATTGATGCGTCAATAACAGTGCAGATACAGATTTTTCTGATGGGTGCTTATCAATCAGGATTATCCAAACAAACTATCTCACTCTTATCACACCCGCAGGGTGGACCGCCTGAACCGCATAAAAAAACCAGAGGTCGGGCAATGCACACAACAACACTTCACAATGGAGCAAAAGCATGATCAACTCCCTGGCCAAATCCAGGATGCTGAAGGTCGGTCTGAGCCTCGTCGCCATGACCGTAGCCGCAGGTGTTCAGGCAAAAACCCTGGTTTATTGTTCGGAAGGTTCTCCGGAAGGGTTTAACCCGCAGCTCTTTACCTCGGGTACAACCTATGATGCCAGTTCTGTACCTATCTATAATCGCCTGGTTGAGTTCAAAACCGGTACGACCGAACTGGTGCCGGGCCTGGCCGAAAAGTGGGACGTCAGCGCTGATGGTAAAACCTATACCTTCCATTTACGCAACGGCGTGAAATGGCAGACGACGAAAGATTTCAAACCTACGCGTGAGTTAAACGCTGATGACGTGGTGTTCTCTTTTGAGCGGCAGTTAGATAAAAACAACAAGTACCACAACGTCTCTGGCGGCAGCTATGAGTACTTTGAAGGTATGGATATGCCAAAGCTGATCAGCAAAATCGAAAAAGTGGACGATCATACCGTACGCTTCGTGCTGACGCGTCCTGAAGCGCCTTTCCTGGCTGACCTGGGGATGGATTTTGCTTCCATCATGTCTAAAGAATATGCCGACAACATGCTGAAAGCCGGTACGCCAGAGAAAGTTGACCTGAACCCGGTTGGCACGGGCCCATTTGTGCTCCAGCAGTACCAGAAAGACTCGCGTATTCTGTATAAAGCTAACCCGGATTACTGGGGAACCAAGCCAAAAATCGATCGGCTGGTTTTCTCAATCACTCCAGATGCCTCAGTGCGCTACGCCAAGTTGCAGAAAGGCGAATGTCAGATCATGCCTTATCCGAACCCGGCTGATATCGCCAGCATGAAAAAAGACAGCAAAATTAATCTGATGGAACAGCCTGGTCTGAACGTCGGTTATCTGTCGTTTAATACTGAGAAGAAGCCGCTGGATAACGTGAAAGTGCGTCAGGCACTGACCATGGCGGTTAACAAACAAGCCATCATTGATGCGGTATATCAGGGCGCGGGCCAGCCAGCGAAAAACCTGATCCCACCGACAATGTGGGGCTACAACAACGACGTTAAAGATTACGCCTACGATCCGGAGAAAGCTAAAGCCCTGCTGAAAGAAGCTGGTATGGCTGACGGTTTCTCAATCGACCTGTGGGCGATGCCGGTTCAGCGTCCATATAACCCGAACGCACGCCGCATGGCTGAGATGATTCAGTCTGACTGGGCCAAAATCGGCGTTAAAGCCAAAATCGTGACCTATGAGTGGGGCGAGTACCTGAAACGCGCCAAAGCGGGCGAACACCAAACTGTGATGATGGGCTGGACCGGTGATAATGGGGATCCAGATAACTTCTTCGCGACGTTGTTCAGCTGTGCGGCGGCCAAAGACGGTTCTAACTACTCCCGCTGGTGTTACAAGCCGTTTGAAGATCTGATCCAGCCAGCCCGTGCAGAATCCGATCACAACAAGCGTATTGAATATTACAAGCAAGCTCAGGTAGTGATGCACGATCAGGCGCCTGCACTGATCATTGCGCACTCAACCGTTTATGAGCCTGTGAGTAAGAAAGTCACCGGCTATGTGGTTGATCCATTAGGTAAACATCACTTCGAAACCGTCGATATTCAGGAATAACCTTTCGGATTATTGCAGTAAGGGCCGGTTTTTCCGGCCCTCAGGCGATCGCCACCGATCGCCTGTTGCCTGCTCTTTTTTTCCGGCTAATTACTTTTATTAAAGAAGCGCTTCTTGCGTCGCGTCCGGCTGTCGCCGGGTGCGGTTAATGAGCAATGTTATCTCTGGCCAGGGCCAGGGGAAAACGACTGAGAATTACGCCTATGCTGCAGTTCATACTCCGGCGTCTGGGGCTTGTCATCCCAACGTTCATCGGTATTACATTATTGACCTTCGCGTTTGTGCACATGATTCCGGGCGATCCGGTGCTTATCATGGCAGGCGAGCGCGGTATTTCCCCTGAGCGCCATGCTGAATTGATGGCGATGATGGGGCTCGATCAACCCCTGTGGAAGCAGTATCTGCACTATATCTATGGCGTTCTGCATGGGGATTTAGGCATTTCACTGAAAAGCCGCATTCCTGTGTGGACCGAATTCGTTCCGCGCTTTAAAGCCACACTTGAGCTGGGCATCTGCGCCATGATGTTTGCCGTATGCGTAGGGATCCCGGTCGGCGTCATGGCTGCGGTGAAACGTGGCTCGGTGTTTGATCATACCGCGGTGGGCATTTCACTGACCGGATACTCAATGCCGATTTTCTGGTGGGGCATCATGCTGATTATGCTGGTATCTGTTCAGCTTAATCTCACGCCCGTTTCCGGACGTGTTGCAGATACCGTGTTCCTGGATGACAGCCATCCGCTCACCGGTTTCATGCTGATCGATACGTTAATCTGGGGTGAGCCTGGCGACTTCAAAGATGCGGTCATGCACATGATTCTGCCCGCTATCGTGCTGGGTACGATTCCGCTGGCGGTCATCGTACGTATGACGCGTTCTTCCATGCTGGAAGTGCTGGGGGAAGACTATATCCGTACGGCGCGTGCGAAAGGCCTGACGCGTATGCGCGTCATTGTCATTCACGCGCTGCGTAATGCGATGTTGCCGGTTGTCACCGTTATCGGCCTGCAGGTCGGTACGCTGCTGGCAGGCGCAATCCTGACTGAAACCATTTTTTCCTGGCCGGGCCTTGGCCGTTGGTTAATCGAAGCGCTGCAACGCCGTGACTATCCCGTTGTGCAGGGCGGTGTGTTACTGACGGCTATTCTGATCATCCTGGTCAACCTGCTGGTTGATCTGCTGTATGGCGTGGTGAATCCGCGCATACGCCACAAGAAATAAGGGGGCATCATGTCTGTTGTTGATCCCGCAAGCGTAAATGTTGCACCCAAGCCGATGACCCCGATTCAGGAATTCTGGCACTATTTTAAACGTAATAAAGGCGCAGTAACGGGCCTGGTTTATATCGTGTTAATGCTATTGATCGCCATCTTTGCTGACGTCCTGGCGCCGCACGGGCCGGCGGAGCAGTTCCGTGACGCTCTGCTGCATCCGCCTGTCTGGCAGGAAGGCGGAAGCTGGAGCTATATCCTTGGCACTGACGACGTGGGTCGCGATATTTTGTCGCGTCTGATGTATGGCGCCCGCCTGTCATTGCTGGTTGGCTGTATGGTGGTCGTACTGTCGCTGATTTTTGGTGTCATTTTTGGTTTGCTGGCCGGGTATATCGGCGGGGCGGTCGATGCCACCATTATGCGCCTGGTTGATATTATGCTGGCGTTGCCCAGCCTGCTGTTGGCGCTGGTGCTGGTCGCCATTTTTGGCCCGTCGATTGTTAATGCGTCCATTGCGCTAACGTTTGTCGCGCTTCCCCACTATATCCGTCTGACGCGCGCAGCGGTGCTGGTTGAAGTGAACCGGGACTATGTGACGGCTTCCGGTGTAGCGGGGGCAGGCATGTTGCGTCAGATGTTCGTCAACATTTTACCTAACTGTCTGGCACCGTTGATCGTTCAGGCTTCATTAGGCTTTTCCAACGCCATTCTCGATATGGCGGCGTTGGGCTTTCTCGGAATGGGTGCGCAGCCGCCAACGCCGGAGTGGGGCACCATGCTCTCCGACGTCTTACAGTATGCGCAAAGTGCCTGGTGGGTGGTGACGTTCCCTGGATTAGTCATTCTGCTTACCGTGCTGGCATTTAACCTGATGGGCGATGGTTTGCGTGATGCCCTCGACCCGAAACTCAAGCAGTAAAGAGGCACCGAGATGGCATTATTAAATGTAGATAAATTATCGGTGCATTTCGGCGACGATAAGGCACCGTTCCGCGCAGTTGATCGCATTAGCTACCAGGTTGAGCAAGGCCAGGTGGTGGGCATTGTTGGCGAATCCGGCTCGGGTAAATCCGTGAGTTCTCTGGCCATCATGGGATTGATCGATTTTCCCGGAAAAGTCATGGCGGAAAAACTTGAGTTCAATCAACGCGATCTGAAGCGGATTTCTGAAAAAGAACGTCGTCAGTTAGTGGGCGCCGAAGTTGCAATGATTTTTCAGGACCCGATGACCAGCCTGAATCCCTGCTATACCGTGGGCTACCAGATCATGGAAGCCATCAAGGTGCATCAGGGCGGTAATAAAAGCACCCGCCGCCAGCGGGCAATTGACCTCCTGAATCAGGTGGGGATTCCCGACCCCGCTTCGCGTCTGGATGTTTATCCTCATCAGCTTTCGGGCGGGATGAGCCAGCGCGTGATGATCGCCATGGCTATCGCCTGTCGTCCAAAGCTGCTGATTGCTGACGAACCCACAACCGCGCTGGACGTCACAATTCAGGCACAGATCATTGAGTTGTTGCTGGATCTGCAAAGGCAGGAAAACATGGCGCTGATCCTGATTACTCACGATCTGGCGCTGGTAGCGGAAGCCGCACACCACATTATTGTGATGTACGCCGGGCAGGTTGTGGAAAGTGGCAAAGCGACGGATATCTTTAAAGCGCCGCGTCATCCTTACACCCAGGCACTGCTCAGGGCGTTACCGGAATTCGCGGCGGACAAAGCACGGCTGGCCTCATTACCCGGTGTCGTGCCTGGAAAATACGATCGTCCGTCAGGCTGCCTGCTTAATCCGCGCTGCCCTTATGCCAATGACCGCTGCCGTAAAGAAGAACCTGAACTGCGGACGATTCCGGGACGTCAGTCCAAATGTCACTATCCGCTGGACGATGCCGGGAGACCAACTTATGAGTCCTGATAATACAAAGCACGAGTATCTGCTGCAGGCTATCGACCTGAAAAAACACTATCCGGTGAAGAAAGGATTGTTTGGTCAGGAACGCCTGGTTAAAGCGCTGGATGGCGTCTCTTTTAATCTGGAGCGCGGTAAAACGCTGGCGGTTGTCGGAGAGTCTGGCTGCGGTAAATCCACACTGGGCCGTTTACTCACCATGATTGAAACGCCAACAGAAGGTCAGCTTTACTGGCACGGTCAGGATTTGTTAAAACACGATCCCCACGCCCAGAAGCTGCGTCGGCAGAAGATTCAGATCGTCTTTCAGAATCCGTATGGTTCTCTGAATCCACGCAAAAAAGTCAGCCAGATCCTGGAAGAGCCGCTGGTTATCAATACTTCACTCAGTAAAGCGGAACGTCGCGAGAAAACGCTGGAGATGATGGCCAAGGTAGGATTGAAAACCGAGCATTACGATCGTTATCCCCATATGTTTTCGGGTGGCCAACGTCAGCGTATTGCCATTGCCCGTGGCCTGATGCTTGAGCCAGACGTGCTGATTGCTGACGAGCCGGTTTCAGCACTGGACGTGTCCGTACGGGCACAGGTGCTTAATCTGATGATGGATCTGCAGCAAGAGATGGGGCTGTCCTATGTGTTCATTTCTCACGATTTATCCGTGGTCGAGCATATCGCAGATGACGTGATGGTGATGTACCTGGGGCGCTGCGTGGAAAAGGGCAGCAAAGAGGCGATTTTTGCCAATCCACGTCATCCTTACACCCAGGCCCTACTTTCTGCCACGCCGCGGCTCAATCCTGATGAGCGTCGTGAACGTATTAAGCTGACCGGGGAACTCCCCAGCCCGCTGAATCCACCGCCCGGCTGCGCATTCAATGCCCGCTGCCGGCGTCGTTTTGGCACCTGTGTCCAGCTGCAGCCCCAACTCAAGCAGTATGGCGACCAACAGATAGCCTGCTTCGCGGTTGACCAGGATGAAAGCCAGCTAACGGCATCAGTCGAGTCTGCTAGCCAGCCTTAATCAGTGACAGGCGGAATCCTCGTGGGGTTAACCACAGGGATTCCGCCATCACCGCCGTACGTTCATTTCGTTATTCTGTCTGTTTAACGACACAACGTTTTCATTCGCCTTCGCCTGTGAAAGTCCAGCAACGTGCGATGTGCGTTCCAGATTCCGTGCCACATCCTGCCG
>Ga0157370_10007413_pt1 | contig 11944 bp, 14 predicted proteins | sample C35metaG_FD_113463 | JGI IMG/M metagenome (GOLD analysis project Ga0157370, IMG submission 113463) | Corn rhizosphere microbial communities from Kellogg Biological Station, Michigan, USA - C3-5 metaG | ecosystem: Host-associated > Plants > Roots > Rhizosphere > Soil | place: USA: Michigan... | reverse complement strand
TTAGTTAGTTAGTTAGTTAGTTAGTTAGTTAGTTAGTTAGTTAGTTAGTTAGTTAGTTAGTTAGTTAGTTAGTTAGTTAGTTAGTTAGTTAGTTAGTTTATTTGATCTATGTTTTTTCTTTTTTTCAGATTTTTTTTAGTTTGATTTTGGCCGGTGAAGGGAAGGTGGTTGGAGCAGCTGTCTCTTTGAAGGAGGAGTATTATCTAATAGGTGTGTGCTGAAAGCTGCAGGCATCCAAAATAGAGAGGTTTAATGCCAAACGAACCAGCTTAGTTACTCTATGAGCCCGTGGTGCATATGCCTTATGTGTTATAGGGAAGCAAATCGAATAGTGTAGTTATCAACAGATAAAGTTGATAAATAAGTATTTTCCTATTCAGGGAAATTCGCTATATTTGAGATGCATAACCAACTAAAAATTTTAAATTATGGGACTAAAACCGGGACCAAAGAGAATTGCAGATTCAACAGGAAAACCTGACCAACGTCAGCGTGATAACAAAAGTACTCCTGGAAATACACCATCATTGAAACCTTCTAAAAGTTCAAGTAAAAAGTAAATTGCTGATTTTCTGAACAAAGATGTTTCAAAATAGTGAGATTATAAACCTATCATTAATTTGATAGGTTTTTTTGTTATTCAGTTTAACATAATTTAAAATTCAGGAGATTTCAATTTTTATATTTACTTGATTTTTAATTTCGTAATTATATTTTCCAAAGCTGTTTTTTGACCTTCGGATAATTTTCCATTTTTTTCACAATTCTTTTTTAAAGACATTACAAAATTTTTGTCAAACCAAGTATTATTTTCTGCCCATTTCAAAACCAGATTTATTCTATTGAAATGTGAATTGGTTTCGTAGCTTGTAAACGCTAAGAATTTTTCATTTATCCTTATCTTTATTTCCAGTTGTTTAATGGACAGATTTCTTTTTCGATGAATGTCTACATAAAACTTATATTCGAAATCTGAAATGCCATTTTTATTATAAATGTAATCAATTACTTCGGCGCTCATACTTTTGGAATTATCCTCTTTAAGCTTTTTTATAGATAAAAATATTTTGTTTCCATCCTCAATTCCTAAAAATTTATTGATGCAACAATTGCCAACTTCAGTTTGATTTGAATTTTTTCTGTTTCGTATTACGCAAATATTTCTAATTGGATAATGCCCACATAAGCAGGTTTGTAAATCCTCCGAATAATATGCAAAATTAAAATCCCATTCAAGTTTTGCGAGATTCCAAGTTTTAGAGGAACTAAGTCCTATAATTTCTTCGGTTAATTTGTAGTGCATACTTCAGTTTTATAAATTAAGGATTTTAATGGCCAGCGTAAGTATTGAAGAAGTGTTTGAATCAGTTTTTAAATCTCTAATAAAATTTTAAAAATGATTTTGTATTATCCAAGTATTAATTCACAAAAAGATTAATCTTCCCAAATAATGCTCAATACTGAATTATAACGAGGCGTGATGATGCAGTACTCATACATTGGAGAATTGTTATCATACTTTCCTAATTCAAACCAAATAGTTTTCTCAATTTCCTGGATATCATTGTTTTTATAAATTGTATTAAATCGGTAGTATTCTTCCGCTACGGAATTTCTCGGTACATCAAGTTTGTTAATATCAGATATCTTATAATACATGAATTTAGATTTTTTCCAATATTGAACTTTTCCGTGTTTGCTGTAAAAAACAGCAAGTGGATGATTTCCTAAATCAATATATCGGTAAACGGTAGAAGTAATGCTTGTATTGAATCTGTTTGCTAGATCAAAAAGTAGTTGCGGATTGAATTTTTTTTTCTCACATGCTTTGCTGAATTTATCAGCAGGCATTAATAATTCTGCTGCAAAGTCATTTGCCTCCTTTTCCTGTGGTCCCCTTTTATATCCTTCAAGAGTGCTGTCATCATCCGTGAATGAGGCAGTATGATCAGAATGTAAAAGCATATGGCCCAATTCATGTGCCAAAACATATCTTTTGCGCTGTGGAAATTCAATTTTAGAATCTACAGTAACAATTGACTTTCCGTTTTTCATAACAAGCCTTCCATCAGAATTCTTTAAATCCTTTTCATTGACGATCCCATTATGATAAACAATTAAATCAGCAATGTCAATGGATGGAATATCTTCAATTCCTAATTCTTCTATTACGGATCTTGCAGTAAGTGCAGGGTTTTTTCTCATCATTAAAGCTGTCCTTTTTCAATTTTATCCATCAAATCAAGCAATTCGGTTTCATTGAGAATGTCTTTAAGATCCTGTTCGTCCATTTTATCAAGGTTGTTGAATTGCAGCTGCGGTGATCTTTGGATAAGCAATACTAAAATTGCTTCCCTAGTGGCCTCTTTAGTACCTTCAAATAGCGATAATGCTTTTGTGTATAAATTATTATTCTGCTCTTTTTTCAGTGCCACAGTCTGTTTGAACAGCATTTTTTTAACTGCTGCTATTCCATTTTTTTCAAGCTGTATAGGATCATAACCTTCATCCTTTAAAAGTTCATTTAGAATTTCTGGTTCCTCTACAGTTAAAAGATAAATATCACGATTTAATTTATCAACATTGACTTTTATATTTTTCATGACTTTTTAAATATTTTTTTAACAATCCGCAATCCTCTTTTTATTGAATTATTTATTTGCTTCATTGGAATATCCAGTGCTTTTGAAATTTCCTTTCTTGTATCTCCTTGGAGCCATTCACTGAATATGGCGTGGTCATCTTTATTTTCACCGAAACTTTTCTCAATCATTTCCCAGAATTCATTTTCAATGAAAATTTCATCTGGAATATCCCTGATTCGGATTTCCTCATCTGTCAGTTCATCATAATTTTCAAAATTATCATACTCTTCACTATCGCTTAGCAATTCATTTGCTGCTCCAGCACTTACTATTGATCGGCTAGATGATTTAAAATGACTGGATATAAGGCTTTTTACAACCCATATTAGATGATGCGTAATATCTGGATACTTATTATAATCCCATTTGCGTACTCCTGTAAAAACCTTTTCAATTGCAAGCACTGCAAAGTGTTCTGCATCAACACTGTCCTTCTCAGACCGTATTTCGAAGCCTGCCTTATTTAGTTTTTGTGAAGCATACAATACCAGTGATTTGTAAATCACCCCCCAGGATCTGTCGTCAATATTTCTGAGACGTTCTAAAGTTTTGGAGTCTATCATATGTTAGTTGGTTTAGTTTGGTTCTATAAATATATGCTCTTTTAATTATTTTTTTTGCCACATGGCAAAAAAAAATCTTTGTGGAGCATATACAGGTATAAGGGCTTTCTATTTAAGCCGTGTTAAAAAATTGATTTTATAATTATGGAAAAACAAAGATTGTTATTATGCATTGGACGCTATGATCACTATTATGACAGCGTTAACAACAAAAGTTCTGTTTTTTTGGGACTAAGTACCTTTATTGTTGGAGGCTTGACAGTGGGTTTTTTTGCGATCAAAGATTTTGTGTCATGCACACCGTGTATCTATCTATTAATGATAGCCCTTATTTTAATTGGTATTGTTATTATGATTATTGTAATACTTGCCGCAACTCCTTTCGTCTCAAAAGACACGGACTCCCTGCATTATTTTGGCTCAATATCATGCCAGAGTCACGAGGAATTCTGCACAAAATCTATTGAATGCATTTCGGAGGAAGATGAACTTAAGGATTTACGGATGCAAGTCCACCAGCTTGCCTGCGGACTATCTTCAAAATTCTACAGACTAAAAATGGCAGGCATTCTATTTACAATCCAATTTACTCTTTTTATACCTCTACTGATGCTTGTAATACATAACTTAAAATAAATTATATATGAAAATTTTTGAAGATTACCTTTCGACAGTAAAAGCTGCAATGGCAGCAGATCCCAAATTTAAAAATTTAAATGAAAGCTGGAATCCTGCTAAAGGCAAGCTGCGCAAAGCATTTAATACAGCTGCGCTAGGACTTGCGGTTCCGGAAAAACGCCTGCTTCCGAGCTTAGAAAATTTTGCAAGCCAATTAGGGTTAAAGCCGGATTTTAATCAAAAATTAGGGCTTCATCCGGATCATGCACATTTAAAGCATACAGACAATATCGAAAACGATTATATTATCTCTATGTTTGTTGATATTAAAGGTTCTACCAATCTTTTTAAACGTTATCTTCCGGAGACAGTTTGGATCATAACCAATACAATCCAGCGTGCCGCAATACATACCTGTTTGATTTTTGGAGGTTATGTACATCGCCTTCAGGGAGATGGTTTATTTGTGTATTTTGGAGATAAAAATACATCGACTCAGCTTTCTGTGAAAAGAGCCTTGCAGTTTGCCGGGATTTTTACATATTTTGTGAAAACAGATCTAAAAGAGCTGTTTAATGAGCAGGGAATTGAAGATATATACACCAGAATAGGTATTGATCTTGGATACGATCGCGATGTAGTATGGGGAATGGCAGGTATTGGAGAGATAAGTGAGGTGACGACCTGTAGTCTGCATACAAGTTTAGCCAGCAAGATGCAGTCAAGCGCAGTCAGTAATGGAATAGTTGTTGGAGACCACATAAAAAATGAGGTTCCTGAACTGTCAGAATTTTTTACGCCTGTATGCCAGAGAACAAAGAATGAGAATGACCGTTATATTTTTAGAATACAAGACGAAAACTGGAATTACACACAATTTGATTTTGCCTGGTTGTCCTTTCTTAAAAGACAAGATTACATCGCTACGGATCTTCAGGGTGTCCTTCAGTTAAAGCAAAAAGCAACAGTTCCTAATTTAGATCGCAATATCAATAATTTAGCTCCTATTGCAGCTACAAGCAAACCTTTTTATGGATTCATTAAAGAAAACTAGTGAGTTTGAGCTTGACTTTGGTGAGGTAAAAGAATACTTTCCCAAATTAAGCTACGGAAGAAATAGTAAAAACAAAATTTGGATAATTTCGGGAGAATTGGATATATGTGATGTCAAAGGTAACTACTGGAATACCTTTGACATCAAAATCATAGTCCCTGAATCATATCCGTATTGCGTTCCTATTGTTTTAGAAATGAGCGAAATAATTCCTCGTGATATCGACTGGCATATTTCCGAGAATGGGATCTGCTGTTTGGATTCTGATAATAATCTCATACTTCTTAGTCGACACGGAATTAATTTAAAAGATTTTATTGCAAAAAAAGTATATCCTTTTTTTGCAAATCAATTATACAAACTAGAGAAAAACAAATATGCGGGGCAGGAATACAAACATCATGTTGAAGGAATAATCCAATATTATATTGAAGATTTAGAAATTCCAACTGCTGAGGATATAGTGATTTTTCTTGAGCACATACTTAATAAAAAAGATCTTACCAGAAACAGATTATGTCCCTGTAAGAGCGGTGAGAAAATAAAGAAATGCCACGAAAAAGCAATCGACTCTATAAAAACAATCGGGAGAGAAAAAATGCTATATGATTTAGCGGAAATCAAAAAGAAATTAGACTTTTAAAGCTTACAGTGTTTTGATTTGAAAAGTTTTATTCAATAAACATAGATATCATCAAGATCATGGATTACAAACTCTGGTTTGTATGATCTGTCTATCGGATTGTCAAAAAGCAAAAATGCAGGAATATTTAAAGGTTTAATATATTCCAATTCTACAGAACTTTTCAAGTGGGTTGCACGAATTTCCATCAATAGTCTTCCAAGGGCATTTTTCCCTTTCAATTGATCCTTATTAACAGGCACCGCTCCCCATGTACTGTCCTTGGTTGAGAATTCAACAATTGTATTGCTCCCGGTGCTCAAAAGCAAATCAGAAAATTTATTAAAATTCTGAATCAGTTTTATCTGCAGGCACCAGCGCATTACATCAAATTTTACTATTTCCCAATCCTGTCTGGTAAATTGATGATACTTGCGGCTGATTTCTTTGGCGTCCATAGGGTTTGTCACAGAAATTATTTCCTCCTGAATGGCAGGAAAAAGAGGAAACCGGCAAGCCTGATATAAAATTTCTGTATTAGCTATATTGGTTTCATTTACAAATAAAGAATATCCGGGCGCCATATTTGAAAGACCTCCAAATTTGCCAGTAGTTTTACTAAAAGTAATTACTTCATTTTTGTTGTATGTTCTTTCGCTAATTTTCATAATGCAAATTAAAACAATTTTATAATACTAACCTCTATTTGCAACAGGAAATAAAGGACTCCAAGCATGATCGTCAACTCCCCACCAAAAGACCAGCGGACTGTTGTTGGGAATATTTCTCCAGGTAAAGAAGTGTGTTCCCAGACCAAAAGTTTTGTAGCTGGGATTAATTAATCCTAGTGGTCTTATGTTAGGTTTTATTTCCCCTTTTATCATATCTATTATAGAAATTCCTTTCTGAAGCAAAATATTTTCATAACGGACCCTATTTTCAGCAGAACTGAAGAATTGTTCGGTAATTGGAAGATTTGGTTTTCGGTAAGCATAACTTTCGTATTTTTCAGCGGTTAAATTTGCTAGATATGACTTTACATTTGTCGGCTGCTCATCAGTTGGAAAGGCAACGTTCAAAGATTGATTATTAAATCTGGCGTGGTTTTGAATCTCATAATTGTAGTACCATCCAATTTTTCTGCTGATTCTATCTTCAAATGTTTTCATCAGCCTGTACTCTTGAAAAGATCTACCCCAATTATGTAGTCCAAACAAATTTACAGATAATTGGTAATTATCATTTAGAACATTTTCTGCATTTGTTACATTTTCACCATTTTTAGTTTGCAGCCATTGCACTAAATGGTTGCCTATGGTGCTGCCTGAAGCCAAGATGTCATCAAAATATACATAGTTTATTTTAGGAAAAGTTTTGTATTTTACATATGATTCCCCGTATTTCTCATTTAAAAGATTTTCCAGTATGTCTAAAATTGCAGGCTGGCTTTTGTGAGGTAGCTGCAAATCCAAAAATTCAGTATTGATTAAAAATTCAGTAATGTTAGTGTAATTGAATCGTTTTATTAAAGCCTCAATATGCCCATCTAAAAAAAGTTTAGCTTTTTCCTTTGAAATGTAGACCTGTGGAATTATGTGGCTGATTTCTTCCAGTATAAATTCAGCATTTTCCCCAAACTGATTTGCCCAATTGATGACATGTTCGCTATCTAAAAAAATTCCATCCTCGTTTCTATAGTCTTTAATAGTATCAATTATCTTGTCTGCAATGTCTTTCATTCAATAATCAGTGTTTTTAGATTCAAAAAAATATAATTCATATTATTTTTTTTCGAAATTAAATAAATAGCTTTAAAACGCAATTTAAATTGCTTATATTTTAGTTAGCTCTTATTAGTAATGAGATGTGGTCAAGAGATTATGGTAAATGTCTTTTGAATTTTAATGTTTTTTGTGAATTAAAATCCTGCATCAGCCAAAACCTCTTCAAAATCTGGCATGTCATCATATGTTTTGCCGTTGATTTCCCTGCCGCTTTTTTTCTTATTGGTGCCTCCCCATTGTTTAAAGAAAAACCGAACATCTGCTTTTTCGCACTGCTCCATAATATCTATAGCCCAATCAGCTTCCATAATTCTTGATTTTGGACCACTTTCTCCACCTACAATGACCCAGTCGATTTTTTTAAGGTTTATATTGTGCAATGGCCCAATCAAAGGTTCGCATGATAAAAATTTAACCCGTGCTTTTGTTTTTCTTAGATAATTTATCCTTTCAACCACACGTTCATCTTCAACAGAAACTCCCATCCAAACATTATGAGGCCATTTTCCTTTTAAAACTTTTCTGTCAAATTCTAAAAGACGCTCCGCACGTTTGGTCAATATCTGGTAAACGTGTTCCGTATCCTTCATCACATCAAATACCTTTAGAATAAATTCATCAGAGATGGATTCATGAAACAAATCACTCATGGAATTTACAAAAACAACCCGTCTTTTTTTCCATTTATAAGGTTCTTTCAATGAATCAGGATGCTCGGTAATCTTGAAAATATTTTCATATTTTGAAACTCCCATTGCATGCAGCCTTTTTGCCATTCGTTCCGCATAGCAGTTTTTGCAGCCTTGGGAAATTTTGTCGCAGCCTGTGGTCGGGTTCCATGTAAGTTCTGTCCATTCTATACTTGATTCTGCCATATCATCATTCTTTTATGCAAAATTCATAAATATCATTGTCTTTTAATCTATGGATGCTGCTTATTTTTTTGTTTATTTTACCTTTGGTTATTTGAATCTTATCCTTTTGAATAAGATCAAGTATTATTTCCAGATAATTTTTAGTCTGAATGCCATATTTTAATGCAAATTTTAGGCCTTGAATATTGGATACAATCTCTTTGTTTAAAATCTTAATGTAAAGCTCGTCCCTATATTTTTGAATTTTATTGCTGAACTGTTCATCATAAAAAAGGGTTCCAAGCTTAAAATCATCATTTATGTCAAAATTAGCTTCGCCAGCCATTTTATCTTGACTCCAGCATACTTTTAAAAATTTTTCCATACCTAGAGAATGGCTAGTTCCAAAAATTAACCCATAATAGTTAGTTCCTTTCTTTATAGAAAATTGGTGCAGGTAATATTCTTTATTTTTAGGTATTGTATTTTTGAAATATTGTGAAACTAATTTATGGCAGTGCTTAGGCTCGGATTTTTTAAAATCGATTTTTTCTGTTTCAATGTATTTTTTGATTGACTCGTGATTTTGAAACCTATTGATAAAAGAAGAGGAGATAAAGAAGATAAAATCTGTTTTCGGAAAATTAATCAATCTGGCAAATATATCACTGTCAACTTCCTTGAAACCGTACTGATCCAATAAAACAAACTTACTGTACTTCTTATTATTCATTATTTCAAGCACATTAGGTCTGTTAAAAACATCTTTAAAATCATAATTCCCGAAATGATGCTCATACACGCATTTTTCTCTCTGACAATTCTGAAGGCAATTGCCAATAAATTGGCTAACATTTCTTTCCAGTTCTTTGCTTTTCTTTTTTATTTTTTCATTGAATGCAAATACTATTTTTTTTCCATCAGATTTGCTGCAGTACATCAAATTTTCGCCTTTAGCTTCATCTAAAAGAATAAGAGGACTACCAAAGTTCATCTCTGAATCCATTCCGCTACCTGCAAAAAAATCGTAAATATATCTTTTGTTTACATATGGGGTATGTATAAAAACTGGCAGCCACTCTTTAAAAGACTCTCTAAAGATTTCAAGTTTAATCTTGGTTGCATGATCAAAACGTGATTTGTTTATATCCTTAGCCATTAAGGTTCTTTTTTAAGTCTTTTGGTTTATATTTTAGTGCTTAGTCAGTTAAGTAGCTCATAGACAAAGAAATATATAAATATAAACTTTTTTATCGTAAAAGCTTTGTAATTAGAGAGTGTAATATAAAAATTGTTTAAAATCTTAAACCAGGTAAAAACACCTGTTTTGAATAAATTCTTTTTTTGCTGCTTTTGGATTTAAATGTTTGATAATTAATGTTTTCACTCGAAACGGCTAAAAAGGGCAGCCAAGATAGCGCCAGCTGTCTGCTGCATGCGCATAACAGATTCCGTTTCACTTCATCTGCCCTTTGGGACTTATAGCACTCCGCATTCTTTAACTGCCACTTTTTCCTTGCTTTCTTTTTTACCGTTTTTTCTTTTGAAAACAATTTTTTAAAGAGAGGGGCTGGAATTGAGGGAAGCGGGCAGTCCGAGCAGTGGTTATTGGTTAGTATTTCATTGGGCTAATCATTAGTTGTTGTTCGGCTGGTAATTAATTATTTATTCACAATTAAATTTTAAGGTTATGGAAATTACAGGAAGGGTTACAAGGGATTCGGAAGTACGCAGAGCTGGAGAGAAAGAGGTTTTGAACTTCACCATAGCGGTTAATGACCGTTACAAAGCTGCGGGAAGTTCAGAGTACAAACAGGTGACAACTTTTATTAACTGCTCCTATTGGATTAGTATAAAGGCAGGGCAGTGGGTTAAGAAAGGGGCTGTAGTGCTTTTAAGCGGAAGGTTAAGCATGCATGTATATATCAACAGTGACGGGAATCCGATAGGAAGTATTGACTTTCATGTGAATGAGATCAATATTGTTGCTTTTGCAAAAAGAAGCAGTTATAATGCGGATGAATTGGAAAGTAGTGTAAGCGTGAAGAAGGAAAACAGCTCTTAAGAAGGGTAATGATAAGACAGGGGACGAGGTTCCTTTTTAATTGGATGTTTAATTTTAAAATCAGAAATCATGGTACATCATATTTATTACAATGAACAGACGAGAAAGCATAGTTTTTTCAGCGTGAAGGAAAAAACGTGGCACAATCTGGGACAGATAGTGGAGGAGTATCCGACAAGCGCAGAGGCGATAGCACACGCAGGCTTGGATTTTGAGGTGGAGAAAAGAAGGCTTTTTACGCCTGCTGCTCCAATTGTTACACAGGACTTTATAGATTCGGGAAGGCTGGACGTTCCGGATTACTGCAGTACGGTGCGCACCGATAACGATACGGTTCTGGGTGTGGTAGGTAAAGATTACCATATTGTGCAGAACAGGGACGCTTTTTCTTTTTTTGACAGCATAGTGGGTGGTGACGGCATCATGTATGAAACTGCGGGCGCTTTGGGAAATGGTGAGCGAATCTTTATTACGGCCAAACTGCCTGATTATATCCGAGTGGGAAAGGATGATCTGATCGAAAAGTATCTTTTCCTGACTACATCGCATGACGGAAGCGGCAGCATTACAGCAGCCTTTACACCGATTAGAATTGTATGCGCTAATACGCTTAATGCAGCGATGCAGTCTAAAACCAATACGGTGCGCATCCGCCACACCTCAAATGCAAAAGACCATTTGGAGCAGGCACATAAGGTTATGGGGATTTCCGACACGCTGTCCAGCAGTCTGGAAGCCGTTTTCAATTACTGGGCTAAAACCCGTATTTCAGATCAGGAGGTTAAAAAATTGATCCAGCATGCGATGGCTCCCAGCAGGGAAGTGCTTAAAAGACTGCAGGAGGAAAGAAATGAGGAATTGTCAGCCTGTTTTAACAATATGGTGGATAGTGCGTTTGAATATGCGATGAGCCACCCGACACAGCAGACCGATACTACAAAAGGAACGGTGTTTGGCGCGTATAATGCGGTGACAGGTTATTTTCAGAACGTTAGAAAATACAAGGACGATGAGGTAAAACTTTCTTCCATACTGATGGGAGGAACAGCGCAGCTCAGAGGGCAGGCTGCCTTTAATCTCTGTGTTGATTTTGCTGTTAAGGGGTTTAGCTCATATGTACAAAATTGAATCAGTCTTATAATTGGAAATGCAGGCAGAATAATACTGTCTGCATTTATAGATTCTAAGAATGGTAAATGTAATTTCCTAGTTATTTTCTATTGCCTGTGAATTTATATTTTCGGATTTATAATTACCTTGCTGCCATGATTTATTTCTCCCCTTGAGGTTTCTGAGAAATAGAATAAAATTTTAACGGTAACTAATTGATAACCGATATGAACTGTACTAAAATAGTATTGCTGTTTTTACTGATGCTTTCAGGCTTTGCACATGCCCAGTCGGGTGATACAATGGAAGATGAAAAAGGTCTGACTAAAGCTGAAATGGCAGAAGCAAAAAAACTGAATATAAAAATGTCGAAAAGCAGAGAGTTTATCCGCAAGGATGAAATCTACAAAAGCGTAATCCCGATGCTGCAGAGTAAATCACAGGACATAAGAGAATTTTTTATGTATAATAAAGAGTTGTATGCTTCCAAAATCCAAAGTTGGGCACAGAAAAATGCGCAGCCAGAGAAGCTTGATGAAGTGGTGAAATTGATGAAAGAACAGACCGCAGTTCTCAAAAAATTAGATCAGGACAATGTAAGGCTTAATGAGCTTTACCGAAAAGCCAGT
>Ga0157370_10007411_pt1 | contig 11945 bp, 10 predicted proteins | sample C35metaG_FD_113463 | JGI IMG/M metagenome (GOLD analysis project Ga0157370, IMG submission 113463) | Corn rhizosphere microbial communities from Kellogg Biological Station, Michigan, USA - C3-5 metaG | ecosystem: Host-associated > Plants > Roots > Rhizosphere > Soil | place: USA: Michigan... | reverse complement strand
GGTATCCGTGATGCCATTATCCCCGAATTGAAAAGTGGCTGGCCCGACTTTATTGTACTTAACTTTGCCAATACCGATATGGTTGGCCACACCGGTGTGTTCAGCGCGGTTGTAAAGGCCGCCGAAACGGTTGACGCCTGCGCACAGGCTGTTGTTGAAACCGGTATAGCTAATGGCTACTCGTTCATCATCCTTGCCGACCATGGCAATGCCGATTACATGATAAACGATGACGGATCGCCAAATACAGCGCATACCACTAACCTGGTGCCTTGCATTGTGATAGATAAAGATGTGAAGCATGTAAATGATGGCAAATTAGGCGACATTGCCCCAACCATTTTAAAAATATTAGGTGTCACCATTCCTGCGGAAATGAGTGGGAGTGTGTTGGTGTAAGTAAGTAGATTAAATATTTCATAATAAAAGCCGCGTTAGTTTTAGCGCGGCTTTTGTGTTTTTATCACTCCAATTTGTGCAATGCGCGTTTCACAAAAATATATGGCACGGATGGAACGAATGAAACGGTATTTTTTGCAAAATATTGATTATGAGATGTTTGATATTTGGGTATGAAACGCTGTGAAACTACTTATAAGTCAGGAAAATTAAGTTAGGATTGAGGGTAACTGATTGTTTTTTAGTTGATTGTGAAAATGGGTAATTATGAGATTTTTGAAACGGTTTTGAAACGGTTTAGGATTGCCCCTGGTCGACGTTGGTAAACTCGACCAGAAGGGCGAACTTCGCACAGCGGAGAACATCTAGTCTTTGGGGTGCTTAAGTTCACATATCGCTAAAAATCTTTCTCCAAGTTCCGTTAGTCTATACCCGTAGCTTTCTTGATCATACTGAGCATCTATTTGATGCCACTGTTCCGTGCTTTCGTATTCTCTACCACCAGTTCGAAATTCTTCAATGTAAATTTTAGGTGGTAATTGTCGAATAAGTCCAAGTCTCGCTACATTAGCAACTTCAAACCCTTCTATTGCCAGCCAAAAACCATCTTGTTCAATCTGTTCAATTTCTTTCCTTAATTCTTTAGTAGCTGGTTTAAAGTAATATTTATCATTTAGGGATATTGCTAACTTTGAAAGCATTTCTTGTTTCGTAGAAAGGTCCTTTTCACGTTTGAGAACAGTAACAAGAGCATCGTATTCTTCTATAGATAATTGGCTTAGGATGTAAGGAAACACCTGGTTTTGCATGTTCGTTTCTGAATCAGCCATATTTACAAGCATATTAGACCATTTGTCTTGCAACTTTTCATCATCTTCTAAAGAAGCTTGCTCAAGCAGTGGAACCAAAATTTTAATGGGAATTTCTTTCAGAGTTATATTTTTTTCCTCAATATATTTTTTTGCTTTTAGCAGAATTTTGACTTGGTTCTTAAAGCGTAGAAATTTTATGTTATCTGATATAAAAAGCCCAAGCTCTTCAACAGTTGGAGAAATTAATTTGCCAAGGAACTCTTTAGCAAGTTCGAGCCCCTTTTCGACTGTAGATGACTTTATGTTTATTTCTTTGGCCATTTTTTATTCAGGTTAACTAGCACGATTTACGGTTTTATGCTTGCCCAAAAATCTTACGCAGCATACTCGCGCAAGTGGGAGGTATTGTTATATGACACTCCGCCATTTAATATTACAAGTTAAGTTTGATCTTCAAATAGTTTATAAATGAAGAACAAGATACTAACATGAACTTTGCATCCTCAAACTCAATTGCAACTCCATCTTCAAGTAAAGCATGCCTGATACCGTCCGCGTCGCTGGTATACCCATATAGCTTGCTATATGCTTCCTTTAGGGAACCATGAAGGTTATGTTTGGATTCTATAACAGCCAACGCTTTACCTAATGAAGCTTTTGGTTCTCCTGTTACGATTTTACATAGCGCTTCCACAGCCGAAATCGATTCCTTTATAGAATTTCGATAGTCAGGTGATTCCCTGTTCGCCAACATCGCCAATGCCTTCGTTAAGTGAGTATTTACTGGCTTTAGCCCTTCTGATTCATTGAGTGCTTCTTCTATTGATTCTATTTCTTCCTCGGATGTAACTTGCACAACAATTCCATTGACAATTCTAAATGCTGATAGTTCTGCCTTTAAAACATTATTACAGTAAACTAAAAAAGCTTCAGTAGTACGAATACTTTCCAATCCGGCAATAAACTCAACCAGATCATATATATCATACCATTGTGCTCGGTCATAATACCAGCTTCTTAAATATCTTAGAAATTCATCGAAATATAGGCTACCGCCTTGAAAGTGAGGTATGGTGTCTTCCGCAAAGCCCCAATGCACAATCCATATACTTTTGCACACTCGGTCTCTAACTGGATTGTGTAAATAAGTCTCAAGGTTAGTTAAGAACTCTTTAATTCCATTCCAGAGAAAATTCTTAAGTCTATCGTCAATGTTATCTATCTGCAACAGTGTTCTTACTGGTGTCTTACCTATTCTCTGAGAAAAACGCATTACCAAATATAAGAACTAAGCTGTTACAAGTCAATTGGATATAGCGTTGGGTAAACACCCCCCTAAGCCATCGCGGGTCGAAGCTTATAGCTTCGTCCTAAAACTACTAGAAGTCCGATAGATTAATTTACTTTTCAATGCGGCAGCCACTTTTTAAGCACCCCATACAAATAAGTACCCAATAAAGCCCCCGCTACCACAATAGTCATAGTGATGTAGCCATAACCAATATTAACGAACATAGGACCCGGACAAGCGCCCGATAAGGCCCAACCCAGGCCAAATATTAACCCGCCAAAAATGTACTTCTTCCAGCCTTTATCTTTAGGGGTAAAGATTATAGGGTCGCCTTCGGAATCCTTTATACCGAAACGTTTAATAATGAACACAGCCAAAGCGCCGAGTATAACCGCTGTGCCAATGATGCCATACATCTGGAATGATTGAAAACGGAACATTTCCTGTATGCGATACCACGACGCGGCCTCTGATTTTATCATTACGATGCCGAAGATGACCCCGGCAAGTACAAATCTAAATCCTTTCATAGCTTAAAATATCAGGGGAAAAAGTAAATGCGTCATGATAAGTCCACCCGCAAAAAAGCCGATAACGGCCAGCAGCGATGGTAATTGCAGGTTGGATAAGCCACTGATAGCATGGCCCGAGGTGCAGCCACCCGCGTAGCGCGAGCCAAAGCCCACCAGTAAACCACCGCTTAACAACAGAATTACGTTTTTTACTGAGAGCGCTTGAAAATCATAGAGTTGTCCCGGGTTGAATTGGCCGTCAAAGTGCAGGCCTATGGCGCTCAAATCTTTAATTGTCGCGGCAGAAAGTTGCAGGGGCGTGTCACTTTTTAGCAGCGTTGCCGAGATAATGCCACCCAATACTGCGCCGCATAAAAACAGCAGGTTCCACTTTTGGGTTTTCCAGTCAAAATTGAAAAAACTTACTCTTTTTCCTGCTCCTGCAAGCGTACATATCGTTCGCAGGTTTGATGAAAATCCGAATGTTTTTCCGAAGTAGAGCAATACCACCATTATGGTGGCAATGGCAACGCCCGATACATACCAGGGCCAGGGTTGCTTTAATATTTCAAGCATGTTTGTAGTTTAAGGGATTATATTGTGTTTACAGAGCTGTGTTGGGGCATACATAATCGCTTACAGCAAACCGCCCCGATTCTTTAAGGGCTTTAAAGCCTCCTTTAATGTCTACCAGGTTGTTAAAACCCCGCGCACGCAGCATAGCGTTAAACAACATAGACCGGTAGCCACCTGCACAATGTACATAGTAGGTTTGGGTTTTATCCATTTTATCCAGATGATCATTAATGTTATCAAGCGGCAGGTTTTGAGCGCCTAAAACGTGCTCGGTATCATATTCGCTCTGTTTGCGCACATCAAGAATATTTACCGGCTGCCGCTGGTTTATCTCCGCAAGTTCATCAGCCGAAACGGATTGTATACTATCCGTCTCCTTACCCGCTGCCTCCCATGCGGCTATGCCGCCTTGCAGATAGCCGATAGCGTTATCATAACCTACTCTCGCCAGGCGGGTAACTACTTCATCTTCGCGTCCCTCATCCGTAATAAGTAGTATCGGCTGATCAATATCCGGTATAAGGGCACCAACCCACGGCGCAAAACTGCCGTCGATGCCAATGTTAATGGAGTTGGGAATAAAGGCAAGGGCAAAGGTATCAGCATCGCGTGTGTCAAGCATCAAAGCGCCTGTGGCATTGGCTGCTTCCTCAAATTCATCGGGTGTTAGCGGTTGCTTGCCTTTGGTTAATACGCTATCAATGTTTTCGTAACCTTCCTTATTCATTTTAACATTAAGCGGAAAATACGCCGGTGGGGGCATAAGGCCGCGCGTTACCTCTACAATAAACTCCTCCTTCGTCATGTTTTTGCGCAGCGCATAGTTATATTGTTTTTGATTGCCCAGCGTATCGGTTGTTTCCCTGCTCATGTTTTTGCCACAGGCAGATCCCGCTCCGTGTGCCGGGTAGACGATAACATCATCGCTTAACGGCATTATCCGGTTACGAAGCGAATCATACAACATGCCTGCAAGGTCATCCTGTGTAATACTGCCCGCTTTTTGCGCCAGATCGGGCCGGCCCACATCGCCAATAAAAAGCGTATCGCCGGAGAATAACGCAGTTTCATTGCCCTGCTCATCTATCAATAAATAGCAAGCCGACTCGAGCGTATGCCCGGGCGTATGCAAAACCTTGATGGTAACTTTGCCGATTTTAAACTCTTCGTTATCCTTAGCTATGCAGGCATCAAAACCTGTTTCGGCGGTTGGGCCATAAACTATTTTCGCACCGGTTTTTCCGGCCAGGTCAATGTGTCCTGATACAAAGTCGGCATGAAAGTGGGTCTCAAAAACATACTTTATTGTTGCGCCCGATGCCTGCGCCTTTTTTATGTAAGGCTCCACTTCGCGAAGCGGGTCAACAATGGCCGCCTCGTTTTCAGATTGAATGTAGTAAGCTCCCTGGGCTAAGCAGCCGGTATATATTTGTTCTACGGTCATTTTCTAAATCGCTTATTAATTTACACAAATATCTGTATGGTTCAATTTTTTATTGGTGACCAAAGTCACCGAGGCTTAATTAATACTGAAAAATAATTCTTTGGTAATGATGTATATCCCCATAGCCAGCACAAACCACCCAAAGCCTTTTTTTAATTTGGCACCGTCCACCTTTTTATTAAGGGCATCACCCGCAAATACACCTGCCACTGCCACCGCGGTAATCTTTACTAAAAACAACCAGTCAATATGGAAGTGACCGAGATCGCCGGTAAAGCCGATAAGGGAGTTAAGGGCAATAATTAGTAGGGAGGTGCCAACGGCTTCTTTCATGGGAAGGCCAACCAATAATACCAGGGTTGGAATAAGCAGAAAGCCTCCGCCAGCACCCAATATGCCTGTTGCCAAGCCAATAGCTATGCCATAACCCGAAAGTTTAAGTAAGTTGAGCTGCTTATGATGATTTATGTTACCGGTTTCCTTTTTTTGTTCGCTGCTTATCATGGTGATAGCGGCTGCTACCATAAGCACAGCGAAAAGTACCATGGTAAGTATGTTTTCTGTAACATCAAATGATCCTACGTTTATTATGTGCCTGGGCACCAGCGGTAAAATAAACTTACGGGTAATAAATACGGTGGTTATAGAAGTAAGCCCAAAAAACAAAGCTGTTTTTATGTTGACCAAACCTTTACGGTAATTATTGTAAGCTCCTACCACGCTGGTTGAACCTACAATAAATAACGAATATGAAGTGGCCAGCAAAGGGCTGGTGCCAAATAGATACACCAGTACCGGAACAGTAAGAATGGAACCGCCACCACCAATAAGCCCGAGTGATAGACCAATTAAAGCAGCAGCTAAGTAAGCAACAATTTCCATGCGTTTTATTTTATAAGCACAAAAATCGTGACAAGTAAAGGCCTAAACGGTGACTTATGTCACCCAGGCAATTATTTTTTCCATTCGATATAAGTGCGATGTAGTGCTATGTCGCCGCGTTGCTCCATTTTTTTCAATAGTCTTGATATTACTTCCCTTGACGAGTTCAGGTCATTGGCTATCTCATTGTGGGTTATGCGCAACTCGCGCGTTTGTAAGTTTTTGTATTGGTTTTGCAGGTAAAAGTAAAGGCGTTCATCCATGCCTTTAAAGGCGATATGATCTATCACCACCAAAAGCTCCTCGTACCTTGATCGGTAAGTTTCTAAAACAAAGTAGTACCATGTTTTAAAATTGGTCATCATGCTATCCATCAAATTTATGGGTATTGCAAGTACAGTGGTATCTTCAATAGCTTTCCCCATCACTTCGCTTGTTTCCTGTCGTGTTGCGCAGATCATGGTAATGGCGCAGGCGTCGCCGGGCTCCAGGTAGTACATAAAAAACTCATTTCCGTCATCGCCCTGGCGATAAAGTTTTACCCTGCCATCAACAACCATCATGGTATTTTTTATGTATTGACCGGTACGCAGCGCCACCTGCCCCGCCGGAATATTTACAATTGAGCCATGTTGCGAAATAAATGCTTTTAAGGCAGGTTCAAATTGGGGGAAGATATCGTCAACTATGCCGGCTATCTCTGAATGCTTTTCCATGATCAAATGTAATATTACTCTTTCATTTGGAGCTGCCACCCAATGGTCAAATATGTTTCTTTCGATTGATCTTTGCGCGAAGAATGCGGATAGTACTACTTCGTTTTCGTAAAAAATCTGTATATCAACGCTGTAAATTGTGTTTTGCAAACTCTAATTTGCAGTTTTATGGTGCTCAAATCAGGAGCAGAAAAACCATTGTAACCATTATGAAGACATCATTAATAAAAGTTTTTTTTATAATAACTGCGGTAATTTACAGCGCTACGTCATACGCCGAGAATGGGTACGATCTTTGGCTTAGAAAAGGAAGGGCAAAACCTGTTAGGGTGGTAGTATCGGGTAAAAAATCGGCTACTTTGGATGTGGCAAAACAAGAGCTTACCGAGTTTTGGCAAGGTGCCCCAAATGCAACAGTTCAGTTAGTAGTTAAAGCCGATAAAGCTGTAAAAGGCGATGGTTTTAAAATAAACGCCAACGTTGTTACAGCCAATACCGATGCAGGAGTACTATACGGCGTTTATGATCTGTTGCGCAGAATGGCCAGCGGACAGGCAACTGATAACATATTGTCTAACCCATCGTACCAGCGCCGGATATTGAACCATTGGGATAACCCAACCGGTACAATTGAACACGGTTTCGCCGGCAGATCTATTTTCTGGCGTAACGAGCAAGACTCAGTAACTGTAAACGCGGGTGATATAAGCCGCTGGAAAGATTACGCGCGTCTGAACGCATCTATAGGTATAAATGGCGCGGTTGTAAATAATGTAAATGCCCAGCCCATGATGCTGTCTACACCCTATATTAAAAAGTATGCAGCTATAGCTAATGCCATGCGTCCGTATGGGGTAAAGATCTATATGGCGCCTAATTTTGCGTCGCCAATACGCCAGGGTGGTTTAAAAACTGCTGATCCGCTTGATCCGGAAGTAATAAAATACTGGCAGGGAAAAGCTAAAGAAATTTACGCTTTGATACCTGATTTTGGCGGCTTTTTAATTAAAGCTAACAGCGAAGGGCAGCCTGGTCCGCAGGATTATAAACGTACCCATGTTGATGGTGCCAATATGCTGGCCGACGCGCTAAAACCTTACGGAGGCATTGTAATGTGGCGCGCGTTTGTGTATGCGCCGAATGATCCGGACAGGTCAAAACAAGCTTACCAGGAGTTTATGCCGTTTGACGGTCAGTTTCGCGATAATGTTATAATCCAGGTAAAAAATGGCCCGGTTGATTTCCAGCCGCGCGAACCGGCCAGCGCACTTTTTGGTGCCATGAAGAAAACATCGGTTATGCCGGAGTTTCAGATCATGCAGGAGTATTTGGGTCAGGCTAAACAACTGGTTTTCCTTTCTACAATGTGGGAAGAATGCCTTAAAACAGATACCTACCAGGCGGGTCCGGGCAGTACAGTTGGCAAAGCTACGGACGGCAGTCTGTATGCGCAGAAATATACGGCCATTGCTGGCGTATCCAACATTGGCTTAGACAGTAACTGGACGGCTCACCCATTTGCTGCCGCCAACTGGTATGCCTTTGGCAGGTTAGGCTGGGATAACACGCTGACCAGCGCCCAGATTGCCGACGAATGGCTGAAATTAACTTTTGCTCCGGTTACTGACGAAGGTAAAGCGGCAATGGCCGGCAAAAACTGGGAGGCAGGTTTTTTGGCTCCTGTTAAAAAAATGATGCTGGATAGCCGTGAGGCAGCCGTTAATTACATGATGCCACTGGGCTTGCACCACCAGTTTTCCTCGTTTGATCATTACGGACCGGGATCATGGTATGCCCCTGCACGCACACGTGCCGATTGGACGCCGCCCTATTATCACAAAGCAGATAAGCAAGGCATTGGTTTTAACAGAACCAGCACCGGCACAAATTCGGTTAGCCAGTATCATGAGCCATTGGCAAGTACCTATGCATCGTTAGAGAATATTCCTGAGATTTATTTACTGTGGTTTCACCATGTGCCATGGACCTATAAAATGAAGGATGGCCGCACCTTGTGGGATGAGCTTTGTATAAAGTATGATACAGGTGTTAAACAGGTAAGGCAGTTTCAGGTGGTTTGGGATATGGCGCAGCCATTTGTTGATAAAGAACGTTTTGAGAACGTGCAAAGCCGCTTGCGTATACATGTGCGCGATGCCCAGGTTTGGAAGGATGCCAGTATTCTGTATTTCCAAACCTTCAGCGGTTTGCCAATTCCTTACGAGGTTGAGCGCCCGGTAAGAGATCTGAGCTATATGATGAGTACACCACCGGCGAATATAAAGTAGAATAGAAATTGATTACGGCCGCTTAACAAAAATAGCGATGGGTTTCAAGCCCATCGCTATTTTTGTTAATGAAAGAATAAGATGATGCGTTAAATAACATATTTTAGCGCGATGAAGCGGCGCTTATTTAAGTCTTTCTGTATTGTTGGGGTTGTTGCGACAGCATTATCGCTCCCTTCCTGCAAACCCGACAACCTAAAGCAAGGTGCAGTTAAAGAATACTTTGACATTAAGGGCTATTTTGAAAATAGAGCTGCGCAGTTAAGCAAACAACACCCTGCCATAACCAAAACTGTTGTTCATAACGGTGCAGCTGAAAATAAAACAGTCGAGATCAGCAACTGGAAGAATGAACTGAGTTTATTTATTGAGTCGGACATTAACAAGCCCGCATGGAAAGGAAAGTATTCCAAAATAGATAGCTCGGGGGCCGTAGTTTATAAAGCAAAGGATACCGACGTGAAAACGCGCCGCATAGTTATTAGCAAAGCGGGAAACGGCAATGTGAAGCAGATATCTATTTACAATGAGGTTAATAACTTATTGTACAACACTAGCGAAACACTTAATTACTTCCCTGATTCGGCGTATACAATTGAAAAATATCAAAAAGTGAAGCTGCTGGGCGCCAATACTTACAAAATAACCGGAAAGTTTTAATTAATGGCGACCGGTAGCGGCAGCTAATTTATCCTTGGTCACATCAAGTAGTGAGGCGATATCGCTCCGGCTCGGATCGTTATCCAACACCTTTTGCAGGTCTGTCATAGCGGCCCTTAATGAGCTAAGTCCGCGGGCTCTGTCGTATGGTTTTGTGGCTGTTTCTAACTTAAATATCCCGTAATCGCGGTAAGCTATAGCACGGTTCTGGAAAAAGCTTGCAATTTTAGTATCGGTAGGGCTAAGGTTAATAGCCTTGGTAAAATCAACTATAGCTCCAAGTAAATGCTTTTCTTTATCGGTGGCCAGCTGGCTTCCTTTGCCCATGCGATATTTAGCCATAGCGCGATAGTAGTAGGCGGCAGCATCGTTAGGTGCTATAGTAATTTCTTTACTGAATGCTACGATTGATTTCGGCAAATTATCGCTGTGATAGTAAGAGTATCCCAACATCCACAGCGCGTTGGCATCGGTAGAATCTATCAGGCAGCCTTTTTCCAACTGCTTAATGGCGGCCTTAAAATTACCGTCTATATAAGCCTGTTGCCCCAACCTAACATACGCGTTTTGCGACGCCGCATGCTCAATGGAAGAGATGATCAGAAAGGATGCAATTACCGTTAACCTCATTTACAAATTACCTGTGGTATAAATAACAGTATACAAATAACTTATAATAGTATAAAATATTATCAGCCGACGCAATTTTATTTAAAATAAGCCGCTTATTTAAGCAAGAGTTTTCCACAATTTTCCTGACTTTTTTTCATATTAAACATTTTAATTAAAATAAATGTTTGGCGCGCTGCATTTTCGTAAATTGCATGTAATCAATTTAATAGCTAGTTGTGTGGCGCGTACTCGGCATCTTGGCATATTAGTTGAACCGTAATGCTACATTAAATAATTGCATGCGTCTGCAGTAATTGACGGCCACTGTGTATTTTGAGGCTGACAATATGACGTTTAACAGAAAGGTATCTTGATGAGTTTTGACCCGTTTGATTTTAAGAATACAATGCCCGTTATAAATGAAGATTCAGAGTTTTTCCCGCTCATGTCGTCAGAAGACGAAGAGGAGATGAACAATGAACAGGTGCCTGATATATTATCTATACTTCCCTTACGCAATACGGTTTTATTTCCCGGGGTAGTAATACCGATTACTGTTGGCAGGGATAAATCTATTAAACTAATCCGCGATGCCAACAAGGGCAAACGCATGATAGGTGTAGTTGCCCAAAAGGATGTTGCTTTTGAAGATCCGACATTTGACCAACTTAACAAAGTAGGCACGGTAGCGCTTATTATAAAAATGCTGCAAATGCCCGATGGCAATACCACGGTTATTTTGCAGGGTAAAAAGCGTTTCTTTTTAAAAGAAGAAGTGCAGTCTGAGCCTTACATTAAAGCTACTATTGAGCCTTTTAAGGATGCAAAAATAAAAGAGGATCGCGAATACAAAGCCATGATATCGTCTATAAAGGACATGGCGATGAATATTATTCAGATGTCTCCTAATATACCCAGCGAGGCCGGAATTGCTATTCGTAATATTGAAAGCACATCGTTCCTTATCAACTTCATATCGTCCAACATGAACGCCGATATGGCAGCCAAGCAGCAGTTGCTAGAAACATCTAATCGTCGCGACCTGGCCAATAGGGTGCTCGAGCATCTTACAACTGAGCTGCAGATGCTGGAATTGAAAAATCAGATCCAAACAAGAGTTCGGGTTGATCTGGACAAGCAGCAGCGCGATTATTTTTTAAACCAACAGCTAAAAACTATACAGGAAGAGTTGGGCGGTAATACGCCTGATCTGGAGATAGAGAGCCTGCGCCAGCGTGCAGCCAAAAAGAAATGGAACGTTGAGGTTAAAGATCATTTTAATAAAGAGGTAGAAAAATTAGCGCGTACCAATCCGGCAGCCGCCGATTATTCTGTACAAATAAACTACCTGGAGCTTTTGCTTGATCTGCCTTGGAACGAATTTATCAAAGACAATTTTGATTTGAAACGCGCCCAAAAGGTGTTAGATAAAGATCATTTTGGTTTAGATAAGGTAAAGCAGCGCATTATTGAATATTTAGCCGTATTAAAGCTGAAGCATAATATGAAAGCGCCTATACTTTGTTTGGTTGGCCCTCCCGGGGTTGGTAAAACATCATTAGGCAAATCAATAGCTAAAGCGCTTGGCCGTAAATATGTACGTATGGCTTTAGGCGGCATACGTGACGAAGCCGAAATTCGCGGCCACCGCAAAACATACATTGGCGCAATGCCGGGCCGTATTATACAGTCTGTAAAAAAAGCAGGTGCGGCTAACCCTGTTTTTATTTTAGATGAGATTGATAAAGTAGGC
>Ga0157370_10007410_pt1 | contig 11948 bp, 12 predicted proteins | sample C35metaG_FD_113463 | JGI IMG/M metagenome (GOLD analysis project Ga0157370, IMG submission 113463) | Corn rhizosphere microbial communities from Kellogg Biological Station, Michigan, USA - C3-5 metaG | ecosystem: Host-associated > Plants > Roots > Rhizosphere > Soil | place: USA: Michigan... | reverse complement strand
GCGTGGCTGCGCGACCTGGTGCGAGGCCTCTATCCGGCACGACAGCCGGCCGCGGAGGTCCCGCGGTCGCTCGAGGACGGGATCTTCTTCGACGGCGTCAGCTTCCGCTACCCGGGCACGAGCCGCGACATCCTTCGGGACATCCAGTTGAAGCTGCCGGCCGGAACGACCGTCGCGATCGTCGGCGAGAACGGCGCCGGCAAGTCGACGCTCGGCAAGCTGCTCTGCCGCCTCTACGACCCTGACGGCGGACGCATCGAGATCGACGGGATCGACCTGCGGGATCTGCCGGTCGCCGCCTGGCGTGCGCGGATCGCGGCCGGCTTCCAGGACTTCCTGCGGTTGCAGCTGACGGCGCGTGAGAGCATCGGAGCCGGCGACCTGCCGGCGATCGACGACCTCCACTCGGTCCGTGCCGCCGTCTCACGCGCCGACGCCGGCGACCTGATCGCCCGGCTCCCCCACGGGCTCGACACGCCGCTCGGCAGCTCGCAGACAGGAGGAACAGAGCTCTCCGGCGGCCAGTGGCAGAAGGTCGCACTCGCCCGCGCGATGATGCGCACGCAGCCACTGCTCCTGCTGCTCGACGAGCCCACGTCGGCGCTCGACGCTCATGCCGAGCACGAGCTGTTCGAGCGCTACGCCGCCTCGGCGCGGGCCGTTGCCCGTGAGACCGGCGGGATCGCCGTCTTCGTCTCGCACCGGTTCTCGACCGTCCGGATGGCCGACCTGATCGTCGTGCTCGACGGCGGCAGGATCGCCGAACAGGGAACGCACGAGTCTCTGATCGCCCTCGGCGGGATCTACGCGGAGCTGTTCACGCTGCAGGCATCGGCCTACGCGTGAGCCCCGACCGGGCAGCTCGCTCGCATTAGCTCTGCAACAGAGGTAGTATGCGGAGAGATGCCCAAGCCCTCCCGTACGGATTCCGAGCAGATTGCCGACGAGCTCCTGCGCGCGATCGCTTCGGTTCGCCGCGTCAGCCGGCGTCACAGCGGCCGGCCGCCCGAGCTCACCGCGCTCACGGGCGCCCAGCTGGAGCTTGCGCGGCTCGTACGCCGGCGACCGGGCATCTCGGTCACAGACGCAGCCCAGGAGCTCAAGCTCGCGGCAAACACCGTCAGCACCCTCGTCGGACAGCTCACCGAAGCGGGGCTGATCGAACGCCGCGTCGACGACGCCGACCGCCGGATCGCCAGGCTCGAGCTCACGGATGACCTGCGCACGCGGATGGAGGAGTGGCGGGAGGGTCGCCTCGTGGCGCTCGGCAACGCGATCGACGCGCTGCCCCCAGCACACCGAAAGCGGCTCGTCGCGGCCCTCCCCGCACTCGGGCAACTGGCAGAGCGGCTCGACGACCGGTGAGCGTCGCCGTCTCCTGTCGTGGCCTGCGCCACCGGTTCGCCGACTTCGCGGCGGTCGACGGGATCGACCTCACCGTCGAGCGCGGCGAGGTGTACGGCTTGCTCGGGCCGAACGGCGCGGGCAAGACGACCACGATCCGGATCCTCAACACGCTGCTGACGCTCCAGGACGGAACGGTCGAGGTGATGGGGCTCGACATCCGCCACTCGAAGATGGCGATCCGTCGTGTGCTCGGCTACGTGCCGCAGCAGCTCTCGATCGAAGCCGCGCTGACCGGCCGCGAGAACGTCAACTGGTTTGCGCGCCTCTTCGACGTGCCGCGGCGCGAGCGCAAGCAGCGCGTCGCCGAGGCGCTCGAGGCGATGGGCCTGGGCGATGCCGCCGACCGCCTCGCAGGCACCTATTCGGGCGGCATGGTGCGCCGGCTCGAGCTGGCGCAGGCGCTCGTCAACGAGCCGGCGCTCCTGATCCTCGACGAGCCGACGATCGGGCTCGACCCGGTCGCGCGCGACGGCGTCTGGCAGCGTGTCGAAGAGCTCCGCAACGCCACCGGCATGACGGTGCTGCTGACCACCCACTACATGGAAGAGGCCGACGCTCTCTGCGACCGGGTCGCGCTGATGCACCTGGGCACGATTCGCGCCGAGGGCACGCCCGGCGAGCTGAAGGCAGGGCTCGGGCCGGACGCGAGCCTGGAGGACGTCTTCCGCCACTTCACCGGCGACACGCTGGCCGACGAGTCGACGAGAGGAGGTCTCCGTGCAATCAGAAGCGTTCGAACGACCGCTCGCCGCGTCGGTTGAGCTACCGGCCCGCGCCCCGCGCAGCAGGCTGCGCCAGTACCCCAGCAGGGTCGCCACGTTCTGCCTGATCGAGCTGCAGAAGCTGCGTCACGACCGCACCGAGCTGTTCACGCGGGCCGTGCAGCCGGTGCTTTGGCTGGTGATCTTCGGCGAGACGTTCAACCGGCTGCACGCGATCCCCACCGGGAAGCTGCCCTACCTCGACTTCCTCGCACCGGGAATCATCGCCCAGTCCGGCCTCTTCATCGCAATCTTCTACGGCATCCAGATCATCTGGGAACGCGACGCCGGCGTGCTCACGAAGCTGCTCGTCACCCCCACCCCGCGCTCGGCGCTGATCCTGGGCAAGTCGTTTGCCGCCGGCATCCGGTCGCTCTCGCAGGTCGTCGTCGTGCTGATCCTCTCGGCGCTGCTCGGCGTGTCGCTCAGCTCGAACGTGCTCGACATCCTCGGCTCGTTCGCCGTCGTGATGCTCTCTGCCGCGTTCTTCTCGTGCCTCTCGATGACGATTGCCGGCATCGTTCTGAAGCGCGACCGGCTGATGGGGATCGGCCAGATGATCACGATGCCGCTCTTCTTCGCCTCGAACGCGCTCTACCCGGTGAGCATCATGCCCGCCTGGCTACGCGACCTGAGCAAGGTCAACCCGCTCAGCTACGAGGTCGACGCGCTGCGGGGCATGCTCGTGCACTCGAACGCGAACCTCGGACTCGACTTCGCGATCCTGCTCGCCGCCGTGATCGTCGGCGTCGCCACCGCATCGTCGCTCGTCAACCGACTGGCGCGCTGAGCTCGCGGTCCGCATCCTCATCATCCGACGGCACGTGGCCCGGCTCGGGGATCGGGACGCACAGCGGATTGTCGGTGTCGGGGTGAACGAGGATGTGCGAGTCGATGCCGAACACCTCGCGCACGAGCTCGCGGCAGATGATCTCCTTCGGCGCGCCCTGGGCGACGATCTGGCCGCTCTTCATCGCAAAGAGATGGTGCGCGTACTCGGCCGCCATGTTGATGTCGTGCAGCACCATCACGATCGTCTTCCCTTGCTGCAGGTTCAGCTGGCGCAGCAGCTCCAGCACCTCGAGCTGGTAGGCGATGTCGAGGAACGTCGTCGGCTCGTCGAGCAGGATCAGGTCAGTCCCCTGCGCGAGCACGAGGGCGACCCAGGCGCGCTGGCGTTGCCCGCCCGACAGCTGGTCGACCGGGCGGTCGGCGAGCTCAGTCGTCCCGGTGACGCGCAGCGCCCAGTCGATCGCCTCGCGGTCCTCGTCACGCAGGCCGGCGACCGAACGGCGCTGCGGATGGCGCCCGTAGGCAACCAGCTCGCGCACAGTGATCGCCTCGGGCGTGATCAGCACCTGCGGCAGCAGCGCGAGCCGGCGCGCGACCTCCTTGGTCGAGTAGGAGTGGATGTCCTTGCCGTCGAGCACGACGCCGCCGCCCTTCGGCTTCAAGAGCCGCGCCAGCGCGCGCAACGTTGTCGACTTGCCGCACCCGTTCGGGCCGATCAGGACGGTGATCTTCCCGTCGGGAATCTCGACGGTGAGATCTGTGGTGACGACGACGCTCTCGTAGCTGAGCGCGAGGTTGTTTCCGGAAAGACGCATCGGGCTCCTAGTCCTAGGATCTCGAGAGCAGGTAGAGGAAGTACGGCGCGCCGATGATCGCGGTGATCAGCCCGGCGGGAATCTCGATCGGCGGATCCACCCCACGCCCGATGACGTCGGCCACGAGCAGGAGCAGCGCGCCGACGAGGAACGAGGTGGGAATCAGCAAGGTGTGGCGCGAGCCGACCAGCCGGCGCGCCATGTGCGGCGCGATCAGGCTGATGAAGAGGATCGTCCCGCCGACTGCAACCGCCGCCGCGGCCAGCGCGACGCCGAGTAGCAGGAGCAGCCGGCGCAGGTGCTCGACCCGCTCCCCGAGGCCCGCCGCCATGTCGTCGCCCAGCCCGATCACGTCGAGGCGGCGCGCGCAGAGAAAGGCGAGCGGCAGCAGCACGCCCATCCAGATCGCGCACTCGTAGACCTCCTGCATCCCGCGCCCGGCGAGGCTGCCGGTGAGCCAGGTCAGCGCCTCGCCGATCGCGGTGATGTTCTTGATCAGCAGCAACCGGATCAGCGCCTCGCACACCGCCGAGACCGCGATCCCGACCAGCGCCAGCCGTACCGGCGAGGCGCCGCCGCGATAGGCCGCAAGATAGACGAGCAGGATCGCGAGGAAACCGCCGATGAAGCTCGCCACCGGCAACTCGAGCGCGTTCGTCGACGGCCAGATCAGGATCGCGCTCACCGCAGCGAGCCCGGCGCCCTTCGTGACACCGATGATGTCCGGAGCCGCAAGCGGGTTGCGAATCACGCCCTGGATGACTGCACCCGACACCGCGAGGCCGCCGCCGACGAGCCACGAGAGCAGCATCCGCGGGAGCTCGTACGTCTTGATGATGTCCTGCTGGTCGGCGGTGCCGTGACCGAAGAGCGCTGCGATCGAATGGGGAAACGGCACGCGCACCGCGCCCATCCCGAGCGAGAACACCGAGACGAGGCACGCCAGCACGAAGAGCACCGGGATGACGAGATGCCGGCGGCTCGGACGCTCGAGCGCGACGATCGTTGGCGCTGCCGCTTCAAACGTACTCATGCGCGTCCCTCGCCGGCGTCGGCTCCCGCCGGGCGGAGCCCGGCTCCGCCGCCGCCTGACGCCGCTGCGAGCACGGCGCCTTCCGGGCCCGTATCCCAATACTGTTCCCTCCGGCGCCGCACCCGCAGCGACGCCCGAGGAACCCGCATGAAGCGTGGGGCTAACACGCGATGTCTCATCCGGTCATCTTCTCCCGGCGTGCGAGATAGATGAAGATCGGCGCGCCGATCAGCGCGGTCACCACGCCGCTGGGCGTCTGGTCGACCGACGAGATGAACTGCGAGCCGAGGTCGGCCCAGACGAAGAGGGTCGCGCCCGTCAATGCCGAGAGGGGCATGACGAAGAAGTGGTTGACGCCGACCAGGCGGCGGACGATGTGCGGGACGATCAGCCCGAGGAACGCGACGGGTCCAGCGATCCCCACGCAGGCGCCGGCAAGGACGACCACGACGGCGCCGCCGATGAAGCGCGTGCGCGTGACGTTCTGCCCCAGCCCGCGGGCCATGTCGTCGCCGAGCGCAAGCACGTTCAGCGGCGCGGCGAGCAGGAGCGCCACGACCGTTCCCCCGGCCAGCCAGGGCCAGACCATGTGGATGTCGTTCCACGACGCGTAGTTGACGCCGCCGACGAGCCAGAACATCAGCGTCGACGCCGTCTCGACGTGGAGGATGAAGATCCCTTGCATCAGCGAGAAGAGCAGCGCCGTCACGGTGACGCCCGCGAGCGCCAGGCGTAACGGACTCAACCCTCCTCGTCCGAACTGCGCGAACGCGAAGACGAAGACCGAGGCGATCGCGCCGCCCGCGAACGCGAGCACGAGCACGGACTGGCCGCCCAGGCTCGTCCAGACCGTCACCGAGAGCGTGACCAGGAGCGCGGCGCCCGCGTTGACGCCCATGATCTCCGGCGCGCCGAGCGGATTGAGCGTGATGCTCTGCATGACAACGCCGGCCATCGCGAGGCTGCCGCCCACGAGTGCCGCCTCGAGCGCGCGCGGCAGCCGGACGAGGTGGACGATCAGCTGAGCGGTGGAATGGTTCGGCGAGACGATGCCGCCGATCCGGTTGCCGAGGCTGATGTCCTGTGGCCCGATCGAGAGGCTCCACAGGAACCCCGCGATCCCGATCGCGCCGATCACTGCGACTGCGATGGGGAAGATCCGGGCCTGCCCGAGCACGCGCGGTGGCGTGCTCGGGCGGGCGACGGCGGTCGAGCTCACTCGTACACGCCTCCGCGAGTCACGGACGCGTGCACTACGCCGAAGCGACCTTCGGCAGGGCGATCGACACGTACTTGTGCAGCAACAGGTGCACCGCCTGCTGGGCGATCAGCTCGCCGGCCAGAAGGCCGCGCGCCTTCGACCAGAGGAACGTGTTCACCTGGTAGACCTGCTTGTTCTTGACCGCGCTCACGGTGTCCCACAGCGGGCTCTGCTGGAACTTGTCGACCACCGCGGTGCCCGGGAAGTAGTCGGCGACGAACATGATGTCGGGATTGTTCGAGATGAAGTCCTCGAGCGACATCACGATGTACGAGTTGACTCCCTTGCCGGGCTTCAACACGTTGGCGCTCCCGATTCCGATCGCGTTGAGCAGCGACGGGGTATACGCGAGCGAGCTGTGCACGTTGAAGACCGACTTGTCGGAGACGACGAACATCGCACGCTTCGTCGCGTAGCTCTTCGGAACGACCTTCTTGACGCGCGCCATGATCAGCTTGTCCTGCTGAACACGCACGCGCATCGCACCGCACTTGTTCACCGCCTGGCCGATCACGATCGCCGAATGGAGCAGCGGCAGGTACGCCTGCTGCAGGCTGTCCAGCGCGATCGTGGGTGCGATCGCCTGCAGCTTGCTGTAGATCTTCGCGTCGCGGGTTGCGTCCGCGATGATCAGATCCGGGTGCAGCGACGCGATCGTCTCCAGGTTGGGCGTCGCCCGCAGCCCGACTGACGTGTAGCTGCCGACGAGCTTCCTGATCGGCGGGATCAGCGCGTTCGGGTTGTTGTCGTCGGCGATGCCGATCGGCTTCAGGCCAACCTGCGTCAGGTCGTCGACGAACGAGAACTCGAGGGCGACGATCCGCTTCGGCGTGCCGTGGATCACCGTCGAGCCGAGCGTGCCGTTCACGGTGCGGACCGCCGCACGGGCCGCGCCGCAGGTTGGGTCGAACTTCTTCGCCTTGGCGGTCGTCGTCGCAGCGCTCGCACCCCCGGCGACCGCCATCAACAGACAGAGAACAGCGGTCGCTGCCGCCACGATCCTCCAACGAGTCATAGACCAGTCCTTTCTCATGAGGCGTCGTTCGCGGCGGTGTCTGCGATGCTGGGGATCACGCGAAGCCGCGTCTTCGCGTCACCGTCGTCGGCTGTCTCTCCTTGGCCGTGCTGCTCGAAGACCTTGGCTTCGAAGCCCTCGAGCATGCGCTCGCACCGGCGCAGCCACTTCTCGGCGGCCGCCCGGTTCGGAGCGTTGAACCAATCGCGCGCTCCGACACGCTCGAACCACGTGCCGAGCTTTTCGAACTCCATTCGAATCTCTTCCGCTTCCTCGTACGTGTAGTTCTCGCGGAAGTGCTCGAACTCGATCTCCTTCGTGAAGTTGACCTCGCAGTCCTCGACGATCTCGAGGTAGTGCTTCGAGGCCTGGTCGTTGAAGAGGTCGACGACCTTCTGCTCCTCCTCCGGTGAGAGCTTGCGGAGCGGGAGCAGGTGATAGCTGCCGTCCTTCTCGTCGATCCGTTCGAGGACGGCGTCGAGATCGCGCCGCACGCCCGGCACGTCGGGGAAGACACAGACCGAGTCCTGCAGGTAGACGGCGCCGGCCTTCTTCAGCTGCCGCCAGACGGCAACGCGCCCCGCCGTCGGCTTGGCCGGCATCCGGTAGACGAGCACGAGGAACTTCTTTGGTGTCATCGATGTCATCGGTTTGCTAGTGAAACATGAGTTGCATCGAAACGGTCGTTACGTTTAACACGGTCCGCCTCATTGGTCAACCGCGCCGCACGTCGACGGTGAGGCTGATCACGAACGCGACTGCCAGAGCCACGCCCATTACGGGCGCGATCCAGCCGGCGTCTGTCGCGGCGACCGAAGCGACGACGGCGCCGATGACGATGGTGAGGGCGATCGCGAAGGCGATCTTCCAGTCGTCACCGATGATGAAGTCGTACCAGAACTGTCCGAACCCTCTGACGAATGTCATGACGCCTCCTCGGCGACCTTCGGCGTTGCGAGCGAGGCGGCCTTGGGATCACGCCCGGCAAGCGTCGGCATCGCCTTGATCAGGAGCCGCGTGAGCAGGAACCAGCCGGCGATCAGCGCCAAAAGCGACCAGTTGTCGCCGGGCCAACCGAGGCTGTCGCCGCCGTTTTGGAACACCCCCAGCCCTTCGACGACCCAGAACGTCCCGAAGGTCGCGAGCATGATCCCCACGCCGTATTTGAGCGTGTTCTCGGGGACGCGGGTCAACGGGCGATGGAGGATTGCACCGGCGCCCAGCACGATCGCGCCGGCCGCAGCCGCGCCGCCCGCCGCGAGCGGAACGTTGTGGGCGTTCAGCCCGAAGGTGATCACGATGAAGACGACTTCGACTCCCTCGAGGAACACGCCCTTGAAGGAGATGACGAACGAGAACCAGTCGAGCCCGAAGCGCTGCTCGTCACCTGCGCGGCGCGCTGCCTCTTCCTGCTCGCGGAACTCTTCCGCCTCGTCGTGCAGGGCCTTGAGCCCCGACGAGCGGAGGATCGCCTTGCGCAGCCACTGGAGGCCGAAGACCAGGAGCAGCGCGCCGATCCCCAGCTGCAGCGCCGAGCGCGGCAGCCAGTTGACGAGCGCGTATCCGGCGACGGCGGTGAATGCGGCCAGCGCCACGAGCGCCATTCCGGTGCCGGCCAGCGCCGAGCGCCAGCTGCGCGTCATGCCCATGGCCAGGACGATCGTCAGTGCTTCGACGAACTCGACGAACGATGCCGTGAACACCGCCGTCAGCAGGCCCCACGTTGCGCTTGAACCCATCCCGCCCCCTCACATGTGAAACACTCGTTACAAGAAGCGACCGTTATAAACCAACTGGCGCCACATTGCAACAGCAGGTATCCCTTACACCAATGTTCGAGCTCTGTCCTCTCTTCCGGCCGTGCGTGAGCTAGCCGAGCGCGCGCTGGCGCTGCTGCCGGCAGACGTCGCCTACGCCGATGTGCGCGTCGTCAACCGCCGGCATGAAGGCGTGCACGTGCTGAACGGCGTACCCGACCAGCTCCTCGACGAGGAGACGGAGGGAGTCGCCGTGCGCGCGCTCGTCGACGGGCAATGGGGCTTCGCCGCCACCGCCTACCTCACGACGGCAGGACTCGAGTCGGTCGTGCGCCGCGCCGTGTCGCAGGCGCGCGCCGCTCGTGGCCTGGGCGCACGCGCCCAGCTGGCGCCCGCCGCCCCGCTGCGCGCGTCGTACGCCACGCCGCTCGGCATCGATCCGTTCGCCGTCTCGGTCGAGGAGAAGCTCGACTTGCTGATCGCGGCTTCGCTCGCGATGCAGAAGGCGGGCGGGCCGCTCGTGCACGCGGCGGAGGCGTCGACCGACATCTTCCGCGAGCACAAGGTCTTTGCCTCGAGCGAGGGGGCGCTGATCGAGCAGGTGCTGACCGAGACGGGCGGCGGGCTGCTCGCGACGGCCGCCAACGGCGACGACGTGCAGCGCCGGTCGTACCCGCAGTCGGTACCCCGCGCGATCAAGGGGCAGCGCGGCGACTTCGCGACCGCAGGCTGGGAACACGTCCTCGCCCTCGACCTCGCCGCTGACGCACCACGGGTGGGAGAAGAGGCCGCCGCACTCCTGTCGGCGGCGCCGTGCCCTTCGGCGACCACGACGCTGATCGTCTCCGGCACCCAGATGGCGCTGGTCGTGCACGAGACGGCCGGGCATCCGGCGGAGCTCGATCGTGTGCTGGGCTCAGAGGCGTCGCTGGCCGGCGGCTCCTACATGCAGCCCGAGCTTCGCGGCAAGCTCCGGTTCGGCTCGGACCTCGTCAACATCACCGCCGACGCCACCCTCGAGCGCGGGCTCGGGTCGTTCGCGTACGACGACGAAGGAGTGCCGGGGCAGCAGACGCCGCTCGTGCGCGACGGCGTCTTCGTCGGGTACCTCACCTCGCGCGAGTCGGCAGGCGCGCTCGGCCAGGAGTCGTCGGGCGCTGCGCGCGCCGACGGCTGGCAGCGCATCCCGCTCGTCCGGATGTCGAACGTGTCGCTCGAGCCCGGCAAGACGCCGTTCGAGGAGATCGTCGCCTCGACCGAAGACGGGCTGCTGTTCGACATGAACCGCTCGCTTTCGATCGACGACACGCGGCGCGCGTTCCGGTTCGGCAGTGAGATCGGCTGGGAGATCAAGAACGGCAAGCGCGGGCGGATGCTCAAGAACTGCACCTTCAGCGGTCAGACACTCCCGTTCTGGGCGGGCTGCGACGCTGTCGCCGATGCGGCGAGCTGGCGCGTCTACGGCATTCCGTCGTGCAACAAGGGCGAACCGCTGCAGGTGGCCCACATCGGTCACGGGACGGTGCCGGCCCGGTTTCGCGGTGTAAAGGTCGGCGTGTGAAGGTGGGCGTGTGACCGAGATCGAGCGGGTGCTCGACGTGCTGGGCGGCGCGGCGCACGCCGAGCTCGTCGAGGACCGCGTCGAGCTGCTGCGCTTCGGCCGCTCGCGCCTCACCTACCAGCACTCGGAGGAACGGGTCACGCTGCGCGCGCGAATCATCCGCGACGGACGCTCGGTCTGGGGGACGCTCGGCAGCACCGAGCCCGCGGCGGTCGCGCGGATGCGAGAGCGGCTCGAACGGCTCGCGCGGTCGATGCCGCCCGGGAAGGTCGAGCCGCTCGCCGCTCCCTCTCAAGCGCGCGCGGCGACAACGGCATTCGACGCGACCGAGCGCGCCGAGGCAGCCGACCGGGTCGCGCTCTTCGCCGAGACCCGCGACACGCTGCCGGCCGGCGCGGAGCTCGGAGGGTCGGTGACCCACTCGACCGTGCGGCATTCGGTGGCCAACACCGCCGGCGCGTTGCAGTCCGAAACCCGGACGCGCGCGCTGCTCCAGACGGTCGGCACGCTCGACGGGCACTCGTCGTGGGCACGCGTTGTCACGCGCGACGCAGCCGCCATCTCGATCCCCGATCTCACAGCGACGCTCGCCCAGCTGCCCGTACGCACGCTCGAGCCGGGCCGCTACCGCGCGCTGCTCGAGCCGCAGGCGGTGATCACGCTGCTCGCCACGCTCGGCCAGGTCGGCTTCGCGGCGAACGCGCCCGGGTCGTTCGAAGATCGGCTCGGCTCGACACTCTTCTCACCGCTGCTCTCGGTCGTCGACGACGGCTGTGACGACGCCGGCCTGCCGACGACGTTCGACTGCAACGGGCAGGCGAAGCAGCGCGTGTCGCTCGTCGAGCACGGGACGGTCCGCGGCGTCGTTTCGCACGACACCGGGCACGGCGTGCCGCCGGCCTGGCGCTTCGGCAGCGGTCCGGCGGCGTCGCACCTCGTCGCGGCGGCCGGAGCGGCGAGCGACGAGGACCTGCTCGGCGCCTGCTGGACGGGGCTCTCGCTCCAGCGCGTCGACTATGTGCGGGTCGTGCAACCACGGCAGACGCTCGTCACCGGCTCGTCGCGCGACGCGACGCTCTGGGTCGAGGGCGGCGAGGTCGTCGCGCGGCTGCCGCAGTTCCGCTTCACGCTGCGGCTCGACGAGCTGTTCGCCTCGCTCGAGGCGGTCGGCGCGCGGCGAGAACGCGGCGAGACGGTGTTCATGGAGAGCATCGTCGCGCCGGGTGTGGTCGTCGACGCCTTCCCGGTCGACTTCGTCACCGGCTAAGAACAGACCTGGTGTCAGGAGCTGGACTCGCGAGTCGCGTTACAGCGGGTCGGCGCGGAGTCGGTGCCGCAGCTCGTTCAGCTCGGCGAGCGAGGCCAGCGACCGCGCGCGCTCGCCCGCCGCGACGGCGAGCAGGAGCGCGTCGAGCAGCGCGAGCGTCGCACCGTTCGTGCCGAACGACCCGACGACCGAGCGCAGCACCGGGAAGTACACGTCGACGCGGTCGGCGAGCTTCGGCCCGAGCGTGTCGGTCACGAGCAGGACGGGCAGCTCCAGCTC
>Ga0157370_10007409_pt1 | contig 11951 bp, 16 predicted proteins | sample C35metaG_FD_113463 | JGI IMG/M metagenome (GOLD analysis project Ga0157370, IMG submission 113463) | Corn rhizosphere microbial communities from Kellogg Biological Station, Michigan, USA - C3-5 metaG | ecosystem: Host-associated > Plants > Roots > Rhizosphere > Soil | place: USA: Michigan... | reverse complement strand
AGGCTACGGCACCACCAACGGCACCAGCCCCGTCCAAATCGCGCCCGTCATCGGTCACCAGCCAACCACCATCGCCGGCGCCACCCCTGGCGCCGCAGCAATCCCAAGCTATGCGACCGCGTCGATTGCCGGACAGACAATTGCCACGCTATCGGCCGGGAGTCTCGCCGACGGCATGTCTCCACTCTGCGGTACGACCACTGCTTGCAGGGATCTCATGACTCCCGCAGGTAGCCCCGATAGCCCGATTCTTGTGGCAGCAAACCCCAGGCCCATGACCCCCCAGGAACTCATCCGGGCCGCCCAAAACAACGGCTACGAGAACATCCACGCGTTAAAAGCCGACTTTGGATTTGGTGGCGAGACCGATATCTATATCGATCGGAAGGGAAATCTGTTTGCGATAAATCGGTCTCACCGAGGAGTGTTTGAAGATCTGGAAATCAACATAAGTGGCAAGTGAGATGAATGAACTGGGGTTCTACCTTAAGATCTGGAAGTTTACGAACGACCCGATCGTCGTCTCGGAAGCGCTTGGCATGGAGCCCGACAGTGTGCTTCGTCAGGCAGCGGATGGCGGCCGACCTCGCCAGAACGCGTGGATTCTGAAGTCGCGACCGGCTGCGGACGGTGAGCGCATTGAGGCTCACTGGCAGAGCTTGGCGGAGCGGATTGAGGGGCGGCATGCAGCAATTAGTCTACTGAGCAAAACGGCTGACGTTGTCTTCACCTTATGGATACCGGACTTGCAGTCACGACCCGTCCTCGTCTTCGCCGCGGATTGGGTGAAGACTATGGCGGCTTGCAATGCTCGGTTCGAGGTCGATTATCCTTAGTTGGGAACCGCGGACGCTGTTCGTGATCAACTTCTCAGGCTGCGGCGCCACCCACGGCACGTGTGCCTCCAGTGTAATCTCCGCAGCAGAAGTCGACGTCGTCGATTGAGCAACGAGACATTGACACGAGCATCTGAAGGCACTTCCCGTTAGAGATCACGTACGGTCTGGTCGAAGGAAAACTCACGGGACCGGCAACGATAGTCGCCGCGATCAGGCTGGTACCGCCGACCAGTAAGTCCCGGAGCGGCGATGCAATCGCAATCCGCCTGCATACGGGCGATCTCGCCATCGAGTGCCTGCTATCAGCCGTCGTTTTGAAAAAAGAGCTAACCGCGTAGGCAATGCTTTTGTCGGGCAGGACCGCAAAGACCACCGTCGCACGCTCGCGATACGGTCCCTACGACCGGGGCTTCGTACAGATTCTTACTGCGGTCGGACTCGCCGCAATTGGCGGGATCATCACAGTCGCGACTACTGAAGCGCTCACCAACTCCTACAATGGCGGCGCGCTCGAGCGACTTGTTTCGACCGATGCCGCATCGCGCTCAGGCTTCATTCAGCTAGAGAGCTCGATCGATGACCCAGCGCATGCGCTCGATCCAGAAGCCCTCAGATCACCTACAGTGGTAGACCTCAGTCTTGGGTACCAAACTCGGCTTAGCATCGAACCGGTGAGCGGTAAAATCGACGTGCTTCGCGCGCCGCCAGAGGTGATTGCCCGTTATCTGGAAAGCCAGGGCGTGGACCAACAGATAGTTGTCTCGCTAACGGGCAAGTGGAGAGAATCCGTGACGCGAGATGATCCATATGTCTTGCTGGATGACATCGCCATTGCGCTTCGTGGCCCTTCTTACATTCGACAAGACATGACGGACCATGGAGCCAGCACAATAGATCCCAGGTTTGCGACGAGCCGTGTATTGGCGGCCATTCCCGATCTGAGCCCCACGACGCTTGCGGCGTTGTCCGGTCAGAACATGTCCTCAGCAGACATCGCTGGAATGTCGCACTACCTGAGCGTAGGTCAGAGCACGCGCTTTGATCTCGTCGTGTCCCAAAATTGGACGAAGTCTGGTTCTTCGGAGCGCAGACTGTCGATCGCAATTACAGCCGCTGGACGGGTCTTGCTGCTTGGCGGACCTAGTTCATAGGGGTGCTCATGACAGCCTTCATCTTTTGACTCACCTCAGCTGCCACTTCGCGAAGATCACTCTTATCGCGGACAATCACTGGCCGAATGATGACTATGAGCTCAGTTCGTGCGGCGCTGTCCTTCTTCGTTCCAAAGAGCGATTCAAGCAAAGTTCCCTTGGTCCCCGGCAGTCCGCCCTGACTTGCATCGTTGGACGAGCTCATGAGTCCGGCGAGCACAATCGCCGTTCCGTCAGGGACCAGCACAGTGCTCGCCACTTTGCGCTCGCTGATGGTGGGGGAGTCGATCTGCGACGATGTGGTTGGGACGACCTGGCTCACCTCCTGTGCGATGTCTAGCAAGACTTCGCCCGACGAGCGTATCTGTGGTGTGACCTTAAGAATCACACCCGTATCTCGAAACGAGACATCGTTCGCGATAACCGTGCCCCCCGTAGCCGCGTCCTGAACGGACTTGGTAATTATCGGGACCTGATCCCCGACCTGAATTGTCGCAGTCTGCCGATCCACCACGGTCAGCTGCGGCGTTGATACGATGTGGACGTCCGTGTGGGACTCGAGCGCGTTGATGACCAGTTCAGCTTGGGGCACCTTTAGAGAGACGTTGAACCCCGGAAAGGTTGGCGCGATCGTGCCATCGTTCGCGTCAGAAAAGCCCCCTGAGATACCGTTCGCCTCAAGAAACCAGCTAACGCCGTGCTCGAGTTGTCCACTAAGGCTCACTTCCGCAATGGTGGCTTCGACATAGACTTGGCTCAGGGGCGTGTCGAGACGCTGCAGAGCCTGCTCCACCAAGCCGTACTCCGACTTGGTCGCCCAGATGACCAGCTTGTTCGACTCCGGGTCTGCCGTGATCTTGATTCCGTCCGAGCCATCGGCACTAACCGAGTTCAGAAAGGACCCCGGTGCCGTCACGCTCTGGCTCGAATTAGCGCTGACTACAGCCGGAGGGGCGGTATCTTTCGGACCGTCCTCAAATATCCCCTGGAGGAGTTTCCCTAGGTCAGCGGCATCACGGTTTTTCACTTCGTACACGTATGCCTGTCGTTGCGTCTGCGAACCTTGATCGAGGCGCGCGATCCACTTCCGCGCGAAGTCCAAGTTCTCTGGCGCGCTGGCGACCACTAGGACTGCGTTGATGCGATCGATGGGGAGTATGGTTTGATTTGAGATTCCCACCCCCGCGTAGATCCCTTGTAACTCGCTTGCGACGTCTGAGGCGGCACTGCTTCTCAGAGGGAAGAAACCAAAAGAGGCCATGCGGAAACGATCGACGTCGATTGAACTGATCATCGAGCCGACGAGCGCCAAAGTTTCCGAATCTCCCCTAAGCGTCAACGAATTGCCCGATGTGCTTACAATCTCCGCTCGGCCGTTGATCATGCCCTGCAGCGCGCCTTGCGCCGCAGCGGCATCGATATACCTTAGACTGAACGTCTGCAGGCCAGCCGACTGTGTCCCAGGGGCGGCAGCCGGCGTAACACGATAGACCCCGTCCTTGACCGCGAGGGTGGCTCCGCACGATTCCAAGGCTTGCGTCGCAAGCGCGAGGGCTTTGCCGCCGTCGATCTTACCGCCCGAGCGAACTGTAACGGTCCCCGAAACAGTGGGGTCAACCACATACGGCACCTTTAATACCTCGGCGAAAAGGACCCGGGCGAACTCATGTACATCCGTATCCACGAAATTGAGTTCGACCTGTCGAGCGCTCAGTGTCGGATCAACGATCGGCGCCGCGGATGGTGCCACCACCTGAGCCGTCTCGCCCTCATCCACGATGGGTTGTCGATCCGCTGTCGCTAGGGTTGCCTGCCCCAACATAGCTGTCGATGGCGGCGAATATCTTACCGGCGTCGTCTGCTGAAGCGACGTTCCAAGTGAAGGTCCGGACCCGGCCAATTCTGCAAGTCCAGAGCATCCGGACAATGTGCCTGCTAGAGTCAGGATGACGAATAGGCCGCCAAGCTTGGAGGTGCGGCGCCTATTGGCCGCCTTCTCCTGCCCCGCGAAGCGGGAATTTAGTGATGCCCCCCGACCCGTTGACCGCGGTAACACCGTCGGCTGATACTTGGGTAAGGCGAAAACCCGCAAGCTCGTCGCCTTCGCCGGCAGATTGAAACTGAGATCCGGCAGAATCCAACGCAAAGATGCCCACGAGCCGCCCATCGCTTGAAACAATTCCCTTTAGCACCGGCCGTACCACCGCAGTGACCACAGCTGGGGCCGACGGAATATCCGCCGGTATCGCAATATCAAAAAGTGGCCGCGTCGCGCGATCAACCGCGGGAAGCTCGCGTTCATCGCCGTTGGTTTCGTCGGCAGATGGCGGAGCCTTTGCCGAGGGTTCGAGCGTCGAAACATCACTTGGCTCGAGACCCGCATTGAGGCCTGTACTAAGCTTGCCATGAAAGAGGCCAAAGCCGAGCAACAAGAACGACGTTACCCACAGGATAAGGGTAAGCTCACGGCGCATCGGTATGGAGCTCACTTAGGGTCGCCGTGACGTCGAGCGGATGTGGGTCACCTGCGATGGGTTGAGGATGGATTTCCAGCGCCTCGACGAGGATTAGGGGCTTGCGGGACTCGCTCGAGCGCAAGAACGAGAGCAATCCCTTCTCGTCGAAGCGCGCTCGCAGGAGCACAGAAATCTTGGTCAGGCCCTTGCCGACGTCGAGGACTGTTGATTGTGAACTGGATGGGACACCTCCAGCTTCGGTGATCGCGCTGCGCGTCTGCTGCTGAAGGGCGCCACCCAGCGCTTGCACGTCGCCTCTCGCAACGAGTTGCACCGTTCCGGTGTCAGAATGATTGGCGGCGAGCGCCCTTGCCACTTCGTCGTTGCGCTGGATGAGCATCTGCAGCTGATCCTGTAAGCCAATTACTTGTGTATCGAGGTCCTGACGCGGACGCAGATAACCCCAATCGAGCATTTCGTACGCGACAAAAGTTAGCCCCAACAAAGCAAGGATGACGACAAGACGTGCGCGCGTCGTGACACTCACTTTGGCAGCCCTTTGAGCAGGATTGTTCCAACCTCCAGATGGCTTGCAGGGTCGGTGGTAACTGCCCCCTCGATAGAATTCGCCCAACCCGATCGGTCAGCAAGCGCACGCCCCACCGCAAGGACGTCACTTGAGCGAACTAACACGCGAAGCTCTTGTCCGCGCAGGTCGATGCGTTGCACGGCAGCCATACTCGGAAGTGATTTGCGTAGCGCTTGGAGACGAAGGAAACTCGACGGCGCTTGCTCTATCAGTGTCTTGAGGACGGCATAGGTGTCAGTCGCCAGATGAGATTTTGCCTCCTTTGCCGACAACTCCCTGGCCGTCGTGCTAACGGTCGCAAGGCGCTGCTGAATGTCTGCCACCATGTTCTGCCTGTCGCTGAGGTCGCTTGCGAGGATGAGAGCGAGAGCGGCTGCAAGACCAAGTACCGGTGTGCCCCATGAGCACCAGTCTGGAATATGGTAAGTGACAACGGCCTTAGCGAGATCCAGGGCATATCCAACCCCTGAAACCGTTGCGAACCGCAGTCGCCTCATGGGGATGTTCAAGTCCTTGAGCACTTCCTCAATCTGCGCCCGCGGCAAGATTAGCAACTCATAGCTGATCTGGCCGTCGGCCCCTTGCAATGGCGGCAATTCAAACGCGTGTGCGATGACCTCCTTCGGCTCGAACGGGGTGCTGTGGGCAACGAACAACTCAATGGCACCCCGCAATTCTTTCCGGCCAGCCCGAGGCAATCTCATGTTGTGTTTCAGGATAAGGTGCTCGGGCAGGTTTATCACCAGTGGCCAGCGCATGTTGGGAACTTCTGGATCAGCAACCGACAAGTCGATCCGACCCAGCGGCCCACGGACAAAAGCTCGTATGGTTGGCGGAACTACATCCGCAAAGGTCCGGCGCGCCAGTGACGGCCATGACCGGTCCTGAATGATCAAAGCCATGGATGGGGTCACGGTGTATCTGTTACCCATGCCGCGCGCGGAGCGGCCCACAGGAGTGGACGCCAAGTGCGACCACCTGTGCTCAGCAAAAGGCGGGCGGCAACAGGCAGCTGACCAGCTAGTCCGCTTGCGACAACCCAGTCGAGTCTGCCCGGCGACCGAACGAGATATTCGATCGTCGTCGTTTCGAACGCAGACAGATCAGCAGTTAGCTGCCGGGTGCCGAGCCGAATGACAGCATCGGACGCCGAATTCGTCGACAGGTCAAATCGGTCGAGGCCGATTGCATTAGATTGCCGTAGGTCGAACCCATGGTCGGACGGATCCATAATGGCGATGTCCATTCGCTCGGAGAGCGAGCCGGTGGCTGCCTCGACGTCAAGGAGTCCCCACTCGATATTTTGCTCCTCATCCATGCGGTTCTTGATGGCTTCCGCGGATATCGTCAGCGCTACGATCGCCATGGTCGCTAAGGAGGCAAATGCCAAAGCCACCAATAGTTCGATCAAGGCGAAGCCGGAGTCTTCACTCAATCACGGCACCCAGATGTCCGCTGAGCTGGAATACAAAAACGCGAGCTGCTGTGCCCCTCCATCAGCGCCAGCGCGAGGGGTCGCGACAACCTCCATTGGCGTTACCGAAGCATCTTGATTCTTCCTCGCTGACTGAACTGCGTAGATATAGAGTTCGTCTTGCTGTCCGAGCTCGTTCAATTCGTCAGGAGGCAATAGCATCGCCATTCTCATCAGTGATTGAGACATGGTCAGACCGACGGAGCGGTCAAGGGCAACCTTTTGTTGGTGAAGAAGGCCGGCCTCAACCGTTATGATCACTGTTCCAGCGATGCCGAGTAAGGCGACCGCCACCAACGCATCGAGCAAGATGAAGCCGGCATCGCGCGATTGCTCAGTCATGGCTCGGGCCAACGACAGCTCCGCGGAATATACCGGTAATCTGAACAGCTTTTCCCTCGGCGATGACGAAGAAGCCCGATCCCGAGAAGGTACCATCCGGATATGCGATCAGAGTACTAGCTGGAATCGGACCATCGCCCATAGAAGCGCTCGCCTCCGCGAGATCGAGATGGTGAGAGCCCCATTCGATGTCATGGGACCGGACTTCAGCGACCGCCGGCGCTCCCGTTAAGATCGCGGCATCTCTGAGATCAGCCAAGAACCGTGTAACTTCTGTGACAGGATCGGCAGGTCTTCTAACTGACGGGCGGAGGCTGCTCGCGACTACGCCCGCGACTGCCGCGAGAATGACCAGGACGACCAAGACCTCCAGCAGAGTCATTCCGGCGTCGGCTCTCACTGCGTGTCACCGAGCGAAATATCGGCGGCACTACCTTGGCCGCCTTCCTTGCTGTCCGCCCCAAAGGAGATAACTGTGTAGTGCCCATTGTCGGCGACGCTGTAGCTGATCGACTTACCCCATGGATCAGCAAAAAGGTCCTTGTTCTTGAGGTAAGGACCTCGCCATCCCGTCAGGTCTTCCGGTGGGTTGAGAAGGGCAAGCAGCCCCTCTTCGGACGTCGGGTATCGATGCGTATCAAGCTCGAACAGCGTGAGAGCGTTTTGCAGTTGGCGCAGTTGCAGGCGCGCGACGTCCACTTTCGCGCGATCCATCTGGCCAATCACTTGAAACGACGCGACCACCCCAATGATGCTGAGTATAACTAACACCACCATGAGCTCAAGGATGGTCAACCCAGCATCTGACGGCAGACGGTCAGTTGCACCGCGCATCACTGCACCACATTGTTCAAGTCAAGAAGTGCGGAGAACACCGAAAAGATCACCGTTCCAATAAGGCTTCCAACGAGCAGAATAAGAACTGGCGCAAGGAGGCTGGAGATCATCGCCATCCCCTGCTCAAATCTCGCCTTCGCTTCTTCCTCGACTGCCTCGAGCACTTGCAATAGCTCCCCGCTGCTCTCTCCGACCGCGACGATGCGCGACAGCCTGTTCGGCAATAAACGAGATGCTATGAGGCTCTCCGCCAGTGGTCTGCCATGCTTGACCTCATTGATGAGCAGCGCCGTCTGGCGTTCCTTTCCCGAAAAGCCTGCTGCGGCAGTCGCATTAACGAGCGCTGTGGCAATAGGAACTCGGCTGGAGAGATAGAGACGGAGGGTGGCCGCGAAGCGGCGGCCAGAAGCCCAGCGCGACGCATCCCCCACGACGGGAAGCATCATCAAAATTGTAGATAGGCGCCGTGCCGTGGGCCGCGAGATGGAGGGCGTGGCCAACGCAATAACGGCGGCGGCAACAGCAGCCGCCAGCCACAGAGCGTCCGCGCTCAGGAAGCTGGCGCCAGCATTGAGAACGGCGATCGCTATTGGTACGGGGCGATTCATCGACACGAATAGGACCGAGATATTCGGCGCGACGAAAAAGGCTATCAGTCCGAAGACGCCGATAGAGACAACCAGCAAGAGAGCTGGATAAGCTAGTGCAGCCCGATAACTGCGAGTGAAGCGGTTGCTCTCGCCGTAGCTGCGGCCGAGCATGGTGAGCGCCGACGCCAGTGATCCAGAGGCCTCACCTGCCCGCAACACTGCGATCATGTCCCGCGGAATTGTATAGCCACTGCTTTCGATCGCCGACGACAATAACTGACCGAGCCGGAGGTGATGCCTAACCGATACTAGGAACGCCCTCGTCGATCCTGCTCTGCGCTCTGCATCGATCATCAGCGACATCGCATCGCTAAGCGTGATGCCGGTTGTGAGAAGCAGGCACAGTTCGCGGCAGAAGGCCTCGCATGCTGACAGGGTCATTCGCCGCCGTGGGGCAAAAACAATGTCACGCTCGAACCACCTATCCTTGATTGGTTGGCGCCCGAGCCGAAGTGGAGTGAAGCCCTGTCGTTGCAGCTGTTCAATTGCCGCGTTTTCTGATGTCGCCTGGAGCTCGCCGGTGAATACCGACCCATCTGAACTTCCGGCCCTGAAGTAAAACAGGCTCGCAGCGTCGTCACTCTGCATCAGCGAACAGGCCCCTGAGCTCGGATCGTGCTATGTCGCCATTGAGGACCCGTTCCTCCGCATCATCTCGTAAGCTGCGAAAGCCGAGCGTTGTCAAACGAGCTCTCCGTTCCAGCGACAGATCGAGGCTTTCAGCCAACCAACCTGTGATCTCGGCGTCGCAGCGCAATAGTTCGCCAACCGCGATCCGTCCCGTCCCCGTTTTGCGAAGGAGACGTTGTGCCAAGACACCCCGCAGGACCGCCTGCAACAAGAATGGTTCAACGCCCATGTCGATGAGCCGTGGCACCGCCGCCAATGCGGAGTTGGTATGAAGCGTTGCAAGTACGAGATGGCCGGTGAGCGCCGCTTGGACCGCGATCCTGGCAGTCTCGGGGTCGCGGATTTCTCCCACGAGAATGACGTCAGGGTCCTGTCGAAGAAGCGCGCGCAGCGCCTTAGGAAATGTAAGCCCTGTCTTCTCGTCGACCTGGATTTGCGCCACACCATCGACGCGGTACTCAACCGGATCCTCAATAGTCACCACGTTAAGTTCGGGACGGATGATCTGCTTGAGCGCTGCGTGAAGGGTCGTCGATTTGCCGGACCCCGTCGGCCCAGTGACTAGCACCAATCCGTCCGGCGCCTCGAAGAGCTGCATCAGTTCGCGTTCGATGCGCGGTGAAAATCCCAACGCCGAAAGGCTCGAGACGGAGAGCTCACGGGAGAGTAGCCTGAGAACGGCTCCTTCTCCGTTGATGTGGGGCATGGTCGAGATGCGGATGTCGATTGGCCGCCCGCCAACGTTAAGGCGAATGCGTCCGTCCTGTGGCAGTCTCCGCTCGGCGATGTCCAGGTTGGCCAGAATTTTTAGTCGAGAGATGACGCTCAAATATGTGTCAGACGCCGGCGCAGTCTGACCGACAAGCATCCCATCGATCCGGAACAATACCTCCGGCCGGCCGCCCGACACCCGCAGGTGAATGTCCGACGCCCTCGCTTGTATTGCATTGTGAACAGTATCCTGGACAAAACGCACGACGGGGGCGTCGCTCGCGGCGTCGCGCAGCGTGTCTATGTCGCCGTCTCGCGCTTCACCAGTAGGACGTTCTGCGATACTTTGCTCGGCTTCCGAGAGTCGCTTCCCGTAGAGCCCTTCGAACGCCTCGGTGAAGGTGGGCCGAGTTATTCGGAGCCGATGGACCCGGCGTCGCGCCTTTAGCGCGATCGCATTCGCCACAAAGTCATCTAGGGGGTCTACCATGGCGATCGTCAGAGTTACGTCGTCGTCAGCAACCGGCAGAACCTTAGCCTTGGCCAGAAAGTCAGCCTTAAGCACTTCGGCAACTACCGGTCGCAGAGGCAATTGGTGTGGCCCAACGTCTCCAACGTTCAAAACGGTCCGCACCACATGACCGAGAGCGTCGCCGCTTATCAAGCCGAGATCAATAAGGGCTCGGTCGAGCCGCTTGTCAGTAGCAGCCGCGGCCGAGCGAGCGCGGGTGACATCGAGTGACGCAAGGCCGCTGTCAGTCTCCACCCACGCCAAAAATATCGGCTCGAGAGAGAATGCCTGCCCGCCGTCTTTCTCGGGTACTTCCATGGCTAAAAGGGCGAAAAGCCTGAAACCTTCAAACACCAAAAAGCAAAAAAACCGACGCTCAAAAACGGACCGAACGGCAGCGTCGAGCGCCAGGATAATTGGCTGCCGAATGCACGCAACAACAAAGCGCAGACAATGGCGAGTAATGCACTGACAAAGACGATCGGCGCCAGATAGAGCGGTCCGAGCCACGCGCCGGCCGCCGCGAGAAGCTTGGCGTCACCTAGGCCGAGGCCGTCGAGGCCTCGAGTGTTTCTATACCAAAAGGCGAGGAGCCAAAAAGCAGCGAACCCGAACCCAGCGCCAAGAAGACTGGACTGGAGTTCTATCTGAAAGTTGAGTAGTGACATCACTAGGCCACCAGCTATGAGCGGTAGTGTCAGATAGTCTGGCAACCGCCGAACGCATACGTCGATGATGCTCAATGTTGCGAGGGCAGCGGCGAGGCAGAGGGTTGGCCACACTCACTGCTTTCCCACCAGCATCGATGTGCCCAGATTAGACCACATCAGTCCTCTGATAGCGCTTCGCGCTCAAGATTTACCATTACCTGACGAATGTACTCCATCGACGCTGACTCTTCGGCTTCGTAGCTGGCCGCGAAGTCGGGGTCGGAGATGTAGCGATCGATGCCGATGAAAGAAAAAGGCGCTCGAAGCGTGTAGTCGAAGTAGACCAACTGCGGATGCGTGATGTCGCGCCAAAATCGCCAGTATTTGGAAACGCGGTTATCGATGACATCGAAAAACTCGCTGTTCGCGATCATGAAAAGCGCCCGGGTGTCGAGATCCCTCAGCAGGTAGAGGGTCGCCTGTTCCAGCAACAGGATCCCATAAACCACATGAGTCCGCCCTCCGACCGGCCGGCGACGCATCTCCTCATAGAAGCGGGCTTCCTTTACGCCGACCTTGGCGAGCTTGGGTTCGAGCACGTCGCTAAGCAAGACTCTCATTTGGCGCCTATTTGATCTTCAGGTTGCCGCAAATGCCGTCGGGGCTGCAGTCGTAGTGCATGGTGATCACCGACCCATCTAGCCCAAAGTGTTTGATGCGATACTTGCTGCCGTCGACAGGGCCGCGAGTGTCCGTCATTACGAAAAGGTCAGCGCTCGGGTCCATATTTCCTTGTGCCTCCTGAAGTGCCAGCTGCTCAGCGAGATTGCTCCCGAGGAACGGAGCGAAGTCCTCCGCCACCACGGTAGACCTTCTCACGTCGGGCGAAGGACCATACCCCATCATTTGGCAGGCGAGGGTTGTTGCGCATGCTTGCGGGTTGAGGAAGGAGGGGGTCGGGAGGGGCGCTGGGTAGTTCGATCCGATGGACGCGGTCGCATAGCTTGGGATTGCTGCGGCGCCAGGGGTGGCGCCGGCGATGGTGGTTGGCTGGTGACCGATGACGGGCGCGATTTGGACGGGGCTGGTGCCGTTGGTGGTGCCGTAGCCT
>Ga0157370_10007405_pt1 | contig 11954 bp, 9 predicted proteins | sample C35metaG_FD_113463 | JGI IMG/M metagenome (GOLD analysis project Ga0157370, IMG submission 113463) | Corn rhizosphere microbial communities from Kellogg Biological Station, Michigan, USA - C3-5 metaG | ecosystem: Host-associated > Plants > Roots > Rhizosphere > Soil | place: USA: Michigan... | reverse complement strand
GGCGGCTCCACGTACTCGAGCAGGTTGCGGAAGCGCGCCGATGCATCCGGTTTCGAGAACAGCACGAAGGCGCTGTGCGAGCGCTCCTGGCCGCTCACGTACTCGGTGAGGACGAGCGTGGAGCGGAACGACGCGGTGGGATTGCGCACGCGGTCGGCCGCCGTGACGATTTCCTGCGCGCTCTGCGCGGCGACGGGATGCGCGTTCATCGCGAATGCGACGGCCAGCACCGCCGCGATCATTATCTTCGAGAGCTCAGACATGGCGCAGGGCATCCACGACGGAGAGGCGCGCGGCCCGGTTGGCGGGGATGAGCGCGGCGGCTGTCGCGACGAGCGTCAGCACCGCCCACGCGCTCGCGATCAGCATCGGGTTGCCGAGCACGTTCACCTTGAACGCAGTGGGACTCGAGTTGCCCGGCGGGATCCAGGTCCAGCCCGCGCCGTTGACGAGCGCCGCGATCGCCACAGCGAGGATCACTCCGACGATCGCGCCCAGCGCACCGATCAGCGCGCCTTCGAGGATGAACTGCATGCGGACGCCGCCGCGGCGCACTCCCATCGCACGGATGGTGCCGATCTCGTTCGTGCGCTCCATGACATTCATCGTCATCGTGTTCACCACTGCGAAGAGCACGATCACGCCCATCACGAGCGAGATGAAGATGAAGATCGCACCAAACATCGCGACCACCTGGACATAGAAGGGCGAGAGGTCGCGCACGTCGCGCACCTCGAGGTCGAGGTGGTCGTCGGCGATGAGGCGCTCCAGGCGCGTGCGCACCACCGCCATGTCTTCGCTGCGATGGAGCTGCAGCACGATCGCGGTCGCCTTGTGCTCGCCGCGGCCGTAGACGAGCTGCTGCGCGAGGCCCAGGTGCATGGCGATGAAGTTGTCGTCCAGCTCGCGCACGCCCTGCGCCTCGGCCCCCGCCACGGCCAGACTCACGACGTTCGGCGCGCCGCCGGCCGTCGCGCTGAGGATCTCGAGGCGCGGGCTGACGGATTTGGTTTCGCTCGAAGGTGCGCCATCCAGCTCTGCCAGCCGGACGAGGTCCTCCCTTGGCTTGGTGGCGTCACCCGGCTCGGAACCGCGCGCGGGCGCCGGCGGGCAATCGCGGATATGGAGCGGCCCGCACAACGCGAGGATGCGCGCGAGTCCCACGCCAACGAGGCCGCGCGACTGATCGTCGTCGGAAAGGCGGCCATCGGGGCGGTGCACCTGTCCTGTATGACGTTCGTCCCATTGCAGCATGCGATCGCGCGCGGAGGGAATGAGGCCCACGCCGAAGAACGTCTTCGAGGCCTGGTTCCCGCCAGAGAAGTTTCCCGCGATGCCGACGAGCGATTGGGTGGGCGTGATCACGCTGAGTCGCGGCCCGATGACCGGGTCCTGCGCGATCAGGTCCATCACGCGGCGATAGTCGTCGATGCCGTACGCGGCCGGGTTCCCGCTTCCGAACAGGAAGTAACCGCTGCGAAAGACGCTCAAGTGGCCCACGCGCTGCACGTTGCTGGTCTCGAGGCCCGCGAAGATGTAGCTCACGAAGCCGCCGAAGAGCGTCATCGCGAGGGCACCGGCCGCGACCGCCGAGCCGGTCATGAACGAGCGGCGCGAGTTGCGAAGGATGTTGCGGGCGGCGGTCTTGAGTAGGAGGCTCATGGTGCGCTCCTTTGCGTGCGATGCTCGATTAACGTTCCGTCCCGGATCACAAAGGTCTCGTCGGCCTGCGACATGAGTTGCGGATCGTGGGTCGCAAAGACGAACGTCGTGCGCGATTCGGCCTGCACGCGGCGCATCAGCTCGACGATCGACGCACCGGTCTCCGAATCGAGATTCGCTGTCGGCTCATCGGCGAGCACCACCTGCGGCGCCTTCACCAGGGCCCGTGCGATCGCCACGCGTTGCCGCTGGCCGCCCGAAAGCTCGTTCGGCCTCCTCTTCGCGTGCGCGGCAAGGCCCACGGCTTCGAGGAGTGCATTCGTCGTGCGGCGCCGCTCGGCTTCCGGCGTGCCGACGAGGACAAGGGGATACTCGACGTTCTCGAAGGCTGACAGGACCGGGATGAGGCTGAATGTCTGGAAAATGAATCCGATGTTCTTCGCGCGAAAATCCGCGAGCGCATCGTCGTCCAGCGTGCCGACCTTTTCGCCGCAGACCTGGACGCTCCCGAGCGTGGGTGCGTCGATGCAACCGATGAGGTTCAGGAGTGTGGACTTGCCGCTGCCGGAGGCGCCCACCACCATGCTGAAGCGGTGATAGGGGATGTCGAAGGTGATCCCGCGTAGCGCCGGCACCTCGACCTCTCCCGTCGTGTACGACTTCGCGACATCGCGCAGTCGCACCGCTGCGTCCTCGTCGGGTCGCGCCCTGGTGGTCCCACCGGTCGTTCCGTACCCTTCGGCGGCCTTGACGTCCACTGTATTCATCGTGCGCCCTCCGGTACCATTTAGTACCATGAGAACGCATGCTATGGTACTATCGGGTACCGTGTCAAGGGGGTCGTGATGCCAGCGCGCGCGAAAGAGGCAACCGTGGTTAAGCAGGCGGCCGAGGACGACAAGCGCGGCAGAATCCTCCACGCGGCGATGGACACCTTCCGCGAGCACGGCTTCGCGGCGGCGACTACGCTCGACATCGCCACTCGCGCGCGCGTTTCCAAGCGCGAGCTTTATGCGTTAGTGGGGAACAAGCAGGAAATGCTCATCGCCTGCATCACGGCGCGCGTCAAGCGATTCCAGGTGCCCGCCGACATGCCCGTGCCGCGCGACCGCGAGACCCTCGCGAAGCTATTAGCATCGTTCGGAACGCGGCTCCTCCGTGAGGTCAGCGAACCGACGGTCATCGCCGTATTCCGGCTGGCAATCGCCGAAGCGGTCCACGCGCCAGAGGTGGCGCAGGCTCTCGATTCCATTGGGCGGGGGACGAGCCGTGCAGCGCTTCGGCAGATCATGGCTCGGGCTCAGACGTCCTGCTTGCTTGACGGTCGTCCCGCTCAGCTCGCGGAGCAGTTCGCCGGGCTGCTCTGGTGCGATTTGATGGTCAGCCTGCTACTGGGCGTCGCCGAGCGCCCGAGCCCGCGCGAATTCGCCGAACGTGCTCAGACCGCCGCGGCCGCGTTCCTTCAGCTTCATCCCATGCCGAATGACGCTGCAACGCCCCGCAGCGACTGAACGGATGCTCCCGGTCGAACAGTGCGAGGAGGTCGCCGTTGTTCCAAGGCTCGCGGTGACATGAAATCGCTGTCGCTTCCATGGTGCTCTCGTTTCATTTGAAGGAGAACCACTTTGGCTCAGCGTAGTCGCCAACTGGCCCATGGCGAAAGGCAGCTCTTGGTATCCGCTGGCGCGGCATAAACGACATCTCATTTCGTCAAGAAAGCAGTACACGCAGCTCTGCGATCTTTCTCGTGAGCTCGGATTCAGGCCCGGCAACCATCGCCACCGCCAACGCTTCGGCTTCCGCCAGTGCGCTTTGCGCCGAGTCACGATCGCCGGCCGCCGTCTCGATCCCTCCCCGGATGCACAAGAGCTTGGCCAGCTCGAATCGATCGCCGGCCTCACGCAGCGTGCATTCGCCCGACTTGAGCAATTCGCGCGCTTCCGCGAAACGGCCCTCCTTGGCCAGTATGTCGCCAAGCGCGCCGAAGACGACGCCCTGTGCGGTCGGGTAATGCACCTCGCGCGCGATGGCAAGCGCTGCTTCGTAGTGTTGCCGAGCTTCCGCAATCGCCCCAAGCTCGTGATGGACGAGGCCGAGGTTGTAAAGCAGGGAACCTTCGACGCGTCGGTCGCCAAGGTCGCGGGCAATGCCGAGTGCGGCCTCGAAGTGCCTCCGCGCGTCCTCCTGCCGCCCCTGATTGCGATGCAAACTTCCGAGATTGGCAAGGATAATGCTCTCGTTGCGGCGATAGCCTTCCTCACGAAGAACGGCGAGTGCTTGCTCGTAAGAGTGTCGCGCTTCCTCCATGCGCCCCTGCTCGAGATCGATGTTGCCAAGACCGCCGAGGGCGACGCCCTCATCGCGTCGATCGCCAATCTCGCGGAAGATAGACAGCGCGCGCGCAAAGTTCGCACGTGCCCGCTCGGTCCTGCCTTCCTCGCGCTCGACGACGCCCAATCTGACGAGAGTAGCTCCCTCCGCGCGCCGATTACCGACCTCGCGCGCGATCAGCAGTGCCATCTCGAGGTATTCCCTCGCGTTCGAGCCCTTGCCCTGTTCCTCGTACATCAAACCGAGGTTGCCAACGATCAGGCCCTCCCGCCGCCGGTTGGCGGTTGCACGAGCGAGCGCGAGCGCCTCCTCGAATGCCGTCGCCGCCTCCTGGACCCGGCCCGCTCGCCACAATGCGCAGGCGTGGACGAAGAATGCAGAGCCACGCTGCGCCGTGTCGAGTCCGTGGGCGGCGAGCACGTCAGAGCCCGTGTCGATTGCGAGCGCGTAAGGTCCGTTGAGCTCCAGTACCTCCCAGATCGCGCGATAAGTCGCCACGGCGCTCTCCCCGTCGCGTCGGCGCGCGGCGCGACGACATGCAGCAACCAGATTGTCGAGCTCGAGGGCGAGCGCGCGTAGCTTGCGCGTCCCGCCATGGCGATATAGCGCTTCGATCGCTTCTGTGGTTCCAAAACGGGCGTAGTAGCGCCCGTGACGCTCGTCCGACAAGCGCCCGCTGCCGCCGCTGGCCGCGAGCTTCATCGCCGCATACTCCTGAATGCTTATGTACATGCCGAAATACGGCTCGTCGACATCATATCGACCCTGATCACCCGGCACCCACGCACGCAGCAGGCTCTTGTCCGACAGCGCGTGAATCACGTCCATTACGCAGGGTGCCTGGGGCCATGGCGACATATCGAGCGTCGCTTCGGCAGCTTCCAGCGTGAATCCGCCTTCGAAAACCGAGCATTGCGCAAAGGCGGCCTGCTCCCATGGGGTCAGCAATTCCCATGACCAGTCGATTGCAGCTCGCAGCGTTGCCTGGCGCGCGGCCGGACCGCGTGCGCCACCGAGGAGCAGGAACCGATCACGCAATCGATGCACGAGCTGTGCCGGTGACAACAGTCGCACACGCGCCGCCGCGAGCTCGATTGCGAGTGGCAGTCCGTCGAGCAAACGCACTACCTGCTGAATCGAATCACGGTTTGCGTCACTCACCGCGAACTCCGGGCGCTGCGCACGAGCGCGCGTGGCGAACAGCTCGATCGCGTCGTGTTCGAGCGGCAAAGGTTCGACGGGAAAGATATCTTCGCCTGCGAGATGGAGGCGCTCGCGACTCGTGACCGCGAAGACCGCTTCAGCGGCGCGGTCGAGCCATCGGCCGAGAGTGTCGGCCGCGTGCTGAGCGACCTGTTCGAAATTGTCGAGGATGATCATGCAACGGCCGCGACTGGCGATCGCATGGCCCAGTTGCACCGCTGGCTCGCCTCTTCCGAGTGGAACCTCGAGTCCCGCTGCGACGGCGAAGAAAATGCCCTCGACCGACCGAGCGTCAGACAGGTCGCAGAAGTACACGCCGCCGGACCAATTGCCAAGAAAGGTCCAGCCGAAGCGTCGTACGAGGCGCGTCTTACCTGTGCCGGCCGGCCCCAGCACCGTCACAAGACGCGAGCCGTTGTCAAAGCGCGCCGCCAAAGCGCGCAACTCGGTGCTGCGACCGACGAACACGTCGCGCTCGACCGGCAAGTTATGGCGAACTTCGCGTACCGGTGACCACAGATCCGCCGTGCGAATCACGCGATACGCCTTTTCCGCGTCGGGCGGCGGCAAGAACGGTGCGACATTACGCACGCCGAGCTCGTAGATCTCGACCGGCTCTTCGATACCTTTCAGACGGTAGTAGCCGTGACGCGCGATTTCCGCATTAGGCGGAATCGATTCACCGAGTGCAGCACGGGCGGTTGCGGTGAGCAACGTCTGCCGGCCCAGCGCAAGATTCATCACCCGGGCAGCGAGCGGCGTCGCGAGACCTTCGACCTCGACACGCTTCGCACCGCGCGCAACGTCGGCGGGCGCATTTTCACGCAACGTCACCGACCCCAGGTGAAGGCCGGCACGCGCCTCCATGCCAAGCTCGGCAAGGACGACCTGGTACGCCAGTGCGAATGACGCCGCATCGACCACGCGGTCAAAGACGAGGAAAAAACCGTCGGTACGATTGACCTCGCGAACGTTGTGATGCGCGAGAAGCGCGCGTGCCTCGCGGTCGTGCGCAGCCCACAGCTCGGCCGCCCGCAGATCGCCTAATCGTTCGGTGAGGCGCGTGCTATCGACGACGTCCGTGAATAGCAATGCCCGTTGACTCGCCACGGGGCGCGCCTCCTTCGGAGTCTCTCGTGAGCGATTATGGCACTGCCGTGACGCAACGATCGGTTCGGAAGTCGTTTCGAACACTTGCTCTCCAAGACACTTGCTGCATGTGCTTCGGTCGCCCTGTTTGCGGGGCGTGCCAGAGCCGTGCAGCCTGCGTCCGCGCTCATTGCCGGACGTTCGTGAGGTTCTTCAATGGTGCCTTCTGGCCAATCCGCTCACCCTTGTTCCAGGGCTCCCGAGAACGGGTGCGATTGAAGTTGCGGGAGTGGCGGTCCCAACACAGATTGGCTAGGTTGGCGCCAAGTACAATCCTCGCTATGTCCACACGTCTTTTTCGCGTCGCGTGGTTATTGCCTCTGGTAGCGATCGCGTCGTGCGCAACAACGTCGTCGGGAGTCATCAGCGGATCGACGGCGAATCCAGGATTTGAGCAACATATCTGTACTATCCCCAACGTCGACGCCGAGTTGGCTTCGAGAATGCGCTGCGGGACGGTGCGCGTTCCCCGTAACTATGCGCGTCCTGATGGGCCACACTTCGCGCTTTCGGCAGTGGTGATCGAAAGCGAGCAGAAGCCCGAATGGCCTGACCCGGTCGTCTACATAAATGGTGGGCCGGGCGAACCTATCACCGTCTACGCAGCCGCGCAGGCAAGAAGGCCGTACGCGCGGGAACGCGGCCTGGTGTTGATCGATCAGCGCGGCACCGGGGACTCGGAGCCGCGGATTTGTCCGACCATGGACCGGAAGTTACTAGACGTCACGCTCTTGCTGGGGGCCGAGGGTAGCGTTTCCGCAGCGAATGCTCGACACGCCGCGTTTGACGCCTGTCGCCGGGAAGCGTTGTCGCGCGGGATCGATCTTTCAAACTTTGGTACTCGGGTTACCGCGGACGATTTCGAAAGCGTGCGACGTGCGTTGAAGATTGTGCGTTGGAACCTGTATGGTGAGTCCTACGGTACGGATGTCGCGATGACACTTGCAGCGCTGCATCCGGCGACGATTCGATCAATGACCCTCGATTCGATATATCCGCCTGATGCTCCGGGTCCGTTGCGCGCGACGAGCGTGGGGGCTGCGCGAAAAGCATTTTTCTCGCTGTGCGATAGCGATCCCAACTGCTTTGCAGTGTCCGGCGGTCTGGCGCGTGCGTACGACGAAGCGAAAGCGCAACTCGCTCGAGAGCCATTGACCCTGACGCTTCCACCTCGTTCCAAACGGTCGAACGAACGATTCGTCTTGACGGCCGCGGCGTTCGAGCTCGTTGTCGCGAACCTGCTCTACTACCGAAACACCTATCCGACAATCCCACTGGTGATCATGTGGGCCAAGAATGGCGCGCGCCAGCCGCTGGCTTCCGTCATGGCGAAGCTCTATGAGGCTGCACTCACGCGCCAGGCTGCCACCAACGTCGCGGTGGAATGCAGAGACCGGCCGCATTTTCGTGACGCAACGCCAGCATCCGACGACATCTTTGCACGCACCGAGCTTACCGGGCTCTGCGATACTTGGACACCTCTTGGGCCTCCGCTGCTCATACCAGCCGCCTCGACGGTGCCGACGCTGATCTTGGCTGGGGCAATTGATCCGGTTGCCGAACCACGCGAAAGCCGCAGCATCGCGGCGGTCATCGGCAGCCATGCACAATGGATCGAATTTCCTGAAGTCGGCCATAATGTGCGCGCCTTTTCTCCTTGCGCTGCACGGATCGCCGCGGACTTCATCGCGCAACCTGAGAGCCGGCTTGATGTGAGCTGCGCACTTCATCCGCTGCCGCCTCGGTTCGTGAAGACGTCACCGCAGCAATAGCGTCATCGAACGACCGCTGTTGCCGACTTTCGCGTGCGACCGGAGTTGGCCGTTTTCGGTCAGTCTGAACGCGTTAGAGGCAGATACTCTCGACGTCTTGTGGCACCCTGCCCGAGTCTTCGATGCAACTCACGCGGGATTCGTAGCCGACACGATCCAAGTCGAACCGTTCAGGTTCACGTGACCATCCGGCGCGGCAAGCGGGACGAGGGTGCGTTCGACAGCATCGAGAATGACGGGCAGGTGCTCGACCCCCACCTCGCGCACAAAGCGGGAAACCGGTCCGATCCGCACTGCGGCCTCCGCGGCGGAACGAGGCGTCGCACCAAGAGAGAGCGCCACGTCGAAGCGCTGGACATCGATAACACCAAAGCCCGCGCCCGACAGGATGGCGCGCAGCCTTTCCTCGTCGGCGAATGAAAAAGGCCCGGGTGCATCCGGATCGGCGGACGTTGGTATGACGCCCATCGCCGCGCGCGCGGCGGAGAGGGGTGCCATCGCCCACGCGTTGTCCCGTGGTGCTCGCCAGCAGGTGAAGACACACCGGCCACCTGTTCGCAGCGACTTACGCAAATGGCTGAAGGCCTGGGAGGGTTGGCTAAAAAACATCACGCCAAAACGTGAGAACAACAAATCGGTGTTTGTCGGAAGCTCGGCCTCGGAAGCATCGCCGTCACGAAACGAGAGGTGTGTCCAATTCGTCAATGCGCCACGCGAGCGAGCAACCTCAAGCATCGGCTGCGACACGTCGATGCCGAGGACCGCGCCTGCTTCGCCGACGATCCGCGCGATTTCGATCGAAGTGTCGCCGCATCCGCAACCGATGTCGATCACCCGCTCTCCCGGCTGCGGCGCCGCCACCTTCAGCGCGGCATCACCGAACGGCACGACGATGCGGTCGATCTCGCGCTGCATCGCGACCCATCGCTGGCCCAACGCGCCATTCCATTCTGCAATCTGTTCGGAGTTGTCAGCCGACATGGATCGGTCCGGAAGTATCGTTGAAGGAGGATAGCGCACCCGATCGGACGCGCGCCAATGGCAGATTGAACGGCGTGAGCGCAGTTCCGGGCTCCGCCGCTTGCGCCGGCAAGGCGACTGATCGCGCAAACGTCGCGCCGGCTCCTGTCGAGACCTATACTGGACGTCGTATCGCGCCCCGGCCTTCAAATGTCCACGATGATCGATTACGAAATTCGCATAGAGCCCCATTCCAAGCCGCTGCGCCTCACGTTCAACGGCACGCTGATCGCCGCCACGACGCGCGCGCTCGTGCTGCACGAGACGCGGATGCGGCCGCGCCTCTACATCCCGTGGAGCGACGTGCGCACTCAGTTCCTCGCGAAGACCGATCACCAGACACATTGTCCGTTCAAGGGCAACGCGAGCTACTGGAGCGTCGAGGTGGATGGCGAGCGCGCCGACAATGCCGCGTGGGCGTACGAGCAGCCGTCCGCGGATGTCGCCGTCCTGCAGGGCTACGTGTCGTTTTATCCCGGCAAGGTGCGCCACGAATTCGAGGGGGAGTCCGGCATCGACGCGCAGAAGGTCGACAGTCCGCACGCCAATCCGATCGCCGGCTGGCTATTGCGCGAAGCAGCGCAAGCGCCGTCACCGGATCGTCTCGTCGAGCAGTTCTGCGAGTGCCTGTTGCAGAACGGCGTGCCCGTCGCGCGGATGACCGTCATCATTCCGACGCTGCATCCGCAGGTCTTTGCGAGCGTGTTCGTCTGGCGGGAGGACGACCGGCGCGTCAGGACGATTTTCGAGCCGCACGACATTCTGCGGCAGCCCAAATTCGCGAAGAGCCCTTTCGCACCGATCATCAACGGCGCCGGAGGCATTCGCCGCCGTCTCGAAGGCGAGGAAATCGAGCTCGATTTTCCGGTGGTGCGCGACCTTCACGCGGAAGGCGCCACCGACTACATCGCGATTCCATTTCATTTCTCGGACGGCCAGATCAACGTGATGTCGATGACGTCGTTCGCGCCGGGCGGCTTTACGACAGCGCATCTTGGCAACATCTACGAGATCATGCCCGCGCTCGGGCGGATGTTCGAGGTTCACGCGCAACGCCGGATTTCGGTCGGCCTGCTCGACACGTACCTCGGGCACAACACCGGCAAACGCGTGCTGCAGGGCGAAATCAAGCTCGGCGATGGTCAGCTGATCCACGCGGTGATCTGGTTTTGCGACCTGCGCAATTCGACGCAGCTATCGGTCAGCATGGACGCGGCCAGCTACCTGATGAATCTCAATCGCTTCTTCACCGCGATGGCCGGCGCCATCATCGACAGCGGCGGGGAAATACTGAGCTACATCGGCGACGCCGTGCTCGCGATATTTCCAATCGCCGATGCAGAACGGTCAGCCGATCGTGGAATGGAAGCCGCCGAAGCATGCAGCCGCGCAATCGCCGCCGCGACAGCGGCCGGCGAGCGCATCGCGAAGGCCAACGAGACGAGTCCCGACCTGCCGACGCTGCAGTACGGGATCGGCCTGCATATCGGCGACGTCACGTACGGCAACATCGGCATTCCCGAGCGCCTGCAATTCACGGTGATCGGATCGGCCGCGAACGAGGCGTCGCGCATCGAGGGAATGACGAAGGAGATCGGCGTTCCCGTTCTCGTATCGTCGATGTTCGCCGGCAGCTATCCGGGCAAGCTCGCGTTCAAGGGGGCGCATGCGCTGAAGGGCGTGAGCGGCAAGCACGACCTCTACGCGCTCGAATAGAAGCGCATCGCCGGCACACCGGTGCCGATGCGCCGAAGGCGGCGCATCGGGCTTCGCGTCGCTACACGTGGAAGGTTCCTGCGCCGAACAGGCCGATCAGTCCGATGAGAATCAGGTAGATGGCGACAATGTAATTCAGCAATCGCGGCACGATGAGAATCAGTATGCCGGCGATCAGCGAAACGAGTGGCGCGAACCCGAAGGTGATGTTCATCGTTGCGTCCAGGCAGGGGTAGAGGGGACAACGGCGATCGACATCTTTTCGCTTGCGGGGTCGATCATAACGATTATTGCCGCCCGGGGCGACCGTTGCGCGGTCATTCGAGCGGCTGCGCATGCAGCCGGAAACCGAGATCGACCGCGTCCTTCACCTGTATGGTGCCGCCGAGGACCGACAGCGGGGCGATGCCGAAATCGGTCTGTCGCAGCGTTAGGTGACCCGAGACGGTCATTTCGTCCGCGCTCGTCTCGATTCGAAGCGGGACTTGCATCGCGCGCGTCACGCCGTGCAGCGTAATCGACACGCTTGCCGCGCGAGCGTCGCCGGTGCCGCTGACGCCTGCGACATGGACGCGCACAAACGGGTATCGCGCGGCATCGAGCACGCCGCTGCCAAGCATGTTCCGGCGCGTGCCGGCAATGTCTTCGGGTGACGGTTGCGTATCGAAGTGCGCTTCGGCGCGCAATGCGGGTTCATCGACGACGAGGCGATCGAGCTCGACGTACAGATCGGCATTCCCGGCATCCGGCAAAACGTAACCCTGCGCATCGTGGCTCGCCACGACATGGTCATGCCCGAGACGCGCGAGCGAGCCCCCGCGGTAAACCTCGATGGTGACGAGCGACGATGCCGCATCGATATGGAAGACCGTTCTGCCTTGCGCCGCCGCTTGTCGGTATGCCTGCTCGGGAAAGTCGGCCGGTGGCCGACCGGCGACGGGAGGTAGCTGCGAAATCGGCGGCGCGCACGCCGACAGCAGCACGGCTGCCAGGACCGCGGCCAGCCCCGTGCGACGCATGTCAGTCGGGAAGGGCCGCCCCGACCGACTGACCAGCCCCCCGGGGGGCAGCGAGCGGAGCGAGCGTGGGGGGATGTTCATC
>Ga0157370_10007403_pt1 | contig 11954 bp, 12 predicted proteins | sample C35metaG_FD_113463 | JGI IMG/M metagenome (GOLD analysis project Ga0157370, IMG submission 113463) | Corn rhizosphere microbial communities from Kellogg Biological Station, Michigan, USA - C3-5 metaG | ecosystem: Host-associated > Plants > Roots > Rhizosphere > Soil | place: USA: Michigan... | reverse complement strand
GCTGGTCGTCGGCTCGGTGCTTTATTCAATGCCGTTCGTGATTCAGCCGCTGCAAAACGCGTTCTCCGCCATCGGCACTCGTCCGCTGGAAGTCGCCGCAACCTTACGTGCCAATCCGTGGGACACCTTCTTCAGCGTGATCCTGCCGCTGGCGCGACCCGGTTTTATCACCGCGGCGATTCTCGGATTCGCCCACACCGTCGGCGAGTTCGGTGTGGTGCTGATGATCGGCGGCAACATTCCGGACAAGACCCGCGTGGTTTCAGTGCAAATCTACGATCACGTTGAAGCCATGGAATACACCCAGGCCCATTGGCTGGCCGGGGCGATGCTGGTGTTCTCCTTTGCAGTATTGCTGGCGCTGTACTCCAGCCGTAAAACCAAAGCGGGCTGGAGCTGATCGATGATCGATATGCGTCTGAAACTCAGCTATTCGGGGTTCGCCCTGGACGTGGACTTGCAAGTGCCCGGTCGTGGAGTGACGGCACTTTACGGACACTCGGGCTCGGGAAAGACCACTTGCCTGCGCTGTATCGCGGGCCTGGAGCGAGCCCAACAGGGTTTCATCCGGGTCAACGATGAGGTCTGGCAGGACAGCGAAAAGAAGATTTTTGTCCCGCCGCATAAGCGCGCTCTGGGTTATGTCTTCCAGGAAGCCAGCCTGTTTTCGCATCTGTCGGTGTTGGCGAATCTGGAATTTGGCCTCAAGCGCATCCCGAAACAACAGCGTCGGGTCGACATGGGTCATGCCACGGAACTGCTGGGAATCGGCCATCTGTTGGAGCGTCACCCGCAGCACCTTTCCGGTGGCGAACGGCAGCGAGTCGGCATCGCCCGTGCGCTGCTCACCAGCCCGCAACTGTTGCTGATGGACGAACCGCTGGCAGCGCTCGACAGTCAGCGAAAAAACGAAATCCTGCCGTACCTGCAACGCCTGCACGATGAACTGGAAATCCCGGTGCTGTACGTCAGTCACTCGCAGGATGAGGTGGCCCGACTGGCGGACCATATCGTCCTGCTCAGTGAGGGCAAGGCACTGGCCAGCGGCCCCATCGGCGAAACCCTCGCGCGCCTCGATCTGCCAATGGCGTTGGGCGACGACGCGGGTGTGGTGATCGAGGGGCACGTGAGCGCGTATGACGCCCACTATCAGTTGTTGACCTTGCAGTTGCCTGATACCGACCTGGGCATTCGCGTAGCCCATGCACCTATGCCGCTTGGCCAGGCACTGCGTTGCAAAGTTCAAGCGCGCGATGTCAGCCTGAGCCTGCATGGCATCGAGCAAAGCAGCATCCTCAATCGCTTGCCGGTAACAGTCATCAGTGAAATCGGTGCCGATAATGCCGCCCACGTGCTGATCCGCCTGAACGCTGCGGGCACGCCTTTGCTGTCACGCATCACCCGCTATTCTCGCGACCAGTTGGGGGTGCATCCCGGACAGCAGCTCTGGGCACAAATCAAAGCGGTGGCTGTCCTGGCTTGAATCCGCTGGCACGACGGCGAATGGGTGCGGTCAATGGCTGTATTGCCCCCCTGATTTGTCGTCGAGGATGACGCGCCATGGCCGATACCGCGCTGCCAGATGTATTGCCACCCGACCTGCACTATGTCGATGACACGCAGCCCGGAATCACCCGCAAACTATTGCGTGGAAAATTCAGCTACTTCGACCCTTCCGCTCAACGCATTACAGACCCGGACGAAATCAAACGCCTCAATGCCCTTGCCGTGCCGCCGGCGTATACGGAGGTGTGGATTTGCGCCGACCCACGCGGCCATCTGCAAGCCACCGGTCGCGACGCTCGCGGTCGCAAGCAATACCGCTACCACCCGCGCTGGCGTGAAGTGCGTGATGCCGATAAATACTCGCGCCTGCGGGACTTTGGCCGGGCGTTGCCAACCTTGCGTAAACAGCTCGAAACGTTGCTGGCGGCGCCCGGCTTCAGCCGAGACAAAGTCATGGCCACTGTCATCACCTTGCTCGATGCGACATTGATCCGGGTCGGAAACACGCAATACGCCCGGGACAATCGCTCCTATGGCCTGACCACCCTGCGCAGCCGTCACGTTGAAGTCAACGGCAGTGCGATCCGGTTCCAGTTTCGCGGCAAGAGCGGTGTCGAGCACCAGATCACAGTGAAAGACCGGCGCCTGGCACGCATCATCAAGCGCTGTCAGGACATTCCCGGGCAAAACCTGTTTCAGTATCTGGATGAAAACGGCGAGCGGCACACCATCAGTTCCGCCGACGTCAACGCCTACCTGCAAACCCTCACGGGCGCCGATTTCACTGCCAAGGACTACCGCACCTGGGCGGGCAGTGTGCTGGCGTTGTCCGTGTTGCGCGACATGCCGTGGGAACCGGAGTCGGAAGCGAAACGGCAAGTCGTGGAGATGGTCAAAAACGTCGCCAGGCAACTGGGCAACACGCCTGCGGTGTGCCGAAAATGCTATATCCATCCGGCAGTGTTCGACGCCTTTTGGCTAGGAGCCTTGGCTGAACTGCCCAGACCCAGGTTGCGTAAAGGGCTCAGGCCAGAGGAAGTCGGGCTGGCAATGTTCCTTGAGCGAATGATCGCCACTGCTGAAGCGACGAACTGACCTGTCTATTTTTTGCACGATCACAAAGAACTTCTATAGTTGATCTGAACAAGAATTAGCTACGGTGACGCCATGGAAGACATTTTCGTTGTGAAGCGATGCAACAAGATCATCATTCATGGTCGCCGAGCCGGAGAAGCGGGTCACCCGCCACCCGACGCTGCCGTCTGGTATCGCATCGCCGACACTCGCACCCAGGGTTTCATCGGCGATGGCTACGATTCTGAAGCGGATGCCAGAAAAGAATGCCAACGGCTCAATGCCACGTCGCAACTGATGGTCCGTCAAGGTTGATGACCATTCACCCGTCTGCTGCGGGACTATACTGAGAAATAGCTGAAGGATCAGTGACCCCATCGGCAGACAGCTCGCACCCAGCGGGCTTTTTGCTGCCAATTGCCAGGTTCTTCAACGGAGGTGTTTGCCATGTCCGAAAAAGAGTCCATCACCACCCTCCTCACCCTGCTTGACTCCCGCCAGGCTCGCCTTGCTGCCGCGTGCAAGGAAATTGCCGACTGGGTCGATCATCAAGGAGGGCACCCTACAGCCCTCAGAATTCGTGACCGGCTGAACGACATCGAAAAAGACACGCCTCTGATTCGAAACACGCTGTCGTCGTTGAAACCTGTCGACCCGCCCCTCCCACGGTTCAGATGATTCGATCCGGACACGCGACGCGAGAACAGGGCCTGTTTCAGGGCACATGAACGGCGACCTCATCGTCACCGTGTTCGCCGCTGCCTGAGTATCTGCCGCTCCCCCAACCCGGCCTTGCGCTGGGCTTTTTTTGCTCGCAACACAGCGATCGAACGCTGTCGTTCGCCAGGGGTCAAACCATCACACGTCGCGAAGGAGACGTACCATGGTCACCCACTTCAAAGTCAGCGGGCATCTGGCCTGCGGTCACAAGGGCAGCAACCTCACTTCCACCCAGGAATTGAATCGGGTGAAATGCCGAAGCTGCCGAAACACCGATGCGTACAAGGAAGCGCGCAAGGCCCAGCGCAATGCAGCACGCCGTGCCGCACGCAAGACCAAAGCCACTCACACCGCCAATGATTGGCGTGCCGCCTGGGTCGAACGGCTCTCCGCCATGGCCGGGTTGCAAAGACTGCCTCGTGGTTTTGCCGGCCAACCTTTTGTTTAACAGGCTCAGTTGACAGCAGGGTCGACTTCGCTCGACCCGGTGCTGCCCAAAGCATCGCTTGCGGGTGCCATGATTTCCGCGAGCGACATGCGTTTGAACGCATCCACCAGTCGCCGCCCCTCTTCAGGTTCGCAGGTGATGGCCAACCGCATGGTCGCTTCACCCAGTTGCCAGATTAAAAAAGCGGCATCCGCAACGCGCTGCACATCACTGCCTGGAAATACCCGCAGCATCGCATCGGTCAGTAGCCGGCCCGCCACACGACTCTCTTCCAACTCCAGCGCCACCAATTGCTTGTCGGCCTGCATCCCCGACCAGATATCACGCATCGCGGGCTCTGCCTGAACAATGTCGAAGTATTGATCGAGCAGGTTCGCATAGGCCTCGCGCAACCCTGCCGCGTCCTGAACCGCTGCCAGTGCGGCTTCGATACACCGGCGACTCTCGGCGTTATAGCGCTCGGCCAGTGTGCGGATCACCGAGCTCTTGTCTGGAAAATACTGATAAAGCGACCCGATCGATATCTCCGAGCGCTCGGCAATTTCACTCATCTTTAACGAATCGCTGCCCTTGGTCGCGATCAGCTGCGTTGCCACGGCAAGGATTCGCTCCAGCCGCTCGCGACTACGTTGTTGCGTGGGATTACGTCGCGCTGGCTCTGAAATGGTTTTCTCGAGCCCGGTGGTGGCTTTCTTCGGCACTGGCGTGATTCTCGATTAATAAGGTGACAAGCGCTCACCTTAGCACCGCCTATCCACACACCCAAGAAGATGGCCATACATCGGTTTCCGTTCTGACGTTGGTTGACGGCAGAACATGAGCATCTATCATCTTTTTAACGTGAGTATTACTCACATTAAATCGACAGAGATGAATGCGATGAACACCACCCAAAAAACCATCTTCATTCTCGGTGGCACGGGGAAAACAGGCCGGCGAATCCTCCAGCAATTGCAATCGGCTGGACGCCCGGTGCGCTCGGGTTCTCGTGGTGCAAATCCGCCCTTTGACTGGGAGGATCGAATCACCTGGGATGCGGCGCTTGATGGCGTTGATGCCGTTTACATCTCCTTTCAGCCGGACCTCGCCGTTCCTGGCGCCGTCGAAACGGTCCAGGCGTTTACCGACCTGGCCGTCAAACGTGGCGTGAGCAAACTGGTGCTGTTGTCCGGGCGCGGAGAAGCCGAAGCTGAACAAGCCGAACGCGTCATACAAAACAGCGGTGTCGACTGGACGATCTTGAGAGCCAGCTGGTTCTTCCAGAACTTCAGCGAAGCGCATTTTCTGGAGCCCATTCTTCAGGGCGAACTCGCCCTACCCGTCGGCAATATCGCGGAGCCCTTTGTCGACGTGGAGGATATTGCCGAGATTGCTGTCCAGGCGCTGACCCAACCTGGACACTCACGCCAGCTGTATGAACTGACGGGCCCACGGGCGCTGACGTTCGCCGAGGCGGTCGATCAGATCGCTCAAGCGACCGGTCGCGATATCCGCTTCCTCGCCGTGCCGCCGCAAGCCTATAAAGAGGCCTTGGAACAGGAGCAATTTCCCGCCGGGTTAATCGACCTGGTGCTGTACCTCTTCACCACCGTGCTCGACGGGCGCAATACCCCCCTTGCCGATGGCGTCCAGCGCGCACTGGGCCGTCCGGCACGCGACTTTACCGATTATGTTCGGCGCACTGCAGCGACGGGTGTCTGGGCGAATGAAGGATGAGCAACACATTCGCTGCGCACTCAAAATGAGGTCAATACCTGTTCGGTCATGCCGACCTTGACGACACAGCTCGCAACACCCGGACACAAATGCGCAATCAGCACCTTGACCGAAGTCAAAACTTCACCTGCTCACCGTAGGCAAAATTGTTCGCGGCCGGAATAGCACATCGGCTGTTAACCCGCGCCGCGACAATACGAGAGCACCTGTTAGTCGTACACCGGTAGATCAACCTGAACAGATGAGCCTATGAAAGACTCCATTCGCTACGCCGACTACATGCATATGATCGGAGCCGGTCGCCGCGAAATCCCCATGCGTGAACTGGTGTCCGCCCCCGTTCGCGATGCCGATGGCCGCTGGCAGGCCGCGCCCCACAAAACGGCGAAATTACGAGCTGGCGAGATCGCCGCCATCCTCAAGCCTTATCTCAATGTCCGGCTGATGGAGCAGGTTCGCGCCGTGGTGCCCTTGGCCCTGTACCTGGTGCTGTTTCAGATCATCATCTTGCGCCAGTTGGTGGAGGATTCGCTGCTTGTCACGGGCGGCTTGTTCGCCGTGATCGTCGGGCTGATGTTGTTTATGGAAGGGCTGAAACTCGGCCTGATGCCTTTCGGCGAAATAATCGGCAGCAACCTTCCGCGCAAGTTATCCCTGCCTGTGGTGTTGCTGGTTACCCTGCTGCTGGGTATCGGGGTGACTTTCGCCGAACCCGCTATCGGCGCGCTGCGCGCCGCTGGGCAGAACGTTTCTGCGCAGCGCGCCCCCTACCTCTGGGCGATACTCAACCAATGGACCAGCGAACTGGTCCTGGTTGTGGGGGCCAGCGTCGGTCTGGCCGCTGTAACCGGTACGCTGCGCTTCCTCTACGGCTGGAGCTTGAAGCCGTTGATCTATTTATCGCTGGCGCCCGTGCTGTTGCTGACGGTGTACATGTCCAGTGACCCTGAGCTTGCGAAAGTTATCGGCTTGGCTTGGGATGCTGGCGCGGTCACCACCGGGCCGGTCACTGTACCGCTGGTGCTGGCGCTGGGCATCGGCATCGCGGCTGCCGCCGGCAAGGGCGGTTCCGGGCTGTCCGGGTTCGGTATTGTCACCTTGGCTTCGCTGTTTCCCGTCATCGGGGTAATGCTGCTGGGCCTGTACGTGGCGGCTATCTCCTCGCCGGCGGAAATCGTCGCCGCCGCGCAAGCCGCTACCGAGGCCGGACAACTGGCGGCACCCTGGCACGAAGTCAGCCCCGGACTGGAGATTGTTTCGGGACTGCGGGCCATCGTGCCTTTGGTGATATTCCTGATGGTTGTGCTGAAACTGCTGTTGCGCCAGAACCTGCCGCGGCGCGGCGAGATCCTTCTCGGTATCGCACTCACCGTGGTGGGCATGTGCGTGTTCAATCTCGGGTTGACCTACGGTCTGTCGAAGCTGGGAGGAAGCGCGGGGTCGCTGATTCCGGCGGCCTTCATGCAGACACCCGGCGCGGACAACTCCCCGCTCTATATCTATCAAGTGGGACTGGTGCTGGCCTTGGCGTTCGCCTGGGTGCTCGGGTACGGGGCAACCGTCGCCGAGCCTGCGCTGAATGCGCTCGGCGTCACCGCCGAAACCCTTACCAACGGTTTTATCCGCAAGCGCAGCCTGATACGTGCTGTATCGATAGGCGTCGCCTGCGGTATTGCCATAGGTGTGGCCAAACTGGTGTTCGGCCTGCCACTGGTCTGGCTGGTGGTGCCGCCCTATTTAATCGCTGTGGTACTGACGGTTTTTTCGACCGAAGAGTTCGTCAATGTGGCCTGGGATAGCGCCGGTGTCACCACGGGGCCCATCACCGTGCCGCTCGTTCTGGCCATGGGGCTGGGGCTGGGCAATGCCACTAACGCAGTCGAGGGTTTCGGCATTCTTTGTATGGCATCCGTCGGTCCTGTCATCAGCGTCATGCTGCTCGGACAGTGGGCCCGTTTCCAGCTGTGGAGACAGACAAAGGCCGCCACACAACAGCCTGCAAATCAATTATTGAACACCGGAGAAGCGGGATGAAAGCTGAAGGGATTACCTACCTGACTGACGTTGCACTGATCACCTGCATTGTCCCCGTCGGGCGTGCCGACCTGGTGATCCGTGCGGCGCAGGGCATGGGCGCACCAGGCGCCATTGTCTACCACGCCCACGGTCTTGGCCCCCGTGAGCGGCACGGCCTGCTCAGCATCGCCATCGATGCGGAGAAAGAAGTGGTCAGTCTGCTGGTCGCGGCCGACTATCAAGACGCAGTACTCGAGGCCATCTACCACGCGGCCAACCTGGATGTTCCCGGTGCGGGCATGATCTATGCGACACCCGTGGAAAAAGTCGCCACCTACATTCCCCGCGAAATGCTGGAACAAGGGAGTGCCTCATGAGCGTGGCGGTTGCGGGTATTCCGGGCGGCGCGGCAAAACTCATTACCTGCGTGTTGCCCGACGATGGTACGGAACGCAGGCTGCTACTGCTGTTGCAAGAGGCGCATGGCATTACGCGCGCGGACAGCGTGAGTTGCCGCGGCGTGGCCGTACTGCAGGCCGCCAAAGCCCCCCGCAACGAGGTGCCGGAGGCGGTTCTCTCCCGGGTGGTCAACGTGGTGGTGGATGAAGCCCAGGCCGAGACGGTGTTCGACTTCATTTGCACACACGCCGGGCTGACCGAGCCGGGCAGAGGCTCGGTGTACATGATTGCGTTAAATTTCGCGACGCCACTGGTGATGCCTACGGACGCAACGCAATAACGCAGCGCGAAGGTTGAGGACTCTTAGGTCAGGTCGCTTAGTACCGATAGGTAGCCTGCACTGAAACTCCATTCGCACTGTTGTCGTAGTTGGCACTGTATTCAGGTTGAACACCGGAGTTGTTCGGTTGCTTTACGGAAACTTTGGAATCCCAGAGATAACCATAAGCGAAGTCTATCGTCAGATCGGAATTCGGTGAGTAAGCCCCCCCCAAAGTCACGGCTTGGCGATTCCCAACCGGAATGCGCACGCTGCGATCGGCATTTCTGATTGGCGACGGGTCATAGGCGTAGCCTGCGCGCAACAGCCATTGTTGGTTCAATTGATAGGAGGCGCCAACTGCAGTGCTCCACGTGTCGCGCCAGTTCATTTCTTCGATCACACTTCCCAGGCCAGCCGCCTGACCCACGGGGGAAAGACCGCTGTTGATTGCCTCGACCTTCTGGATCCGGCTCCAACGTTTCCAAGTGGTCCCCAGATAGCCCGTCCAGCGACTATTGAAATGATGGGTGATAGACGTGTCCACGGATTCGGGCATAGTGAGGTCAATCTTGTTGTCATACTTTCCGTCCAGAGGGATCACGCTCGGGGAGCCAGAAACCTCAGTATGCCCTTCGAGTTCATAGTCCACCTTCGAGTGATAGTTGATCCCCCAACGGGTTGCCTCAGTAAAGTCAACCAAGATGCCTACGTTGTAGCCGAGTGCTGTGTCATCGCCTTTGATGGTGACCAGTGTGTCCTCGCCGTTGTTCAGGGCGCCGGTGGCCAGGTAGTTTTGAAGCTTTGCATTGAAGTGGTTTATGGTCGGTCCGCCACCAATGGACACGTAATCATTGATCCGCCAGGCAATGGTGGGCTGAAGGGTAATCTCCTTTGTCGTGCTATAGGAACCATGGTAGCGGCCCTGAAAAGTGCTCTCGTAATCATTGATCAGACCACTCGGAGCATAGAGACCCAGGCCAATCGAAAAACGATCGTCAAGTGGCGTCGACATATAAGCGAAGGGCACAACTCCCAACGGCACGGAGTCCCCTTTATTCGTTCCTGTGGCACTGCTCTGTGCATCACTGATGTCGTCGCTCACCGAAACGACCGCCGCACCACCGGAAATCTCAGTGCGCTTCAACTTGGTCAAACCTGCGGGATTTCCATAGATGGTGCTGGCGTCCAGCGCGGAAGATGACCTTCCCGCATAAGCAGTTTCCGCACTGCTTGCACTTTGTTCGTTTAAGGCAATGCCATTGGCGCTGGCAATAGTGGAGGCACTGAGTAGTGCGATGGCGCTGCTGAATTTAATCCAGACAGCACACTTACGCTGAGCAGAGAGACACGGGATCACGCGGCTATTCAGTTTCATTTTCCACCTCTTGTTTATTGTTTTTGTTGATTGCACGCAGGCAAGGCTTCGCCGTCCTGTGCACTTTTCAGTGCCGGCTGGAGTTGATCGATGGTGTGTAAAACACCCCGACTGAACAGCGCCAGGGCATAACTGCTGGACTTGCAGATTGCGAATCAGGAACTCAATTAATCCACTCGACTTGAAAGCTGTAACGCCCCAAAAGCGGAGCCAAGACTTCCTGGCCAGTGCCGGCCCTGACGCAGGCAACCTGCCCACGACGATTGTCCTGCACGACTTCAACAGCAATATCCGAAAGCCCCAGACGTTCGATTTCCTGCAGGACTACTTTGGCAATCTCCCGCTGCTGCAAAGCCGGCTTGAATATCTTGCCCACGGCCGTCAGTGGCAGCGCGTTGAGGATTTCAATGCGCTTGGGAACTGCTGCCCGCTCGCTGATGTTGTGATGTGCGAATATCTGGAGCTCTTCGGCGTTGCACACTTGTCCGGGGCGTAGTTGAACGTACGCAACCGGCACCTCGCCCGAGTAGGCATCGGGGCTGCCGATTGCAGCGGCCAAGGCGACGGCGGGATGCGCCTGAAGAGCTTCTTCAATTTGCTTGGGATCAATGTTGTGGCCGCCGCGGATGATCAGTTCCTTCTTGCGTCCGGTCAGCCAGAAGTAACCTTGCGCATCCTGGCGACCCAGATCGCCTGTATTCAGCCAGCGCTGACCGTCGATATCGATCCAGAGGCCCTGGTTATGACGCTCCTCCAGATAACCCTCGAAGAGGTTCGGACCACTGATCGTGATGAGGCCGATCTCATCCACGTTGGCGTCGCGCAGGTACTCTCCCGAATCATTGAGCAGGACCGCGCGCATATTCTGGTAGGCGATCCGCATCCCGATGGAGCCGATATGGCGCTCGCCATGGGGTGGATTGATTGAAGAGACGCAGGCACCCTCGGTAAGACCGTAACCTTCAAGGATCCTCACCCCGGTCCGGCGCTCGAACTCCCGGAAAAGCTCAGCCGGCATCGGTGCGGCGCCACACATGGCAAAGCGAAGACTGGACAGATCCCGGCCCTGCCATTCATTTTGCAGAAGTGCGGCATAGACAGTTGGCACGCCGGAAAAGAGGTTGATACCGAAGTGCTCGACCATCTCCCAGAATCGTGGGATCACCCCCTCGCCCCGATACCCCTGAGGCGTCCCGAGGATCACATGGTCGCCTTGAGTCCAAGGCATCAGCCCAGTCACCAGTTGGCCATTGACATGAAACAGCGGCAGGCCACAAAAGATAACCTGGCCACCACTGCGTGGCTGCAAGTGAGCCGCTACGGCCCATGCGTTGAATACTTCCGAGCCATGAGTACGCGCGGCGATCTTGGGGAGCCCGGTAGTGCCGCCCGTACAGATGTAGGAGGCGCACTCATCCTGACGAATTTGTCGACCGCTCTTCAGGTGTGTGTGCGGCTGAGTGTTCATCAGCGATTGCCAATCGTGGATCGCGATGCCGCTGTGTAAGTCTCGTTCCTTCAGCGCCACGGCTTTCAGAGCTCCACGTACAGGTTGCGCGACATAGGGCTCCATGCTGACCCAGACAACAGACTTGACCGTGGGCAACTGATTCAGCTGCGACGCCAATTTGGGCCACAGGTCACTGCCCGCCATCGGCGCGAGCGTCACCACCACGGATGCCTTCGCGGCATTCAACAAGCCAGCCAACTGCTTGGCTTCAAGCAGAGGATTGATCGCCATGGCAATCCCCGCCGCCTCCCCGCCCCATAGAGTGAAGTGGGTTTCCGGCAGGTTGGGCAGGATGAAGGCAATCACCTCGCCCGGTTTTATGCCCAGGTCATGGAAGGCATTTGCCGCGCGGGTGATATCCGCGAAAAGATGGGAGTAGTTCCACTTGTAGGTGCGTTTGAAATCGGCGGCATCGGCGAAGAAACTGAGCGCTGGTGCCTCGGGGGAGCGCTCGGCCGCCTGACGCAGAACTTCATAAGTGCTGCTAGCCAGGCCACGCTCCGACAAGGGGACGCGTTCGAGGCTTTCGATGTCATCCAGGGTCTGCACTACCATCAGGCTTCCCCCACGACGCGGTTGCGTTGTACGCCGAGGTCGATCACACCGTCGGCGCTGCGAATGCGCGCCTCGACCACGTCACCGACCTTGAGATACTGCGTCCGGCCTTCCTGCGCCTTGAGGAAAAGCTTCCACTTGGTGGCTTCGGGCAGCAGGGCTGCAATGCGCATTTTGGCAGGCGAAGGGATCGTCAGGGCACAGCCGGCAGGCGTACCGGTGGCGATCAGGTCTCCAACGGCGAGATCTTGCAAGGCGGAGAGTTCAGTCAAGGTTTCAGCGGGGCCGTAAACCAGATTGGCCGTGCTGTCGT